>Ga0247819_10000123_pt1 | contig 47294 bp, 33 predicted proteins | sample 13C_Xylose_Day6_FD_193428 | JGI IMG/M metagenome (GOLD analysis project Ga0247819, IMG submission 193428) | Soil microbial communities from agricultural site in Penn Yan, New York, United States - 13C_Xylose_Day6 | ecosystem: Environmental > Terrestrial > Soil > Agricultural land | place: USA... | reverse complement strand
CTCGATAGCGTACCTAAGCGGTTAGCGGTATTTATGGATTGGCTGCGGGAGTGCGCCCACTACTCATCCACACACCATGAACAATCATTGATGACCCAGCACCGAGCTTGGCCGAAAGCCACGTGTCCTCAGAACGACGTACTCACCGTCACCGCCAGATTACGCGGATCGCCATAGATCGCCCCCGCATAGAACCCGTAGCGGGTGTAGTAGTGCTTGTCGAACAGGTTGTTGGCATTGAGGCTCACCGCCGTGTCATCGGTCAGCTGGTATTTGGCCATGGCGTTCCAGATTGCGTAGCCCGACCAGTTGACGTCGGTCGCGCCCGAGCTCACACCATTGACCGGCTGCCCGGCCGGGCTTGAGATCGCGCGGATGTTGCTTTGCGCAGTGACACCCGCGCCGACGGTCAGGCGCTCAAGCGGGCCGGATAGGCGATAGGTAGTCGAGGCTTTGAACAGGTGCGCGGGGTCGCTGCGCCCGTCACTGTCGATGCGCCGGAAATGCAGGTAGGTGTAGCCGGCATAGACGTTCCAGTTCGGCGTCAGCGCGCCAGCGAGCTCCAGGTCGATACCGTCGGTTTCCTGGCCAGTGCCGGTGGTGTAGGCATCACCGCCGGTAGGCGTGGACTGGCCGTCGTCGAGCACCGCTTTGTTCTGTTGCTTGGTGCGAAAGTAAGCCGCAGAGGCGTTCAGGCGGCCGTCGAGCCAGGCCGCCTTGATGCCGGTCTCATAGCTCTGCCCGCGGATCGGCTCGACCTTGCTACCACTGACGGTCTCTTCGCTCTGTGGGTTGAAGATGTCGGTGTAGCTGGCGTACAGCGAGTAATTGTCGTTGAGGTCATACACCACGCCCAGGTAAGGGGTGACGATGCCGTTGTTCTGCTGGTTGCTGCGCACGCCACTGACGTTGCGGGTGGTGGCCGAATAGTCAGTGCTGCGCACCCCGGCAATCACCGACAACGGATCGCTGATGCTCAAGCGGGTGGCGGCGTACATGCCTTGCAGGCGGGTGGTGGTCTTGCTGTGGCGGCCGGTCCTGGAGGCGAGCATGGCGTAATCGCTGTCCACGCCATTGTGCCAATCGCTCAGCGGCAAGCCGTTATTGGCGCGGAACTGACAGCCTAAGGCTGGGGCACTGACGCGATCATCGCTGAGCATTGTGCAGGTGTACTGCGGCGACCAGGCGACGGTGCGGCTGTCGTTGTAGCCGACCATCGCCTGATGGGTGCGGCCGAACAGCTGGAACGGGCCAGACAGATCGATCTGCGCCGACTGCTGGGTGGTGTCGCTGGAGCTGTGCAGGCCATTGAGCACAGCGCCGCTGCCGTCCTGCTCCCAATAGCCGCCATAGCTGCCCCGGCCCGCCGAATTGACCTTGGCCAGGCCGCGGTGGTTGAGCGCCTCGGTTTCACTCTGGGCGACTTTCAGGTCCAGGCTCCAGTCGTTGTCGAAGCTGTGCGCCAGCGAGCCGAAGGTGGTGCGGGTGGTGTATTCGCCAAAGCTCCAGCTGGGGACCACGTTGGTGCTGCGCGGCAGGTCGGTCTTGCTGCCGTCGCGGTACCAGATGGGGATGTTGGCACCCCAGCCGCCGCCGACCACTTTGTTGTACTCGTACTGGTAGCCGGCGCCGAGGGTGGTGGCGTCATCCAGGTCGAACTCGAAGTTGGCTAGGGCGGCGCGGGAGCGCTCGGACTGGTTGTCGCGGAACGAGTTGGCATCCTGCTGGGTCATCACGAAGCGCGACCGCAAGCGGCCATCTTCGGACAGCGGCAGGTTCAAGTCGGCGCCCAGGCGGCGTTTGTCCCAGCTGCCGTAGGTGGCATAAGCACTGCCGCCGAAGGTTCTGCTCGGCGCTTTGCGGATCAGGTTGACCGTTGCGGAAGGATCACCGGTACCACCCAGCAAGCCATTGGCGCCACGGACGATATCGATGCGCTCGTACAGGTCCATGTTCAGCGCATTGCCGCCGCCGCTGAAGTCAGAGCCGCCGAAAAACTGCAGGCCATCCACCTTCCAGTTGGAAATCGAGTAACCGCGTGCGCGGAAATCGGTACGCCCGCCCACTTCCATCTTGCTCGCAGTCACCCCAGGGGTGGTGTCGAGCGCCTGCTCGATGGTGTGGATATCGCGGTCATCCATCTGTTGCCGAGTAATGCTGGTGACTGACTGCGGGGTCTGGCGCGGGGTAAGCTTCAGGCCCGTTGAGCTGCGCGTGCTCTCGACGGTATAGCCAAGCTGACCCGCTTGATCGGCCGGCAGCAGAGCGCTGTCTTCGATCTGCGTGGCATCCAGTTCCAAGGGCTGGTTGTCGGCGGCCAGGGTCTGGGCGCTGAAGGCCGCAGCGATGCATAGAGCAAGCGGAGTAAGGCGGCTAGTACCGCGTACTGAAGGTGACATGGCGTGGCTGATGCTCTGAGTCATTGGGAAAGCTTCGTATTCGCAGATGATTTTTTGATACGATTCTAGGCCTGCGCCCTCTGCGCACCATGGCCGGCATGTACGGGCATGTAATCGAACGTAACGAGCACTGCTGGCGCTCCCCGAACAGGTACTTGGCCCATGAGCACCACCCTGCTGGTTGTCGACGATGACGACGAAATCCGCGAACTTCTCTGCGACTACTTAAGTGATGCTGGCTATGCGGTACTGGCCGCCGCCGATGGCGAGCAGATGCGCCAGCAGTTGGCGCGGCACAAGGTCGATCTGGTAGTACTGGACGTGATGCTGCCTGGCGAAGACGGTCTGAGCCTGTGCCGCCAGTTGCAGGCCCAGCCGGGCCTGGCAGTGATCATGCTGTCGGCCAAGGGCAGTACCTTTGATCGCATCATCGGCCTGGAAGTGGGCGCCGATGATTACCTGGCCAAACCTTTCGAGCCACGCGAACTGATCGCCCGGATCAAGGCCGTGCTGCGTCGCCCGCAGCGCCTCGAACAGGCCGTAGAGGCACTCGCCCAGGACGAGCAAAGCTTTGCTGGCTACCGCCTGGACCACATCAAGCGCCTGCTGACTTGCCCCGATGGCCAGGCGCTGTCCCTGCCCCGCTCCGATTACCGGGTGCTGCGCGAACTGCTCGATGCCAACAACCGGGTGGTCTCGCGCGATCTGCTGACGCGCAGTGCATTTGGCCGCGACCACCTGCCTGACGACCGCTCGGTGGACATGTGCATCAGCCGCCTGCGCCAGCAGCTGCGGCGCAGCCCGGATGGCGCGGTGCAGATTCTCACCATTCGCAACGAAGGCTATCTGCTCACCGGCGCCCAGCGCTGACATGCGCCTGCCGATCCCACTGCGCCGCCTGTGGCCGAAGACCCTGTTCGGCCAGTTGCTGCTGATCATGGTCAGCGGCACTCTGGTGATCCAGCTGATGTCCAGCAGCATCTGGTTCGACGTGCGCTTCGCCCAGGTCATGGAAGCGCCGGTACGCCTGATCGCGGCCCGCAGTGCGCCACTGATCGCCCAGGCCGACTGCCATGCTGGCAGCCTGCAGTTGCCCAATCACTACCAGGTACGCTGCGCCGAGTCCGAGCCTGTCGCGCGCACAGACGAGCGCCGCGGCCGACACCGGGTCGAGTTGCTGCTAGATCAAGCCCTGGCATACGAACTGGGCCGCGACGCACACGCGCGCCTGCTCAAGGTGCAACTGACCGATGAGCTCGGCCAGCCGATCGTCTGGCGCAGTCTGTTTGGCCTACGCACCGCCCAGGCGCATATCCAGTTCGCCGTGCCCCTGGCCGACGGCCACTGGCTGACCATCGACGGCGAGGAACTGCAGGGCTGGAGTGGCGAGTCGGCCTGGGTGCTGATCAGCGACTACTTGCTGAGGGTGTACGCCTTGCGCATCGTCGCGGTACTGCTGGTATGCCTGATTGCCGTGCGCCTGTGCCTGCGCCCGCTACGCCGCCTAGCCGATGCCGCGCGGGGCTTGGGTAGCAATCTGGAACAGGCGCCGTTGCCGCTGGACGGCCCAGAGGAAGTACGCCAAGCAGCCCAGGCCTTCAACGCCATGCAGCAGCGCTTGATTGCCATGGTCAACGACAAAGCCTACTTCCTCGCAGCGGTGTCGCACGACCTGCGTACGCCGCTGACGCGCATGCGCCTGCGCCTGGAACGGCTTGAGCCGGGCGAACATAAAGAGCGACTGCGCCAGAACATCGTGCAGATGGACGAGATGATCGGCCAGGTCCTGGATTACCTGCGTGCCGGCGAGCAGCAGAACCTGCAGCAGGTGGACATGGACCGGTTGCTGGCTCGCCTGTGCGCAGACCTCGCAAGCGCTGAAGAGCCGCTGCCGGTGCATGGCCAGGCGGGGATGATCGAGGTCGACGCGCTGATGCTGCAACGCTGTTTGCAGAATCTTCTGGTGAATGCGCTGCGTTATGCCAAAGAGGTTTCGGTCACGCTGCAGCCGACTGCAGACCAGGTTGCCATCCATATCGATGACCACGGCCCAGGTATTGCCGCTGCGCAGTTGAGCACCATCACCGAGCCGTTCGTACGTGGCGAGAACTCACGCAACCAAGCCTCGGGAGGTTACGGATTGGGGCTGAGTATCGCTCAGCGAATCGCAGCCAGCCATGGCGGTGATTTGATCGTAACCAATCGCCCCGAGGGTGGCTTGCGAGTCAGCGTGCTACTGCCCAGATCTCGAGCCACGCCGTAGAAGTGTGATGACGCTCAGTTACCCTGAAGCACTTTCAGCGCGGCCTCGGCTAGAAACCCAGAGCGGCTTTTCTGCTCAGGATGATTCTTCACATAAGCGTCGATTCGGTTGAGCAAATAGGCCGGTAATGTGATGTTCAGTTTTTCTGCCTTGCCTAGGTAGCGAGTGATGTCGATATCGATCAGTGCCCAGGTGCAGCCGGCATAGGCCGGATCAGCGGCGTGCACCGTCACTTTGCGGGCTTTGGGGATCTCCTGTTGGTCCTGGGCAAGCAGCTCCAAGTGGCCTTCGATGGCCTCACGAGCCATGGCCATGGCGTCGTCCAAATCCTCGCCTGCCGAGTAACAGCCAGGAATATCCGGGACTTCCACGCCCCAGGCATGGGCGTCGTCACCGGGAAAAATCGCGATAGGGAACAGCATCGGGTGCTCTCCATGGTCAGCTGGCATAGCCGATCCGCGCCTGCCGCAGAATGCTGGCTGCCGTCTTTGGCAGCAGATCTTTCTTTGGATGGGGGATGGTGACCAGCCCGGTCTTGTGTGGATGCTTGAAATGGTGGTGGCTGCCACGCGTGCGCACCAGATACCAGCCATCTGCTTGGATGACGCAAATCAGTTCGCGGCTGTTCATGAACCTTCCTTGGCTGCCGCAGTGGTTATTATACCCACCGATACGCAACTATCAACACCATACCCACCGCTTGGCGGTGGATTGCTCACAAGCAAGTATGGTGAAGGCGGAAATGAGAGCCGAAAACAAGTGATGCGGGATCTTGCCGAGTACAGGTCGCAGCTCAGCGCTGGCGCCGTAACTCCACCAACCGCCGACGCATTTCGCGATGCCGCTCGCTATTGAACACCCATGCCGCCAACAACGGCAGCGCCAGCAGAATCGCCAATAGCACCGCATTCAAACCGCTTCCCAACAGACTCAATGCCATCAGCAACGCCACGAACGGGACGGGTAAAACAACCCACATGGCCCACTTGAGGCCGCGGATCATCGCGAAGTGCCCAGCGCAGAGCAACAGCGCTAGCGTTGCCGTGCCCATCAGGGTGTACAACGGATTATCCGGATGATTGCGCCAGTGACTATCGATCCACATAGCCAGTGACAAAGCCCCCGACATCACACAGGTGAAAAAGCCCAACAAAAACGTTGGGAAGTAACACCGCATGAAAGCCTGGAACTCGCCAAACTTCATCATCACTCGAACTCCTCATAGAGGCCCACGGCGATGCTTTGCACCGTGGCACTGCCGGCTAGACCAAAAGTGGCACCAAGAGAGTCGCGCAACAGCGTCTGGGTGGCATGGTTGATCTGCGTGGGCGTGTAGCGCTTGGTCATCGTGCCTGCAGCCTGCTGTAACTTGAGCTGCTTGGGCGTGAGACTGGGATGCTTGATCGAAAGCAGCTCATCGGTGAGCGCCTTGCGCTGCTGCCGGCTGAGTGATCGGGTCAGTTCAAGCCAGCTGCGCCCGGTCGAGGCCTTGTGCACCTGAAGGTATTTGAGCGTGGTCAGCCCCGAAGCCCCGACGCCCAGCAGCGACGCGCCATCGAGCACCTTGGAAGCCGCCTGGTACCACTGGTTTTCATCCAGTGCATCGTTGGCGGCCGGATTGGTCACTTCGCGCACCGTACGGATAACCCCAATGGCGCACTGGGCAGTGCTGGCTGCAGCTGCTGTACCGCCGACATAGGTCAGCACCAGGCTGGTACCTGCAGTGAACGGCGCGGCGATGGTACCGCTGAAAACCACCCACCAGCCGATGAATGCACCGGCGCAGGAAAGCGAGGTGTTGATCGCTTCCTTGACCACTCGCGACTCACGCGGATTGTTTTGCAACTGCTCGGTGTACTGCGCGGGGGTCTGGTATTTGTTGATTTCCCGCAGAATCACGCGCTTGGGCCTGATGCTGCAGATCGGCTGGAACTCACGCAGGGTAATGACATTGAAGTCAGCGTCAATGTACACAACCCCTGCCCCAACGATGCGGGGGTCGGCATCGATCGCGGCGAACATTTTCGGCAAGTTGATTCGTGCCTGGATTCGCTGACGCGCGAGAAACTGCGAGGTATTACCCAATGGGTTTGCCAAAAGGTCTGTCACGAGTGCTGTCCTTGCAGAAGTAGGCGGGCGTGCCTCATAGGGAGGCGGGCTTGCCCCGCGATGAGTCCGCGTCGTGACGGACTCGATCGCGGGCCAAGCCCGCTCCCACGAGGTACTTAACTGCCTTGAAGATCAGGCATCAAACGTTCGGGCAAGGCACCGGCGCCCAGTCACCCATGTCTGGGTTGCGGCACATACCGTTGACCTGATCCTGGCCAGCCTTGGCCACTTGCTGGGCCTCGGTTTTCTTGCTGGTGGCGTTCTGCAGGGTCTTCTCGGTAGCGACGGCTTCTTTCGGCACGTCAGGCAGCTTGGTCTTCTTCACCGCCTTGGCCTTCTTGCCGGTGGTCGCGGCTTTCGGCGCTTCGGCCGCTGCCACCACGGTCACATCGGCGCGCTGTACACCCACCTGCTTCAGGTCCTGCTCGTAGGCTTGGGTGTAGTTGTTGAGGTTCTCACCCAGGCGACCGCTGACAGCGCTGATCAGGTTGTTCGACTCTTGCAGGCCAGCGACGATCTCGGCCAGGCGCTTGCGCCCTTCGGTGTCATTGATGCGGTTGGCCTTGCGCCCGTCCATGAGGTTGGCGAACTCGCGCTGGTAGCAGCTCTGCGAAGCCTTGGCGTAAGTGGTGGTACGGTCCATGTCGGCCGCGCTCTTGTCGATGTCGGTAGCGTACGAGGCGATGCGCTGCTTATCGTCGCTGATCTGTTTCTGACGCTCGGTGTAGTAGCCCGCCGCGCCACCGACCAGGGCACCGCCTGCGGCACCAATGGCGGCATTGCGGCCGCGCTTGTCACCGTCGACCAGGGCGCCGGTCAGCGCGCCGCCGACCGCGCCGAGCAGGGCACCGGTGGCGACCGACTTGGTCATGTCGGAGTCGGTGGAGCGCAGGTGCTGCACAGGCTCGTAGCAGCTTGGGTAGTACTCGACCTTGGTGCTGGCACCGACCTTGGAGACCGGCGAGCCAGCACAGCCGGCCAACAGTACGGTGCTGAAGCCTGCGGCCAGGAGCAGTGCGGTACGGGCCTGGGTGGCATTGATCAGAGCGTTACGGGTGAAAAGCATGGTCAGGTTCTCGCTTGGGTTGTACAGGTCCGGGTGGCGTCATGCCGCCCGGGATGGCTTGCTTGCATTGCAGTCGTTCAAGGGCGCGGGGCGGCCGATGCCAGCAGCTCCTTGAGGATCGTCGCCGGATCGGCCCGCCGTTGCTGGCGGTACTCCCCGACGTGGCGGACGAACAGGGTGGCGCGGCTCTCCAGGCTCTTGCCCAGGACCGGCTTGAGATTGAGTTCTTGCTTGACCCGCTGGAACTGCGCCTGGATCACCGCGTCGGTGTAGCGCGTACCGCTGGCCAGGTTGTCGATATAGATCGCCACCGCGCCATCGAGGGCGCTGCGGCCGTTGGCGATGGCGGCGCCGTACATGCGCGCGCTGGTCTGATCGCCAGCCGCTTGCGCCTTGGCCTGGGTGTTGCGCAGGTTGGTCAGGCGAATGTTGTAGTTGTTGATGGTTTCGGCCACCAAGGCTGCGGACTGGATCAAGTTGCCGGCGGCCTCCTCGCGCTGCTGGGCGATCAGCGAGACGTTGCGCTTGAGCTCTTCATTGACCAGGCCCAGCTCGGCTTGCAGGCGCGGGTCGGTGGCGCTGGCGATGATCCCGTCCAGGCGCTTGGTCGGGTCCTGAGCGTCATCGATGGCATCGGTCAGGCTGGCCAGGCGACCCTCCTTTTGCCACTGCTCGAACAGTTCCTGATAACGCGAACGCGGCGCCGACAGCGCGCCAATGGCCAGGCGAAAACCGGTGGTCTCGTTGCGCTGCTCGGTGCCGTCGGCGCCAAACAGCGGGTACTCCCGGCGCATGCCAGTGAACAAAGTGCCCTCGCCTTCCAGGTAGTTGCCGCCCTTGACCACGAAGCCGCCATAAGCGCCCTGGCGGCGCCCGGCATGGACCAGCTGGAACGACTCCTGCACCATCTCCGCAGCGTTGCCGATCACATCGAACAAGCCCAACGGGTTAGGCAACTTGGTGCCGATTGGCAACAGTCGCGCAGCCTGGCCTGTGCCGCCGGCGACCTGGTTGAACACCGCCCAGTCGGCCAACGGCCCTTCGCTGTCGCTGCCCTCGACTTTGCGCGGGAACAAGCGGCCCTCCAGCTCCTGGCGACTGACCAGCGAGCCACCGCGCGCGGCGAACTCCCACTCCACCTCGGTCGGCAGGCGCACGAAGCCAGTGCCGCCATCTTCGGCTTTGCTACCACGGCCACTGACCGGCAACAGCGCGCGGTGATGCTGCATCAGCCAGGCGCTGTACACCGCAGCGAAACGCTCGGCCTCAAAGCGCGACAGCTTGACCTTGGGCAGGCGCCCGGCCATGTCGGTGACTGGCGCGCACGCCGGCGGCTGCTCGCCACTGGCCAGCGCCTGGGCCTGGGCCATCACCTGGGCATACTGGCGGGCGGTGACTTCGTACTTGCCGATGAAATACATCATCGGTTTGAGCGGGCTTTTCGCGTCGACCTTGGGCAGGTTCGGCGAGACCTGCTGTTGCCACTGCGGGGCCAAGTCGGCCAGGCTGAACTGACCGTTGATGAAGTCGCGCCGATAGCCAGAAATGAACGACTGCTTGTAGCCCGCCTCGCCTTCGCTGAAGGGGTAACCCAGGCTCACCTCACGATCGTCGAGGCTGCCTTGGGCCAATACATAGACAGGGCGGAAGACGATTTCGCCGCCACAGGGCAGCGGCAGGCTGACATCTCCGGCCAAGGGTTTGGGGTTGTCCAACTTGTCAGCGGCGAGCGGCTGGCCAGTTTCAGCCTTGGCAGCTGCCTTGGGCTGTTCATCCTCTGCCTGAGAGCAGGCGCCCAGGCTGAGGGTGGCTAGGATCAGGGCCAGCGCCCCGAGGCGAAATTCAGACATCACGGATTCCTTCGCAAGCTTCGATCCGCGCCACCCGCCAGCCACCCAGGGCGGCAGCCAAGGTGCTGGCCGAGAGGACGGCGAGCAGCGCGACGAGGTAGTGCAGGGGCAGCAGATGGCTGGCGTACTCGCCCGGCACCTGGGTGAACATTCGGTTCAGGCCGAGCTCGGCCAGGGCATACAACAGGCCGCCAAGGGCCGCGGCGAACACCCCGCTGTACAACGCCTGGAGCACCACGAACAGCAGCAGTGCGCCAGTGCCGAAGCCAAGCAGGCGTAGCACCGCCAACTCGCGCTGCTTGCGCTCGACCGCCGCCACCGCGCCTGCGCCGATGGCGGCGGTAGCACCAACGACAGCCAGGGCCGCGATGATCCAGAACACCAGGTCAAGGTTGCGGCTCAGCGACTGCACCTGGGCGATCTGCGCCGCCTGGGTCGACACCAGCCATTTGCGCTCGGCAAAGTACTGGCGCAGCGGCTCGACATCGTTCAGCGAGCGGGCATACAGGCGAAACGCCGGATACACCCGCTGGGTGGCATTGGCCTCGCGCTCACCGGCCCAGTCCAGGGCAGGCACGGCGCGGCCATCGCGATAATCTTCGGCGGCCTCCAGCAGCGTCAGCGAGGCAAATAGTCCATCGCGTTCAAAGGCTGCCAGCGGCAACACCGCCAGCACCTGCAGCTCGCTCTGGCGCCATTGCAGCTGCCCCGCCTGCTGGCGGCTGAAGCTGGCCAGTAGCGAGTCACCGGCCTTGACCCCAAGCTTTTCTGCCGCAGTGAAGCTGAGCACCGCTTGTTGCAGGCCGGTTGGCACTGGCGCCCCTTGCAGCAACGGGTCACCGTCAGCGGTGGGAAGCATTTCCACCGTCACCGCACGGCCCTGTGCCGGTAGCCGCAACTCGGCTGTCGCGGCGATCTGCCGGGTCCGGGCAATGGCGAATGCCACCTCCTCGCGGGTAGCCAGATTGGCGATGAACGCGGCATCGAAACGACCACCGCCCAAGGGGATGATTTCGCGCACGCCAGGATCGCGCTGCAAGCGCTCGGTCAGGCTGCCGACCAAGCCGAACTTGAGTCCGAACAGCACCAGCAGCGGCGCAATCACCGCCACCAGCGCCAACACGCTGCAGGCCGACAGCCGTGCATCGCTGCGATAGTCCTGCCAGGCCAGGCTGGCGATCAGCAGCGGGCGCATCAGGCGGCCCTGCCCAAGGTCGCCGTGACACCACCATCGGCATCGCGCCGACAGCTCATGCGCAGCACCCGCAGGCCAGCGTCACGGGCCAGCTGTTCGTCGTGCGTGGCGATCACGCAGGTCACCCGGCGTGCCTCGGCCTGACGCAGCAACAGGCCCATGACCCGCTCGGCGTTGAGCGGATCCAGCGCCGCCGTCGGCTCATCGGCCAACAGCAGCACCGGCTGATGGGCCAGGGCGCGGGCGCAACTGACGCGCTGGCGTTGGCCGAGCGACAACGCCCCCGGGCGCTTTTCCAACTGGTCGTGGACATCCAGCGCTTGCGCCAGGCGCTCGACACTGCCGTCCTCGTCCAGCCCCAGCAGTTGCCGAGGCAGGCGAATATTGCCGCGCACATCGAGAAAGCCCAACAGCCCACCGGCCTGCAACACATAGCCCAGATGGCGGCTACGCAGGGCGGCCAGACGGTCGAGTCGACGACTGCGCCAGAGCGCGGCGATATCTTCCTCGCGGCCATCGAGGGCGAGGCCGAATGCCTGCGCAGCATCAGGCTCGAGCACCAGCGCGAGCAGGTCGAGGAAGGTGCTTTTGCCACAGCCACTGGGGCCGACCAACGCCACCCGCTCACCCGCCGACAAGCACAGCCGCTCGATCTCCAGGCTGTAGCGCTGGCTACCCTCGCCACGCGTCTTGCTCACCTCGTGCAGGTTGATCATCACGGCAGCGTCGACAGCGGGACACGGTACAAGGCGTCACCCGGCTCGGCGTTGCCGAAACGCACCCAGTTGGCCATGTCGTTGTGGAAGGTTTCGTAGAGACGGATCTTCGAGTCGAGCTCGTCGATGAAGTCTTGCTGCTCGGCGACCGACAGCGACAGCCATAGGTCCTGGCTCATGCTCAGCGACTTGCTGCGGTAAGGCAGCCCTTCCAGGTACTCGCCGAGCACACCGCTCTGGGCCAGATTGGTGCCCTTGCTCAGTGCCCCAGGATCGCGGCTCATGTAGGCACTGGCGCTGGCGATTTCATTGAAGAAATCGCCAGGCGAGCTACGGGTCTTGCGCGCGGCATCGACGATCAACTTGAGCGACTGCTGCAAATCGTTGAGCTGCAGCTTGGTCAGCATCACGCACACCTGCAAGGTGGGCAGCGCAGGGTTGGTCAGGTCGCGGTCGGCGGTCCAGGCGCTGACCAGTTGCGGCGCCTGGCTGGCGCTTTGGCGGCCAAGGAAATCCATGTGCATGGCATAGCCGATGGCCTGCGACTTGGCAGCCAGGCTCGACGCCGAGGTCAGCAATGGCACCGGCTGGGGCTGCTGGCTACGCACCTGGTGGACCAACTCGGCGAAGGTCGAGCCGATCTCGCGCACGCGCTCGCCAAAGGCGTTGACGTCACCGCCGGGCACCGACACATACAGGTCGCCGATCTGCGGGTTGCTGTCGGCCGTCAGCACCCGGTACTGCTGCTCGGCGCCTGCATGATTCTTCTGCCCCGCCGGGGTGCGCAAGTGCAGGGCGTAGATCTTGATCTGCTTGCTCAAGGCGGCCTGGCGCACCTCGGCCTCGTTCATCTGGGTGCTGCTGTAGGGGTCGTTCTTGCGCAGCGCGCCGGCATCGCTGACCAACAGCACGATGCGTCCGCCATAGCCGTTCCAGTCCATGCCTTCAACGGCCTGCATGACCCCGGCAAAGGCATCTTCATTGAACGAGTGACTGGACACGCTGGTGGCCTTCACTTGCGCCGCAGCCTTGAGGAAGCGCGCCGGATCGCGGCCCTGCTCCAGGCTCACCAGGGTCTTGCTCAGGTAGTCCAGCCCCGGGGTGCGCTTGGTGCTATTGCGAAAGCCGATCAGGCCAAAGCTGACGCTGTCCAGCTCGCCACGTGCAGCCAACTGCTGTTGCAGCTCGCTGACCACTTGGCGCACGCGGTCGATGTAGGGCTGCATGGAAACCGAGGTGTCCACCACCAGCACGATACCGGTGCGAAACGCCTTGCCATCGGCACCCGCCACCCCGGCGGCCTTTGGCGCCGTGTCGCGGGCGCTGGCGCCGGGGTCGATCGAGGCGATGTTGAGTAGTTGCACCGGCTGGCCCTGGGCATCGAAGCTTTCGCGGAAATCGAAGATCGGCATCAGGTAGAACTGCTCTTGCGGCACGGCGCTGGCAGTCGGCTCCAAGGCCATGACCTGCGGCACCTGGTCGGGATGGTTCTGCGCCTTGAGCAACTGCTCGCGCGCCTGGCCGGTGTCATCGAGCAGGCGCTGCACGTCGTCGGCATTGCGCATGAACATCACCGGTGAGCGGCCGGAACGCTCGGTGAGCTTGAGCACCAGGCTTTGTTTCCAATCGCTGCTCGCGCTGGCCGGCAACCAGCCATCGCGCTGACCATCGCTGGAGCTGCCGACCTCGATCCACGGCTTACCGTCGACCTCCTTGCGTTGGTAGACATAGAGCACGCTGAACGCTGGCAAACGCTCGCCAGCACTGCCGCCAGGCTGATCGAGCAGCTGCGCGCCGGGCTGGCTGAGCACACGCTGGTACAGGGTCTTCTTGCCGGGCATCAGCAAAGGCCGCTGGTCATCGACGGCGGCGAGCGGTGTGCGCTCAGGCGCAGTTTGACCGGCTGTCTGCGCCACTGGCGATTGCTCTTGCGGCGCCTGCGCTGCGGGCTGCTGGTCGCCGCCAAGCAGCCAGAAGAACGCGCCACCAAGGCCCAGCGCAGCGGCAATGGCCAAGGCCAGGACCGCCTTGGCGGGTTTATTCGATGCCGATTTGGCAGCTGGCGCAGGGGCGCGGTCGACAGTGGCGGCGCTAACCGGCTCGGGCGCTGGCGGCGCCTTGGGGATCTCGATAGACACCGGCGTCAGCCCGGCCAGATCTGGCTTGGCCGGTGCCACTGGCGGCAGCGGCAGCGGGCGGATGACAGTGCTGTCAGTACTTTCTACCGGCAAGCGGTCAAGCGCTGCCAGCAAGGCGGCAGCGTCGGCGAAACGCTCATTCGGGTCCTTGGCCAGCAGCCCGCGCAAGATGTCCTGGTAACGGCCATGCTCGATGGGCAGTTCCGGCAGTGGCTCGGTGAGGTGCGCCAACGCCGTGGACAGCGCATCGGTGCCGTTGTACGGCAGCTTGCCGACCAGGATTTCATACAGCACCACGCCCAACGCGTAGAGGTCGGCGCGGCCGTCGATCTCAAGCCCGCGGGCTTGTTCCGGGCTCATGTAGCTGGGTGTGCCCACAGCAAACCCAGCCTGGGTGAACTGGGTGCGATCATCCAGCGACTTGGCGATGCCGAAGTCCGACAGCACGGCGGTGCCATCGGCGCGGAACAGGATGTTGGCCGGTTTGACGTCACGGTGCACCAGCCCCTGGGCGTGGGCATAGCCCAGCGCCTGGGCGATCTGGCGCACATACAACAGGCCCTGCTGCGGCGTCAGGCCGTCAGCGATGCGCTCCTTGAGCGTACCGCTGGGCAGAAACTCCATGGCCATGTAGTACAGCTCGCCCACATTGCCGATGTCGTGAATGGTGGCGATGTGCGGATGCGCCAAGCGGGCCAGGGTACGGCCTTCGCGCAAGAACCGCTCGCAGAAGGTCGGGTCGGCGGCCAGGCTCGCGGCCATGACCTTCAACGCCACCTTGCGCTGCAGTGAGCGCTGGGTGGCCAGGTAGACGCTGGCCATGGCGCCTTGGCCAATCTCGCCGTCGATGTCGAATCCGGGGATGTGCATGTCCATGCTCTGTTCAGTTCGCCTTTACGACCACAGCGGTGATGTTGTCCGGCGCGCCACGGGTCAGGCCCAGATGGACGAGGCTGCGCACCACTTGGTAGGGGTCGGCGTGGCCGAGCACTTCGGCGATCTCGTGATCTTCGGCGGTCTTGTTCAGGCCATCGCTGCACAGCAGGTAGGTATCGCCCGGCTGCACCTGCAAGGTGACGGCCTGCAGCTCCAGGTGATCCTCGACGCCAATGGCGCGGGTGACGATGTTGCCGCGTGGGTGCACGCGCGCCTCTGCCTCGTTGAGCAGGCCACTGTCCTGCAGTTCCTGGACGTAGCTGTGGTCGTGGGACAGGCGCTCGATGCTGCCATCGCGCAGGCGGTACAGCCGACTGTCGCCGGCCCACAGGCCAATCGCCTGGTCACCGCGTGCGGCCAGCACGACGACGGTACTGCCCATCATCGCCACGCCCCGGCGCAGCGTTTCCTCGCGCACCGTGCCATTGACCCAGGCCAGCCCGTCGCGCACCTCATCGACAAATTCGCCCAAGCCGTCGAGCATCGGCAGACTGCGCAGGCTGTCCACCGCCAGGCTGCTGACATAATCGCCCGCCGCATGCCCGCCCATGCCGTCGGCCACCGCCCACAAGCCCGCCCAGGTCAATTCCAGGCAGGCGTCTTCGTTGATCTTGCGGACCATGCCGACATGGCTGTAACTGGCCGCGGTGTAATGCATGGCGGTCATCTGCAATCTACCTCGTTGCCCAGGAGATACCCGGCGAAATCCTCACTGCGCGGCAACCCCACGCAGCGCATCAGGCCGGCGGCGATCCGCTCCGAACCCCTGCCCCACCACAGGCTCATGCCCTCGCAGGCACACTCGGCCAGGGCCAGTGCACGCCCTTCAGGGGTGGTGACGTGCAGCCTGCGCATCCCAGTGAACGAAGCCCGTGCGCCCGGCAGCTGGGGGCTGGCACCTGGGAAAGGCCGCAAGGCCGCCTCGAACTGTTCAAACGAAGCCTGCGGCTCAAGCGTTGCCAGCAGATCGCTCTCCACCTGCTCGAACCACTCATCCCCCCCAGACACTGCGGCTGCCAGCGACTCCCCCGGTGCCAGTAGCTGCGCCACAGTCAGCGGAAAATAGCGCCCGACCCGGTCGATGCTCGGCATTACCACGCCGACCACCGGCGACTCGCCGCATACCCCCGGCGCCAGGGCAAAGCGCCACAGTGGGCTGACCAGATACGCCTGCAACCACTGCTCGCCCAACTGCTGCTGGCTGGCCTGCAGCCCCGCCGCCAGCCATTGATCCCAGGGCTGGATGAAGCTCTGCGGCAAACCGCGACTGACAAAATCGCCGCGACTGGCGAGCTTGCCGTAGAAGCCGAAATCGTTCACAGGCGCTCCGGCAGGCTGAAGCCACTGACGCGGCTGCGGAACGGGTTGAACGCGCTGCTGGCGCGCAGCTCGTACGAGACACTGGCACCATCGACGCGCAGACGCAGGTTGAAGCGCTCAGGCGAGCCGGCGGCGACCAGGTCGGACTGATCGAGCAGGCGGAACCAGGCCCACGGCCCCTCCATGGTCAGCCCGGAGCGGCCGCTGGCGGCAGGCGGCGAGATCGACAGCCGGACCACGCCAATGCTGTTGGGATTAGGCCATTGCAGCGCTACCGGCCGGCTCGGGCCGTGGTCATAGCTGACCTGCTGGCCATCCAGATCGAGCAAGAACTGGGTGATCGAGGCATCCATCGCCACCGGTTTGAGCTCGAAGCGTACCCCCGGCTGCATGCCGCCGCTGGCACGGAAGTAGGCATCGCGAATGGCGGCGGCGCGCTCGAAGGTGGCCAGGACGTTGCTGTTGATACCCAGCTTCTGCGCCGCCCCCGGCTGCCAGCTCCACGGCGTCGAGGAGGTGTTGACGTAGGGTTGCAGGTATTTGCGGAAGTAGTTGTCCATTACCCCGCCCACCCCAAAGAACTGACCAAAATCTTCCAGGGTGGCATCGCGCGCACTGCCGGCCACTAGCGGATAACGGCCACTGAGCGACTGGCGGTAGACGTTGAGCACTTCGCTGTTCCAGGCGGCATTGAGCTGGTTGCGCACCCCACCCATGACAATGGTGTGGGTCGAGCCGAGCACCGAACTCACCAGGTTCTGCACCACCTCGGGCTGACGTGCAGCGCCCAGGGCGACACGCTGCGCAGCGGCCTGGGCCTGGTTCTTGGCTTCGCCCAGCAGCGCGTCGCCACTGGCGCCAACCATGGCGCTGACCTGCACGTACAGGGCATTGAGGTCGCTGAGCAGTGCATCGATGGCCGCTGGCTGGCCTTCGCTGGTTTCCACCAGGGTGGCCAGCTCGGCGAAGTGCGCGGTCACCGGGTCCAGCTCACGCGCGGCGGGGTCGTCGCTGGGTAGCGGCGCATCACCCAACAGACCGCCCAGGCGCTGACGCAGCTGATCGACCCCGGCCTGCTCGGCCTTGGCCTGGACCTTGTCGAGGCTGGTCGGCTGCGCCAGGTTGGTTTGCTTGGCCGCCGCCTGCAGCAACTTCTTCATCGGCGAGGTCGGACCGGACAGCACCCGCAGCACATCTGCGGCCTGCCCGACACTGGTGATCGGCACGAAGTCGAGGTCGGCCAGCAGCGCATCCCAATGGCGGATATAGTCCTGGTAATACAGTTGCAGCACATCGGCGGCCAACCGCTTGGCATCGCCCGACTCGCTGGCCTCGCGGCCCAGCACCCAGCGCTCTTCGGCCAGCGTCTCGCTGTGCGCAAGGCTCGCAGCGAGAAACGCCTTGCGGTAGCCCTCGACGGAGAAGATGCCCGGCAGCGGCTCGTCCAACGGCTTGCCGCTCTTGCGTCGGAACACCAGCGCCGCATCGCGCCCGGCAGCGTCGCTGATGCGAAAATCGCTGACCCCAGCCGGCAGTTTCTGCCGCTTGACCCGGTCATAGACGCGCTGGGCTACCGGCAACTGCTGCAGTTGGCGGCGCACGTCCTCGACCAGGCGTTGGTCCAGGCGGGCATTTGGCGGCCGGCGCTCGAACAGCGCCTGCAAGTGCTGCTCAAGGGCCTGGCGCTGCTCGGGCGCCAGGTCGCGCGGCAGACTGCGCTCCCAATCGAGGCTGATCCAGGCCTTGATGAACTCAGGGTCGTAATGCTCGCTGTCGGCGAGCATCAGGTAAGCCTTGAGGCCCTCGTAGAGGTAATCGGACGGGCCACCGGCATACAGCTGCTCCTCGATGCGTGTCACCAGCCGGGGGGCGAACACAGCGATCAGCAATTTGAGATAGACGCTGTTCGATTCGCCTTCGAGCATATCGCCCTGGTACAGCCCCAGGCCCTCGGCCCAGCTCGGCGGGTTGTCGGCCAGGCCGCGCACGGCATTGAGCAGCCCCAGCACTTCAAGCACGTTGCGCTGCGCCGGGCTCAGCGCCTGCACACTCCTGCCCAACGGCTTGAGCCGGCTGTCGACTTCGGCGATGTACTGCTGGTTGGCGCGATAGCTGAGGGTCCACAAGGTGCCGACCACCAGCACCAGGGCCACGCTCAGGGCCAACGCGCCGCGGGCGATCCACTTGCGCCGGCGCTCGACCTGCGGGTTGCTGCCGACCAGCCCGCGCTCGGCGAAGGCTACGGCGCTGAACAGGCGCTCGATGAAATAACTGCGGCCGGTACCGCTCTGGCGGGCCAGGTGGGCACGATCCAGGCCCATGCTCTGGGCCATGCTGCCGATCAGCCGGTCGATCGGGCTGCCTTCCTGGGTACCGCTGGTGAAGTAGACGCCGCGCAGCAGCGCGCGGTCTTCGAAGGCGTTGGGTTTGAACACGCCATCGAGGAAGGTCTTGAGGTTGCCGCGCAAGGCCGCGAACTGCTGCACGAAGCCGTACACCAAGTCACGCCTGGCCGGGTCGCGCTCCTGTTGCAGGCGCTCGACCAGACGCTGGTTGAGGCGCTGCTCGAGCAATGCGAACTCGCTGCCGAACTGAGCCAGCGGGCCTTCGCCGTGCTGGCCGTCGTCCAGGCCAAAGGTCATGCCCCAGACCTGGGCGCGCTCGTCCTTGCCGAGGTTGTCGAAGAACTCCATGAAGCCCGGCACCAAGTCGAGCTTGGTCAGCATCAGGTAGATCGGGAAGCGCACGCCCAACTGGCTGTACAGCTCCTGGATCCGCGTGCGGATCGCCACGGCATGCGCGGCGCGCTCGGCCTCGCTGCCCAGCAGCAGGTCAGACAGGCTGATGGCGATGAACGCGCCATCGATGGGCCGGCGCGAGCGCTGGTTCTTCAGCAGGTCGAGAAAGCCCAGCCAGGCCGCCTTGTCGACTTGCGCGTGGCTGTCCTGGGTGGTGTAGCGGCCAGCGGTGTCGAGCAGCACCGCCTGGTCGGTGAACCACCAGTCGCAGTTGCGTGTACCGCCCACACCACGAATGGCGCCCTCGCCCATCTGCGCCGCCAGCGGAAAGTGCAGGCCGGAATTGACCAGCGCCGTGGTCTTGCCCGAACCGGGTGGGCCGATGATCACGTACCACGGCAGCTCATACAGGTTGCGCCGCTCATCGCCCCCCAGGCGGGCCTTTTTCAGCAACTGCAAGGCTTCGTCCATGCGCTGGCGCAGGGTCGCCAGCTCTTCGGCGGTGGCGACGCTGGCAGGGTCGGGCGCGCTCTCTGCGGCCAGGCTCTGGATCACCTTGGCCGCCTGCCGGCGGGCCTGGACGATGCGCCACAGGCGATAGCCGAGCCAGCCGGCGAACAGCAGGATGATCAACACCCAGCGCGGCGCCGCTGGCACCAGCACATCGAGCAGCGGGCCGACGAACCAGATGATCAGGCTCAGGGCCAACAGGCCCAGCAGCGGAATCACCCAGCGGATGACAAAACTGAAAAACGCCTTCACTCGACGCCCTCCGCCAAAACGGTGATTTCAACCCGGCGATTCTTCGCGCGGCCTTGGGCGCTGTCGTTCGACGCCAGCGGTTCGGTATCGCTCAGGCCTTGCGCGGTGAAGCGCTCAGGCTGGCCAGTACGCGCCGCGAGGATTTCGCGCACTTGTTCGGCGCGGGCTTGCGACAGTGCCCAGTTGGAGGGGAAGCGCAGTGTCGCGATCGGTCGGTTGTCGCTGTGCCCGGAGACCCGCACGTTGCCCTTGACCTTGGCTACGGCCTCGGCGATGCGCAGCATCAGCGGCTCGAAATCGCCCTTGATGCTGGCGCTGGCGGAGGCAAACAGTTCATCGCCACGAATAGTCACCACCGAGCGGTCGACCGCATCCTCGACACTGACTCGACCGGCCTTGATGTCGTCTGCCAGGAACCCCGCCAGGCGCGGGCGCTCCACCGGTTTTGCCTGGACCACTGGCCGGTCCATCGCCTGCACCGGGATTTCCCCCAGCGCATGGATGCCACGAAACACCGGCTCGGCATCGGCGGCCAGCTTCAGGCGCAGGCCGAACAGCACCAGCAACAGCAGGGCCAGGGCCACCGCCAGGCCAACCCAGGGCGGTACGAACTGCGCCAGGCGATCACGCGTCACCGTCACCCCACGCCAATGCGGCGACAGTTCGCGCTCGACCTCACCGCGGGCACTACGAATCGCCGAGGCGGTGCGTTCGCGCAGCGCTTCCAGTTGCGCCCGGCCGCCGTTCATCACCCGGTAGCGACCTTCGAAACCGAGGCTGGTGCACAGGTACAACAGCTCCAGCAGGTTCAGCCGCTCACGCGGGCTCTGCAGGCAATGTTCGAGCAGTTGAAACACCTTCTCGCCGCCCCAGGCCTCGTTGTGCACAGTGATCAACAGGCTCTGCTTGCTCCAGTCACTGCTGCTGCCCCAAGGCGTGCTGAGCACCGCCTCGTCGAGCGCGGTGCACAGGGCATAGCGCGCCAGCAGCACCTCGTTGCGCGCCACCCCGGCAGCCTCGGCGCGCTCCTCGAACTGGCGCAGGTAGGCCAGCAGTTGCGCGCGCAAACTGGCCGGAGCCGGATGCGCAATGGTGTTGCGCAAGCGGGTGAGCAGCGCCAGCAGCGGACCCGCCGCCTGCTCCAGCGGATTGAGCCCCTGGGCCTGGCCCAGCGCCAGTGGCTCGGCGGGCAGGTTCAGCGGCGCCGGGGCTGGCTGGGCCGCTGCGGCCGGTTGCGGGCCACGGCCACCGGGCCTGGGCATGAACTGGGTGCGGTCGAACGCCTGCGGATCGTCGGAGTGCATCGCGGCTTATCCTCGAATGGCCCAGAAGGCCAGGCTCAGGCCGGGGAACTCGCCGGCGACATAGAAGGCGAAACCACCGGAATGCTGCAATTGCTTCCAGTGCTCGCTGCCGCGGTCCAGCTCAAAATAGGTCGAGCCGGCATGGAACGGGATCTGCCGTGGCGCCACCGGCAACGGCAGCAGGCCGATACCCGGCAGTTGCAGGTTGACCATGTCGCGGATGTGCTCCACCGAGCCGACCTTGCTCTGCTGGCCGAACCGGCTACGCAGGGTCTCGCTGGGCACATCGGCGCGCACCACCAGGATGAAGCTGGCGCTGTCGAGCAGGCTGCGGTCGGCGAGCATGGCCACGTGGATGCCGTAGGCCTTCTCGATGATCGGGATGGCTACCGCCTTGCTGTCGATCAGCATCGACAGCGCTTCGCGCAACGCGCTCATGACCGGGGTGAAAGTCGCCGCAAGATCGTCGTGCTGGTACACCGGATAGCTGGCCGGACGCCGGCCTTCACTGCAGAAGGTGGCGAATTCACCGGCCAGGCTGACCAGCTCGCTGTACAGCCGCTCGGGGTGCAGCGGGCTGAGCTGGTTGAGGTGCTCGAGCAGTGGCTGGGCGCGGTTGACCAGTTGCAGCAGCATGAAGTCGGCAATTTCCGAGGCGCCGCCGTTGGCCGAGGCCACCACCCGCCCGGCCAACGCTTCGCCACGCTGGTGCAGCAGGCCCAGCAGTTCGCTGCGAAACCCCGAGAGCAGGTTGTTGGCACTGACATCCAGTAGCGGCGCAATGTAGTTGTCGTCGAGCACCAGGGCGCGGTCGGCGCGCTTCTCACGGATACGCACCACACCCAGCGCGGCATGATCGCTGACCCCATCGACCTCAAGCAGCAAGCGCAGGGCGCGGCTGCCCAAGGCCAGCGGCGCTCGGTTCTCGAACGGGGCGTTATCGTCACGCACCTCGCTGATACGGCTGACGTAGCGCGCCCCCTCGGCAGCTTCGCCTTCATCGACGGTATCGCGGGCGCCAGAGCGCTTGAGCGGCAGGCCCAGGTAGATCAGGCCATCGCGCAGGTCATCAGGAATCTCCAGCGGCGGCGGCGGCAGGTCATCGCGAGGGATATCGAACGGCGTGCCGTCAGGCAGCAGGCCGCGGGCGCTGAGGATCGCCAGCTTGCCCTGGGCCAGCAGGCCCTGGTCGATCAGCAGCTCGGAGAAACCCCAGGCAGCGCAGGACAATGGCCGGCTGCGGGCATCGATGAAGTTCTCCAGGTAGCGGTCTTGCTGCTGGAAGTGCTGGGTCGTGATGAACATGCCTTCCGACCAGACCACGCGATTGTTCCAGGACATGGGTTCTCCGATTGCCTAGCGGGCAGACTCAATGGGTTGGACGGCCACGGCGCTGCGCACGGCGCGCACATCGAGGCTGATCTGATAATCGCGCGGTGGCACAGGGAGCACGCTGCGCCACTGGGCCTGGTCGATTTCGCGGTAGCCGACCACCAGGCCAATCTGGCGGGTGGCCGGGTCAAGGGGGCGCTCGACGCTCAATTGTTCACCGGGCTGCAGCAGCACCTCGTCCTGGTCGAGCAGGTCGGCGGCCAAGGTCGCCTGGGCGCGCTCGGCCAGGGCGAAGTAGTCGGCGCGGGCAAACGCCGCGCTGTTTTTCAGCTCGTAGATACGCACCCGGACAGGCGCAGGTACACCGCTGGCACCTGGGTTGAGGCCTTCGGCGGCGCTGAAGTACAGGGTCACGGCATGGCCGGCGGCGGCCTGTTCGGCCACTGGCGCTACGCTCGCATCCTTGCTGCAGGCACTGAGCAGTGCGAGAGCCGCGACTGCGATCAGTCTTGTTGCATTCATCCTCGTCCTCATGACGTCTTGGTGTTCTTCCTGTCCTGCTGCGTGTGCCTCAGGAGCGTTGCAAGCGAGCGCTGTGAGCCTCGTAGGCGCGGCTGAACTCGCGGCCGAACAAGTCTTGGAAATCGTCCTCGGCCTCGCGCGAAATCTGCCCGTAAAGTTCGGTGAACTGCTGCCAGCAATGGGCTTGGCGCGAGCCACCGAACAGCTTGGCCAAGCCTGCGGCCGGGGCTAGACGCGCCTCCAGGCGAGCAGGTTCGAAGCGCGTCAGCAGGTGCTTGATCGCGGCTTCCACGCCAGCCATCACGGCCAACTGATGGGCGCGCAGGTCATCGAAGCTGTCGCGTACCGCCTGGTCCGGAGCGAGAAACGCCTGATTGCCATGACGCAGCAGCAACAGCAGGGCTTCGTCAGCGTTGGGGGCGAACTTCAGGGGGTTGTTCTGCACCGGGGCGATGGAGGTCTGTTGCATGCGGAACTCACCCTTGAGGCTGCTGCGTGCACGCAATACGTCGATCAGCCCTTCGACCATCAGCCGGTAGCTGCGGCCGATAGCTTCCATCTGCGCCGTGGCGTCACCGCCATCGATACGCAGATGCTCGATGCCCGCACCACGCAGGAAGGCCTGCAGCAGCGCATCGCCATCGACCGCCTGTGCCGCTGCACGCGGCACAGGCTCAGGTGCCTGCTGGGGCAGCTCTGGTGGCACAGGCGCAGTAGTTTGCGCTGGCGCCAGCGGCGCAGCGGCCGGGGCAGGCGGCACAGCTTGCGCCAGTGCAGCAGCCGGCGGCAGGTCATCGAGCAGGTGCCAGTCCGCTGGAATCACCCCTGGCCCAGCAGGTGCGGGCGCAGCCTCTGCTGGCGCGGGTGGCGCCACCGGCGTGGGTGGACGGAAATCGTGTTGCTGGGCTGGCAGGTGATCGGCTTGACTGGCCGCAGGCACGGAAGATGGGCCGAGAAAGTCGAACAGATCCGGCAGGGTGTCGTGGCTCGACGCCCCCTGCAAGAACGCCGCAGGTGCCGGGGCAATCGGTGAGCTGGAGGCACTCGCCTGATTGGCCATCAACGCTTCGAAGCTCTGCGCTTGCGGCTGTCCGCCATCACCCAGGGAAAAGCCCGCATCGACCCGCGCCTGGATCTCGTAATCGCCAATCCGAATAACTTCGCCATCCATCAATGGCTCACTGTTGCCGCGGCGCAGGCGAATCCCGGCGTGAACTAACTCCACACCGTTTGTACTGTTATCGGTCAGATAGTATCGGCCATCCCTGAATTGGATGACGCAATGTTGTGAAGATACCAAGCGTTCAGGATCGGGCAGTACCCAGTCATTATCAGGGCCACGACCAATAGTGATGGCACTACTTTCCACGACCTTCTCCGAGCATTGTCCCGGGGTGATCTTGTGGTAACTAGTAATTGTTAGGCAAAGTGCCACCACGCCTCCTGCATATATTGCAACGCTCGATTCCATTCATTTGAGTGTTTCAGCACAATCGTCCAAAAAACTCAGTAAACCTATTGAATTTCCTGGGTATTCTTGCGGTTCTTTGCGCTTGGATCGTGAATTCTAACCACACGAAACTCGCACTTTGCTGGCAGTCGACCAATGGCGCTCAACACCTGCCAACTCGATCACACCCCCACTCGAGGGCGGCTAGCTTACCTTGACAGCAATTTGGAAATAAACCATAAATGCGCAACTTGAGAGTGCCAAAGTGATATCACTGTGATGTCAACTTCGCATTCTTTGACAAGTTTGTGCGCCAGTTCACATAACGCAACTCGCGCCAATCAAGCCCCCACCACGGGCCGATATGGAGATCGAATTCTGGTGAACTCGCCGTTGCTGCTCGCCGCTGTTTGCGCAGACTTTCCTTGCGGCGAAGACCTCGAATACGACCCGGACTTCCTGCAACTGGAGCGCGATGCCCAGGGCCGGCCCGAGCGTGTCATGGGCGATGCCATCCAGCCTGCCGAGCCACCACAGTGGCGTGCTATCGAAGCGTCTTGCAGCGCGTTGCTGCAACGCAGCAAAGACCTGCGCATCACCCATTTTTTGCTGCAGGCCAACCTCGCCCTGCACGGCTTGCCAGGCCTGGCCGCCAGCCTCGAACTGATCCGCGACTTGCTCGATGAGTACTGGCTGCACGTGCACCCGCAGCTCGATGCCTCCGACGACAACGACCCTACCGTGCGCATCAACGCCCTCGCCGGGCTGACCTGCGATGCCAACATTGCCCTGCTGCGCGAAGCCGTGCTGGCCCGCTCGCGCGCCTTTGGCCCGGTGAGCCTGCGCGCGGCACTCAATGCCGCCGGTGTACAGCACTTCGCCAGCGAGCAGCTGAGCGTCGAAGAACTGGCCGCGGCCCTGCGCGACGCCGATCCCGAACAACTGGCCCAGACCCGCCAGGCCCTGGCCGCAGCCCGCGAAGCCTGCGAGGCCATCGAGCGGCGCGTCAGCGATCAGGTCGGTTCGGCCAGCGGGGTCGACCTCAGCGCCCTCAAGCAGCCACTGCGCCAGGCGCAGCAAGTGCTTGGCGATTACGCGCCAGGCGGCGAACTGCCACTGAGCCAAGCCCAGAGTGGCGCTGACGACAGCCCAGGCAGCGACCAGCAGAGCGAAGCGCAGCCTGCGCAAAGCCTGCGCCCATCAGCTCGCCCCGGTGAGGTCAGCAGCCGCGAAGAGGTGCTGCAAAGCCTTGACCGCCTGCTCCAGTACTACGCCCGTCACGAGCCATCGAGCCCGTTGCCGGTGCTGCTGCGCCGGGCCAAGAACCTGGTCAATGCCGACTTCGCGACCATCGTCCGCGACCTGATCCCGGACGGTCTCTCGCAATTTGAAAACCTGCGCGGTCCCGAGGCCGACTGAGCCCCACGCGCACCGCTTAACCGACGCCCGCAACAGACGAAGCCGCCGCACCGGCGACCAGGAGGAACAACGTGGCGAACACCAGCTCCCAGAAATTCATCGCACGCAACCGTGCGCCGCGGGTGCAGATCGAATACGACGTCGAGCTGTATGGCGCCGAGAAGAAAGTCCAATTGCCGTTCGTCATGGGCGTGCTGTCGGACCTTGCCGGCAAACCCGCCGAGCCGCTACCGGCTGTGGCCGAGCGCAAGTTCCTGGAGATCGACGTCGACAACTTCGACTCGCGCCTCAAGGCCATGCAGCCGCGGGTAGCATTCAACGTGCCCAACGAGCTGACCGGTGAAGGCAACCTGAGCCTGGATATCACCTTCGAGAGCATGGACGACTTCAGCCCTGCAGCGGTGGCGCGCAAGATCGACGCGCTCAACCAGCTGCTCGAAGCACGCACCCAGCTGGCCAACCTGCTGACCTACATGGACGGCAAGACCGGCGCCGAGGACATCATCCTCAAAGCGATCAAAGACCCTGCCCTGCTGCAGGCCCTGGCCAGCGCGCCAAAGCCTGCCGACGTTGACCCAAGCGCCTGAGGAGACCGCCCATGAACGATCCATTGCGCGACACCCAGTCGCAACCGGCCACCACCCAGGAGCCGAGTGAATTCGCAGCGCTGCTGCTGCAAGAGTTCAAGCCCAAGACCGAGCGCGCCAAGGAAGCCGTCGAGAGCGCCGTGCGCACCCTCGCCGAACAAGCCCTGGCACAGACCAACCTGGTCTCCAACGATGCCATCGGCTCGATCGAGCAGATCATCGCCGCCATCGACGCCAAGCTCACCGCCCAGGTCAACCAGGTCATCCATCACCCCGACTTCCAGCAGCTGGAAAGCGCCTGGCGTGGCCTGCACTACCTGGTCAACAACACCGAGAGCGACGAGCAGCTGAAGATCCGCGTGCTCAACATCTCCAAGAACGACCTGCACAAGACCCTGAAGAAATTCAAGGGCACCGCCTGGGACCAGAGCCCGGTGTTCAAGAAGCTCTACGAAGAAGAGTACGGTCAGTTCGGCGGCGAGCCTTATGGCTGCCTGGTCGGCGACTACTACTTCGACCAGTCGCCACCGGATGTCGAGCTGCTCGGCGAGATGTCCAAGGTGTGCGCCTCGATGCACGCGCCGTTCATTTCCGCCGCCTCGCCGACGGTGATGGGCATGGGTTCGTGGCAAGAGCTGTCCAACCCACGTGACCTGACCAAGATCTTCACCACCCCGGAATACGCCGGCTGGCGCTCGCTGCGTGAATCGGAAGACTCGCGCTACATCGGCCTGACCATGCCGCGCTTCCTCGCACGCCTGCCATACGGGGCCAAGACCGATCCGGTGGAAGCCTTCGCCTTCGAAGAAGACACCGACGGCGCCGACAGCAGCAAGTACACCTGGGCCAACGCGGCCTACGCGATGGCGGTCAACATCAACCGTTCGTTCAAGTACTACGGCTGGTGCTCGCGCATCCGTGGCGTTGAATCGGGCGGCGAGGTACAGGGCCTGCCGGCGCACACCTTCCCCACCGATGACGGTGGCGTGGACATGAAGTGCCCGACCGAAATCGCCATTTCCGACCGCCGCGAGGCAGAGCTGGCGAAAAACGGCTTCATGCCGCTGCTGCACAAAAAGAACACTGACTTCGCCGCGTTCATCGGCGCCCAGTCGCTGCAAAAGCCGGCCGAATACGACGATCCGGACGCCACCGCCAACGCCAACCTGGCTGCGCGCCTGCCGTACCTGTTCGCCACCTGCCGTTTCGCCCATTACCTCAAGTGCATCGTTCGCGACAAGATTGGCTCGTTCAAGGAAAAGGACGAGATGCAGCGCTGGCTGCAGGACTGGATCCTCAACTACGTCGACGGCGATCCGGCGCACTCCACCGAGACCACCAAGGCCCAGCACCCATTGGCGGCTGCCGAAGTGGTGGTCGAGGAGGTCGAGGGCAACCCGGGTTACTACAACTCGCGCTTCTACCTGCGCCCGCACTACCAGCTCGAAGGGCTGACCGTGTCGCTGCGCCTGGTTTCCAAGCTGCCATCGGCCAAGAGCGCCTAAACCTCGCTATGGGCGGCACCGCCGCCCTCTAGCACTGCCAAACGACGCGACATTCCGGAGACATCATGGCTGTAGATATTTTCATCAAGATCGGCGACATCAAGGGCGAGTCCATGGACAAGGCCCACAAGGACGAGATCGACGTGCTCAACTGGAGCTGGGGCATGTCCCAGTCCGGCAACATGCACATGGGCGGTGGCGGCGGTGCCGGCAAGGTCAATATCCAGGACCTGTCGATCACCAAGTACGTCGACAAATCCAGCCCGAACCTGATGGCCCACTGCTCCAGCGGCAAGCACATCGACAAGGTCAAGCTGACCGTGCGTAAAGCCGGCGGCGAAAGCCAGGTCGAGTACCTGATCATCAACCTTGAAGAAGTGCTGATCAGCTCGCTGAGCACCGGCGGCTCGGGCAGCGATGATCGCCTGACCGAAAACGTCACCCTGAACTTCGCCAAGGTCACCGTCGACTACCAACCGCAGAAGGCCGATGGTTCCAAGGAAGGCGGGCCCATCAAGTACGGCTGGAACGTGCGCTCCAACGTCAAGATCTGATCTGGGCGTCGGCCTTTTCGCGGGCAAGCCCGCTCCCACAATGGCCATCGGTTGCCCCTGTGGGAGCGGGCTTGCTCGCGAAGCAGGCGACGCGGTCCCGAATTGTTCCAGCGGAGTTTTTCCGTGGTAGCCAACATCGCCGCCCGCGACCTTCTGCAACCCTCGTTACTGGATCGTCTGACCGACGACGAGCCCGGCAACCTGCAGGAAGCCGCCGACAAACGCGTGCTGTCCTTGCAACAGCTCAAGGCCTCGGTGCTGCGCGACCTGACCTGGCTGCTCAACACCACTTCGCTGCTCGACACCCAGGCGACCCTGCACACACCAGCCGGCGCCTCGGTGATCAACTACGGCCTGCCCGCCTTGGCCGGCAACAGTGCCTCGAATATCGACCTGGCCGCCCTGGAGCGCATCATCCACCAGGCCATCGCCACCTACGAACCACGCATTCTTGCCCACACCTTGAAAGTGCGGGCCCAGGCGGCACCTGGCGAGATGAACGCCAACGCCCTGAGCTTCGAGATCGAAGGCGACCTGTGGGCGCAACCGGCCGCCCTGCCCTTGCTGCTGCAGACTGACCTGGACCTGGAGTCGGGCCATGTGCGCGTGGCCCCCGCCGACCGCCGGAGACGTGCATGAACCCGCGCCTGCTCGAGCTGTACAACCAGGAGCTGCAGCACATCCGCGAAAGCGCGGCAGAGTTCGCCCAGGAATACCCAAAGATCGCCGGGCGCCTGACCCTGTCCGGCATCGACTGCGCCGACCCGTATGTCGAGCGGTTGCTGGAAGGTTTTGCCTACCTGACTGCGCGGGTGCAGTTGAAGCTCGACGCCGAATACCCGACCTTCACCCACAACCTGCTGGAAATCGCCTACCCGCACTACCTGGCGCCGACGCCGTCGATGACTGTGGTGCAGATGCAGACCGACCCCGACGAAGGCTCGCTCAGCGCCGGTTTCCAGCTGCCGCGGGGCAGCGTGCTGCGCGCCAACCTTGGCCGCGATACGCAAACACCCTGTGAGTTTCGCAGCACCCAGGACGTCACCCTGTGGCCCCTGCAAGTGGCCCGCGCCGAGTACTTCGGCAACCCCGGCGCGGTGCTCGGCAGGCTTGCCAGCAGCGAGCCCAAGGCCCGCGCCGGGCTGCGCCTGACCCTGCGCAGCGGCGCTGAAGTGCCGTTCGCCAGCCTGCCATTGAAGCACCTGCCGCTGTACCTCAACGGCGCCGACGAAACGCCGTTTCGTCTTTACGAGCAACTGCTGGGCAATGCCTGCGCGGTGTTCGTTCGCCAGCCAGGGGCTGACTGGGTCGAGCGCATCCCCGTCGAGCAAGCCTTGCTACCCTGCGGCTTCGATGACCAGGAGGCGGCGCTGCCGGTGGTGCCCCAGGCGTTTCAGGGCTACCGCTTGTTGCAAGAATACTTCGCCCTGCCACAGCGCTTTCTGTTCGTCGATTTCGCCGGCCTGGAGCGCGCGGTCAAACGCTGCAGCGGCCAAGAGCTGGAGCTGCTGATCTTGTTCGAGCGCTTTGACCAGAGCCTGGAAAGCAGCGTCACGGCCAACCAGTTCGTGCCCTTCTGTACCCCGGCGATCAACCTGTTCCCGCGTCGAGTCGACCGTATTCACCTGAGCGACAAGGTCAACGAACACCATGTGATTGCCGACCGCACCCGGCCAACCGATTTCGAGATCCACTCGCTGCAACGGGTTACCGGCCATGGCACCGGCGCTGATCAAGAATTCCTGCCGTTCTACGCCGTACGCGATCCGTCGCGCTATGGCCGCGAGCAGTCCTACTACATCGTGCGCCGTGAGCCGCGCGTGCTGTCCAGCGAACAGCGGCGCAATGGCACCCGTTCGAGCTACATGGGCAGCGAGACCTTCGTCAGCCTGGTCGACGGCCAACAGGCGCCCTATCGCCACGACCTGCGCCAGCTGGGCATCAGCGCGCTGTGCAGTAACCGCGACCTGCCGCTGTTCATGAACATCGGCGACGGTCGTAGCGACTTCAGCCTGGCCGACAGCGCCCCGGTGTCGGCCGTGCGCTGCCTGGCCGGGCCGAGCCGCCCGCGCGCCAGCCACGCCCACGACAACCGCGCCTGGCGGCTGATCAGCCAGCTGTCGCTGAACTACCTGTCGCTGACCGAGCAAGGTCAGGGCGCAGCGGCCCTGCGCGAGTTGCTCCGGCTGTATGGCGACAGCCAGGACAGCGCGCTGCAATTGCAGATCGACGGCCTGCGCGAGGTCAGCAGCAAAGCCTGCACCCGGCGCCTGCCGATGCCCGGGCCGATCGTTTTCGGTCGTGGCCTGGAGATTACCCTGGCGTTCGACGAGAACGCCTTCCGCGGCACCGGGGTGTTTCTGCTCGGCGCGGTGTTCGAACGTTTCCTCACCCGTTACGTGTCCATCAACAGCTTCACCGAAACCGTGCTGCGCACCACTGAGCGCGGCGAGATCATGCGATGGAAAGCCAAGCCCGGACGCCGACCGACCCTGTGAACACGCTCGATGCCATGCAGGCCGAGCCCTGGGAGTACGATTTCTTCCAGGCCCTGCGCCGGCTCGAAGCAGAACACCCCGACCTGCCGCGCTTCGGTCATTCGCTGCGCCTGGCCGATGAGCCGGTGCGCCTTGGCCAGCGCCTGGACTGCGCGTTCGCCCCGGCAACCCTGGCCTCGGTAAGCCCGGCTGAAGAACAGCGGCCTGCGCGCCTCGAGCAGTTCTTCTTCGGCCTCGGCGGCCCCAACGGGCCACTGCCGCTGCACCTCACCGAGCACATGCGTGAACGCCAGCGCAATCACGCCGACCATACCAGCAAGCGCTTCCTGGATATCTTCCACCACCGCCTGCTGAGCCTGTTCTACCGGGCCTGGGCCGAGGCGCGGCCAACGGTCAGCCACGACCGCCCGGGGGATGACTACTGGGCCGCGCGCCTGGCCGCCCTGAGCGGCCGTGGCCTGCCGGCCCTGCAAGGCCAGGGGCCGTTGGCCGATACCGCCAAGCTGCATTTCTCCGGCCACCTGGCCGCGCAAACCCGCTACCCCGATGGCCTGTGCAGCATCCTGGCCAGTTACTTCGGCGTGCCGGTGAAACTTGAAGAGTACGTCGGCCAATGGCTTGAGCTGCCCGAGCGCAGCCAGCTCGGCGTGCGCGCCAATCGCCTGGGGGGGGATCTGTGCCTGGGCCGCTACGTCTGGGACCGCCAGCACAAGTTCCGCCTGTGCCTGGGCCCGCTGACCCTCGACCAGTACCACGCCCTGCTGCCCGGCGGCAGCGCATTCATCGAACTGGCCGCCTGGGTCGCTGAGTACCAGGGCCACGAGCTGGACTGGGATTTGAACCTGATTCTGCAACGCGAGCAGGCTCCCGCCCTGCAACTCAATGCAGGCCAACGCCTGGGCTTCGATACCTGGCTCGGCCAGCCAGCACGCGATGCCAACGATCTCAAGCTAGCCCGGTATTACGCCGAGCAGCCACTCACACCACCGGGTACAAGGAGTCAACAACATGGGTGAAATCAGCCGCGCCGCGCTGTTCGGCAAACTCAACAGCGTCGCCTACAAGGCGATCGAAGCCGCCACCGTGTTCTGCAAGCTGCGGGGTAATCCGTACGTGGAACTGGCGCACTGGCTGCACCAGTTGCTGCAACTCCAGGACTCGGACCTGCACCGCATCGTGCGCCAGTGCAACATCGAACCTGCGCGCCTGGCGCGGGATTTGACCGACGCGCTGGACCGCCTGCCACGCGGCTCGACCTCGATCACCGACCTGTCATCGCAAGTCGAGGAAGCAGTCGAGCGCGGCTGGGTCTACGGCAGCCTGATGTTCGGCCAAAGCCAGGTGCGAACCGGCTACCTGTTGCTGGGTATCCTCAAGACACCAAGCCTGCGCAACGCCCTGCTGGGGCTGTCCAGCGAGTTCGCCAAAATCAAGGTCGAGGCCTTGAGCGAGCGTTTCGATGAGTATGTCGGCGACTCGCCCGAGAACAACCTGGGCGCCAGCGACGGCTTCACTGCCGCCGCTCCCGGCGAGGCCAGCGGCGCTGTGGCGCCCGCGGCAATGGGCAAGCAGGAAGCGCTCAAGCGCTTTACCGTCGACCTCACCGAGCAGGCCCGCAGCGGCAAGCTCGACCCTATCGTCGGCCGCGACGAAGAGATTCGCCAACTGGTCGACATCCTCATGCGCCGCCGGCAGAACAACCCGATCCTCACCGGTGAGGCTGGGGTTGGCAAAACGGCGGTGGTCGAAGGTTTCGCCCTGCGCATCGTGGCTGGCGACGTACCGCCAGCGCTCAAGGACGTCGAGCTGCGCAGCCTGGATGTTGGCCTGCTGCAGGCCGGCGCGAGCATGAAAGGCGAGTTCGAACAGCGCCTGCGCCAGGTGATCGAGGATGTCCAGGCCTCGCCCAAGCCGATCATCCTGTTCATCGATGAAGCGCACACCTTGGTCGGCGCAGGCGGCGCAGCCGGTACCGGGGATGCGGCCAACCTGCTCAAACCGGCACTGGCGCGCGGCAGCCTGCGCACCGTGGCCGCGACCACCTGGGCCGAGTACAAGAAGCACATCGAGAAAGACCCGGCCCTGACCCGCCGCTTCCAGGTAGTGCAAGTGGCCGAGCCGAGTGAAGACAAGGCGCTGCTGATGATGCGCGGCGTTGCCTCGACCATGGAAAAACATCATCAGGTGCAAATCCTCGACGAAGCCCTGGAGGCCGCGGTCAAGCTGTCGCACCGCTACATCCCGGCGCGTCAGTTGCCCGACAAGTCGGTCAGCCTGCTCGACACTGCCTGCGCACGCGTGGCGATCAGCTTGCATGCGGTCCCGGCCGAGGTCGACGACAGCCGCCGACGCATCGAGGCCCTGCAGGTAGAGCTGCAGATCATCGCCCGCGAAAGCGCCATCGGCGTCGACACTGCCCAGCGCCAGACCAAGGTCGAGGCCAGCCTGAGCGAAGAGCGCCAGCGCCTCACCGAGCTGGAAAGCCGTTGGACCGAAGAAAAAGCCCTGGTCGATGAGCTGCTGGCCACTCGCGCGCAATTGCGCGAACACGTCGGCGTGGTCGATCAGGAGATCGACGTTCAGGGCAGCCATGCCCTGCGCGAGCAATTGATCGACCTGCAACAGCGCCTGAGCGCGCTGCAAGGCGAGTCACCGCTGATTCTGCCAACCGTGGACTACCAAGCGGTGGCTTCGGTGGTCGCGGACTGGACCGGCATTCCGGTCGGACGCATGGCGCGCAACGAAATCGAGACGGTGCTCAACCTCGACAGCCACCTGGCCAAGCGCATCATCGGCCAGGACCACGCCCTGCAAATGATCGCCAAGCGTATCCAGACCTCGCGCGCAGGCTTGGACAACCCGAACAAGCCGATTGGCGTGTTCATGCTCGCCGGCACCTCTGGGGTAGGCAAGACCGAGACCGCCCTGGCCCTGGCCGAAGCGCTGTATGGCGGCGAGCAGAACCTGATCACCATCAACATGAGCGAGTTCCAGGAAGCCCACACCGTGTCGACCCTCAAGGGCGCGCCACCCGGCTATGTCGGCTACGGCGAAGGCGGGGTACTGACCGAGGCGGTGCGTCGTCGGCCGTACAGCGTGGTGCTGCTCGATGAGGTGGAAAAAGCCCACCCGGATGTGCACGAGATCTTCTTCCAGGTGTTCGACAAGGGCGTCATGGAGGATGGCGAAGGTCGCCAGATCGATTTTCGCAATACCCTGATCCTGCTCACCACCAACGCCGGCACCGAGCTGATCGCCAGCACCTGCAACGACCCGCAAGCGCTGCCCGATCCCGAGTCGGTCGCCAGCTCGTTGCGCAAGCCGTTGCTGGAAATCTTCCCGCCGGCGCTGCTCGGCCGGTTGGTGACCATCCCTTACTACCCGCTCAGCGACGCCATGCTCAAGGCCATCACTCGCCTGCAACTGGAGCGCATCCGCAAGCGCGTGGAGAACACCCACAAAGTCGGCTTCGCCTACGACGAAGGCGTGGTCGAGCTGATCGTCTCGCGCTGCACCGAGAGCGAAAGCGGCGGACGCATGATCGACGCGATCCTGACCAATGGCCTGCTGCCGGACATGAGCCGCGAGTTCCTCACGCGCCTGCTCGAAGGCAAGCCGCTGGCCAGCGTCAGCATCAGCCGCCGCGACAATGACCTGCACTACGACTTCAGTGCCGCCAGCTGACAGGACCTTTCATGCTGTTCAAGCAACTCACGCGCCTGGCGCAGATCAACAGCCCCCTGGGCCCGGACGTGCTGCTGCTCAGCGAGATGGGCGGCAGCGAAGAACTCGGCCGCCTGTTCGACTATGAGCTGCAACTGACCAGCGACGATCCGGCGATCGACCTCAACCAACTGCTCGGCAAGCCGATGAGCCTGTCGTTGCAGCTGAGCCTGGGTGGCTCGCGCTATTTCCATGGCATCGTCGCGCGCTGTAGCCAGTCGGTCGACCGTGGCCAGTTCGCCAGCTATCGGGTGACCCTGCGCCCGTGGCTGTGGCTGCTGACGCGCACCAGCGACTGCCGGATCTTCCAGCACCTGAGCGCGCCGCAGATCATCAAGCAGGTATTCCGCGACCTGGGTTTCTCCGACTTCGAGGACGCCCTGAGCCGCAGTTATCGCGAGCGCGAATACTGCGTGCAGTACCGCGAGACCAGCTTCGAGTTCGTCAGCCGGCTGATGGAGGAAGAAGGCATCTACTACTTCTTCCGCCACGAACAAGAGCGCCACGTGCTGGTGCTGGCCGACGCCTACGGCGCCCACCACAAGGCGCCGGGCTACGAGTCGGTGCCCTTCTATCCCCCGGATGGACAGCACCGCGAACGCGACCATATCAATGACTGGCACCTTGCCCAGGAAGTGCAGCCAGGCTCGCTCGAGCTCAACGACTACGACTTCCAGCGCCCCAGCGCGCGCATCGACGTACGCTCGGCGATGCCACGCCCGCACCAGGCCGGCGACTATCCGCTATTCGACTACCCCGGCGCCTATGAACAGTCGCAGGACGGCGAGCACTATGCGCGTACCCGCCTGGAGTCGCTGCAAAGCCTGCACGAGCGGGTCGAGCTGCGCGGCAACGCCCGCGGCCTGGGTAGCGGCCATCTGTTCAGCCTCAGCGGCTTTACCCGCCAGGACCAGAACCGCGAGTACCTGATCGTCTCTGCCCGTTACTACGTGGTCCAGGAGCGCCTGGAGACTGGCGGTGGCAGCGGCTCGGCGCAGTTCGAAAGCAACCTCAGCTGCATCGCTGCGCAGCAGAGCTATCGGCCGGTTTCGAGCACCTTGCGGCCGATCGTCAAAGGGCCGCAGACCGCCGTGGTAGTAGGCCCTGCCGGTGAGGAGATCTGGACCGACCAGTACGGCCGGGTCAAGGTGCATTTCCACTGGGACCGGCATGACCAATCCAACGAAAACAGCTCCTGCTGGATTCGTGTGTCCCAGGCCTGGGCCGGCAAGAACTGGGGTTCGATGCAGATCCCACGGATTGGCCAGGAGGTGATCGTCAGTTTCCTCGAAGGCGACCCTGACCGACCGATCATTACCGGGCGGGTCTACAACGCTGAACAAACGGTGCCTTACGACCTGCCCGGCAATGCCACCCAGAGCGGCATGAAGAGCCGTTCAAGCAAGGGCGGCAGCCCGGCCAACTTCAATGAAATCCGCATGGAAGACAAGAAGGGTGCCGAGCAGCTGTACGTGCATGCCGAGCGCAACATGGACACCGTGGTCGAGCAGAGCGAGACCCTTTCGGTAGGCATCAACCGCACCCAGAGCGTCGGCATGCTGGAGACCATCACCATCGGCCAGGACCGCTTGCGCGCAGTGCGCCGCGACGAGGTGCTGCTGGTCGGCGCGAGCAAGCGCGACAGCATCGGCAACAGCTACCTGCTGGAAGTGGGTGACAACCTGCGGCTGGTCTGCGGCAAGAGCGTGATCGAGCTCAATGCCAGTGGGCAGATCAACCTCAGCTGCGTGCAGTTCAGCTTCCACGCCAGCAAAGATGCCGAGATCAACACGGACGGCACCCTCGACCTGAACGTTGGCAGCGGTGCGCAAACCGCAGCGAATGAGCAAGGTGTGCAGAAAACCATCCAGGACTCGGTCAAGGCCATGTTCCCCGACTCCAGCAAGTAACGAGACGCCCAATGAGCTACCGCCTCAACGAATTCCGCTTCGCCCTGCCTGACGCCACTGTGCAGGACTCCACGATCAATATCCTGCGCTTCGAGGCCTTGGGCACCTCCTTGATCGTCAGCCGTAGCCTGTTGGCCGAGGGCGAGACCCTGCACAGCAACTTCGATGGTCAATTGCAGCGCCTGCAACAGCAGGTCAAGGACCTCAACTTCCAGCCCGCCCAGGCGGTGCGCGTAGGTGCCACAGGCATTGACGCGATCGAGCTGAGCAGCCAGTTCAGCAAGGGCCAGGAGAAGGTCTACCAGTACCAGCTGGCTTTTGTGCTGCCCGGCACTCGCCGGATGTTCGCGCTCAGCTACGTCAAGCCGCAGCCGCTGGGCGAAGCAGAGGCAGCGCATTGGCTGGCGATCAAACAATCGCTCGACTTCGACAACCTCGGCTGATCCCCTTCCATGTCTGACGCTCTGTGGGCGGCACGCGAAGGCGATGCCCTGTTGCACACCTCGATGATGGCCGACATCGTCGGCGGTGTGCTGGAAGTTGCTGCCACTGTGGCCATTGGCGCCCTGGCGACGGCAGCCGTCGCTGCGGCCCTGGGCATCACCGTAGCCACTGGCGGGCTGGGCTGCTTCGTGCTCGGCGCAGTGGTGGGCCTGGTGGTGGGCGTGGCCATGGCGGCGACTGGCGCCGACACTGGGCTCAGTCGATTATGTGAGGGTATCGGCAATTTTTTGTTTCCGCCCTCGGTGCAGGCGACCATCGCTTCAGGCTCCCCCGACACCAAGACCAACGGTAAACCGGCAGCCCGCGCAGCAGGTGTAGTCATCGCGCCCCCCGCGCCACTGGAAGGCGGCGCAGAGGGTGCCGATGAGCCTGAGGAAACCTTCCTGGACATGGCCAAGGGGTTCTTCTCGCAGATGTGGCGCCCCACCGTCGCCAGCCCCGCCGCCAACACCCAGGAAGCCAACGACGACAAGGTCGTGTGCAGCAAGCACCCGCCGATGCCGCCACAGTACCTTGCCGAAGGTTCGAGCAAGGTCTTGATCAACGGCCATCCGGCTGCGCGCAGTGGCGACCGCAGCACCTGTGAAGCGGTGATCGTCGACGGTGGGCTGGTGTCGAACAATGTGCGCATCGGCGGCGAGCCTATCGTGGTCCGCGAGATACGCAGCGGCAAGACGCCTGGGATCGGCCTGGCGATCACTGCCTTGATGCTTTTGCGCGGGCGCGGTGGCAAGTTCTACAGCCGGTTTGGCTGCATGCTGATCGGTGGCGTGAGCAGCTATGTCAGCGGCCAGGTCACCAGCGCCCTCACCTCTGCCATCGTCGGCTCGCCGAATCCGGTTCACGCGCCCACTGGCGCCAAGCTGCTCAACGGCGAAGAGGACCTGGACTTCAACCTGCCAGGCCCGATCCCGCTGCCCTGGCAGCGCTACTACAACAGCCGCGATGAACGCCGCGACGGGCTGTTTGGCCCCGGCTGGAGCGTGGCTTACGAAGTCTTCGTCGAGTTCAAGCGTGACGCGGGCACAGAACGCCTGCTGTTCACCGATGAGCAAGCCAGAGTCATCGACATGGGGCAGATCCCCAAGGGCGATGCGGTATTCAGTGCCAGTGAAGGCTTGAGCGTGCGTCACGCCCTCAATGGCGAACTGCTGATCGAAAGCCTGCAAGGGGTTTACCGGCTGTTCGAGCCTACGCCGGGCAACCCTGATCGCCTGCGCCTGAGCCAGCTGGGCGACCGCAACGACAACCGCCTCTACCTGGAATACGACGACCTCGGCCGTCTGGCACGCTTGCGCGACAGTAGCGGGCAGATCGAGATCCACTTGCGCTATTGCAGCCAGTGGCCCCAGCGGCTGCTCGCGGTTGATCGTCACTATCCTCAGGCAAATCAGCCCCAGCCCAGCCGGGAAACGCTGGTCAGCTACCGCTATGACGCCAACGGCAACCTGGCCCAGGTTGAAGACGCCCTGGCCCGCCCCACCCGACAGTTCGGCTACGATGGCGGCGCTCGCCTGACCCTGCACCAGACCTACGACGGCCTGCAGTGCTGCTATGAGTGGGCGAGTTTCGACGATGGCTGGCGGGTGGTCCGACACTGGACCAACGAAGGCGACGAGTATCGCTTCGAGTATGACCTTGGCGCGGGCATTACGCGTATCACCGATGGCCTGCAACGGGTCTCGACCCGTCGTTGGAACCCGCAGTACCAGGTCACCTCGTTCACCAATGCGCTGGGCGACACCTGGCACTTCGAGTGGAACGATGAGCGCCAACTGCTCGGCGCCCAGGCGCCCGATGGCGGCCAATGGCAGTACTTTTATGACGAGTCGGGCAACCTGGCCGAAAGCATCGACCCGCTTGGCCGCAGCGAGTCGTTTCAGTGGCTGGAGCACTGGGCCTTGCCGCGCGCGCGCACCGACAGGGCGGGCAATCGTTGGCAGTATCGCTATGACCCGCGTGGCAATCGCACCCGTGAGACCGACCCGCTGGGCCAGGTCACACGCTACCGCTACGACGCGCACGGCCAGGTCGTGGAAATCATCGATGCGGCAGGCAAGCACAAGCAACTGCACTGGAACCCACTGGGCCAACTCAAGCGCTATACCGACTGTTCTGCTGCAACAACCCGCTTCGACTACGATCACCGCGGCCACTTGCAGGCAGTGACCAATGCCTTGGGTGAATGCACTACCTATGAGCGGGATATCCGTGGCTACCTGACTGCCATCGTGCAGTCTGACGGTCGTCGGGAGCACTTCGAGCACGACGCCCTGGGCCGGCTGGTGCGCTACAGCGATACGGGCGGGCAGACCAGCCTCTACAGTTTCAATCGGCAAGGCAAAGCCTGGAAAAGCATCGACCCACTCGGTCACCAGGTGGAGTATCGCTACGATCCCTACGGTCGCTTGAGTGCCCTGAGCAATGCCAACGGCGAGCACTATCGGTTCAGCTGGGACCCGCTCGATCGCTTGATTGACCAGCAGGAGCTGGACGGCGGCGGACGCCGCTACCGCTATGACGCCACGGACAACCTGATCGCGCTGGAGTTTTACCCCTCGCCCGCGTTCGCCGAGGCGACCCCAGCGGCAATCGTCCATCAGTACACCCGCGATGCCGCTGGGCGAATGGTCGGCAAGACCACCGACGATGGTTTTACCGAGTATCGCTACGACGCGTTGGACCAACTGCTGGAAGTGCTCGGCACTGACCGCGACGGCAACACGCAACGGGTAGCGTTCGCCTATGACGCCTTGGGGCAAAACACCGAGGAACACACTGCAGGCGGGGTACTGAGGCGGGTATACGATGAACTGGGCAATCCCCTGCAAACCCAGTTGCCTGACGGCCGCTGGCTCAATCGGCATTTCTACGGCAATGGCCATCTGCACCACATCAACCTCGACGGCCTGTTGCTCTGCGACTTCGAACGCGACCGCCTGCATCGCGAAACCTTGCGCGTGCAAGGTCGCCTGGCGACGCAAAGCGAGTACGACCGCAGCGGGCGGCTGCACAGACGCCAATCTCGCCAGCTCGACCAAGCCGCCCAGCTGCTGGCGCCGTTCCAGGACAGCTACCAGTGGAGCTTGGCCGATGATCTGGCGGGGCATTTCAGCCAGCAGCCCGGCCAACAGCATCAGCAGTGGCTACGCCACGATGCCGCCGGCCGGATAATCGCTCGTCAGGATGCTCACGATGGCACCCATGAAGCCTTCACCTACGATGCTGCCGCCAACCTGATAGACCCCGCGCAGGCGCCGGCCAAGCCGGTTCGCCATAATCGCCTGAGCCACTACCAGGACAAACGCTACCGCTATGACGCCTTCGGCCGCTTGCTGGAAAAACGCAGCCGTCGCTGGGGCACGCAGCATTTTCACTATGACGCCGAGCACCGCCTGATACGGGTCGACAGCCATCAGGCAGGGCGCGAACGCGTGCTGCGCATGCGCTATGACCCGCTGGGGCGCAGGCTGGAAAAAACCGAGTACGACGGCCAGGGTCAGCTGGTGAACCAGACCTGCTTCACCTGGGAGGGCCAGCGCTTGCTGAGCGAGCGACGCAATGGCCGCGCTAGCGTCTACGTCTATGCCAACGACGGCTTCGAGCCACTTGCGCGCATCGACGGCCAGGGCCAGACGCAGCAGGTCTGCCACTTCCACAACGACGTCAATGGCCTGCCGAACAAGCTGACCGACGACCAGGGCCAGTTGCTCTGGCAAGCAAGCTATCAGGTGTGGGGCAATACCTTGCGCGAGGAGCGCGAGGCGCGCTTCATCGACGAGCAGAATCTGCGCTTTCAGGGCCAATATCTTGATCGCGAAACAGGCCTGCACTACAACCTGCACCGTTACTACGACCCCGATATCGGGCGCTTCACCCAACCGGACCCGATTGGCCTGTACGGTGGCCTGAACCTATATGCCTATGGGCCCAACCCGTTCACCTGGATCGACCCGCTCGGCCTGGATGGCATCTTCACCAGAACGGTGTTCGAGGCGCCTTCTGGCAATGTGCATACGGTCTATCAGCAGGAGATCGACTGGGACTTGAAGGTCAATACACGTAATGGCGTGAAAACCAACCGTCAGCTGGTGCTGGAAGAGCAGCGCAGCCCGATGATCGTCAAGAACGGCAAGTACGAGGTGGTCCACCTGCACCACTCCAAGCAGAATGGCATCGGATCCTTGTTCGAACTGTCGGCCGATACCCATAATCGGTTCCAAAAGAGCAAGGCGCTGCATCCGCACTTGCCCAATGCTCACCCACACAACCCGGTCAACCGTAGCGCGTTTGACATTGACCGTGAGGCATACTGGAAACAACGTGCCACTGCCTCCATTAAGGGCGGTGGCAAACCAAACCGATGTGGAGCCTGACATGCTTTCCGAAAAACTGATCAACCACTGCAAGACCAAAGGCTGGTGGTTCGATGATGCCTCTGAAGACTACCGCCAAGCGTTGCTTGGCCTTGGCCTCCCCATGGACTCTGATTTCGTGCGCTTCTTCCTGCATGCCGAAGACGGTCCGACCTTTCTCAGTCGTCATGTGGAGATGTTTCAGGTGGGCTGGTTCCTGGTGAACTCCAGCTATCTGGGTAGTATCAAGGCTGCCCATGAGATGGGGCTGCCAGAAGCATACCTGCCACTGGACGGGTTCCACTCCGAACACGGTTTCTTCTACAACCGCGATACAGGCGAAGTGCTTGAGCTGGAGGCCGGCCCGTTGCTGGTCGATTTCCTGGCAGGCAAGGTGAAACCTCAGTGGCCAGATTTCAACGCCTTCCTCGAATGGTATTTCGAACTGGATTGATCGCATTGCAGGTGGTCTTAGCGTAAGCAATCCGTTGAACACAAGCTGCGCGCGCGCAAGAGTCTTTTACCGAAACCCCTGGTTTTCCGCGCGCCTGCTTTGCCTATCCTAGGTCGGGTCATCCTGCCTGCGATGGACCCATGAAAGAGTCGCTCCCCAGCCGCTACGCCTGCCTGGCCGCCTGCCTGATCTTCACCTTTGCCAGTATCCCCTTGCTCGCCCAGCACAGCTGGCTGTGGCCGTTTTGCGTGATCACTGCCCTGCTCAGCCTGGTCGGCCTCAACGACCTGCGCCAGAGCCATCACGCGGTGCGGCGCAACTACCCGATCCTGGGCAACATCCGTTACCTGATCGAAACCATTCGCCCGGAAATCCGCCAGTACCTGATCGAAGGTGATGACGACAAGCTGCCGTTCTCCCGCGCGCAACGTTCACTGGTGTATGCCCGCGCCAAGAACGAGAGCGCCGAGAAAGCCTTTGGCACGCTCAATGACGTCTACAAGACCGGTTTCGAGTTCATCAGCCATTCGATGCTGCCGGTGCAAACGCCGGATCCGGCGTCGTTTCGCATCCGTATCGGCGGGCCGCAGTGCCTGCAACCCTATGCGGCATCGATCTTCAATATCTCGGCGATGAGCTTCGGCGCCCTTAGCGCCAACGCCATCGCCGCCCTGAACAAGGGCGCACGGCTGGGCCGCTTCGCCCATGACACCGGCGAAGGCAGTATCAGCCCCTACCATCGCGAGCACGGCGGCGACCTGATCTGGGAGATCGGCAGTGGCTACTTTGGCTGTCGCACCGACGAGGGCCGGTTCGATCCGCAGCGCTTTGCCGAACAGGCGCGCGATGGGCAAGTGAAGATGATCGAGATCAAGCTCAGCCAAGGTGCCAAGCCTGGCCACGGCGGGATCTTGCCGGGGCATAAGGTCAGCCCGGAAATCGCCGCCACCCGTGGCGTGCGCGAAGGTGAGGACTGCATCTCGCCGGCCGCCCACAGCGCCTTCCGTACCCCGGTCGAGCTGCTGCGCTTCGTCGCGTTGCTGCGTGAGCTGTCTGGCGGCAAGCCGGTGGGCTTCAAGTTTTGCCTGGGGCATCCGTGGGAGTTCATGGCCATCGCCAAGGCCATGCTGGCCACCGGCATTACCCCGGACTTCATTGTCGTCGACGGCAAGGAAGGCGGCACGGGTGCGGCGCCGCGGGAGTTTTCCGACAATATCGGCGTACCGCTGCGGGAGGGCTTGATGTTCGTGCACAACACCCTGGTCGGCTTGAACCTGCGTGATCGGGTACGCATCGGCGCGGCGGGCAAGCTGGTCAGCGCATTCGATATCGCCAGCGTATTGGCCATTGGCGCCGACTGGGTCAACTCGGCGCGCGGCTTCATGTTCGCCATTGGCTGCATTCAGTCGCAAAGTTGCCATACCAACAAATGCCCGACTGGCGTGGCGACCCAGGATCCTCTGCGCCAGCGTGCGCTAGTGGTGCCGGAGAAGGCCGAGCGCGTGGCCAGCTTCCATCGCAACACCTTGCATGCCCTGGCCGAGATGCTCGCCGCCGCAGGGTTGGAGCATCCCTCTGAGCTCAAGCCCAAGCACCTGGCGCGGCGTATCAGCCCCAGTGAAATTGGCCTGTTCTCGCAGCTGCATACCTTCCTCAAGCCAGGCGAATTGCTCAGTGGCTCGATCGAAAGTGAGTTCTATGCGCGGATGTGGCGGATGGCGCGCAGTGACAGCTTTGCGCCAGAGACGGGAGAGAGTGAAAAAGCGCCAGCCGTGGCTACGGTACGCCGCAAACAAACAGCCCCGGCATAGGCCGGGGCTGTTTGAGACGCCAAGTCAGGATCAGAAGATGCTGATCGGGTACTCGACGAATACGCGGACTTCGTTGCCGTCGTCGTTGTAGCCGTTTTGCTGAACGGCGTTGTTGGTACGCACGAACGAGCTACGCAGCTTGATCGACAGGTCCTTGGCCGGGCCGTCTTGAACGACGTAACGGAGCTGGTTGAAGATCTCGCGCTCTTTACCCTCGCCGTAGCCTTGTGGGGCACCGACTTTACGGGTGTTGATGTTGTCACCAACAACGTAGGCAACCTTGTAGGTCAGGCCCGGTACGCCGAAGGCGCCGAAGTCCAGGCCATAGCCCAGCTGCCAGGAACGCTCGTCTTCAGCGTTGAAGTCAGACCAGTAGGAGTTGGCCAGGTAGATGGTCGAACCACCGTCACCCACGCCGCCATCGTTCTGGTACCAGCCGTAGTTGTAGCCGGTGCTGCCGGTGCTGCGCTGGTGCGCCAGGGTGAACGAGTGCGGACCGTAGGCGTAGGTAGCAGCCAGGCTCCAGATGGTGTTGGAGTCGCCATTGAGCTTGGCGGCGCGCACGTACTTGTTGTCGATGTCCGACTTGTAGCCGTTGAAGTCCAGGGTCAGCGACTGGTCAGCGGCAATCGGGAAGACGTAGTTCAAGCCCAGGTAGTGCTTCTTCATCACGTCTTCGTTGTCTGCGGTGTACAGCGAAGCGGTGAAGTTGTCGGTAACTTTGTAGCTACCACCGAGCACGTTGATCGACTTGAGGCCGCCGCCGTCACGGCGCTCGGCGCTCTTGCGCGCTTCCTGGGTGAAGCGACCGGCGTTCAGCTCCAGGCCTTCGATCTCCTTGGAGGTGATCAGGGTACCGGTGAAGCTTTCTGGCAGCAGACGGGCATCGTCGTATTGCAGAACCGGCAGGGCTGGCATCTGGTCACCGTACTTGAGCACAGTGTTGGAGATGCGGAACTTCACGGCCGCGCCAGCGCGGGCCAGGTTGTGCGGCGCGTTGGTTTTCTCGCCATCGAAGGTGGGGTCGGAGCGCTTGAAGAAGTCGACGCCGCCACCCTGGTTGCGACCTTTACCACCGTCCAGACGCACGGCGTACAGGCCGAAGGCGTCAACGCCTACACCGACGGTGCCTTGGGTGAAGCCGGAGGAGAAGTTGGCGATGAACGCTTGGCCCCATTGGGACTGATCGTTGGTGCCGTGTTTCTTGTCACGATTGATGAAAGCGTTACGCAGGAGAACGTTTGCGTGGCTGTCTTCAATGAAGCCCTTGCTTTCGGCCTGCTCGTTGGCCTGAGCCTGGGTCGCGGCGATCATCGCCAACGCGACCAGGCTGATCCTGGTTTTCAACATGTTATTTTCCTTATTTCTTAATCAAAAACGCTCTGCATTTTGACGCCAGGAACCAACGCCCCTTCGTAGGTTCGACGCTATGCGGATCCAACTGGAAGGCCCCACCGATACTTGCCTGGCGGGCCTTGTGCAGCTGCATGGCCAAGTCATGGCCGGCAGGCGTTGGCCGAATCCTATCCGCCTGCGCTTGAGGATGTCAAAAAATCGTGAAATGCAGGTCGATATAACCAAAATCACGCTTAGGTCTGGTGCATTTCAATGCATATCTGTCATTGCCTGGGGCAATCTGTCTCTTGTGCTGACATCCTGACTGTGGTCTGGCACTTACAAACTGATACATATGTAAAGACGAGTCTTTACAAATACCCAAGCACGAGTAAATAGCACGCATTATCATCCGCACCCTTTTTCCAATTACTGCCTTTGCGGATGTTCCCATGCGTGCTGCCTGCCGCCTTTCTCCTGTAACCCTCGGCCTGTCGCTGCTGTGCAGCGCAGGCGTTGCCCATGCTGCTACCACTACCCTGCCCGAGTTGTCGGTCACCGCCGACAGTGAACGCGAGCGTGATAACCCCCGAGTCAAAGAGGTGAGCACCGCGACCCGCACCTCGACCCCGGTGCGTTACGTGCCGCAGGCGATCGACACCCTCAAGACGCAAAATGTGCTGGACTACGGCAGCAGTTCGCTGGGCAAGGCACTCGAAGGCATCCCCAACGTCAGCAGCAGCGCCGACACGCGCTTCGACAGCGTGCGAATCCGCGGCTTCGATAGCAGCAACGACTTCTATCTCGATGGCGTGCGCGACGACAGCCAGTACATTCGCGACCTGCACAACATCGAGCGGGTCGATGTGCTCAAGGGTCCAGCGGCAGTGCTGTATGGCCGGGGCAGCCAGGGCGGTATCGTCAACCGGGTGAGCAAGGTGCCAGAACATGGCCGCCGCTCGAGCATTGAGGTCCAAGGCGGCAGCGAGGACCTGCGCAGCCTGTACGCCGACCTCAGCGCCGACCCTAGCGATAACATCAGCCTGCGCCTGAACCTGGGCAACCAGGACAACAACAGTTTCCGCGACGGTATCGACGGCAGCCGCCAGCTGTTCGCCCCCTCCATGAGCTGGCAGCTGAGCGAAGATCTCAACTGGCTGGTGCAGTACGAGTACAGCCGCTTCAACCGCACACCTGACCGCGGCATCCCGGGTGTCAATGGACGCCCGGCCGACGTTGGCCGCGACACCACCTATGGCGACACCCAGCGCGATTTCATCGACGACAAGAGCCAGTCGCTGCGCTCGCGCCTGAACTACCAGCTCAGCGACGCCTGGCAGCTGCGCCATACCCTGAGCCTGTTCCAGCTCGACAGTGATTTCGACAACACCTACGTGACCGCCTACAACGCCAGCAACAACACCGTCACTCGCCAGCGTTGGCAGCAGGACCTGAAGACCCGCAACCTGTTCAACAACCTCGAAGCCGAAGGCAACTTCGCCACCTGGAGCCTGGAGCACAAGCTGCTGGTGGGCCTTGAGTTCGGTCATCAGCGCCGCGATCCTTTGCTGTACACCGCCGCAAAGCCTAAGGACGGCGGCACCCTGGTTCCGAGCCTGGACCTGAACAACCCCGACCGTAACCTGCAACACAACGGCCGCATGGTGGTGTCGAGCAACAACCACAGCGTGGTCGACAGCCGCGGCCTGTACTTGCAGGACCAGATCCGCCTGAACGATCAGTGGCAGATCCTCGCGGGCGTGCGCTTCGATCAGTTCGAGGTGGAGACGACCAACCAGATTCGCAACCTGAGCGAAAAACAGGACAGCAACACCACCAGCCCCCGTCTGGGCGTGGTGTATTCGCCATGGCAAGACCATTCGTTCTATGCGTCCTGGAGCAAGACCTTCTCGCCGGTTGGCGGCGGGCTGATCGGCATCACCCCAGGTGCGCCTGGAAATGCCAACGACACCGGGCCAGAGCCCAGCCGGCAGAAGGAAATCGGCGTCAAGAGCGACTGGCTGGATGACCGCCTGACCACCACCCTCGCCGTCTATGAACTGGAGCTGTACAACCGCCGCACCCGCGACGCGAACAACCCAGAGCTGATTCAACTGAGCGGCCTGCAACGGTCGCGTGGTATCGAGCTGACCGCCACCGGCAATATCGTTGGCAACTGGTACGTGCGCGGCGGGATCGGTATCCAGGACGCGATCATCGTCGAGGACAACAACGGCCAGGAGGGCAACCGGATCAATGACGTGGCCAAGCGTAACGGCAGCCTGTTCATCACCTGGAAGCCAGAGTTGGGCTGGTACGCAGAAACCGGCCTGACCCTGGTGGGCGAGCGTTATGCCGATAACCAGAACACCACGGTGTTGCCGGGCTATGGCCGCTGGGATGCACTGGCAGGGTTCCGTACACGCGACTGGGATGTGCGCGCGGCGTTGAACAATATTGCCGACAAGACCTACTACGCCTCGGCGACCAGTGCGGCGCAGATTCAGGTGGGCGATCCGCGCAGCCTGGTGGTGACCGG
>Ga0247819_10000122_pt1 | contig 47813 bp, 36 predicted proteins | sample 13C_Xylose_Day6_FD_193428 | JGI IMG/M metagenome (GOLD analysis project Ga0247819, IMG submission 193428) | Soil microbial communities from agricultural site in Penn Yan, New York, United States - 13C_Xylose_Day6 | ecosystem: Environmental > Terrestrial > Soil > Agricultural land | place: USA... | reverse complement strand
CGTCACGGCAAGCCCGATCGAACTGCTGCGCGGCAAGCGTGCGCGGCTTGCCGGCATCAACTCCTTCGGCTTCGGCGGCGCCAATGCCCACGTGGTCATCAGCGATCCGGAGCCCGTTTCCGAAGACAAGATCAACAATCCGCCGTCGTCCGGTCACGTCTTCCTTGCAAGCGCCCATACCGCGTCGAGCCTCGAAGCACTGCTGAAGGACTACAAGACGCGTTTTGCCAACGCTTCCAAGGGCGAAATCCGCTCGATGGTCGCAGCGTCGGGCGCCAACCGCACCCATATGCGCTATCGGTTCGCGGCCCGCAGCGATCATCCCGAAGATATCGTCCGTGCGATCGCAAGCCATGTGGAAAAGCCGGGCTCCGATATCGGCGAAGTCGGCGAAGCCGTCACCAGAGATGCCAAGGTCGCCTTCGTCTTTTCGGGCAACGGTTCGCAATGGGCCGGCATGGGCGTCGAAGCGTTCCGTGAGAACCTGCATTTCCGCCAGTGTTTCACATCTGTCAGCGCGCTCTTCAAGTTCCATTCGGACATCTCGCTCATCGAGCTTCTGACCGATCCTGACCTCGACAAGAAGCTGTCCGACACGAAGATCGCCCAGCCGTTGCTTTTTGCCGTCCAGGCAGCTCTTTCCGATTCGCTTGTCGCCATGGGCGTCAAGCCAGTCGCCGTGTTCGGTCATTCGGTCGGCGAGATCGCCGCTGCTTATGCAGCCGGCGCGCTGTCGATGGTCGACGCCGTCTCGATCGTTGCAAAGCGGTCGCTGCACCAGGATCTGCTCGCGGGCCACGGCACGATGGCCGCCGTGATGCTGGGCGAAGACGCCGCGCGCGCCTTCGCCGAGGCGCACGGCCTCGATGAGCTTTGCGTCGCTGCCGTCAACGCCCACAATTCGGTGACGATCTCGGGCCCGGCCCATGAGATTTCCGCCTTCCGCGACGCGGCACGCAAGGCGAAGATCCCTGCTCAGATCCTCGACATCAACTATCCCTTCCACCACCCGATCATCGACCGGGCCAAGGACGCATTCCTGTCGGATATTCCCGATATCGCGCCCCGTCGTGCGGACGTTACCTACCTATCGACGGTTACGGGTGCTGCCCTTGATGGCACGCAACTCGACCCCGACTACTGGTGGAAGAATGTTCGTGAGCCGGTTCGCTTCCAGGCGGCGGCAGAGGCGGCGATCGAGCTCGGCTGCCGGCTCTTCATCGAGATTTCTCCGCGCCCGATCCTGTCCTCTTACGTCAAGGAGACGATCAAGCAGGCGGCGGCACCAGGCATGGTCGTGCCGACGCTGCTTCGAGATGTCGGAGAGACCGGTCAGGATCCGATCTCGGCCGCTATGGCGCGTGCTGTCGCCCACGGCGCAATCGTCGACACCGCGCGCGTATTCGGCAAGCGCAATGCGGCGATTTCGCTGCCGAGCCTGCCGTTCGAGCCGGTCGAATTGCGACCGGCGGCCACGACCGACGCCACGGATCTCTTTGGCCGCACCGCCAAACCCTATCGCCTGATCGGATGGCGCAGCGACCCGAACAGCGGCAGCTGGAAGAACCACATCGATGCGCCCCTCTTCCCGGATCTGGCCGAGCACGTTGTCGATGGCAAGGCTATCCTGCCGGGCAGCGGCTTCATCGAGATTGCCGTCGCAGCGGCACAGCAGTTTTACGGGACAGACGAAGTCGAGATCACCAATCTGGAAATCGTCCGGCCGCTGGAGCTCAGCGACAGCCGCATCATGGAACTGTCGACCATCCTGTCGCCGGAAACCGGCGATATCGAGATCCGCTCGCGCGAGCGCCTGTCCGAAGACGACTGGGCCGTTCATGCGGTCGCCCGGTCCCGCAAGCCGTTGCCGAGTGAAGAACGCGCGTTGCCTTCCTTTGCCGGCATGCAGAAGACGGCAACCGTCGCTCCGGCCAAGGCTTATGATACCGCACGGCAATTCGGCCTCGACTACGGTCCGCGTTTCCAGCTGCTGGCAAAGGCGGTTGCCTATAACGACCGGATCGTCGACGTCGAGCTGAAGAGCCCGGACAAACCGGGACATCCGCTCGTCACCTATGCCCTCAATCCGATCTCGGTCGACGCCACGTTCCACGGCCTCGTCGCGCTTTTTGACCGCTTCACCGGCGACAAGAGCGGCGCACCCTATATTCCGGTGCGCTTCGGTTCCGTGCGCGTCGTCAATGCCGGCAAGCCGATCGCGCGCGCCACGATCGAGATCGAACGTGTCAGCGCCAATTCGATCAAGGCCAAGTTCCATTTCTTCGACAAGTCGGGCGACCCGATCGCTCATTTCGAGGATTGCCGTTTCCGACGCACCTATCTGCGCAAGCACAAGGCGCTGGACGCTCTCTCTTTCCACTACGAAACAGTCCTTTCCGAAACGTTCCTGCCGACAGTTGAGGCCGACGTCCTCACGCCGGTAACCCTCGGCGTCAAGACGGCGGCCGATGCCGGCGTCGACAACACGACGTTGCTGTTCAACGCGGCGATCTACCGCGCCTGCCAGGAGATTGCGCTGAAGCTCGGCAAGGGCCGATCGATCGTGCGCAGCGATAGCCTGCCCGGTGATTTCGCCTTCCAGTGTTTCCTGGCGAGCTGCCTTTACGTGCTTGAGGATGCCGGCCTCTGCGAGCACAAGGATGGAGTCTGGGTCGTCGCCCAGGAATTCAGCCTGCCGAGCGTTCCAGAAATCCTGCGCGAACTCTATGGCGAACGTCCTGATCGTGCCGTCGAGGCGGTGCTGATCAACAACGCCTATGCGGAAGCGCTCGCACGCCTCGACGTCCTGCTGGCGGCCCCAGCCGGTGGCGATGCCGAAATCGTTGCCAATGCCGGCTTCATCAGCGATGCGACGCTCGATCATCAGGCCGTGCATTCTGAAGTAAGCCGCCAGCGTATGGCGCTCGTGCTTGATGCGGTCGAAAGCGCGCTACGGGCGCAGCCGACGGGAACACGTCTGCGCGTTCTCGAGCTTGGCAGCGTGTCTGCCGGGTTCACGCGCCGCATCGCGACGCTTGCAGCCAAACACGGCGCGAGCCTCGGTGTGGTCGAGCCGCGTGACAATGCCCAACGCGGCCTTGAACTCGCCTTCGAAAACGATGCCCATGTGCGCATTCTCAAGAAGGGTGAGCTTGCGACACAGGCGCCGTTCGATCTCGCCATCAGTGCCTCCGACCGGCTCTACGGCCTGATCGAAGACGACATCGATGTACGCACGGCACTCCGCTCGACGCTGCGCCGGACGGGTGGTCTCGTCGCTGGCGTCGGCGCGCCATCCCTTTTCAACGATTTTGCGCTTGGACTGTCGGATGGCTGGTTTGCCCGCAGCCAGGCGGCCGAGTTCCCGATCGGCAACCTCGCCGCCGTTCCTCACTGGCAGAAATGTCTGGCCGACCTCGATCTTCGCGAGATTGACGTCACCGACCGTGAATGCGCGTCCGGCAATGTCATCGTTCTTGAAGCACGCGGCGTGGAAGCGCCGGCGGCTGTCGAGACCGGTGCGAATGCTGCTGCCTCAGCGGCGGGCTCCTACCTTCTGTTGCAGATCGGCGCGCCCAAGACAAAGCAGTCGTCCACCGGCGCCATCCCCGTCGACCTGACGGGTGATGCGGCGACGGATGCGGCCTTGCTTCGCGATGCACTTGAGGCCTTCCGCGATCGCCCCGTTCGCGCCGTCTTCCTTTCGTCGCCTGCGCCGAAGAGCCGGACGGACGATTCTGCCTCGCTGCAAAACCAGGTTCTGGCGTTTAGCGCCGTAGCCGAAGTATTGCGGCGGCATGTCGGCGATACCGATCCAAGTGGCGACGCACGTCCGAGGCTCGTTCTTGTCGCGCCTGGCGGGGCGCCGGTCGCCAGCCGTGTCTCAGGCACGACGGCCGCAAGCTCCGGCACCAATGCCGGCCTTTGGGCTTTCGCCCGGGTGCTGCAGAACGAATATGAGTTCCTGGACGTTCATGCTCTGGATCTGGCCGCAGACGCCTCGACGTCTGACGAGCAGATTGCCGCATCGCTTCCATTGCTCACCGTTTCCGGCAGCAATCGCGAATGGCTGCTGGAAGGACCGAACGGATCGCTTTCGGAAATCCGTGCGGTTCCCGGTCCGACCGACAACGCCCATGGCTCGACGGCCTCCTTCGAGGCCGCCACCATCCGCCAGCGTGTCGCCTCTCAGGTCGGCAGCATCGTTTGGGAAGAAAGCAACGTGCCGTCCGCGGGCCCCGGCGACGTCGTCGTCAAGGTTGCGGCCACCGGCCTCAACTTCCGCGACGTGATGTGGGCGATGGGTCTTCTGCCTGAAGAAGCCCTCGAGGACGGCTTTGCCGGTGCGACGATCGGCATGGAACTGTCCGGTCACGTGGTTGCCGTCGGTCAAGGCGTGGACGACCTTTCGGTCGGCGATGCGGTCATGGCGATCGCGTCTGCGGCCTTCTCCACCCATGCCGTCGTTTCGCGCGCCGGCGTCGCCAGGCTGCCGCAATCGGTCAGCCCGGTTGCCGCGGCCACCGTGCCTGTTGCGTTCCTCACGGCCTACTACGCCATGGTCGAGCTCGGCCGCATCCAGGCCGGTGAAACGATCCTCATCCATGGTGCGGCCGGCGGGGTCGGCCTCGCAGCGCTGCAGGTTGCCAAGCTCAAGGGCGCGAAAGTCATCGCCACGGCCGGCACCCGCGAGAAGCGCCGCTTCCTTTCGATGCTCGGTGCCGATCATGTGTTCGATTCGCGCTCGCTCGGTTTCGTCAACGACGTGCGCGCCGTGACTGATGGAGAGGGCGTCGACCTCGTGCTGAACTCACTCTTCGCCGAGGCGATGGAGCAGAGCCTGGCACTGGTCAAACCGTTCGGCCGCTTCCTCGAACTCGGCAAGCGTGACTACTACGCAGACAGCAAGATCGGCCTCAGGCCGTTCCGCCGCAATGTCAGCTACTTCGGCATCGACGCGGACCAGTTGCTGGTCAACGCGCCGGCCCTGACCAAGCGCATCTTCACCGAGATCGGCGCCCTGTTCGAGGACGGCAAGCTTACGCCGCTGCCGTACCGTGCTTTCGATTTCGACGAGATCGGCAATGCGTTCCGCCTGATGCAGAACGCGGGTCACATCGGCAAGATCGTCGTGCTGCCGCCGGTGGCCGGCAAACACCAGGTCGCGACCCGGCCGCACGGTGGCGTCAAGGTCGACCCCGAAGGCATGCACCTGGTCGTCGGTGGCATCGGTGGCTTCGGCCTGGCCGCCGCCAACTGGCTTGCGGAAAAGGGCGCCAAGACGATCGCGCTCTGCTCGCGGCGCGGCCTTGCCGACGCGGAAACGACGGCGATGATCGAGCTTTGGGCCAAGGCCGGCATTTCGGCCACGGTTCACGCCTGCGATATCACCGATGCAACCGCTGCGGATCTCCTGCTCACCGAATTGCGAGCCATCGCACCGCTACGCTCCATCGTTCATGCAGCGATGGTGCTGGATGACGCGCTGATCAGCAATCTCAATCGCGAGCGCAACCGGCCGGTTATCGACACGAAGGCAAAGGGTGCCGCTGTTCTCGATCAGCTGACCCGCAACGATGCGCTCGACAACTTCATCCTGTTCTCGTCGGCAACGACGCTGGTGGGCAATCCCGGCCAGGCAAACTACGTTGCGGCCAACGGCTACCTCGAAGGTCTTGCCCGCGCCCGGCGCGCGGAAGGTCTTGCCGGTTTGGCGGTCGGTTTCGGCGCGATCGCCGACAAGGGCTATCTCGTGCAGAACACCGACGTCAACGATCTGCTGGCCAAGCGCATCGGCAAGACGGCACTGAAGGCGCAGACGGCGCTGGACATGGTCGAGAGCCATCTCGCCAGCGATCCCGGCACAGTCGACGCCGCCGTCGTGATGATATCGGAGATCGATTGGTCGGCCGCCCGCAACTTGCCGGTCGCGCGCAACGCGCTCTTCGAAGTCATCCTGCGTAGCGCCGATCAGCATTCGTCCGGCGGCGAAGGCACCAAGATGGACCTCGTCGCGATGATCGAGGGCAAGTCGGCGCAGGAAGCCGAGGATATTCTCTTCGAACTGGTCGCAGGCGAAATTGCCGCCATCCTTCGGGTCTCGAAGGATACGGTCACGCGCAGCAAGGTCCTGAAGGAAATCGGCCTCGACAGCCTGATGGCCGTGGAACTCGGCATGAGCTTCCAGCAGAATACCGGTTTCGACATGCCGCTCAGTGGTGTCGCAGACAACACGACGGTTGGCGACGTCGCCCGCAAGCTCTATGACAAGGTCAGCAAGCGCGACCAGGGCGAAGAGAGCGACGGTGCGGACGACAAGTTGGTCACAGAACTGGCGCAACGGCATGTCGGCACGGCAAAGGAAAAAGCACAGAGCCAATGAGCACGAACGGAAATGGTCCCGGCTCATCCAAGATGACCAGCAGCCTCAAGGAGAACCTGCTGGACCGGATGAGAAACACGCATCAATCCTCCGAGCGCAACCGCATGGCGCGTTCGGAGCGGGAGATGCCGCCGCCGGCCCGCCGGCAACAGGCCCGTTTCGAGGACCTGCCGGAGTACAAGCAGGTTCTGACCCAGAAGTTTGCCAGCGAACAGCTGGGGATCGCCAATCCGTTCTACCGCGCGCATCAGACCGCAGCCGGCGCCACCACCGTCATCGACGGGCGCAAGCTGATCAACTTCGCCTCCTATGATTATCTCGGCCTCAACCGGCACGCGGAAGTGCTGGCAAGGGCAAAGGAAACCGTCGACGCCTTCGGGATCTCGGCTTCTGCCAGCCGGCTTGTCGCTGGCGAGCGCCCTGTTCATGTGGAGCTCGAAGAAAAGATCGCGCGCTTCTACGGCGTCGATGCCGCGGTCTGCTTCGTCAGTGGCTATCTCACCAATGTCGCGGCCATCAGCTGCCTGATGGGCCCGAAGGATCTGGTTGTCCACGACGAGTTCATTCACAATAGCGCGCTTGCGGGCATCAAGCTCTCCGGCGCCACGCGCCGGCTGTTCAAGCACAATGACGCGAGCGACCTGGAACACGTGCTGCGCACGGTCTCGGGCGACTATCGTCGTATCCTTGTCATCGTCGAGGGCATCTACTCGATGGACGGCGACATCGCCGACCTGCCGGCCCTCCTGAAGCTCAAGGCCGAATACGGCTTCTGGCTGATGGTCGACGAGGCCCATTCCTTGGGGGTCGTCGGCAAGCATGGTCGTGGTCTTGCCGAGCACTTCGGCGTCGATCCGCATGAGATCGACATCTGGATGGGAACGCTTTCGAAGACGACGTCCAGCTGCGGCGGCTACATTGCCGGCAGCGAGGCGCTTGTTGCCGTGCTCAAGGCCTCTGCCGGCGGCTTCGTCTACAGCGTCGGCCTGGCGCCGGTTCTGGCCGCCTCGGCGGCCGCCAGCCTCGACGTGCTTGCGCGCGAGCCGTCGCGCACTGCCGCCCTCCGGCGCAATGGCGCGCTCTTCCTCAAGCTTGCCAAGGAAGCGGGTCTGGACACCGGCCTCAGCAGCGGCTTTTCGGTTGTGCCGGTGCTGGTCGGGGATTCCCTGCGCGCGGTTCAGCTGTCCAACGATCTGCTTGCGGCCGGCGTCAATGCGCTGCCGATCATCCACCCCGCCGTTCCCGAAGGACTGGCGCGGTTGCGCTTCTTCATCACCAGCGACCATACCGAAGAGCAGATCCGCAAGACGGTGGCCCTGACGGCGGAACGCCTGAAGGACCTGACCGAACGCAACTTCGGCCTCGGCGGCATCGATATCGATCAGATGATGAAGGCGCTCTCGGCGCGCTGAGGATGACGTGCAGGCGCCCTTCACGGGCCGGATGCCGCAGGCGGAAACCAGCATGACCCATGTGATCATCACCGGCGGCTCGAGCGGCATAGGGCTGGCGATCGCATCGATCTATGCGGGTCGTGGCGCGCGCCTTTCGCTGATCGCCCGTTCGGCCGAGATCCTGAAGCGTGCCCAGGATGAACTCTCCTCCAAGTCGGCAACAGCCGGCGACATCCGGATCGAGACGGCGGATGTCGCGCGGGAAGAGGAAATCATCGCCGCCATCCATCGCTGCGAAGCGGCATTCGGGCCCTGCGACATCCTGGTGACCTCTGCCGGCGTCGTCGAGCCGGGCCGGTTCGACGAACTCGGCAGCGCCGCCTTCCGGCGTCAGATGGAAACGAATTTTTCCGGTACCGTCCATGCGGTTCGCGCCGTCTACGCCGGCATGAAGCAGCGTGGGCACGGAAAGATCATGATGATCTCCTCCGGTGCCGGCCTTCTCGGCATCTATGGCTATTCGGCCTATTGCGCCTCGAAGTTCGCACTGCACGGCTTTGCCCAGGCACTCCGCTCCGAGGCGCGCGCGCATGGGATAGACGTCTCGATCTGCTTCCCGCCGGACACCCAGACGCCGCAGTTCCAGCGCGAGCTTGCCTTCCGTCCCCCTGAAGCCGCCGCCGTCATGGGTACGGTCAGCCCCTGGCCGGCGGAAGCAGTTGCCCGCAAGATCGTCTACGGCATCGAGCGCGGACGGTTCGAAGTCTATTTTGGAATGACGCTTTTTCTTCTCGGTCGGTTCGGCCCCACCGTCAGACCACTCCTCAACTGGTGGTTCGACCGCGCAATCGCCCGCAGTAGCGGTGGAGTATCAAAGGGCGGCAGGTGACGGCGCTTGTGCGCGCCGGCGATAGGATCTAAGTGTCAGGCGGATGCCGTGCTGCATGAGGCGGCGCCGGTGTGCAAGAAAGCATGAAGGTTTCCGCTTGGCGTTGCTCCCCTTTCAATTGCACGACTATCCGATAACGCTGACGATCTGTTGTTTCATCTTGTCCTGTGCGGTGATCTTCTTCACCGACCGCTTCGCTCTGCCGAAACGGGAACGCCGGAAAAACCCGTCTCCCTTTGGCCGCAAGCAGGACATCATCGATGTTATTGCCCGCCTGCCGGTCATCGCGCTGGTGTTCGCCGGCTTTTTCGCTGGCTCCTGGCGGCCACTTTATGCCGCCGCCGGCACGATGAGCTTCTTCATCATCTTCACCGGGATTTCTAGGGCCAAGTTCAAGTTCATCCGCGAGCCGCTGATCTTTTCCGACATCGCCCTCGTCGTCGACGTCTTCAAATACAAGACGATCTTCTATGCCAGTTCGCTGAACATCGTGTTCTGGACCGTTGCATTTCTCTATGTCTTCGGCGTTTCCGGGCTCTACCTCTATTTCGAACCGTCTGTTCTGCCCAACAGCGGCAAGGCCTTCTGGATCCTGGTGATGGTGGCAGTCGCCGCAGGCCCATGGCTCCTGCTGTTCTACGGCCCGGTGAACCGACCCACGGCGGCCCTCGTTCAGAGGCTCGTCAAAGTGCTCGACGTCAAAATGAATACGGTGCGCTTCGGCACCTTCGGGTCGGTGATCTTCCGCTTCATCATCTGGCTCGGCGTCAAGCGGGAGAAGATCGTCGCCGAACTCTCACAAATCGTTCGGGCGGCCGTCCAGGACCTGATCGGTGACGACGGTTCGCCGCTCATCGTCGTCTGGCAGTCGGAGTCCTTCATCGACATGCGCCATTTCGGTGTCGACACGCTGAAGATGCCGACACTCGACCGGTTGCGGCGTCAGGCCGCCCAGTGGGGACGCCTCAGCAGCGTCTTCGAAGGCGGCTATACGCTGCGCACCGAGTTTGCCGTCATCAGCGGGCTCGTGCCCGACGATATCCACGTGGATGCAAGCTACCCTTATCTGCGCGCGTCCCACTATTCCGACGTCGTCTGGCCGGGAAAGATGAAACGCGCCGGCTGGCACACCCATTTCATGCATCCTTACGACCGCACGTTCTTCCTGCGCCACAAGGCGATGCCGCAGCTCGGCTTTGCCGAGCTGACGATGCTCGATGGATTCGACCACGTGCCGGCGCGCGACGGGCCTTACGTCTCCGACGAGAAGCTCGCCGCCAGGGTCATCGATGCCTGCGAGAACCTGCCGGAAGACAAGAGCGGTTTCGTTTTCGTCGCCTCGATGGCAAACCACGGACCTTGGGAACCGGGTCGCGTTGGCGATCTTGCCAACCCGGTGGACATCTATCTGGCGATCCTTGAGCAATCCGACGCAGCACTGAAGCAGCTGACCGATCGGCTCGACAGGCTCGACCGGCCTGTCTGGTTCGTCTTTTATGGCGATCATGCGCCGCTGCTGAAATCGTTCGCAGACCCCTTCCCCGACCCACGCACGGATTATCTCATCGTGCCTTTTTCCAAGGCGAAATCGACGCATCATCGACCGGTCGAACCACGGGATGTCGCTGCCTGGGATCTGATCGAGGCGCTGCTCAACCACGCCAACCTCAAGAAGGACACGCTGCGTTAGCGGCGGCGAGACGATGGAAAACGCAGCGTTGAACACCCGTGTGTCAGCCGATCGGCCAAGCCGACGGGTCTTCCTGTTCCTGCAAGGCCCGTCATCGCCGATCTTCCGCAAGATCGCCGATCGGCTTGAGAGCTACGGCCACACCTGCCTGCGGATAAACCTCAATGTCGGCGACGAGATCATCTGGCGTCGCAAAGGCGCATCCAACTACCGCGGGAGAGCGGAGGATTGGCCGGACTATCTGGCACGCTTCATCGGCCTGCACCAGGTCACCGACATGATCCTGCTTGGCGAAGAGCGCCCCTATCATCAGGCTGCCACTGCGGTCGCCCGGCGGACCGGGGTCGCGATCGCCATCGTCGAGATGGGCTATCTCCGACCCGACTGGCTAACACTCGAGCGCGACGGCATGTCGTCGAACTCCCACTTTCCCGCCGACGCCGCCCATATCGTCGAAGCCGCGAAGACCCTGCCGGAGCCGGATTGGCGCAAGCACTACAGCCAGACCTTTCTCGCCGATGCCAGCTACGACCTTCTCTACAACCTGCCCAACGTCTTCCTGTGGTTCCTCTTTCCGCATTATCGCCGTCACGCGATCTTTCATCCACTTGCCGAATATGCCGGCTGGATCCGCCGCCTTTTCACCGGCAAAAGACGCAGTGCCGAGGCCGAGGAAACGGTCCGCATCCTGCTTTCGGAACGCGTGCCCTTTTTCGTCTATCCGCTGCAGCTCGAAACCGATTTCCAGCTGCGCGCCCACTCGCCGTTCCACAGCCAGAAGGACGCGATCGACGAGGTCATGCACTCGTTTGCAGCCGATGCGGCTAGGGAAACCAGACTGGTCTTCAAGGTTCATCCGCTCGACAACGATCTGATCGCCTGGCGCAAATTCATCGACGACAAGGCAGCGGAACTCGGGCTGACCGGTCGCGTGTTCTATCTCGATGGCGGCAATCTCGATGTGCTGGCAGAGGCCAGCGCCGGCATGGTCACGGTCAACTCGACCGCCGGTCTGCACGCGCTAAAGCAGGGACGCCCGGTCAGGGTGCTGGGCACGGCTGTGTTCGACATTGCCGGTTTGACGGACCAGCAGCCGCTGGAGGATTTCTGGCAAAGGCCGACAGCACCCGACGCCGAGGTGAGCAGCGCCATGTTCCGGCTGCTTGCGGCTTCGATCCAGGTGCGGGGCAATCTCTATTCAAGAACAGGAACCGACGCAGGCGCCCGGGCAATCGCCGAGCGCCTGCACGAGAACACGGTCAACCAGCCCGGCGCGTTCATCGATCCGCCACCGCGCCGGAAGCCGCAGAAAAGACAACGGCCAGCCTCGCGATCGGCATAGGCTGGCCGTAAAAATTCCAAGACGGCTTAACTCAGGCAACGCCGGCGCGAAGCAGATCGTGAATGTGCAGGATGCCGACGGGAAGCCCGTCGTCGTCGACGAGAAACAGCACGGTCACCTTGTGATCCTGCATGAACTCCATTGCACCGCTTGCCAGAACATCTCCCCTGATGACACGGGGGTTACGCGACATGACCGCCTCGACGGTCTGCGCAAGCAGATCGCCCGACATGTGGCGACGGAGGTCGCCGTCGGTGATGACGCCGGTCAGCTTGCCATCCTCGTCGACGATGCCGACGACACCAAAGCCCTTGGAAGACATCTCGATGACGGCTTCGCTCATCGGGCGACCGACGCTCAAGAGCGGCACCTGTTCCCCGGCATGCGCCAGTTCGCGCACGAGACGCAGTTGAGCGCCGAGCTTGCCGCCGGGATGGAAGGTCTTGAAATCTTCGGCGGAGAAACCGCGGCGCTCGAGCAGGGCGATGGCAAGCGCGTCGCCGACCGCAAGCTGCAGCATCGCCGACGTCGTCGGCGCCAGCCCATGCGGACAGGCTTCCTGAACCTTCGGCAGCACGATCGGCACTTCGGAGTTGCGAGCGAGAACGCTGTCGCGGTTGGACGAAATCGAAACGACCGGCACCTTGAAGCGCTTGGCATAGGTGAGCATGTTGGCGAGTTCCGCCGTTTCGCCCGACCAGGACAACAGGATCAGCACGTCCTGCGACGTGACCATGCCGAGATCGCCGTGGCTCGCCTCGGTCGGATGGACAAAATAGGCGGACGTGCCTGTTGATGCCATGGTCGCCGCCATCTTGCGGCCGATATGGCCACTCTTGCCGACGCCGGAAACGACAACGCGCCCCTGGCTTTCGCCAATGAGTTCGATCGCTTCGACCATGCTTTGCGCAAACGCCGTATCGGCACCGAGATGATCGGCCAGCGCCTTGATGCCTGCCATCGCCGTCGTCAGCGTCCTGCCGACCGACTCCAATGCGGCAGAACCGCGTCGCTCATCCGCTGATGCGTGTCTCAAACCCATGATGTTTCCATTCCCGCGAAGACGTTTGCGCCGGTTAGAAGCGGCGTTTCTCAGACCCATTGCAGGCAGATAGGCGCTTTTTCTTGGCAAACCAAGCCAAAGCCATCGAGTTTCGGCAGGAAATCCCACAAAGACGACGGTTTCGTCAGCCGACGCGCTGTTCTTCCGGCGCTTCGAGCGGCATCGACTTGTCGGCCGCAAACTCTTCGAGCGTCATGGAGTCCAGGATCGCGGCAACCGCGTCGCGCACGGTCGTCATCGACACACGGACCTGACAGGTCTCGGGATCATTGCAGTCCTCGCAGACCTCGTAAGCCGTGCGGCTGGCGCAGCGGATCGGCGCAAGCGGACCGTCAAGCGTCCGGATGACATGGCCGATGCGGATTTCCGCCGCCGGGCGCGACAGCGAATAGCCGCCGCCTGGCCCCTTCTTCGAACGCAGCATGCCGGCGTTGCGCAGTTCGAGCAGGATCGTATCCAGGAATTTTTTCGGGATATTGTTGCGCTGGGCGATTTCGGTAATGAAAGCCGTCTCTCCCGGCTCCAGTCGAGCGAGGTCGACAAGAGCCTTCAATCCGTACTTTCCCTTCTTCGTCAGCATTCCGGCAAGCTTTCCCTACGGTTCCCTTGAGAACGGGAATCATCCGCGCAAACGCAATCTTGTTTTGGCATAGCACAAGAATCGTGCGGCAAACACACAATTGTGGCACAGAATCAATGCAAAGCTTGGTCTGGGATTATACTCGGAATAAGGGGGCGGCCGCCCCAGACATTATGCTGCGGCCGCATCGCCATGGCGTTCGGCAGGCACTGCCTGACGCGCGAGCAGATGGCGAATTGCCGCGCGTGCTTCGTCAGCCGACCGGAACCGCTGAGCGTCCAGATCCCAGACATGGTACTTGACTGCCAGGAACTTGAACCGGCCGTCGTCCGGGACGACGACCCCGACGGCTTCGCCGCCATATTCGATAACCTGCTTGCTCATGCAAATAACGCTCCTTCCACACCCGGAGGCGCGGACATTTCAATTTCGGCAAAGGATGAATTTCGAGAGTTCGAGGATCACATTCGGCAGAGGCGAATGAGACGTTTCTTCACTGTTGCACGACAATGGGAACGCGTGCCGAAGAAGGCGGCGGTCGAGACGGTTTCGGACATGTCACACTCCTTTGGCTTGGTCCGGCATCGCAATGCCGGAGCGGTTCATGAACAACTGTGAGGCGGACTCGCCCGCGTCACAGAGCTGCAAACTAGAATAATCTACCAATTCCGTCAATTAAAAACATGATGACGCGAAAAATATTTCTCAACCCATCAAATTTTAGGGGTCCCGGATGCAATATCCGTTCTCCCGATCCGAAACCGGAGACCCTCGCTATCTAGGAAGCGACGAATCAACCTGCAAGGTACGGGGGCGATAAAGACAGCACTTTCTGACAAAAAAGGGGCGGCCCATAGGACCGCCCCTTCACATTTTATAACCTCAGCCCTGATATCAGGCGGCCGGTGCGCCCGGCTGCGTGGTTCCGGTGCCGGTGCGGGTCGCTTCGCGATCCTTCCACCAACGATTGAGGAAGAGCAGGATCGGGCCGCCGATGTAGATCGACGACGTCGTCGCGACGATAACACCGAAGATCATCGGCCAGGCGAAGCTCTTGACGGCATCGCCGCCCCAGATTGCCATCGGCACCAGTGACAGCGCCGTGGCCATCGAGGTGAAGATGCATCGCGCGATCACCTGGTTGATGCTCATGTCGATGAGGTCGGAGAACGGCATCGACTTGTACTTGCGCAGGTTCTCGCGCATGCGGTCGTAGACCACGACCTTGTCGTTGACGGAGTAACCGATCATCGTCAGCAGTGCGGCGATGGCCGTCAGGTTGAAGTCGATGCCGGTGAGCGCGAAGAAGCCGATCGTCTTGGTGATGTCGAGCAGCAGGACCGCGATCGCGCCGACGGCGAAGTGCCATTCGAAGCGGAACCAGATGTAGAACAGGATCGCCACCATCGCGAGACCGACGGCAAGGAAGCCCGAACGCGCGAGTTCCGTGCTGATCGTCGGGCCGACGACTTCCGTCCGCTCGAAGGTCACGTCGGGAATGGTCTGAACGGCTGCATCCTTGATCTTGTTCAGGGCAACCGTCTGCTCCTGCTCACCGCCGGGCTGGCGCTGAACGCGGATCAGGACCGACTTGTCCTGGCCGAATTCCTGAAGGGCGACTTCACCGATGTTGAGCGACTCCAGACCATGGCGCAGCGCCGGCAGATCGAGCTTCTGCTTGGATGTCGCTTCCACCTGGATACCGCCGACGAAGTCGATGCCGTAGTTGAGGCCGGGCGTGAAGAACAACACGACCGAGCTGATCGACAGGAAGGCGGACATGCCGATGGCAACGAAACGGCCCTTCATGAAGGAGAAGGACGGCAGATGCGGAACACGTCCGAAGAGCGAGGGGATCTCGAGCTTCTTCATCTTCCGGCGGATGACGACTTCACGCATCATCAGGCGCACGACGGTCACCGACGTGAACATCGAGATGACGATGCCGAGCATCATGGTCACCGCAAAGCCCTTGACCGGTCCGGAGCCGAACGCAAACAGCAGCACGGTGCCCGAAAGCGTGGTGACGTTGGAGTCGATGATCGTCGCATAGGCTTTGTTGAAGCCGATATCGAGCGCCTTCATGGCGCCGGCGCCGCCCTCGGTTTCTTCTCGAATACGGGCATTGATGAGAATGTTGGCGTCCACCGCCATGCCGATGCCGAGGATGATACCGGCGATGCCGGGAAGCGTAAGGGTCGAGCCGAGCATTGCGAGCACGCCGATCGTCAGAATGGTGTGCAGTACCAAGCCGACGTTAGCGATCATGCCCCATGCGCCGTAGAGCACGACCATGAGGGCAACCACGAGGCCGAAACCGGCAAGGCCGGTGAAGATGCCCATGCGGATGGAATCGCTGCCGAGGTTCGGGCCAACGGAACGCTCTTCGATCACGGTCAACGGTGCGGGCAGTGCGCCCGAGCGCAGCAGTGCCGAAAGAACGGTTGCTTCCTGTGCGGTGAAATTACCGCTGATCTGACCGTTACCGCCGATGATCGGTTCGCGGATGACGGGCGCGGTCAGGACTTTGCCGTCAAGCACGATGGCGAAGGGCCGGCCGACATTGTCACGGGTGATTTCGGCGAACTGCCGGGCGCCGAGCGAATCGAAGGTGAACGAGACAATCGGCTCATTGGTGCGCTGGTCGAAGCCGGCCTTGGAATCGGCCAGACGCTCGCCTGAAATGGCGATGCGGCTTTCGACCGGATATCTGTTGCCGTCGTTGGCACCGGGCAGGATGTCGACGCCACGGGGCGCCGGCTGCGTCACGTCGACGGTCTGATCCAGCATGTGGAAGCTCATCTGGGCGGTCGAGCCCAGGAGTTGGCGGAGCCCGGTCGGATCCTGCAGGCCCGGAAGCTGGACGAGAATACGGTTGGAACCGACGCGCTGGATCAACGGCTCGGCGACGCCGACCGTGTCGACGCGCCGGCGAATGATCTCGAGGCTCTGTTCGACCGCCTTGGTCATCCGGTCGTTGAGGCCGGCTTCGGTCATTGCCAGGCTAATGTTGCCACCGTTCTCGGTGACTTCGATATCCGAGGCCGAACCACCGAAACCGAGCGTGCCGACAGGGGCTGCGAGCTCCTTGAGCTTCGGCAGCGCCTTTTCGAGGTCGGCCGGATCGTCGATCTTGACGGTGACGGCATCGCCGCTGATGCGCGCCGACGAGGCGGGAATGCGCTCGCCGCGAAGCGCCCTGCGCGTATCGTCGAGCAGGGTTTCAAGCCGCGCCTTGCGCAGGCCGGCGGCGTCGACCTCGAGGACGAGGTGAGAGCCGCCCTTCAGGTCGAGGCCGAGGGTAACGGGCTTCACCGGCAGCCAGGCGCCGAATTGCTCGCGTTGTGCCGGCGAGAGAACGTTTGGCAGCGCTGCTATGCATCCGAAGATGATAACGACGACATAGGCGAAAATCGCCCATTTGGATGTACGCATGTTGTGGTTCCAAGAGAGCCTGTACGGGCGAAAGCCGCGTGATCAGGACTTTGTTTCATCAAGGGCATGAACACGATCGCAGCGATCATCGTGCCCGAATATCAGCAATCACCAGAGGCGCGCGGAGGCGCACGGATTTGCGGGCCGCGGTTCGACAAACCATCGGCGAAGGGGGTACGGCCGAAAGCGAGGTCTTCGCCGGACGGCTCGAAAGCAAGAAACTGGACCGACGCAAGCAGCATCGGCACCGCGCCGTCGCCGGTCGCGGATTTGCCATCCTTGCGTTCGGCGGTAAAGCGCAGATCCGAAACCGGGGTGGCGCGCGAAATCTGGCGCGCGGCGGGGTGATCCGAAGGAACGGTGTCAGGCGCGGAGAAATTGCCCGCCTGCTGTTCGGCTGAAAGACGCGAGGAGAAGCCCTGCCCGACGACGATCAGCTGCATGGCGAGCGAGGCACAGAAGAGCCACAGCACGGCGATTAGCCGGCCGGCAAACTTGCCTCTGTTGCCACCACACACTGGGTCCATTCGGGACGCCGCCCCTTCCTCGGCGCTTGGCGCCTGAAAGTTCAATTCAGCCGGAATGCAACAAATCTAGCCGAAGAACATGGCCGGAATCGAGCACGAGGCGCTCTTAACACCATTGCGGGCGCGAAATGTCAAATTTCGCGCCGCTCAAACGGTGACATGATTTGCAGGTTACGCGGTTGCGCCGCTGGTTTTCACCTGATGAATCTCGATCAGCGACGGCCCGCTGCGCGCGACGGCATCCGCAAGTGCCCGCGAAAGGTCAGTGACCGACGTCAGCCTTTCCGCCTCGATGCCATAGGCCTTGGCGGCGAGGATAAAGTCCGGCGCAGACGGCCTCACACCCTCCGGCGTCACACCGGAATCGATCATGTAGGACTCGATCTCCTGATAGCCGTCGTTGTTCCAGACGAGGAAGATCACCCGCGCTTGGACATCGACGGCAGAACCAATCTCGGCAAGCGAAAACTGGAAACCACCATCGCCGACAAGGCAGACGACCGGCCGCGACGGGTCGGCCACGGCAGCACCGACGGCTGCCGGCGGCGCGTAGCCCAATGCCCCGTACCCCGTCGCCGAGTTGAACCAGCTGCGCTGGCGCGGCGCGTCGCAATAAAGGTTGCCGGCGTAGACGGCCTGAGTGGAGTCACCGACGATGGTGCAGTCCGGCAGCGCCTTGTAGACCGCATCGATCACGGCAATCTCGGCCCGCATCTTCGCCGTCAGCTCCTTCAGCGCCGCCTTACGCGCTACCTCGGCGCGGGCCGCTCCATCCTTCGGCGCATGTCCCGGCAGGAAAGCCAGAATGCTCGCCGTCGCCGTCTTGGCGCCGGAGAGGATCGAAAGTGCGGCATGCGGACCGCGGGCCAGCTGTGCTGCATCGATGTCGGTACGGATCAGGTTGCGCAGCACCGGGAACCCGCCATCGGCATACATGTCGTAGTCGGTCTGGCCCATCTCAGTGCCAAGCGCCAGCACGAGATCAGCCTCCTTGAGCAGCGATCGCACCGCCTTGAGGCTGGGGCTTGCCGGAACGCGCAGCGGGCTGCCGGCCAGCATGCCGCGCGCATTCACCGTCGTGACGACGGGCGCGCCGATCTGCTCGGCAAGTGCCCTGACCTCCGCCTCGGCAGTCAGAGCGCCGCCGCCGCAGATGATCACCGGGCGGGTCGCGTCGGCGCAGAGGATCGCGGCGCGTTGTAGCGTCTCGCTGTCGGAGCGCGGACGGGTCGCGGCGGCCGAGCGGATCGTCTTCGGCTCGATCCGTGCCGTCATGACGTCGGTCGGGATCTCGATATGCACCGGCCCTGGCCGGCCGGACAGCAGCACAGAGAAAGCCCGGTCGACGACAAAAGGCAGGTCGTCGGGATTGAGCAAGGTGTGCGAATAGAGCGCCAGCGTCTTGATCATGCCGTGCTGGTCGGGAAGCTCATGCAGCAGCCCGCGACCGTGCCCAAGCGAATCGCGACGATTGACGCCTGAAATTACCAGCATCGGGATCGAATCCTGCCGGGCCTGCGCCATGGCGGTGATGGTGTTGGTCAAGCCCGGTCCGGTGATGACAAGGGCGACGCCCGGCTTGCCGCTGACGCGGGCATAGCCATCGGCCATGAAGCCGGCGCCCTGCTCGTGACGGGGGGTGACGTGGCGGATCTTCGATGCCGCCAGGCCGCGATAGAGCTCGACCGTATGAACGCCCGGAATACCGAACACCACCTCGACGCCATTGGCCTCGAGCAGATCGACCAGGGCTTCGCCTACTGTTTTCGTGGTCATGCGCGGCGCTCCTGACGCAGTGTGGCGCGCTCGGCAAGCACGGTGATGCGACGGCAAGCCTCGTCGATGTCCTTGTCGGGCACGGTCAGGCTGACGCGCAGAAAGTTCTGCGCCTCGTCACCGAAGGAGGATCCCGGCATCACCGCGACCCCCTCTTCCTCCAAAAGCGCCCAGGCGAAGGCTTCGCCGGTCATGCCGGTGGCCGACACGTCGATCAGCGTGAACATGCCAGCCTCCGGTGGCAAGACCAGGATGCCTGGCGCATTGGCGAGGCCCTCGACGATGCGGCGCGAGCGAGACTTGTAGGTCTCGCGCATCCGCCGCGCCGTATCGATGTCATGCGTCAGCGCGTAAGCCGTCATATCGGCAATGAACGGCTGCACGCCGAACAGCATGGTTTCCGACACCGGCAGAAGCCTATTGGTAAACTCCTCCGGCCCGACGGCCCAGCCGCTGCGGAAGCCTGGCGCTGCATGCGACTTGGAGATCGACGACACGACGATAGTGCGCTCGGCCAGATCCGGATTGTCGAACGGAGAGGCAAACACGGCGTCGAACACCAATTCCTCGTAGACCTCGTCGCAGACGATCCAGAGATCGTGGCGGCGCGCGACCTCGCCGATCTCGGCGATTTCAGCCGCGGTCAGTACGGCCCCGGTCGGATTGTGCGGCGTGTTGAGCAGCAGCACCCGGCATTCCGGCGTGATCGCCTTCTCGATATCGGCGGCCTGCATGTGAAAACCAAACTCCGGCTTCAGCGGCACCAGCACGTGATGGGCGCCCGTCGACTGGATGACGCCCTCATAGGTGGCGTAGAGCGGATCGCCGACGAGAACGGCATCGCCGGCCTCGACCAGGCCCAGCATGACGCCGAAGAGCGCCGTCTGCGTGCCCGGGAAGCACATGACGTTTTCGGTGGTGACATCGGCGCGGCGACGGCGGTACTTCTCGACGAGCGCCGCCACGACCGCATGCTCGCCGCGGCCGTTGGAATAACGATAGCGACCGGCATTCATGGCACGCTGGCATTCATCGAGCAGAGCGCGGTCCGGCGGCACGTCCGGCTCGCCGATCGTCAGCTCGATGATATCGGCACCACTCGCCTTCAGTTGCCGCGCACGGATGTGCAGCGACCATTTTCCCGAACCGAGGTCGGCGAGGCGTTCGGTGATCGATGCATAGCGCATGGTGTTTTCTCCCGTTTTCATTGTTTGTCACTGCCAATCGAGGTGCCGAGCAGCGCCTCGACCGAGGCCATGGCGATGGCGACCAGTTCGCCTTCCCGAAACAGATCTCCCGCCAGGCACCCTTCGATCCACAGGCCGTCGACGAGGCCGTTGATCGCGATCGCGTAGGCGCGGCAGGTTTCCGCGTCGGCCGGTTTGTTCTTCACCGCCAAGAAATCGGCAAGCAGGTCCTGCAGCGTGTTGCGAAAGGTCAGGTAGCCGTCCCGGTGGATTTCGGCGAGGATCGGGTCGACGCGGACCTGGCTGATGAAAGCCGCCCAGAGCGAGATGCTGCGGCTGTCGGCGACCGGCTCGGTCAGGTTGATGGCGATGAAGTCCCTCAGCCGCGTTTCCGGGTCGCCTTCGACATGGGCGGCCTTGTCGGTCAGCGACGCGATCACCGCACGGTAGGCCTCGGCGACCATCTGGTCCTTCGATTCGAAATAGTGCCGGACCAGCCCAGCCGTCACCCCGGCGCGGATAGCGATCTGGCGCACTGTCGCACCCTTCAGGCCGAATTCGGCGATGCAATCGAGCGTCGCTTCGATCAGCTCCTGGCGGCGTTCTCCTTCAGGGGCCCGGTGAAACGCGCGACGATTCATGCCGTCATCCGTGCCATCATCCGCGCACGGGGGTCGGCGAACGGGTTCGTCAAATCCTTCGAGCGGAACGGATGCATGGGAGCTCCTTCAGGGAAAATCGGGCACGCGGCGGGCGATAAAAAAACGACGATACGTGTTATTATACGCTTGAACAATAGCGGCACAAGTGCAACCATGCCTGCCAACAAAGACCGTGACAAGCCAAAGATGCTGCACGGAAAGACGACAGGGGAACTGTTTCATGCCTTCACGGAAAGCTCGCAGAGCCATTGGATCGGCGCGTCGATGACGGATGCGGCCCAGGCAATCGCGGTCACTGACCTGCACAAGCGTTTCGGGCCATTGGAAGTGCTGAAGGGAGTTTCGCTCACAGCGAAACAGGGCGACGTCATCGCCATCATCGGCGGCAGCGGCTCCGGCAAGTCCACCTTCCTGCGCTGTATCAACATGCTGGAACTGCCGTCCGCCGGCACTGTCAGCGTACACGGCGAAAAGATCCGGATGAAACCGGACGGCCGCGGCGGACTTGTCCCGGAAGACCGAAAACAGGTCCAGCGCATCCGCAGCCAGCTCGGCATGGTCTTCCAGAGCTTCAATCTCTGGCAACACATGACAATCCTCGAAAACGTCATCGAGGCGCCGATCCATGTGCTCGGCAAACCGAAGGCCGAGGTGATCGCCACCGCCGAATCGCTGCTCAAGCGCGTCGGGCTCTATGAAAAACGCGATGCCTATCCGGCTTTCCTGTCGGGCGGTCAGCAGCAGCGTGCCGCCATCGCCCGCGCGCTCGCCATCCAGCCGCTGGTCATGCTCTTCGACGAACCGACCTCGGCGCTCGATCCTGAACTGGTCGGCGAAGTGCTCTCGGTGATCGGCGATCTCGCTCGCGAGAAGCGCACGATGATCCTCGTCACCCACGAGATGAAGTTCGCGCGCGACGTCGCCAATCACATCATCTTTCTGCACAACGGCGTCATCGAGGAACAGGGCTCGCCTGAGGCCATCTTCGGCGCGCCTAGATCCGAAAGGCTCAAGAAGTTCATCAGCTCCATTCACTGAATTCAACAATGCTCAACAACCAAAAAAGGGGAACAGCATGAAGAAGACATTGAAAGTCCTGGCGGTTGCGGCCGCCATCGCCGTCAGTGGCGGCATCGCCGCTTCGGCGGAAGCATTGAAGGTCGGCGTCGCCGCCGAGCCTTACCCGCCCTTCACTGCGCCGGATGCGAACGGCAACTGGGAAGGCTGGGAAGTCGAGTTCATGAAGGCCGTCTGTGCCGAGGCGAAGCTCGAATGCGTGCTGACCCCCGTCGCCTGGGACGGCATCATCCCGGCGCTGACCTCGAAGAAGATCGACATGATCATGAGTTCGATGTCGATCACCGACGAGCGGCTGAAGACGATCGACTTCTCCGACAAGTACTACAACACACCGACCGGCGTCATCGGCACCAAGGGCGTCGACTTCAAGCCGACGCCTGAAGGCCTTGCTGGCAAGACGATCGGTGTCCAGGTCTCGACCGTGCACCAGGCCTATGCCGCCAAGCATTTCGCCTCGGCCGGCATCGAGGTCAAGGAATACCAGACGCAGGACGAGGCCAACAACGATCTGGCCGCCGGACGCGTGGACGCGGTCCAGGCGGACGCGATCGCGCTCAAGGCCTTCCTTGCGACGGACCAGGGCAAGGAGTGCTGCGACTACAAGGGTGATGTGGCCGAGGACGTGGCCGTGATCGGCCCGGGCGTCGGCGTCGGCCTGCGCAAGGGCGAGACCGAACTCAAGGACAAGCTCAACACCGCGATCAAGGCGATCCGCGACAACGGCACCTACGACACGTTCTCGAAGACGTACTTCGACTTCGACATCTACGGCAAATAAGGCGCAACCGGCCGGCAGCCCTCGGGCTGCCGGCCGGTGCCTTCGGAGGTCGAAGACGCATGGCATCGGATTCTATCGTCAACTGGAGCCTGCTCGCACTGTCCGCACCCGGTTGGGGCGGCGTGCTGCTGCAGGGTTTCTTCAACTCGATCCAGATCGCCGTCGGCGGTTTTGCGCTCGGCATGGCGCTCGGCGTCGGCGGCGCCTTCGGCAAACTCTATGGCGGTCCGATCCTGCGTGACCTGCTCGAATGCTACACCACGGTCGTCAGGGCCGTGCCCGAGCTGGTGCTCATCCTTCTGCTCTACTACGCCGGCACCGATCTGTTGAACCAGTTGCTGGCGCTGTTCGGCATCGGCCCGGTCGACATCAGCGGCCTGATGGCCGGCATCTTCGTCATCGGCGTGGTTCAGGGCGCCTATTCGACCGAGGTGCTTCGCGGCGCGATCAAGGCGGTTCCGGCCGGGCAGATCGAAGCCGCCCGCGCCTATGGCATGTCGCCCCTGAAGGTGCTGCGGCGTGTCACCTTGCCGGCCATGCTGCCCTACGCCATCCCGGGCCTTTCCAATCTGTGGCTGATCGCCACCAAGGACACGGCGCTTCTGGCCGTCGTCGGCTTCAGCGAACTGACGCTCGTCACGCGCCAGGCGGCGGGCACGACCAAGGCCTATCTGTTGTTCTTCCTTGCGGCCGGCGCGCTCTATCTGGCGCTGACGCTCATCTCCAACATCTTCATCGGCATGCTGGAACGACATGCGAGGCGCGGTTTCGCGGAGCAGCGATGACGGATCAAACCACCCACGCCATCGCCTTCACGCCCGAGGACCTGCCGACCGCGCGCAGTTTCTTCCAGCCGCATCGCATCGTGATGATGCTGGTCTTTGCCGCGTTCGTCGTCACCGTCGCCGTCTTCATGCGCTGGGACTGGTTGCCGCGCTACCTGCCGCGTCTCGGCTGGGGCATTCTCATCAGCCTGGTGATGCTGTTCAGCACATCGATCCTCGGCTTCCTGCTCGCCGTACCGATCGGCCTGGCGCAGGTGACCGGCCCGTGGTTCTTCAAGTTGCCGGCAAAGGTGTTCTGCACCGTCATTCGCGGCACGCCGCTGCTCCTCCAGCTTTGGCTTCTCTATTACGGGCTCGGCTCGCTGTTCCCGCAGTTTCCTGCCATCCGCCAATCCTTTCTCTGGCCGTATCTGCGCGAAGCATGGCCCTATGGCGTCGCGGCGCTGACGATATCCTTCGCAGCCTACGAGGGCGAAGTGATGCGCGGCGCTTTTGCAGGCGTTCCCGCCGGCGAACTGGAAGCTGCCAAGGCCTATGGCATGAGCCGCTGGACGATGTTCCGCCGCATCTGGCTGCCGCGCGCCATCCACCGTGCCCTGCCGACGCTCAATGGCGAGGCAGTGCTGCAGCTGAAATCAACGCCGCTGGTGGCGACGATCACCGTCGTTGACGTCTACGCGGTGATTTCGAAGGTCCGCCAGGAAACGTTCCTGACCTACGAGCCGCTGCTGCTGCTCGCGCTCATCTACATGTGCCTCACCGGCATTCTGGTGGTGGCCTTCCGCACGTTCGAGAATCGCATACCAACCCGTGGTGCATGACATGAAGCTTTCCTCCTCCATCGACAACGCCATGCCGGACCTCGTCGCCATCCGGCACGATCTGCATGCCCACCCCGAACTCGGCCTGGAGGAGACGCGCACCTCCGCCTTCATCGCCCGGCACCTCGCCGAACTCGGCTACGAGGTGACGACGGGGCTTGCCAAGACCGGCGTCGTCGGGACGTTGCGCAATGGCAGCGGGTTACGTTCGATCGGCATTCGCGCCGATATCGATGCGCTTCCGATCCTTGAGGAAACCGGCCTCGGCTACGCCAGCAAGACACCGGGGCTGATGCATGCCTGCGGCCACGACGGCCACACGACGATGCTGCTCGGCGCGGCACGCGCCCTTGCCGAACGCCGCAATTTCGATGGCACCATTCACCTGATCTTCCAGCCGGCCGAGGAGAATTTCGGCGGCGCCAAGATCATGATGGACGAAGGGCTGTTTGAAAAATTCCCCTGCGACGCGGTCTTTGCGCTTCACAACGAACCGGGCCTGCCCTTCGGGCAGTTCGCTTTGCGCGAAGGGCCGATCATGGCGGCGGTCGACGAAGCGCGGATCACCGTGCACGGACGCGGCGGCCATGGTGCCGAACCGCAGGACACCGCCGACCCGATCGTCTGCGGCGCTTCGATCATCATGGCGCTGCAGTCGATCGTCTCGCGCAACATTCACCCGATGGATCCGTCCGTCGTCACCGTCGGCGCCTTCCATGCCGGCTCCGCCAGCAACATCATCCCGGAGCGCGCCGAGATCGTCGTCGGCATCCGGTCCTTCGACCCCGCCGTGCGCGACGAGCTGGAGCGCCGTATCCGCATGATCGCAGAGGCGCAAGCCGCAAGCTTCGGCATGCGCGCAACGGTCGACTATCTGCGCAGCTACGACGCGACCATCAACCACAAGGCAGAGACGGATTTTGTCCGCGATCTTGCCGTCCGCTTTGCCGGTGCCGACAAGGTGATCGATCTCGCCCGCCCGTTCATGGGCAGCGAGGACTTCGCCTACATGCTGCAGGAGCGGCCGGGGACTTACTTCTTCCTCGGCTCGAAAGTGAGCGGCGAGGAGAAGCCGCTCCATCATCCCGCCTACAACTTCAACGACGATCTTCTGCCCGTCGGCGCCGCCTTCTGGACGGAGCTTGCGGAAGCCTATCTGCCGACGCGCTGAAAACGGCGACACAACACCAAGCGCCCCCATGTGCTCGTGCCATCGATGACCGGCGCGCCCGCTCCCTTTTGCCGCAAGCGCGACATTGCCGCAGTGTGACAACGTGGCGGCCGGCCCATCATTGACCTTTGGCAATTTTGGCTCAGATTCAATCACATGCTGAAATTCGGGTGCAACCACAGGATTGGCCCGGCCCGAAAGGCACCGCGTAACGCCTTAGGTCGGAAACGATCCGAGGCCGAAAGTGCGCAGCAGACCAGAGAGCTGCAGTGAGCCTTGCGCGTCCAAATGGACACGCGGCGCTGCACGTCTGAAAGGATTGTGCCGTGTTTGAAAATTTCGATGCGACGATACTTGCCCGCATCCAGTTCGCCTTCACCGTCTCGTTCCACATCATCTTCCCCGCCTTTTCGATCGGGCTTGCGAGCTACCTTGCGGTGCTCGAAGCGTTGTGGCTGTGGAAGAAGGACGAGGTCTATCTCGAGCTCTTCAATTTCTGGAAGACGATCTTTGCCGTCGCCTTCGGCATGGGCGTCGTCTCCGGCATCGTCATGTCCTACCAGTTCGGCACCAACTGGAGCGTCTTTTCCGACAAGGCAGGGCCGATCATCGGGCCGCTGATGGGCTACGAGGTGTTGACCGCCTTCTTCCTCGAGGCGGGGTTCCTGGGCGTCATGCTCTTCGGCCTCAACCGCGTCGGCCCGAAACTGCATTTTCTGGCGACTGCCATGGTCGCGATCGGCACGCTGATCTCGGCCACCTGGATCCTTTCGGCAAATTCGTGGATGCAGACGCCGAGGGGCTTCGAGATCAATGCGGTCGGCCAGTTTGTGCCGGTCGATTGGTGGGCTATCGTCTTCAACCCGTCCTTTCCCTATCGCCTGGTGCACATGGTGCTTGCCGCCTATCTGACGACCGCCTTCGTCGTCGGCGCCTGCGGCGCCTGGCACCTCATCCGCAAGACGGCGCCGCGCCGGGCGCGAAAGATGTTCTCGATGGCGATGTGGATGGCGGCGATCGTTGCGCCGATCCAGATCTTTGCCGGCGACATGCACGGCCTCAACACGCTGGAACATCAACCGGCCAAGGTGATGGCGATGGAAGGCCACTACCAGAGCCACCCGGACGGCGCGCCGCTCATCCTCTTCGGCATTCCCAATTCCGCCGAAAAGCGCGTCGACTACGCCATCGACGTGCCGAAGCTGTCGAGCCTCATCCTCAAGCACGATCTCAATGCGCCGCTTGCCGGCCTCGACACCATTCCCGACGAACTGCATCCGCCTGTTGGTATCATCTTCTGGTCGTTCCGCGTCATGGTCGGCCTCGGCTTCGCCATGCTCGGTATCGGGCTGTGGAGCCTGTGGTGTCGGTATCGCGGCACGCTTGACAGCAATGCCTGGCTACACCGTGCAGCAGTCCTCATGGGCCCGGCCGGCTTCGTCGCCGTGCTTGCCGGTTGGATCACCACGGAGGTCGGCCGCCAGCCCTATACGGTCTACGGCCATCTGCTGACGGCAGACTCGGTCGCACCGATTGCGGCCCCTGCCGTCGGCGCTTCGCTGCTGGCCTTCATCATCGTCTACTTCTTCGTTTTCGGCGCAGGCACTTTCTACATCCTGCGGCTGATGGCGCGGCTGCCGCGTGATCCGACGCCGGATCTCGACGAGGGGCCGATCCGCACGGCCGGTGCCGCCCTCGCCAACCCCCATGGAGGTCATCATGGACATTGATCTGCCGCTGATTTGGGCCGGCATCATCGCCTTTGCGGTGCTCGCCTATGTCATCCTCGACGGGTTCGACCTCGGTGTCGGCATCCTTTTCCCGTTCTTTCCGCAAAAGCATGATCGCGACGTGATGATGAACTCGGTCGCACCCGTCTGGGACGGCAACGAGACCTGGCTCGTGCTGGGCGGTGGCGGCCTGATGGCGGTGTTCCCGCTCGCCTACGCCACCATCCTGCCGGCACTTTACGCGCCCATCATCGCCATGGTCATCGGCCTTATCTTCCGTGGCGTTGCCTTCGAATATCGCTGGCGCACCAAGCGGGCCGAGTATCTCTGGAACTGGGCCTTTGCCGGCGGCTCGATGCTCGCCGCATTTGCCCAAGGCATCACGCTGGGGGCGCTGGTTCAGGGCATTCCGGTTGAGAACCGGGCCTATACCGGCGGCTGGTGGGACTGGTTGACGCCATTCTCGATCATGACCGGCATCGCCGTCGTCGTCGGCTATGCACTGCTCGGCGCCACCTGGCTTGTCATGAAGACCCATGGGGATCTGGCGGAGCGGGCTCGCAGCCTTGCCCTCAAATGCTCGTTCGGCACAATCGCCGCCATGGGCATCGTCAGCCTGTGGACGCCCTTCCTCGAACCGCTCTATCTGCAGCGCTGGTTCGGCTGGCCGACGGCAATCTTCAGCATCATCGTGCCACTGCTGGTGCTCGGTTGCCTCTATCTTCTGATAACCGGCATCAGGACCCGTCATGACACCCGGCCGTTCCTTGCCGCGCTGGGGCTGTTCGTGCTCGGCTATGCCGGCATCGGCATCAGCTTCTTTCCCTATATCGTGCCGCCATCGCTGACGATCTGGGATGCGGCGGCACCTGACGCCAGCCTGTCGTTCCTGCTTGCCGGCGCGCTGGTGCTGGTGCCGATCATCCTTGCCTATACCGGCTACGCCTATTGGGTCTTCCGCGGCAAGATCGACCCGGAGGAGGGCTACCATTGAAAAGCGAAACGGGAACCGGTCGCAAGCTTCTGTGGTTTGTCGGCCTCTGGTGTGCGGGCGTGGTGACCGTCACCGTCGTCGGCCTGATAATCAAGCTGATGATCGGCACCTGATCATGATGGTTCGGTGACAGGGCATAAAGCCTCGCTCAAGCTTGGCGGGTTAGCTTTTCCCAACACGTCAGCAGGCGATCGCCGCGGACGGAGACAGGACCGCACCCTCCTCCCTCGCCAAGCGATCGCCTGCTGAGGTGACCACCAACCCGGTGGCACCTGGTGATTACGGTCCCGGTGTCACCTCGTGATCACCGTTCCGCTGACACTGGGACCGTGCGACCCTGTTGCCTCTTCTCAGATCCCCCGCCGTTTGTTAGCAGTGCGCCGCAAGAGCGCCGCGTGCCCCTGCGGGCGCAAGGCATCCCTGCCGCAACCGGACGAGACAGATGCAAAAGACCCCAGCCGAATGCACTGATATGGCCGATGTGCGCGCCGAGATCGATCGGCTCGATCAGGCGCTGATGGCGCTTTTCGCCGAGCGCTGGGGCTATATCGACCGCGCCGCAGAGATCAAGCGGCCGCTGAAGCTGAAGGCCGATATCCCGGCGCGGGTCATGGAAGTGCGCGAGAATGCCCGCAAGAATGCCGAGAGCCAGAACCTGGACCCGGATTTCTACGAGGAGATCTGGGCACGGCTGATCAACCACGCGATCGCGCATGAACAAAAGATACTGGGCGAAACGAGCGACGATCAAACGCCCTGATCGAGGGCCTCAGACCAATCGCATCTGCGGGCGTGGCAGGTCGTAGCTGTTCTTGCGTGAAAGATGCTCTTCCCAGGCGAAGGCGCTCTCTACGATCTGGTCAAGACTTGCATGGGCCGGCACCCATCCAAGCTTCAGCCGTGCGAGCGCGGGATCGGCAACGATGCGAGCGATATCGCCCGGTCGCCGCGGCCCATGCTTAACCGCAATGTCACGGCCAGAGATGCGCCTGATGGTGTCGATGACCTGCAACACCGAAAAACCCTCGCCGTAGCCGCAATTGCTGATCAACGGCTCGCCACCGGCCCTGAGATAGGCAAGCGCACGCATGTGGGCTTCGACGAGGTCGGCCACGTGGATGTAATCGCGGATGCCGGTGCCGTCGGGCGTGGAATAATCCGTGCCGTAGATATCGACCTTCGGCCGCTTGCCGAGCGCGGCTTCACAGGCGACCTTGATCAGATGGGTTGCGCCGGTCGTCGACTGACCTGTCCTACCCAGGGGATCGGCGCCGGCGACGTTGAAATAGCGCAGCGCCACATAGCTGAAATCGTGGGCTGCAGCGGCATCCCGCAGGATCAATTCGGCCATCAGCTTCGATAGCCCATAGGGGCTTTCGGGGTGGAGGGCTGTCGTCTCGCGCACGGGTTCCGCGCCGTCCTGGCTGCCATAGACGGCCGCCGTCGACGAGAAAACGAAACCGCCGATCCCCGCTTTCACGCCGGCCTCTATCAGCGTACGCGTGTTGCCGGTGTTGTTTTCGTAATAGGCAAGCGGGTTGGCAACCGATTCAGGAACGATCGCCGAACCGGCGAAATGCACGACCGCATCGATGCTGTTCTCGTCGAAGATGCGTGCCAGCAATACCTTGTCGCCGACATCGCCACGGTAGAAACGCGCCTCTGATGGCACGGCCCAGCGGAAACCGGTCGACAGTCGATCGAGCACGACCACATCCTCGTGGGCGTCGAGCAACGCCCACGTCATGTGGCTGCCGATATAGCCGGCACCGCCCGTTACCAACACAGCCATTTACTGCTTCCCGTTCCCTGGAACATAGGAGACAGCAAAACCCACAGATGCTTTCGGAATAGGTAAGGGCCGCACGTCTGCGCGGCCGCGGGACCACAATTCCTTGGTGTAGAGTTAAGAAATAGTCACGCCGAAAGGTCGGCGGGGCACTTACAGCGCCGCGCGTCAAATCTGACGCGCTAAGGACGCTGTAACATTCTAAACTTGCTGCATAATTTTTGCCTTAAATCTATCCTGATTTAAGGAATTATGCAGGAGCGCACGCCGACCTAAGCGATGGCGACCGTTACCGACCGAGAATGTAATTTTGCAGGCGGTGTGCCGCTTCCGCGACCTGCGCCGGATCACGCAGGAAGCAGGCGCGCATGAACAAGGAGCCGCCATCGCCGAATGCGGTTCCCGGCGCAAGGCCAACGCCTGTCTTGTCGACGATGTCGATCGCCGCAGCGCGCGAATCCGTGACGCCGTCGATCTTGAGGAACGTATAGATCGCACCGTCCGGCTTCAGCGTTTCGACCCGATTGGTGGCGATCAGCGCGTCGCACAAGAGGTCACGGCTCTGTGCGGCCTTGGCAATGTTGGCGTCGACGAAAGCATCGCCCTCTTCCAACGCCACGACGGCGCCGCGCTGCATGAACTGCGCCACGCCTGAGGTTGCATATTGCACCAGGTTTTCAAGCACCTGGCCGATTGCCGGCGGGGCGACGATCCAGCCGACGCGCCAACCGGTCATCGACCAGTTCTTGGAGAAGGAGTTGACGAAGATGATGCGCTCGTCGTCGTCCATCACATCAAGGAAAGAAGGCGCCCGGCCGCCTGCGTAGTGATAAAGCGCATAGATCTCGTCGGCGACGATCCAGAGGCCGTGCTTGCGCGCCAGCGCCAGAATGGCGCGAAGATCGTCATGGCTGGCGGTCCAGCCGGTCGGGTTGGACGGCGTGTTGATGAAGAGAGCCTTGGTCTTCGGACCGATTGCCGCTTCGAGCCGCTCGTGATCGAGCTGCCACGTGCCGTTTTCGAAGCGGAGCTCAACGGAGACGGGCTTGACGCCCGACAGCTCGGCAGCCGCGGCAAAATTCGGCCAAGCCGGGGTCAAAAGCACCATCTCGTCGCCCGGCGAGGTGATCGCCTCGATCGAAAGCTTGATTGCCTGCATGCCGGAGCCGGTGACATAGAAATGCTCCGGTGACAGGGTCTTCTGGAACCGGCGCTGGTAATAGCGCGACAGCGCTTCGCGCAGTGGCGGGATGCCGCGCTGCCAGGTGTAGAAGGTTTCTCCGGCGAGCAACGCTTCGCTGGCGGCCTCGGAAATGAAGGTCGGGGTCGAAAGATCGCCTTCGCCGACCCAGAGCGGGATCAGACCGTCGCGCCCACGGGCATAGTTCACGACCTCGACGATGCCGCTTTCCGGCGCCGAGAGTGCACGGGGACTGAGGGTGGTGATGATGGTCATCGACGGGCTCCTGGATCACGTTTTTGATTTGGTCGGGTTGGCTCGACCCAAATCAAAAACGTGATCGATTTTCATGAGTTAGAGCGGGATGCGGGCGGAAAACCGCCCACACTTTTCCTGATCCCGCTCCGGATCGCCCGTCGCTTCTAGCCGCTTTCGCAGCGGCGATCACGCGACTTTATCTGACCGGTTTATTGATTTCTGTGATGTTTCGCGGGCTTCGGTCGACGACGCCGGAGCCCGCGGGAAGAGGAAACTCAGGCGCGCTGCTTCAAGAGATCGCGGATTTCCGAAAGCAGCCGGACATCTTCCGGCGGCGGAGCGGCCGGCTCGGATTCCTTCTGCTTTTCGACCGATGCACGCACGCGGTTTACCGCTTTGATCATCAGGAAGATGATCCAAGCGAGGATCAGAAAGTTGATGAGGACAGTGATGAAGTTGCCATAGGCGAAGACGGCGCCCTGTTCACGGGCAGCGGCAAGAGACGTCGCCGTCACGTTGGCCGAGAGCGGCAGGAAGTAGTTGGAGAAGTCGAAACCGCCACCGGTGAGCGCACCGACAACGGGCATCACCAGGTCTTCGACGATCGACGTGACGATCTTGCTGAAAGCGGCGCCGATGATCACACCCACCGCGAGATCCATCACGTTCCCGCGGGCAACAAACTCTTTGAACTCATTCAGCATACGTCTCTCCGTATTATCCCCGTTGAAAGCGACCGCTGGCGCTGTCCCGCGCTGCAACCGTTTACGGAAACTAAACCAAAGCGGGCAGGGGGGAAACCATTCTTTGCCTTTGATCAAATCGTATGCAAGCGAGTTGCCCGATTGCGATCGCCCGCTGACGACACCGGCGGGCCGCGCGCTTTCTTCAACGCCGCCTTGAACTTAAGACTGATGCCGAGGCAATTCTCAACCTCTTGCAGTTGGCCTATGCTTGCCCCCGGAGGAATGAGGCATGCTCTCGGGTTCGGTCATCTTCGCCTCGGCCTTCGCCTATCTGCTGCTGCTTTTCGCAGTCGCAAGCTACGGCGACCGGCGGGCCAGGAAAAAAAGCACTGCGGTCAACGGCAGGCCGCTGGTCTATGCGCTGAGCCTTGCGATCTATTGCACGTCCTGGACCTATTTCGGCGGCATCGGCCTTGCGGCCGAGCGTGGCCTCGAGTTCACCGGCATCTATATCGGCCCGATCCTGATGTTCACGCTTGGCATGCCGCTGATCCGCAAGATCATCCGGCTTGCCAAGACCGAGAAGCTGACATCGGTCGCCGACTTCATCGCCGCCCGCCATGGCAAGAACCCGGCGGTGGCGGCGATCGTTGCGCTGATTTCGCTGGTGGGCGCCGTGCCCTATATTGCGCTGCAGCTGAAGGCGATCTCGAGCTCGGTCGCGGCGATGATCAACACCAGCGACTATGGCATCGGCGCCGGGCAAAGCTTCATCGACCTGCCGCTCCTCGTCACCCTGTTCCTCGCCTGCTTCGCCATCGTCTTCGGCACCCGCCATACGGATGCAACCGAACACCAGGACGGCCTGATCCTCGCGATCGCGATGGAATCGGTGGTCAAGCTGGTGGCGCTGATCACCGCCGGCCTCTACATCGTATTCGTGATTTTCGACGGGCCGACGCATCTGTGGACCCTCGCCCAGCAAAGCCCGGCGGTCGAAAAGGCGCTCTCCTACGAAACGCCGATCGCGCGCTGGATCCTGCTGATCGTCACCTCGGCCTTTGCGATCATCATGCTGCCGCGGCAGTTTCATGTCACTGTCGTCGAGAACCGCACCGAAGGCGAGTTGCGCACCGCCGGCATTCTCTTTCCGCTCTACCTCGTCGCCATCAACCTTTTCGTTCTGCCGATCGCCATTGCCGGCATCCTGACCTTCTCGGGATCCGGCGACGCCGACCTCTACCTGCTGACGCTGCCGCTCGCCAACGGCCTGCCGCTATTGACGCTGATTACCTTCATCGGCGGTTTTTCGGCAGCGACGGCCATGGTCATCGTTGCCTCCGTGGCGCTGTCGATCATGATTTCCAACGACATCGTCATGCCAGTCTTCCTGCGCCGCAATCTCGGCCAGCGCGGCGGGCTGCAGGAAAATCTCGCGGGCACACTGCTCAATATTCGCCGCACGGCGATCTTCGTCGTGCTTTTGCTCGGCTATGCCTATTACCGTTCGGCCGATATCAGCGCCGGCCTCGCCTCGCTCGGGCTTCTCTCCTTCGTTGCCATTTCGCAGATGGCACCTTCTCTGCTCGGCGGCCTGGTCTGGCGTCAGGCCAATGCCCGCGGCGCCATCTGCGGCATGGTCTCGGGCTTCTTCGTCTGGGCCTATCTCCTGTTCCTGCCGAGCCTCGGCGGACCGGATAATTCGCATGTCGCAACGACGGTCCTCAGTTTCCTGCTACCCTTCACCGAGGTCTTTTCCGGCACTGACGCCGATCCTCTGGTCAACGCCACCGCGCTCAGCCTGCTCGTCAATCTGACCATGTACGTGCTCGCCTCGCTGACCCGGGCACCCAAGCCGCTCGAACGTTTTCAGGCGGGGGTCTTCATCACCCGGCGCTCGCGCAGCGAGAGGGCGTTTCGCGGCCGAAAGACCAAGATCACCGTCCGCGACCTCAAGGCGACGATCGCCCGCTATATGGGCGACGAGCGCATGCAGCGTTCGTTCCATACCTATGAGCGCCAGTCCGGCCGCTGGCTCGACGACAATGCGCCCGCCGACATGGCGCTGGTGCATTTTTCCGAGCAGCTGCTCGGCAGCGCCATCGGCTCGTCCTCGGCCCGCCTCGTGTTTTCGCTGGTGTTGCAACGGGTCGACGACACCTCGTCGGATACGGCCTGGCTGCTGGACCAGGCAAGCGAAGCGCTGCAGTACAATCAGGACATGCTGCAGACCGCGCTTTCGCAGATGGACCAGGGCATCGCCGTCTTCGACAACGCCAACAACTTGATCATCTGGAACCGGCGTTTCCGCCAGCTGCTCGACCTGCCGGAAGCCGCCGGCCAGGTGGGTTTCCCGCTTGCCGACATCGTCGCGATCCTCACCAAGCGGGGCGATATCCGCAAGGAGGACGAGAAGCGGCTGATCGCCAACTTCCTGACGCTCGACAAGCCATTCCTGATGGAGCTTGGAAACGGCCAGCAGATCATTGAAGTGCGCACCAACGCAATGCCCGACAAGGGTATCGTCACGACCTACACCGACATCACCCAGCGGGTCGCCGCCGACATGGCGCTGAAGCAGGCAAACGAGACGCTCGAGCTTCGGGTGGCCGAGCGCACCGGCGAACTGACCCGGGTGAACCACGAACTCGCCGAGGCTCGCGCCGCCGCCGAAGAGGCCAATATCGGCAAGACGCGCTTCTTTGCCGCCGCCGGCCACGACATCCTGCAGCCGCTCAACGCCGCCCGGCTCTACTCCTCCTCGCTGGTCGAACGCCTCGGGGAATCGGACAACAGCACGCTGGTGGAAAACATCGATTCCTCGCTGGAATCGGTAGAAGCCATTCTTGGTGCCGTTCTTGACATATCCCGCTTGGACACCGGCGCGATGAAGGCGCGCCTGCAGTCGGTCCCGCTCAACGACCTCTTGCGCCGGGTCGAGACGGATTTCGCGCCGATGGCACGGGCGAAAGACCTCGAGCTGGTGGTGATGCCGACGTCGCTGGTGGTGCGCACGGATCCGAACCTGCTCCGGCGCGTCGTGCAGAACCTGGTCTCGAACGCCGTCAAATACACGCTCCGAGGCAAGGTGCTCGTCGGCGTGCGCCGGCGCGGCAAGATGGCGACGATCGAAGTGCTGGATTCCGGCATCGGCATCCCGTCATCGAAGTTCCGCACCGTCTTCAAGGAGTTTGCGCGCCTCGACGAGGGCGCCCGCACCGCATCCGGGCTCGGCCTCGGGCTTTCGATCGTCGACCGGATTTCGCGGGTGCTTAACCATCCCGTCAGCCTGCAGTCCAAGCCCGGCAAGGGCACCGGTTTCAAGGTCACGGTGCCGCTCGATCCAACGGCGGGAGAACGGGTCGCCGTCCCGCCCGTGCCGACGACCAAGGCCAGCGAGGCGCTCAACGGCCTGCGCGTGCTCTGCATCGACAACGAGCCGCGCATCATCGAAGGCATGCGGGTGCTGCTATCGGGCTGGGGCTGCGTCGTCACGACGGCGGAATCGCTTAACGCCTGCACCGAGATGTCGACGTCCACGCAGGAGCGTCCGCACGCCATCATCGCCGACTACCATCTCGACGACGGCACCGGCATCGAGGCGATCGCGCGCATCCGGGCGCTGTTCGGCGACAACATACCGGCTTTGCTCGTCACCGCCGACCGGTCGCCGGAAGTGCGCGGCGCGGCGGAGCGCGACGGCGTCGGCCTGCAGAACAAGCCGGTGCGGCCAGCCGCCATGCGGGCATGGCTGACCCAGCTCTCGACGGCGGCAAAGACGGCTGCGGAATAGTCGCTAATGCGGTGTCGCGCATAAAGCGCGCTGCGTTCTTTTAGGAACGCTTTTCGAACTCAAAGCGCTGGTTCCGTCGCATGTCGCGATCGCAAAACCGGGTGCCCACTTTTGCGCGGGATGCTCTAGGCCGCCGCCACAGTACCGATCTTCGAAAGCTGGATGACGGCCTGCGTGCGGCTGTCGACGTTGAGCTTCAACAGGATCGCCGAGACATGCGCCTTGATGGTCGCCTCGGAAACCCCGAGCTCATAGGCGATCTGTTTGTTGAGCAGGCCCTCGCCGAGCATGCTCAGAACGCGCGATTGCTGCGGCGTCAAGGTTTGCAGCCGCTGCAGGAGATCGGCGACCTCCGGCTCGTATTCCTGCCCCTGCTCGTAGCCGGCCGGCACGAAGACTTCGCCGGCCATGACTTTCTCGATGCCATCGCGGATTTCCTCGATCCCCGCCGATTTCGACAGGAAGCCGGAGGCGCCGAGATCGAGCGCCCGGTGGATCGTCGCCGGGTCGTCATGTGCGGAAACCACCATGACCGGCAGGCTTGGAAATTCGGCGCGAAGGGCGATCAGGCCCGACAGGCCGCTGACGCCGGGCATGGTGAGGTCGAGCAGCATCAGGTCTGCGTCGGGACAATCGGCGGCGGCCTTGCGCGCGGCAGCGAAGTCGCCGGCTTCGACGATGGCAGGCGCGCCGGCCATGCCGCTCAATGCCTGCCGCATGGCGCCGCGAAAGAGCGGGTGGTCGTCTGCGATGATGATGGTCATGTCCGGCGTCATGTCGCTCCCTCCCAAGAGCTTCGGCTGCAGCCCGCGTCCCCACGCCGGTTGTAGCCGCACAGTCCGTCCGACCCGTCAGGTCTTCTGCGGCGACGTTCCGTCGCTGCTGCCTTCAAGATCCTTCACGATATCCATGAACTTGCGCATCATTCTTTCCATGATGCCCATTGTCCGGTCAATCTCTTCGTCGGTCGGAAGGTCCGGTTTTGCGACGGCCCCACCGGATTTAGCGGCCTTTTCCAACGCTTCCACCCGCTTGGTAAGGAGATCGATCTCCAATTCGAAAGCCGTGCGCTCATCGGCAGCCATGCGGCAAACGAGCTGACCGTCTTTCTCCTGGCAGAGCGAGACCTCGCCGGTCTGGGTGTCGAGCCGGGCAATGCCGGTGTCCGACTTCTGCATGGCGTAGCGACCGGGCGCCGGTTCCTGGGCGCGTGCGCCTGCGGCAAGGCCGAGGCTGCCGCCTATAAGCATGACTGCAATTGCTCTTCTCATGATTTCCTCTCCGTTGCGGACATACGGGCGGAAATCCGCCGGTGAAAGATCTTCAGCAATGGACAATCGCCGATATTTGCGGCAAGGCCACGACAGGATATCACGACGGACAAGCGGGCATCATGAGCTCAATCATATACAAGATCGTTCCGGCCGCACTATGGCAGGAAGCCAAACGCACCGGCCGTTTTGATGGCGCGCCCATCGACCTCGCGGACGGCTTCATCCACTTTTCGACCGGCGAGCAGGCGATCGAAACCGCCGCCCGCCACTTCGAAGGGCAGGAAGGCCTGCTGCTGGTGGCGATCGATGGCGATGCGCTCGGCGAAGAGCTGGTCTATGAGCCGTCACGCGGCGGTGCCCTTTTCCCGCATCTCTACGCACCGCTGTTCCTTTCGGCCGTCCTGTGGGAAAAGCCGCTGCCGCTCGGCGCCGATGGCCTTCACGTCTTCCCGGAACTCGAGGCATGACCAATCCCTTTGCCAATCTTGCCCGCCGCGGCCTTTTCCTCTTCGATCCGGAGGCAGCCCACGGACTGTCGATCAAGGCACTGAAGACCGGCCTCGTGCCGAGCTGTCCGTCCAGACAGGACAAGCGGCTTGCCCAGACCGTTGCCGGTATTGCCTTCCCCAATCCGCTCGGCATGGCAGCTGGATACGACAAGAATGCCGAGGTGCCGGAAGCGCTTTTGAAGATCGGCTTCGGCTTTACCGAAATCGGAACGGTGACGCCGCGTCCGCAATCGGGCAACGACAAGCCGCGCATCTTCCGCCTGGTGGAAGACGAAGCGGTGATCAATCGCCTCGGCTTCAACAATGAGGGCCACGGCGCAGCCCTGGCCCGCCTCAAGGCCTGCTCGCGCGACGCGCTGATCGGCGTCAATATCGGCGCCAACAAGGACAGTGCCGATCGCATCGGCGACTATGTCAGCGGCATCCACACCTTCTACTCCGTCGCCAGATATTTCACCGCCAACATCTCCTCGCCGAACACGCCCGGTCTTCGCGACCTGCAGGCGCGCGAAAGTTTGGCGACGCTGCTTTCGGCCGTGCTTGCCGCGCGCGACGAGGAAGCCTCGCGCAGCAACAGGCGCGTGCCGGTCTTCCTCAAGATCGCTCCCGATCTGACCGAGGAAGGCCTGGATGACATCGCGGCCGAAGTGCTCGCCCAAGATCTCGACGGGCTGATCGTCTCGAACACGACGCTTTCGCGCGATGGCCTCAAAGACCAGGCCCAGGCGAAGGAAGCCGGCGGCCTTTCCGGCAAGCCGCTGTTCGAGAAATCGACGGCCGTTCTTGCCCGGATGCGCAAGCGCGTCGGCCCGGCCCTGCCGATCATCGGTGTCGGCGGCGTCAGTTCGGCCGAAACGGCTGCAGAGAAGATCCGCGCCGGCGCCGACCTGGTCCAGCTCTATTCCTGCATGGTCTATGAAGGTCCGGCGCTGCCCGGCCGGATCGTGCGCGGGCTTTCCGAGCTCTGCGATCGCCAGGGCCTGACATCGATCCGCGACCTTCGTGACAGCCGCCTCGACTACTGGACCGAACGAAAGGTCTGACCGGCCTTTGCCGGAATTCTGGCGAGCAGGAACAGGCCACGCATCAGCAGGAACAGGTTGAGCCCCGCCCATAGGCCGTGATTGCCGAAGGCGGGGACAAGGATCCCCAGGGCGGCTATGTATCCGACCAGGGCTGCCAGCATCATGTTGCGCATGTCGCGCGACCAGGTAGCGCCGATGAAGACCCCATCCATCAGGAAGGCGAGCGCGCCGGTCATCGCCGTCAGGGCCGCCCAGGGCAGATATTCGTAAGCGACCATGCGAACGTCTTGCGCCGTGGTCAAGAGATCGACCATCCCGCGGCCGAAAAGCAGGAGCGCCATCGTCGTCAAGGCGGCGAGACCGAGCGACCATGCCATCGTCAGCTTCAGTGCCCGATCGAAAGCCGGACGGTAATGGGCACCGATCGAACGGCCGATCAGTTGCTCGGCCGCATTGGCAAGCCCGTCGAGATAATAGCCGGCAACGAGAAAAATGGTCATCAGCACCGCGTTCGCCGCCAGCGTCACCGGGCCGAAAGCTGTGCCGATCCGCGTTATCAGCGCGAAGGCCGCGACGAGAACGAAGGACCGGATCATGATGTCGCGGTTGAGCCCGAACAGCGGCCGGAGCCGTTCGCGGTCGAAGATCATCGCCCAGCTCGGCGCGTCCGTCCTGTCGAAGCGGCCATAGACGATGGCAAAGCCGACCAGAGCGCCGATGACCTCGCCGGTCACGGTTGCGATCGCGACACCGGCGACACCCCAGCCCAGGATCAATCCGAGTAGGATCGACAGCACAATGTTGACCCCGTTGATCAAAGCCTGCAGCAACAGCCCGGTCGTGCCCTGGCCGCGCCCGAGCACAAAGCCGAGGATAGCATAATTGGCAAGTGCCGCCGGGGACGAGAGGATGCGACAGAGGAAATAGGTGCGCGTAACAGCTTCCACTTCTGCCGGTGGGTCCATCAGCCAGAGACCACCGGCGAGCAAAAGCGGCGACAGGGCGACAACCGTAACACCGGCCGCAAGCGCGATCACCAGCGAGCGCCAGAACACGGCCTGCTGTTCGCGCCGGTCACCCCGACCATAGGCCTGCGCGACAAGGCCCGTCGTGGCGGCGCGCAGGAAATTGAAGGTGGTGAAGATCAGGTCGAAGATTATCGCCCCGACAGCAAGTCCGGCCAGCAGCGTCGCCTGGCCCATGCGGCCGACCACCGCGGTATCGACGAGGCCGAGCAACGGCGTGGTCAGAAAGCCCAGCGTCATCGGCAGCGCAATCGCCAGGATCAGCCGGTGGGTGACCTCAAAGGGGCCGGCGGTTTCGGTCTGCGCGGCGGGAGAAATGGCGGTCATCGAACGGTCCAGGGGAATGAGTGCGTGACGACCGTTTTAGGGAAAGATCATAGGCGGGCGCAAGAGACTGCGGTTGGTGACAGCAGTCGATACCTCAGCGCCACGATGGCCCCTCACCCTAACTCTCTCTCCGCTTGCGGGGAGAGAGGACGCACACGGGCGACAGATGTCGAATGCCTCGTAGGTTTGCAGGCAAGATTGGAGCTGCCGGCAAGCCCGCGGGAAAACGCAACGTCCCGATGGAAGGCAAAACGGTAGAGCGTCGTCCCTTCTCCCCGCCCGCGGGGAGAAGGTCCGGGGGATGAGGGGCGGCCTCGAACGCGGTGACAGAGAAACGAGCGATCAGCCCGCCAGCACCATGGCCCAATAGGGCCGGTTGCCCGAAGCGGCGTTTTGCGCCACGGCCACGCCGAGACCACGATAGTTGCCAAGCATGTTTTCCAGATGCTTCGGCGATTTGTACCAGGCGTCATAGGCGCGTTCGGCGTCGTCCTGGCCGACAGCGATGTTCTCGGCAGCCGGAAGGACCACGCCCTGGCTCTTCATCCTGTCGTAGAAACTGTCGTTCCAGCCGATCAGGTGCTGCATCTTGCCGACCTTGGCCATTCTCGCCGCCTGGCTCATGGCCGCAGCGGAAGCCGCCTTGTCCGCCACCAGCGGCGACAGGCCCTTGTTCTTGCGCAGGACGTTGACATAGCCGAGGCTCGCCGCGGTCTGGTCGCTGCCGGTGCCAGTTGCCGGCGACAGCACGTTGGATGTGGTGCAGCCGGCGAGAGCGCCAAGCGAAAGCACGGCACCGGCGCGCAGAAAGCCGCGGCGCTCGATGAGGAAAAGCTGATCCTTCATGCTCAACGCCGGTAGCTCATGACACGCAGGATGACGAAGGCGGGAATGACGATCGCAGCGCCCAGCAGCAGATAGTCGCCGACCCGGCCAAGGGCGGAGAAGCCCGTGTGCCAGAGGTCGAGCAGGAAGTTGCGGATGCCGAAATAGATGTCGGCGGGATACCAGCCGAAAACGGTCATGACGAACCCGACCAGGATCGACACCACGACGAGCTTGACGAGGACGCGCAGCGGCGAATCCCCCAAGAATTTGTTCACTCCGTCCGACATCGGCGAAATACTCCTGTTTCCCTTCACATAAGCTGCCATTCGCACCCTCGCAAGTCACCGGAAAAGGCGGGCTTATACCAACCTGCGCTGATATTGACCTATTGCGCCGGAGCGATTTTGGTTTCCGGCAAGGAGAAAACCGGAACCGGACCAAGTGGTCCGGTGAGGATTATCGACGCTATCCGGAGGCCAAAAGCGCCCGGCCCTTCGGGTGGGCCGTCTGTCGGCCAGCGGCAGCGTCGCAATCCTCGACCGATGCCAAGGCATCGCTCTTGCGGTATGCTCCTCGCCGGATGACCGCAGACGGTCCCACGCAATAGGTCAATATCAGCGCAGGTTGGTATTATGCCCGGTTTTCAGATTCCGCTTGTGTTTTGCCCGGTCCGGCGTCAGAAGCGCTGATCGCAACCAACATCTCACATTGATGACGCTCAACCAGCTCTCCTCCGGCGACCTGATCGCCGATCGCCGCGCCGACTACGCAAAAATGCTTGCCGAGGCCGGCGAGCCCGAGAGCGCGGCCGATCTCATGGCCCAGGCGCTCGAGCGTGTCCCGGAATGGGCTGCCGGCTGGTTCCGGCTGGCGGACTATGAGGAAAAATCGGGCCGGAAAGAGGCGGCGATCGACGCGCTGCGCAAAACCTTGCGCCTCAATCCGAAAGACATTTTTGGCGCGGGGCTGAAGCTGGCGCTGCTCGGCGCGACCGAGATGCCGGAACAACCGCCGAGCCTTTATGTCGAGCGGCTTTTCGATGACTACGCCGACCGGTTCGACCAGGCGCTCGTCGAGAAGCTCGATTACAGCGTGCCGGAAAAGCTCGCTGCGCTGATCGAGACGTCAACGGCCGGCGGGCATTTCGAGCATGTCGTCGACCTCGGTTGCGGCACCGGGCTCTTCGGCGAGCGCATCCGCGAGCGGGCGGCATTTCTCGAAGGCTTCGACATTTCCGCCAACATGCTGTCGAAGGCAGAGACGAAAGCCGTCTATGACCGGCTGGCGCGGGCCGACCTATCGCTGCCTCCGGAACAATCTGATGTCTTCGGGAATTTCGCGGCAGCCCGCGCCGATCTCGTCAGTGCCGCGGACGTGCTGATGTATCTCGGCAGCCTCGATGGCGTCGCCGAGATCGTCGGCAAGCTGCTTTCCGATGGAGGCCTGTTTGCCTTCTCGGTGGAGGATGCCGGCACGGACGATGGTTTCGTCCTGCGCCCGTCGCTGCGCTACGCCCATAGCGAGGCTTATATCCGCGAGCTTCTCCAATCCCACGGCTTGGAAATGGTGGCTGTCGAGCGCACGATCATCCGCATGGATGCTGGCCAGCCGATCTCGGGCATCCTGTTTTTGGCCCGCAAGCCTGCATAAAACGCAGGGCTGGTTCGCAAAATTACGTCAGCATTGCTGACATATTTTTCTTGATTGTTTTTGTGCGTTGCAGCATTGCTTGGCGCATCGCAATCGAGGTTTTTGCCATGGCTCTGAGCAGCAGCGTTTTCGGTCTTTGGAACACCAGCCCGACCCGGCACACGCCGATCGAGGACCTGCAGGGCATCTTCTCCGGCAGCCTGATCGCCGCGCTCGGCCTGTATTTCCTGGCAAGCGCCGGGTTGCTCACCGGCAGCACCGCCGGCGTCGCCTTCCTGCTGCATTACGCGACCGGCGTGAACTTCGGCCTCGCGTTCTTCCTGCTCAACCTGCCGTTCTTCTATCTCTCGCTGAAGAGGCTTGGGCCGGCCTTCACGGTCAAGACCTTCATCGCCATCGGCGTGACCTCGTTCCTGACTGACATCCAGTCGCGCCTGTTCCACATCGGCGATATCCACCCGGCCTGGGCGGCGCTGATCGGCGGCCTGCTTCTCGGCTATGGCCTGCTGGCGCTCTATCGCCACCGCGCGAGCCTCGGTGGCGTCGGCATTCTCGGCATCTACCTGCAGGAGCGTTTCGGCGTTCGCGCCGGGCTGGTGCAGCTTGCCATCGACATGGTCGTGCTGGTCGCCGCCTTCGGCGTGACGTCCCCCGCAGTGGTTGCCTGGTCGGTGCTCGGCGCTGTGGTCCTGAACCTGTTCGTGGCCATCAACCACCGCGCCGATCGTTACATCGCCCTGTAGAACATCACTTGCCGATAGCCCCGAATAGACTTCGGGGCTGTGCTTTCGGCCCGCCTCGAAGGTATCAGGCGGCCTTTGCCGGCGCATCGACCGGATGCTGCGAACGCAGGCCGACGGCGACGCGATTCCAGACATTGATGACGCCGATGGCCATGGTGATCTTGGTGATCTCGGCTTCGTCAAAATGCTCTCTCAGCGGCTCGAAGTCCGCGTCGGGCGCACCGGTCTGGGCAAGGTTGGTGAGCGCTTCGGTCCAGGCGAGCACCGCGCGTTCGCGGGCATCATAGATCGGCGATTCGCGCCAGGCGCAGATCAGGTGGATCCATTGCTCGCTCATGCCGGTATGACGCGCCTCCTTCACATGCATATCGATGCAATAGGCGCAGCCGTTGATCTGCGAGGCACGCAACTTGATCAGGTGGATCAGGCGCGGCTCCAGTTCGGATTCCTTGATGATGTAGCTGTCGAAGGCTGCCGCAGCCTTGTAAGCGTCGGGAGCGGCTTTGACGAAGTTCAAACGCGGATGCATGTCTTCTCCTTCAGGTGGTTGGGATCGTTGTTTCAGGCGCCGGCGGTCGACTTGCGTTCGTTGACCGCCAGGAATGTGTTGGTCCGCGCCGAGATGCTGCCGTCATCTATGGCGTTGAGATCGGCGATGATGTCACCAATGGTCACGCGCCGAAGCTCGGCGCGGTAGGCCTGCTCGGCTTTCAGCATCGCGACGTTGATCGTGCACGCCGCCTTCGGCTTGCAGGCATAGGGATGGGGGCCGCGCAACCGGATTTCGTTGCAACGAAACGCCGGCTCCGGCCCTTCGACCGCAAGCACGATATCGAGCAGGCTGATCTTTTCCGGCAGGCGGGCGAGCCGGTAGCCACCCTTCGGGCCGGGAACCGCTTCGAGCAGCCCTGCCCCGGACATGGCCTGGAGATGCTTCAGGAGATAGCTGGTTGAAACCCCGTGAAATTCGGCGAGCGCTGCCGCCGACAGCGTGCTGCCGGGCTGAAGACAGCTCAGCATCGTCATGCTGTGGATCGCCTGCTCGACACCGTCCCCGAGTTTCATTCGCCGCCTCCATATCGTGGATATTCTTTATCCACGATTTACCGAAGAGTCAATCGCCCTGGGATCGCCGAGGCCGCGGGCTTCTCTTTTGCCGGATTTGATCTACCTTTGTTCTCCGTGAACAGGATCGATTCCCCGCGCCCGCAAGGCGACGCGTTGGCCTTGCCCGCCCCCTTCCTTCGCTGGTTCGGCGAGAAGGGCTGGCAGCCGCGCGCCCACCAGCTGGAACTTCTGGCGCGGGCGGAGGCCGGCGAATGCACGCTGCTGATCGCGCCGACCGGGGCCGGCAAGACGCTCGCCGGCTTTCTCCCCTCTCTCGTCGATCTCACCCGGCGCGGAAAAATCCCTCCGGGCTCCGCCTTTACCGGCATTCACACGCTCTACCTCTCGCCGTTGAAAGCCCTTGCCGTCGACATCGAGCGCAATCTGATGAAGCCGGTCGACGAAATGGGCCTGCCGCTTCGCGTTGAAAACCGCACCGGCGACACGCCGCAGGGAAAGCGCCAGCGCCAGAAGCTCAACCCGCCCGACATCCTGCTGACGACGCCGGAGCAATTGGCGCTGCTGCTTGCCAACGGCGAGGCAGAGCGCTTTTTCCGGGATTTGCGCTACGTCGTCTTCGACGAATTGCATTCGCTGGTCACCTCGAAGCGCGGGCACCTGCTGTCGCTCGGCCTTGCCCGGCTGCGCAGACTGGCGCCCAGGCTGCAGACGATCGGGCTGTCGGCGACGGTCGCCGACCCGATGGACCTGCAGCGCTGGCTGGCGCCGCAGTCACCCGATCGAAGCGACCATGCCGGCCTCGTGACCGTTAAGGGTGGGGCCAAGCCTGATATCTCCATCCTGCGCACCGACGAACACGTCCCCTGGGCTGGACATTCGGCACGCTACGCCATCGCCGACGTCTACGCCGCGATCAAGGAGCACGGCACCACCCTGCTCTTCGTCAACACCCGCAGCCAGGCGGAGCTGCTGTTCCAGGAACTCTGGACCATCAATGACGACAACCTGCCGATCGCACTTCACCATGGCTCGCTCGATGTCGCACAGCGGCGCAAGGTCGAGGCGGCTATGTCGGAGAACCGGCTGCGCGCCGTCGTCGCCACCTCGACGCTCGACCTCGGTATCGACTGGGGCGATGTCGACCTCGTCGTGCATGTCGGCGCGCCCAAGGGGGCAAGCCGGCTCGCTCAGCGCATCGGCCGCGCCAACCACCGCATGGACGAGCCTTCGAAGGCGATCCTGGTGCCGGCCAACCGCTTCGAGGTGATGGAGTGCCAGGCGGCGCTCGACGCCAATTACATCGGTGCGCAGGATACGCCGCCGGTCGGCAAGGGCGCGCTCGACGTGCTTGCCCAGCATGTGCTCGGCATGGCTTGTGCCGCACCGTTCGGTCCCCTGTCGCTCTACGAGGAAATCACCAGCGCGTCGCCCTATGCGTCGCTCACCTGGGAAACCTTCGAGCGCGTCGTCGATTTCGTCGCGACCGGCGGTTATGCGCTGAAGACCTACGAGCGCTATGCCCGCATCCGCAAGACCAAGGAGGGGCTCTTTCGTGTTTCCAATCCGCTGGTCGCGCAGCAATACCGCCTCAATGTCGGCACCATCGTCGAATCGCCGATGCTGAACGTGCGCATGGTCAAGCGCAACCAGCGCGGTTCGCTCGGCCGCGGCGGCATGTCGCTCGGCAAGGTCGAGGAATATTTCCTCGAAATGCTGTCGCAGGGCGACACCTTCCTGTTTTCCGGCAAGGTGCTGCGTTTCGAAGGCATCCGCGAAAGCGAATGCCTCGTCAGCCAGGCGCTTTCCTTCGACCCGAAGGTACCAAGCTATGCCGGCGGCAAGTTTCCGCTGTCGACCTACCTCGCCGAACAGGTGCGCAAGATGCTGGCCGACCCGGCCCGGCGGGCGGCACTGCCCGAACAGGTCCGTGACTGGCTGTCGCTGCAGAAGGACGTATCGATGCTGCCGCGCGAGGACGAACTTTTGATCGAGACCTTTCCACGCGGCAGCCGGCACTACATGGTGATCTACGCCTTCGAGGGGCGGCTTGCACACCAGACGCTTGGCATGCTGCTCACCCGCCGGCTCGACCGTGCCGGCCTGAAACCGCTCGGTTTCGTCGCCACCGACTACTCGCTGGCGGTCTGGGCGCTGGACGATCTCGGCGCGACATTCCAACTGCGCCGCAAGGCGCTCGCCGATCTCTTCGACGAGGACATGCTTGGCGACGACCTTGAGGCCTGGCTGAACGAATCCTTTCTGCTGAAGCGGACCTTTCGCAACTGCGCGGTCATTGCCGGGCTGATCGACCAGCGACACCCTGGCAAGGAAAAGACCGGCCGCCAGGTGACCGTATCGGCCGACCTCATTTACGACGTATTGCGCGCGCACGAGCCGGACCACCTGCTGCTGGAGGCCACGCGCAACGATGCGGCAACCGGGCTTTTGGACATCGGCCGTCTTGGGGATATGCTGAAGCGAATCAAGGGCCACATCACCCATCGCCGGCTCGACCGGATCTCGCCGCTTGCCGTTCCCGTCATGCTGGAGATCGGCAAGGAGGCGATCCAGGGCGAGGCGCAGGATTTCCTGCTTTCCGAAGCCGCAGACGACCTGATCAACGAAGCGATGGGCGGCGAGCCGCTATAGAATAGCCCCGTGTTCATGCGAACACGACAAGGACGGTGAAGAGACGCATGCACAGGCTCGCTCACGCACTATCGGCTCCGACAGACGGCACGGCGGCTTCCGCGCGCGCCATCGTCCACGGCGTCGAAGCGGTCTGCGATCCGCTCGGCAGCCTCTATCTGCCGGAGACGAGAACGCTTGTCGTTTCCGATCTGCATCTCGAGAAGGGATCGGCCTTTGCCCGGCGCGGCATGATGCTGCCGCCCTACGACACCCTTGCCACCTTGCGCGTGCTCGAAGCGGCGATAACCCGCCATGACCCCAGATTGGTCATCAGCCTCGGCGACAATGTCCATGACCGGGTCGGATCCGCGGCGATGCCCGATACCTTCCGCCACATGATCGCCGCGATGGCGATGGGACGGGAATGGGTCTGGATCAATGGCAATCACGACCCCGATGGCGCCTCGGGTCTGCCCGGCATATCGCTGGACGAATTCCGACACGCCGGCCTCACCTTTCGTCATGAACCATCGAGGGGCGAGGCATCGGGGGAAGTTGCCGGCCACCTGCACCCGGCAGCGACGGTCGTCCGGCGCGAGAAATCGGTGCGCCGCGCCTGCTTTGCTACCGATGGGAAACGGCTGCTGATGCCGGCCTTCGGCGTCACCACCGGCGGCCTCGATCTGCGCCACCGGGCAATGACCGGCCTCTTCGATCGCGCCAAGTTGGTCGCCCACATGC
>Ga0247819_10000121_pt1 | contig 47833 bp, 72 predicted proteins | sample 13C_Xylose_Day6_FD_193428 | JGI IMG/M metagenome (GOLD analysis project Ga0247819, IMG submission 193428) | Soil microbial communities from agricultural site in Penn Yan, New York, United States - 13C_Xylose_Day6 | ecosystem: Environmental > Terrestrial > Soil > Agricultural land | place: USA... | reverse complement strand
GGAGGGGTGGACTACCTGCAGAATCTGCATACCCCCCCCTGGAGGCTCTATCCCGCGGCTTTCATCCTCCCAGAACCCGCAAATCGCGCGCATTAAAAAGCCCTCATTCGAGGGCCGTTTAGGTGCTGCCTATTCGCTTTATCCCTTTCGATCGGCTCCGATTCCGCCATCGGCCGCCGTCTTGGTCCCGTGACACGGCTTGCACAGCGGCTGCCAGTTCGACGTATCCCAGAACAGCGTCATGTCGCCTCGGTGATCCTTGATATGGTCGACCAGGGTGGCTTCGGTCACCTTGCCTTGGGCCTCGCACATACGGCAAAGCGGGTGCTTCGCCAAATACCCCAAGCGTGCGCGCTGCCACTTGCCGCCATAGCCACGTTGCGCCGTGGTCAATCCCTCACGCCACGCATCAGGATTCAGCATCTTGACTGCCTGGGTATCCGCTACGGCAGCGCGAGTGGGTTGCATGCGGACGCGGGGCTTAGCCACGGAAGCTACCTTCGACGAACCTATCGATCGCCTCTTGGGTTACCTCAGCACGACCTACTGGCCGGCTATTCAGCGATGAGGGACGCGCGTTAAGCCCCTGTGGGGCCGTATCAGCGACGATCGCATCGGGGGCTTCACCCTGAACCGCAATCTTCTCTAGCGCCTCACAGACGCGAAGCAGGAGTGCCTCAGACCCCATCTTGAGTTCCACGTCTACGCCAAATGGCAAGACCATAGGCTCAACGCCCAGTTTGTCCGCTGTCGGGGTGATCGCTGCGGTCAGCCTCTCGATCTGCTCGTCTGTCAGCGCCATTCCCATCTTCAGCACAAGCAACCCGTTGCTTGATTTGTTCGAATCGTTCATTCGCTATCTCCATCCACTTTTTGAGTTTGGCCCGTCGCCGAGCGCAGCCTGCACACGCCATATCACTTCTCCCGTTTCGTCGCACCAGCCTAGCGCCACATGAGCACCTCGACCAGTACCCAGCGATCTGCGAAACGGTCAGGGGATGCGAAAGGGTAAATGTGCAAAAGCTGCGTGTTCATCACATTTCATCGAATCCGCAGTTTTTACGTTTTCTATTCTCGATTGCTTGAAAAAACGATTGCATGTTGCATTACTCCTAGACAGAGTAATGCAATGCAACCAAGATCCGGTTGCATATATGCTATTTGCAACCCTATTTGCAATGCAATCGTATCAATCCGCATTTTCTGCGCTCAGGGAAATCATACCGTTTTCCGCAAAAATTGCGCCTTTCTCGATCAGATTCTCGATTGACCTGTTAAAGGCTTGGTTCATATAGCCCGGCTTTTTGCCTGGCTCGAACTGCGAAACGAACTCATCGCGAACCCTGGCCGATTCGATAGCACCGCCAGTTTCCATGCCGAGCAGGTCGTGTAGGATGCCGAGGATCGACAGCTCGTTCTTACCGGTCTTCTTCTTTTTGTCTTCCGTTTCCACCGTACCAGGGCCGAGGAACTCGACGATGCAGCTAGAGATATCATCGCCATCCTCATCAATCCCGAGTACGACCGTGTGAAGGGTGAAGATGTAGCTTAGGCCCTCTCGGCCGTCCTTCATCTTGGTCGTGGTGATGCTGCGAGTATCCTTGCCTCTCTTAACCTCAAGCTCGACGTCGCAGGCCGCCTTGATGCTGGAGTGGCCGCGAGAGCCCTTGGAAGCGTCCTTACCGCTATGGTGGACCAGTAGGACCATAGCGCCGCTACGCTGCGCCAGCCGCTTGCACTGGCTGAGGGCTACGCCTACGTCTTCACCGCTGTTCTCGTTCGCGCCTGCCGTCACTTGGGCGAAGGTATCCATCACAATCAGATCGTATGGCTCGCGCTCACAAACCTCTTTGATAAGATCGGACACCTGCGCCACGTCCATAAGGTTCGGCGTTACGTCGTAGATGACGTCGAAGCCGATACGGGATAGCGCGTGTTGGTGGCAGTAGGCCCGAATCCGTTGTCTGAAGCCCGAGACACCTTCCGCTACCACATAAAGGACTCGGCCAGCGCTGACGCGGTGCCCGTTCCACGTTTCCAGGCCGCGTGAAATGGCGGCGCACATATCCAAAGTGGCGAACGACTTGCCTGCACCAGATTCGCCGAAGAGAACGCCTAGCATGCCTTGGGGCAAGAACCCTTTGATAAGCCATTTGATCGATGCTTCCTGAGCCGCAAACTCGTCGTCTGCGGTGATGCGGAACTTCCCGCTCTTGGGCATCGCAAGGGATTCGAATTCATCGGCGGAAGCTACCTCCAAGCCAGTTTCGCCGCCATGCTCGCGGATCATCTGAAGAACGGTGCCCATGGTCTTATAATCAGCGGTGCCGTTCCGGCCGAACGAGACCCACCGTTCCATGCTGTACTCAGTGCTCGTGTACTTAGGCGAGCGGGAAGACCACTCGTCCCAGATGTCGAAGCCTTCGCCTTCAGTCTCGTGATGCACACACATGCCCACCGCGACCCAATCGTCGTAGTGCAGGTCTTCCGGAAGCTTCTTCAGGAACTCGGCGATCTCTTCGAACGAAAAGCCCATGGTCGGTTTGCCCGCGCCGACGCATTCAGCCCTTACCCGATCTAGACGTTTGAAGCGAGTAGCGCAGAACGCCTTCACCTCTTCGGTAAGGGGAGCGACGGTGTTCTCCGATCCGGTCAGTTCAGTAAGTTCAGTAACGTGGCCAGTGAACGTCACGAAGCCTTTCGCGTGGAACGTCTCGAAGCCGAACGATCCGTCGACCGGAGTACTATCCTTGCTGTCCGGCGATTCGCCCAGCATAAAAGCGCGGACACCCGTACCGGAAGGGCTCAGCTCGGCGTAAGTGCCCGCGGTTAGCTTCTCCACGCGCGGATCTATGACGCCGTCTTTGACGCAGTTGTCGAAGTCTAGAGCGGTAATCCCGAACTCAGGCATCAACGCAAGTCCAACGCCGGCGAAGTCGTGCTTCTCGGCGAAAGCCTTAGCATCGTCGAACGATACGAGTAAGCGGCGATCTTCGGCAGATCCGTGAGTTCTGTTGCGTACAGACCCAGAAAGGTAATACGGCATCTTTAGTGCCTTCGGCCTTCCGGGCCGCTGGACCCATCGCCAAACCAGCCAGCCTTTCAGTTCCCGCAGCGCAGCCGGTGCCTGCAGGTGCTCGAATTTCTTAGCCATTTTTGCGGCTCCCACGGCGTCACGCTTCGTCGGAGAAGTTGGGCTCCGCCAGTGCGGCAGCGTATTTCGGATTCATCAGCTCAGCACGCGGCACGCCGTACAGCGATTCGATTTCCGTAACCCGGATCAGAGGCACATAACCCTGGCCCATCCATTGTTGGACAGCCTGGTAAGAGACGCCCAGTTGGCGCGCCATAGGCGAAAGGCCACCGGCGGCTACTACGGCGGCGAGAATGCCGGTGTATTTCTTGGCCGACATGACGGTGTTCAGTAAGGCGCCGTGCGTGCCGTCGTTGATGATGCGTTGGGTCAGTTCTTTGAGACGGTTGTCCATTATTTCTTCTCCGGGGTCTTGGAAAGGTCTTTGCTTCGGGCTTCCAGCATTGCGTCTGCGATTCGGTAAGCGAGCACCGCTACGTTCAGCCGGGCATCCGCCTTCCAATCCGTAACGGTAGGATCGAATTCGTAGCGCGTGTCGTACTCGCTCAGGCGCATCAGTTGTCCTAGCGCCTCGATCGCGGCGGTATCTCGGAAAGCTAACTCTTCTGCGGTTCGCTGTTTTGCCATTGCTCTATACCTATCGGCGTGAATTCGGGCTAGCATACAACCACTCGCCAACGAAACGCAAGCTAGCAGTCTCTTGCGCTCCTACCCTCTGTACCCGCGGACGAACGGTAGGAAAGAATTTGAACGAGGTGCTAGACAACACAAGAATCTACTTGTACAGTTCATCTCACCAACCACAACAACGGAGAACGCCACCATGTGGACCGCCGCCCTGATCCTCCTCTTGCTGTTCTGATGTGGACCCCGCTTCGGCGGGGTTTGTCGGTACCGAAACCATAATACGGAGATAGTGAGATGCACCAGCCAATGCAAGGCGCCTCGGCGCAGGTAGAGAATAAAAACGAGAAGCCAACCCGCGGATGGGGTTTCCCGGGAAATTCTAGGAAAGCGCATTACTTTGACGATTCAATGTTCTCGCTGTGCAAACGATGGGCGTACACCGGAGAGCTTGAAGACACCCGGCACGAACACCCTGATAACTGCGTAGCTTGCGCGAAGAAACGCGCAAAGCTCTTCGGCCAATAAGGAGATCCACCATGGGCAAACTAGTACTCACCCGGCGCGCCGGGGAAAGTGTGAAGCTTACCGAGCCGAACGGCGAGGTTTGGGTAATTCGCGTCGAGCAGATTGCGTCCATGCTACGCCAGCGCATCGTAGGAACGCTGACTACCCCAAGCGGATTTGAGAGGCTTTACCTGGACGCGAATCAATGCCGAACCTTCGCCGGCGGCAACGTCGAGCTGCGTCCGCATAAGCGGCCAGACCAAGCGATTCTGGCTTTCGACTTCCATCGGGATGTGACTATCGTCAGGACGGAGATTGCGTGATGGCTAATTTGATCAGATGCGCAACGTGTGAAGGGTGGGGCGTTACTTCTTACGATGCCGCAGGTGTTCCACACATGTGCGAACGGTGTAAAGGCGTCGGTAAAGTGGAGGAGGTTGAATACCCGCCTATAGAATACGCGTTAACCGCTTGTCAAGCCGCTGTAAAAGCAGTGTTGGATATGGCAATCGAAAAATTGAATTCGAACAGCTTTGAAGCGCGCGAACTGGCCGAGCTAGTCGTCAAGCTATTCGACGACTTCGAGCTTGAAGAAGCGGAGCCTTGGTGACCCAAATGACCCTCCAATGCCCAAAGTGCGGTAACCCATACGTGATCCGTATGAGCAGCCTTCGCATTATCCACTGCCCGGATTGCCATACCGAATCACCCTGGCCGTTGAAGGACGGTCAGAAGCCTTTGATCAATACGAACCGAGGAGATCGGAAGAAATGAAATTCGTTCTAGGAGCCGTGCTGTACCTGTTTTTCTGCGGATTAGCTTTCGGCCCTATGGTTGGCGACGAAATCCGTTGCGGAGAGCGCCCAAAGGTGAAAGACGCCTTGATCTTCGCGATTAGTCTCCCGCTAGTAGTCGGCGTGGCGATGACTGCAGGTGATATCCCGGAGCGCGAAATGTGCGAGAAACCCTAACCGTTCATCGGAACCACTAGTAATCACAAGTAGCTTGTTGTATAGTTCGTTTACACAAACACAGGAGGTTGCGAGATGCGAAACCCACTCTTCATATTTTTCACATCGCTTGCCGGGATTCTCGTAGCTAGCGCGTTTTACTCGGGCGTAGACAATCCCGTTACCTTTCTTCTAGCCGCGGGAGCCACCGTATCCGGTGTAATCGCGGTAGCGGAATTCAACGTATGAACCGCTTCAAGCCTAACCAGGTCGTGCGCATCAACGACACGCAGAGCGAGTACCACAAGATGCGGGCCAAGGTGGTAAAGGTCGGCCAAAGGAGCTACGACGTGGCCGTAGGGCGGTTAACTATGCGCGTCGTACCAGAACAACTTTTGGGAGTGAGAAGACCGTGAAACGTTTTACGTCAGAGGATTTCGAGGTAGGACAACAGGTTGTATGCGTAGACCCGGATAAATTCCTGCAACCTCGGAGAAACTATCTTAGGGATCGCGTAGGCACAGTGATTAAGGTTTACCCGGCCGAGCGACCAGGGCCCCAATATTGCGGCTGGACAAACTGCGTTTCTGTTCTTTGGGGTAAGCGGAATGGTCGTGGTAAAGAGCAAGAGATTCTAATGCGGCCACGCGATATAACCTTGGTAGGAGACTCCAAATGATCCGTCAATCCGCTAACCGCCCATGGCAACCGGACTGCTACATCCTTTTGTCGGGCATTGTCTGCTCGCCGGAGCACGTCCGTAAGGTACTCAGCCAGGAAGAGGCCCGCGCCGCGCGTGAGGCCACCGCAGCCATCTACAGGATGATGAAAGGATGAACGAGTCACACGTAGGGGCCGTCAGGGTAGTTAAAACCGATAACGGCGAGCGATATGAGGGCGTGCTCTTGGCATCCGCTATCCTAGCCGGCCAAGTCGAACACGGAACTAAGCTTTATATCCATGCGACGACAGACCCGCGAGAGCTGAGCAATCTGCTCCGTGAGTTGCTGGAGTATGCAGAGCTCGGTTGGGACTTCGAACCTGAGATCGCTGTAAGAGTTCGCGCCGCCTTGAAGGCCAAAGCACTCGGAGAAAAACCATGATCCGCCGCGCCCAAGCTGAAGCGCTACTCGAACTGGCCGAGGCGCTGGAAGAGTGCGAGCGGAACGATGTGAGATTTTGGGCAGAAGGCTCGGGCCTGTTCATTGTTCCCGGAAATGAATTCGTCGGTGAAATGCGAAGCGTGGATGTTCGCATGGCGATCGCCAAGCTTTACCCCAAATCGGAGGCTGCAGAATGAAGATCAGCGACGCGGTATTCACTGTTGTCTTTTCGCTGCTGATCATCCTGTTCTTCGTCGGCGTGGCGAACATGCCATGTAGTGAGAGCATCTTCTGCCCTTACGGAGGCAAATGAACCGCTTCCCCTGCCGCTGCCGTGCTTGCGGCGCCAGGCGAACGCTGGCGAAGCATCCAGTCGACACCATAACTAACTGTCGCTGCGATCCTTGCAAAGCGCTACGTGAGCAAGGGCGGGAGACGTTGATCCATTGTGCGTGCGGCGGCTCCTACCGAGTCGATCAGTACCGCCGCAAGACTGAACACAAACGCGCCGGCTGCACCTGTTCCGGGTTCCCTTGGGACAATGGCCGGCACCGTAAAGGCAGCGCCAGCCTCGAGAATGGCTGGTACTGCATATTTTGGAGAGGGTATGACGATGATCGGATGGATGATCGAACAAGTAGCAGGGTTCTTCTGGACTAGTCTCGCGATCCTCTGGTTCGCCTATGTTTTTGATTTCCCTATCCGCGTTGGCTGCGGCGCATAGACCTACAAGCAATAGCAATTAAACTACTTGACATCCCTTGTGCTGCTATCTACAGTTCGCAGCACACCAACTCGAAAGGAACATGTGACATGTCGATCGAAGCTCTGCTCCAGGCGCAAATTGATGCGCTCAAAGAAAACACCGCAGCCGTCCTCCTGCTCGAAGCCAGCCTCGTAGGGCGCGCCGGCGGTAGTTCGAAACCATCGGCGAAGGGAGAAAAGCCGAAGGCAGAAACCAAGCCTGAGGTTAAAGAAGAGAAGAAACCTGAACCGGAAGTCAAGGAAGAATCTAAACCCGATCCGGTGAAAGAAGAGGCTGCAGCCACCTCTTACGAAACCCTCCGCGAACTGGTTCTCAAACTGGCCAGTGGCGGCAAGCGTGACGAGATCAAGGCAGTGAGCGCCAAGCACGGTATTACCGCGCCGAAGGATTTGCTGAAAGATCCGGCCGACATGTCGTCTGTCACCGACCAAGCCAAACTCGAAGCCGTTTATGTCGATCTGCTGGCGCTGGAGGCGTAAGATGATCAAAGCTCTCGACATGCTGCGCGCCTATGTGGAACTTGGTGCGTCGCAGGAAGACATTCAAACAGGTGACTACGCAGATCGCGTGATCAATTCTTGGAACAATTGCGAGTTAGTCGAAGCGCTGGATGACGCAGCTGTATGGGCTGACAGCGTTGACGAAGACGAGCTTAAGGCTAAGGGGTTGGTCTGATGGCACACGCCTTCCTTAGCCCATCGGGCGCGGCGGCTTGGATGCGATGTAATGCCAAGCCGTATCGTGAACGTGATTTCCCTGAGTCGACCAACGACTCCGCCGACGAGGGCACCGCAGCACACTTCCTACTTGAGCAGTGTCTCGATCAAGGCGTAGACGCGGCCCACTTCCATGGCACGCGCATCAAGGTCGAGAACGGCGCTACCGAGTTCAACATGGGCGGCAAGTGGCCGGTTGGTCCGGACATGACTCGCGATCTGCAGAAAGCGCTTGACTACATCCTCGCAGTCGCTGATGGGGCTACTGTCTACAGCGAGCAGAAGCTCAGCATCGCCCACATCACCGGCGAGTTCTGGCATCGGCAGACAGGCGCCGTAGCTTTCAAGCACGAAACTGGTGCCTACGTTGATATCGATAACGGCCAGGTTTATGCAGAAAGCGAAGTTGAACCGGCTACCGGCACTACCGACGTTTGGATCATTAAGGGCCGTGTTGCTCACTGCATGGACCTTAAGTGGGGAATGGGCGTCCAGGTTTTTGCTCAACATAACGAGCAGCAGGAGATGTATACCGACGCCGGCATCAAGGAATTCGACTTCCTGGATGAAGTGGAAGAGATCCATCTTCATATTTTGCAACCGAGGATCAAGCACTTCGACGAAGCTGTTTACAGCCGGCAGCAACTGGCCGATCGAGTAAAGGCGATTCGGGAAGCTTCGCTCAAGATCGCTCTGACGCCTGCGGATGAATTGCCCGCTACGCCTGGGGAGAAACAGTGCAAGTTCTGTAAGAAGGGCGCTTCTTGCAAAGAGCGAACCGAGCACACTATGGAGCTTATCGTGGGCGAATTCGTAGACCTCGACAAAGGGTTCGTGAAAGTCGAAATGCCACAAGCTGAGAAGCTGCTGGCGCAGAGCTTCGGCGTAACTCCGAAGGCCATCACGTTCCACGAAGAGGCTGAGCAAGACGACGATCACCCCGAACACGTTGATGCGCACTTCACCGTCAAGAAGCCAAGCATTCGCCCATCGCTGGAAGCGGCGACTGAAGCAGTAGCCACGGCTGACGATGAGCGCTTGGCCACGCTGATGGATGCGGCCGATATGATCGAAGGCTTCGCCAAAGCGGTACGCGCTGAAGTTGAGCGACGCCTCCTGGCCGGATCGTTCACCGATGCCCGCTACAAGCTGGTCGAAGGTCGCCAGGGTGCGCGTAGCTGGGTTGACGAAGAGCAGGCTGAGGCTGCGCTCAAGGCGATGCGCTTGAAGTCGGACGAGATGTACGACCGCAAGGTCATCAGCCCGACCAGTGCGGAGAAGCTCCTGGGCGAAGCGAACAAACGCAAGTGGGCGAAGCTCCAACCGCTGATCACCCGCAGCGATGGCAAGCCCTCAGTGGCGCCAGCGAGCGATAAGCGGCCTGCACTGAGCATGGCAATTGCCGAGCAGTTCGAGGAGCTGCCAGCTGAAGTAGAAATTCCGGTTGTCGAAGATTCCTTCGACGATCTCGTGTAAGACCAAAACCATAAACTGATACTGAGGATTTAAACCATGAAACACACTTTCAACGACGCTCGAATCTCCTTCCCGAACATCTTCACCGCCAAGGCCAACGAGCAGGGCAAGGAACAGTTCTCGGCGGCCTTCCTGTTCTCGCCTGACCACGAGGGCATCGCGGGGCTCGACAAGGTGATCGAAGAAGTCGGCAAGGCCAAGTGGGGCGCCAAGTGGCCGGCGGTGAAGAAAGAACTGACTGCAGGCGGCAAGCTGCTCGTCCACAACGGGGACAGCAAAGCCTCTCTGGCCGGCTACGAAGGGCAGCTGTTCTTCAACGCCTACAACACCGTTCGACCAACCGTGGTCGACCGCGACCGCTCGCCGCTGACCGCGCAAGACGGCAAGCCATACTCGGGCAGCTACGTCAACGTCATCATTGACGTGTGGGCGCAGGACAACAGCTACGGCAAGCGTATCAACGCCCAGTTGCAAGGCGTCCAGTTCGTTCGTGACGGAGAAGCTTTCTCCGGCGGCGGTACCTCGGCAGATGCCAGCGACTTCGACGAGATCGCAGACGGCGCTGATGCGGACGACCTGGCATGACAGACCGACGCGAGCAGGAAAAACGAGAAGACGTTTATGTCGTGACGGCCATTCCCAAAAACGGGAACCGCTCATTTGTCTACGGTGTTTTCAAAAGTCTTGACTACGCCCACGAGTACTACAACACCCATGGGTGCCCGAGCAACGACTACTGGGTGACAAAAGAGATGATGATTAGCCTAGCGTAGCGAGTAACACCCGAAAAGCCCGGCTAGCGTCGGGCTTTTTGCTGACCGCTTGTCAGAACCACTAGACATCACAAGTAATGCGTTGTACTCTTTGATTGTCGAAAACAAATATGAGGTTGAGGGTTATGGCTCAGGCACTAGCAATTTTTATCCTTATGACGTGGGGTGCGTCGGCGGTATATCTGTACAAAGTTGACCCCTTCGACGACAGGTATAAGGAGTCGTCAAACGTTATGTTCGCACTTGACGTGCTGCTCAGATCGATCATAGCGACGGTCACGATAGTTGGACTTACTCTGCTGGTAGTAGGTCTCGTCTGCATCGCTTTCGGACTCGTCAACTGAGGTAAACCGTTATGACACACGCAGAGCAAGCCAAGCAATCGTCCGATCCCTACCAATACTGCATCGCCCACTTCGAGGCGCGCTACATCGACCGCGCCGAACGCACGATCCGTTTCGTGTTCGCCGATGAGTCCGAAGTCACCTTCTCCGTGCGCTACGTGGTGAAGCTGTGATGCCCGCGGAGCGTTACCTGGCCGGTGAATCCTCTGGACCATTGAGCAAATCGTGGGAGGCGCAGCATGAAACCCTCGGACGAGTTGTGTGCTGAGTATGCCGCACGATACTTGTGCGGCGAGTCTTCTAACGCCATGGCTAAAGAAGCCGGGGTCACCCCACCCACCATGCGACGCTGGCTGCGCGCCGCTGGTGCGGATATCCGCCCGGTTGGAGGTGTCGCGGAACGCGTGCTGACCCCGGAACAGGAGGACGATGTTGCCCGCAGGATAGAGAAGGGGGAGAAGCGCGAGTACCTGGCCGCACTATTCTGTGTATCGCGGGCTACTATCGTGCGAACCGGGCAAAGAGTCTTAGGGCGTGAGCCCGGTTCGCCGAACACCAAGCGGGCGGTTGCGGAGCGTTGGGGATACCCGTTCTGGGAAGTAGTCCGCGACTTCGCTGAGCAAGGCATGAACCGGGTCCAGACGGCCAAGGCTCTCGGGTATTCGGTGAATGGTTTCCTGCGACTCCTTTCAGAGAATGCCGCGCATGATCCGTTCGAATCCTACGGTCACGCGAACAACTATGTACGGGACTCGGGAGAGCCACTCGGCGACGCGGTCGCGCACATGGCTAAGAGAGGATTCACGATAACCGAGGCGGCCAGGTTCATAGGGTACTCGCACGCAAAAGGGCTGCGTCACGCTATGCGTTCGCGAGGCATACCAGACCCCGGCTTCAAACGTAAGCCGGCGAAAAATCGTTTCTTAAGGAAGAAATCTAAATGAGCAATGAAACCCTGATCCGTCTGGAAAAGCGCGCCGACTACTACGCCGAGCGCACCGAACAACTTACGTTCCAACTAGGTGCAGAGCGTCGTGATCACCGCACCACCCGCAAGTACCTGACAGCGTATCGCTGGATCGCGTTGATCGGTTGGGCTGCTGTCCTCGTTGTATTGACTGCTAAGGAGATTTGAATATGGCTGAAGAAAAGGAATACACCGGCGGTTCGGTCAGCTACTACGCAGTCGATGTGAACGCACCGATCAACGAAGAAAGCGATCCGTACACCGCAGAGTGCCAAGACATCATCGAAGCGCTAAAGCTCGACTTCAACGAAGGCAACGTTCTGAAAGCGATCTGGCGCCGCGCGGCAGCGCGCCTTGGCCGCTCCAAGAAAGGTTACGATGACGGATTGTACGACGCCGAGAAGATCGTCTTCTATGGACAGCGATTGGTCGCGATCGAGCAACGCGCTAAAACCCCGGCTGCAAAACAGGCAGCGGCCAAAATGGCGGGTCTCGATCTTGCCGACGTTGAGGCCAAGGTTCTCGCACAGACTGACCCCTACGGCCCCCGTGACGCAGAAGGCTGGTATACCTGGAACGGCGACGAGACCATGCGCCCGGCGGGAAGGGTGGACGTTCGTTACCGAGATACCTCTACTGCCTGGAACATGGCCGCGGATACTTTCGGGTGGAAGCACGAGATCACTGATTCTGAAAACGACATCGTGAAATGGAGGCCGGCGCAATGACGGCGTTGCCTAAAATGGACCGCGCTAGCCGTGCTGCTTGGCAGCATGTAGCTGCGCACAAACGCCGTTGGTACCAGCTAGGATCGGGGTTTCGCCGGAGCTTTTCGGTCGTATCAGACGTTAAGTTTTACCACTCAGTGCTTCTGAAATACGCGCGAACGGGGGAGAAGTTCGACCCTTACTGGTGGGCCTAATGAACCTCGACAAATGCCTATTCCTGGACACGGAAACCTTCTGCGAAACGCCCATCAACAACGGGACGCACCGTTATGCAGAAGGCGCCGAGATCATCATGTGGCAGTGGGCGGTCGGCGATGGGCCTGTCGAGATCCGCGATGGGGACGAAGACGTTTCGGATCTCTTCGAGCTACTGGCTGACCCTTCTTACGAGATCGTGATTCAGAACTCTGCTTTTGATCGCGCTGTCATGTGGCACGCGATCGGCCACTGGGTAGAGATTGAGCGGGTCTTCGACACGATGGTCTGCGCCATGGCACACAGTCTCCCGGGCGCTCTGGAGAAGCTGTGCGATATCCTAGGTGTTGCGACCGATAAGGCCAAGGACAAAGCGGGTAAGGCGCTGATTCAGCTGTTCTGCAAGCCCCGGCCTAAGAACAGCAAGTTGCGTCGCGCTACCCGGGAAACGCATCCTGTCGAGTGGCAAGCTTTCCGCGACTACGGCGGGAACGACATTGAGGCTATGCGCGAGGTCTACAAGAAATTGCCGCGCTGGAATTACCGCGGTGCAGAGCTTGAGCTGTGGCACCTCGACCAGCGAATTAACGAGCGCGGCGTATTGCTAGATCTCGACCTGGCGCACGGCGCTATCCGTGCCGCTGACCGGGCGCAGAAGCAGCTAGCGAAGCAGACAGTCGAAATGACGGACGGTCAAGTCACCGCTGCTACGCAGCGCGACAAGATGCTCGAATACATCCTCGAAGAGTACGGCATTGTCTTCGCCGACCTCAAAGGGAGCACCGTGGAAAAGGCCCTAGCCGATGTCGACATGCCTGTCGAGTTGAAAGAGCTGTTGATAGTTCGCTTGGAGGCTTCGAAGACGTCGGTAAGCAAGTACAAACGTGCGCTTAGCGGTGTCAGTAGCGATAACCGGATGCGTGGTACAGCGGCATTCTGTGGCGCAGGCCGCACCGGGCGATGGGCAGGCCGCCTCCTACAGCTGCAGAACCTTCCACGCCCGACCATCAAGAATAAAGAAATCGAGCTTTGGATCGAAGCAATCAAAGCCGACTGTGAGGACTTGGTATGAAAGCTATTTTTCTTTACGACTACACAGGGTTCATGGCGCAACCATGGCTTGATGCTGGATACGAATGTTGGCTGTTCGACGGTCAGCATCCCGAAGGTGTAACAAGGGAAGGGAACCTCATAAAGGTCGGCATGTGGTTCGACCCTTACAAACTGCGCGAGCACGCTGCGAAGATCGCGGATCTAGTCGGAGAGAATGTCGTTCACATTTTCTCCTTCCCGGAGTGTACAGACCTCACCAACGCCGGAAGTGGTAGCTGGGCAAAAAAGCGAGCTGCGAATCCGATGTTCCAGCAGGAGGCAGTCACCCTCGCCCAATTGGCGGCCGTGGTCGCCGACAAAACCGGGTGCGATAGCTGGGCGGCGGAGAACCCTGTGGGTAAGCTCTCCACACTTTGGCGTAAACCGGATTTCTGGTTCGATCCGTGCGACTTCGGCGGGTACCTACCGCTAAACGACCGCCACCCGCTGTACCCTGATATCTACCCTCCGCGGGACGCCTACAACAAAAAGACAGGTATATGGGCCGGCAAAGACTACGTTCAGCCTTTCCGTAAAAGGATCGAGCCTTTCCACAAAGACAATCCAGGCTGGGCGAAGTGTGGTGGTAAGTCTACCCGCACGAAGAATATCCGCAGCTCCACTCCTCGGGGGTTCGCGATCGCTAATTTCCAAGCCAATGCTCCTCACTTGCGGGGTCTCGTATGACTTCGGTAATGGAAGCCTGCAGCAGTGCAATTCGCGGGCTCATAGTCGCGCCGCCTAAAAAGAAACTGGTTATCGCCGACTTGAGTAACGTAGAAGGGCGTGTACTCGCCTGGCTGGCCGGCGAGTCTTGGAAGCTTCAAGCGTTCCGGGAATACGACACGCAGCAAGGTGAGGACGGCAAGTGGTACACCGGTGACGAGATTAACGCTGCAGCACTGCGCGGAACTCCCATAGCTGTCGAGCTAAACACGAAGGGCGATCCTATAACGCTTGGGCATGACCTCTACAAACTGGCCTATGCGAAGGCGTTCGGGATTGATCCCGCCGACGTAGATGGGTTCATGCGCCAAATAGGCAAGACGATGGAACTGGCTCTAGGATTCGGTGGAGGGTGCGGCGCGTTCATCACCTTCTCACTCGCTTTCAACATCGACCTTGAAGCAATGGCCGATAAGGCATACAGCAACATCCCACAAGCTACCCTAGATGAAGCCGCCAGCTTCCTCGAATGGCAACTCGGCCAGGGTAAGAGCCAGTTTGGCCTGTCTGACAAAGCGTTCATCGTCTGCGAGAGTTTCAAGCGCTTGTGGCGCGAATCTCACCCGGCGACTAGCAGCTACTGGAAAGACCTCGAAGGTGTCGTCCGTTCTGCGATCCAGAATCCCGGGCAGACTCTTACCTGCCGCAAGCACAAAGTTCGTCGTGACGGCGCTTGGCTGCGCATCATGCTGCCTAGCGGACGATATCTGTGCTATCCGTCTCCGCGTGTCGAAGATGACGGTGGGATCACCTACATGGGCGTGAACCAATACACCCGGAAGTGGGAACGAATCCGCACATACGGTGGCAAGTGCGTCGAGAACTGCACTCAGGCAGCCGCCCGCGATGTGATCGCCCGATCAATGCCGAGGATTGAAGCATGGAGACCGTAAAGCAGTTCGACCAGGGCTTCGAGATCGTCGTCACCGTGCACGACGAAATCATCTGTGAGGCGCCCGATGATCCCGCTTTCAACGATGGGGTTTTAGCAGCCCTCATGGCCCAAGGCGAAGACTGGACAGAAGGCTTACCGCTCGCCGCAGCCGGCTTCGAAGCGTATCGCTACCGGAAAGGTTGACTACAAGTCGAATCTTGCATAAGCTTGCGTACAAATAGAGGAGGATTCGTGATGGGCGAAGAAAATGATTACACGAAACTTTACACCTGCATCGGCAAAGGTGGGCGGTATGAGATCCTCGGCCTCGCTACGGGCGCTGGGTTAACGCGAGGGGAAGACCGCCTAGTATACCGTGACGTATCCACCGGTCGGCTTTTCCTGCGTACCGAGAAGGATTTTTCCGCGCGCATGGAGAGGATCAAGCCATGCTAGAACGCGATATAGAAGCCTACCTCGTCAAGCGCTGCAAAGAGATTGGCGCGCTTTGCGACAAGTTCACCTCGCCGAGTCGTCGTTCGGTTCCCGATCGGCTGATCACGTTCGGCGGGCGCGTGTTGTTCGTTGAGCTGAAAGCGACCGGCAAAAAGCCTACCGAAGCGCAGGCGCGCGACCACGAGCGTCGCCGTGCTGCGGGTGCCGAAGTGGTTTGGCTGGATAGTGAAGCGGGGGTTGATCTAGTCGTTAATCGCGTTCAGACGAACTGGGCAGTTTTGGTAGATGAAAATTACAAAGTGAGGGATGCGTGATGGAGACGCTCCAGGGGTTCACTTGGGAGTTTCTCAACTCCCTTTTCTACTACGAAGATGGTCTGGTGCGCCGCAAGGTAAAACGTGGACCACGCCTTGCGCACGCCGTTGTGGGTTCGGTCGATGGCAAAGGCTATCTGCATGTGAACGTTGAAGGGAAATTTGTGCGGCTGCATAAGCTTATCTATTTCCTCTTCCACAAGACCGTGCCGCAGGAGGTCGACCATAAGGACCGAGATCGGAGAAACAACCGAATCGACAATCTGCGCGGTGCGACGCGCCAGCAGAATTCCGGCAACATCGGCATGTTCAAGCACAACACTTCAGGCTTTAAGGGCGTTGTGTACATCAAAGGCAAGAACAAGTGGGACGCGCGAATCAAGATCAACGGCAAGCAAGTTTACCTAGGCAGGCGCTCTACGCCTGAAGAAGCCTCTCAGCTTTACGAAGCAGCAGCGCGCCAGCACTTCGGAGAATTCGTAGGTAAGAACCATGCCGATTGATTACAAGCCGCACAAATATCAGGGGCTCATCATCTCAGCCATTCAGTCGATCAAGCGTATAGCTGTGTGGGCTGGCATGGGTTTGGGCAAGAGTGTAAGCACGGCCACGGCGCTTGAGGACTTGTCCCTGGCCGAAGAGGTCTACCCGGTTTTGGTTATCGCGCCACTCCGGGTAGCACGGACCACATGGCCGCAGGAGTACCGGAAGTGGAACCACTTGAAACATCGCAGCGTCGTGACCATTTGCGGCTCGGCCAAGGAAAGGCAAGCAGCGTTGCGAGCCAAGGCGGATATCTACACGGTCAACTTCGAACAGCTCGAATGGCTTGTCGAACAGCTTGGCGATAAGTGGCCTTTCCGCACTGTCGTAGTGGACGAGGCGACCAAGCTCAAGGGCTTTCGGCTGCGCCAGGGCACACGAAGGGCCAAAGCCCTGGCTCGTGTTGCACACACCAAGATCAAGCGCATCATCCTGTTGACCGGTACGCCAAGCCCTAATGGCCTCCAAGACCTTTGGGGGCAGATGTGGTTCGTTGATAAGGGTGAGCGACTGGGCCGAACCTACGACGCTTTCAAGCAGCGCTGGTTCCGAGCTTCGCATACCGGCTTTGGCGTTGAGGCTACAGAGAACGCGCAGGAGCAAATCCAGAAAGCTTTGGGCGACGTGTGCATCACGATTGACGCCGCGGATTGGTTCGACCTCAAAGAGCCAATCGTGAACGTCATTAAGGTGGATCTCCCGCCTGCTGCTCGCGTTCTATACAAGGACATGGAAAAGAAGATGTTCATGGAGCTAGAAGGATCTGAAGTTGAAGCCCTGAATGCCGCTGCCAAGACGCAAAAGTGCCTCCAAATTGCCAGCGGGGCCGCGTACGTGGATGGGGGGCCTGCGTGGAAAAAGATCCACGATGAAAAACTGCAGGCGCTCGAAGAGATCCTAGAGGAAGCGGCGGGTATGCCGGTTCTAGTGGCGTATCACTTCAAGAGCGACCTTGAACGCTTGCTAGCGCGTTTCCCTCAAGGCAAACACCTAGACAAGAAACCCGAGACGATCGACGCTTGGAACCGGGGAGAAATCCCGATCATGTTCGCCCATCCGGCCAGTGCGGGTCACGGTTTGAACCTGCAGGACGGGGGCAACATCCTGGTATTTTTCAGTTTAAACTGGTCATTGGAAGAGCATCAGCAGATAATAGAGCGGAACGGCCCGGTTCGTCAGCTTCAAGCCGGCCATAACCGCCCCGTGTTCCACCACTTCATCATGGCAGCCGATACGGTGGATGAACTTGTCCTGGAGCGCCTGCAAAGCAAGCGAGAGGTACAGGATATCTTGCTCCAGGCGATGAAGGAGAGGGGCTTCAACCCTATCGAAGAGAACGCCGCATGAAAGATCTAGCGCTAGAAGATGTTACGCGAGTCCTTAACTACGACCCTGAAACGGGGCTATTCACCTGGAAGTTGTACCGAAATTGGCGCTCCCTAGCGGGGTCGGTGGCCGGGGCAATAGACTCCCATGGCCACCGGCAGATCCGGGTAAACCACCGGCTGCATTTCGCTCACAGGCTGGCGTGGCTCTACGTCCATGGGGTACCCCCGTCGGGGGACGTAGACCACATAAACGGTGTGAAGGACGATAACCGAATCGCCAACCTCCGGGATGTACCAACCAGTATCAACTGTCAAAACGAGATACGCGCCCGTTCTAACAACGGCTGCGGATTCTTAGGCGTAACCAAGAAGAAATACGCCTACCTTGCGCAGATACACGCGAACGGTAAGAAGATTCATCTAGGGAGCTTCCGGACCGCCGAAGCTGCACACGAAGCCTACCTCAAGGCTAAAAGAGAATTGCACCCCGGTAACACTCTATGAGAAACCGCTACCCCGACGTTTGCTACCGCTGCAATAAACCAGTCGCTATAGGTGAAGGGCACTTCCATAAACACAACGGTCAGTGGGTTACCCACCACGCGGAATGCGCTATCAAAGCGCGTGAGGAGAAGTTGAATGGCGCTTAAGAAGGCCGAACGAGAAGCCCTGAAACTCAAGTACGACGGGCGTTGCGCTTACTGCGGGACTGAACTTGGTAAAACTTGGCACGCAGACCACTTCGAGCCCTGCCGACGAGATATTGAATCGTACCGCGGACCTGACGGGCATTTTAGGCTTCGCAGCGTGGGGGGAGGTAGACCCGAGGCGAATGTTATCGAAAACTTCATGCCCGCTTGCGCGCCGTGCAATATCAGCAAATCGGCGTACACCCTGGAAAGTTGGCGCAATTACCTACAGAAGCAGATCACATACCTGAACAACTACAGCAAAAAGTATCGTATGGCCTTGGCGTATGGCCTTATCGCGGAGACTGGTGCGGAAGTAGTCTTCCATTTTGAAAAGGTAAAGCGAGAAGATAATTAGTACTTGTGTCTCGTTTTCTTCTAATTATGAGGCACAAGTACTTTTCAGCAGTGGATATTAACGACAAAGGACTATGAAATGAGAGTTAACTGGTACGACCCTATCGCGTGGGGCATATGCGTTTGCGTCGGCCTGTACTTCGGGCATCACACCCCGCGTGACGTAGAAATAGAATCAACGAAGTCGGTTTACTTCCTGCTAAACGCCGACGTGCAAGCAGCGAAGCTACTGGTCGACCAGTGCGAACCTGTGAAGGAGGATGCGGAATGACTATCCAATTCCAGTGCAAAGGCTGCCGACACGAGTGCACTGAGCCCGAGTCAGGGCACGCCGAAAAAGGCTATTGCGGCTTATGCAACGCCAAAGGCATAGGGTTGCCGCAGATCCGCTCAGTGGAGAAGTGGGAAGCACGCGACGGGACTCTTCACGATTCGCTTGAAGCTGCGGAGGAGCACCAGCTAAAAGCAGAGTTGGAGAAAGCCTTAAAGGTTGGCGAAGGGTATGCCCAGCGGCAAGCAATGCACTTGCTCAGTCATTTTGACATAAAGCGAAAAGGGGATGCGCCTAAAGGCGTAATGTTTTTACCTGTACCGCCCGCGCCGGACTACAAATCTAGCGTTTATTTCTGGGCAGGATTCGTGATCTCCGCCGTCCTGCTGATTGGCGCAAACATGTTATTTCGCTGACCGCTTCCTCAATTCCGACCGACAGTACTGTAACTCTCCGTACTGCCGGTCGGCTTCTCGTCTGAGGGTGTAATAATCCGATCTAGCAGCGTGTTCAAGTTCTGCGGTTCCCTCTCCAGTTCTGCCGGGAACGGCTCCAGTGGCGCGCACTGGGTCGGGACAGGAGGCTTTGACGAGCAACCGCTTAGCGCCAGCAGCAACAGCACGCTCAAGCTCAGACGTTTCATTCTCTTTACCCGTTTTGTAGTCCAGATACTCCGCCCGAATGCGTTCCGTCTCGGCGCGGGACGTGATCAAGTGTTGGTTAACCGCGTCGACGTTTACTGAGATCGCTTCCGCTGCTGCCAAGTCGCGTTTCTGCACGTCCGAATCCCAACGCAACCCCTGGACGCACCAGGCAACGCCGAATCCGATCACAACCGCCGTGACGTATCCGTAACCCGGCGTCATTTCAGAACGCTCAACGCGAGACGGTAACGGACTTTGCGATCCTCAAGGCCGTTCGTACCGCCGTTGATTCGCTTCGTGAGATCCGTAAACCGGTCAGCGTCGGCCAGCGTGTTCAGGTTGCGCGACGACCAGAACCAAACAGCCGATTCAGCGGCCCATTCCGGCTGCTCCAGCAACTCCGGCGTCTTGAGCAGCCGATCATCGCCAAACAGCGCTTTGCTAGCCGCCAAGTAGTTGGCCCGGCCCGTTACCTGAATCAGCCCACGGCCAGCGAACTTCGGCCCGTCGCCGGGTTGCGTGTTGCCGAGGTCTTTGCGGCCTTCATACTTCTGGAAGTAGGACGCGCCGCCCAGTTCCTTTACCCAAACCAAGCCATTCGTCTCGTGGCCGATCTGCGCAAGGAACGCCACCATTCGAAGTCTGGTGTTGATCTGTCCGCCCTCCATCGCTTTGCTAAGCGCTGGTGCCCATTTGCGGGCGCGGACAAGAGGGATTCCCATTGCTTCGGAGAGAGTTTCTGGCGTCATCTAGTCTTACCGTTTGGATTCACATAAGCCATGATACGCCGCTTTACGTTCGACCAGTAAGTCTTCATCCACCAGTGGCGGACCGCGATGCTCGCGAAGCTGACGTTCAACAGCATTTGCGCGAATGGTGATGGTCGGCTGATGTAGGCGAATGCGGCCAGGGTAACGAGCAGATAGAGGACTTTCCCTAGCACCCCATCGCTTACCCTCTTGCAAAGCAGACACCACACCGCATGTACGATCAGGATGCCGACTGCAATAAGGCTGATTGTTTGGGTTAAGCTCAAGGTTTGTATCACTTGGGATCTCCCCCGCCGATACGATTTTTGAGTATCTCCGCGAGGTCCAAGTTCCCTATGGCCTTGAAGACAGCGGACATGATACCGCCACCGAAAGCCCCGATCAGGAAGCCCACGGCGCCTGTTAGCTCAGGCTTGATGAAGTATAGGTCAACGACGAGTGGCGTTATATAGTAGCCAATGGCCAGTCCGCTAAGGACGAAAACCATTCGCTGCCGCCAGGTTACGATCTCTTTCTGTGCGAAAACCCCGACAATAGCGCCCACCAAAGCGGCAGCGATAAGGCCGAGGTCATCGAATGCCATATGCATCATGCGCCTCACCTCCCCAGGTTTGGCGCAGTTTAACAGATTTATGCTATCAGATAATCCCAGTTGGACGCCGACGCCGTGTTACCCGACGCCGTGAAGATCGTAAAGCCCTGCACACCAGGGAGAACGTAAAATCCCTGATCCCGCATTACCGCAGCCGCACCGATATTTCGGGGGATCACAGTAATTTTGCTGTTTACATTTACGTTTACGTTGCTAACGACGAAACTGGCGGTAGTAGTAGGCCAGGTGAAGCTGCCCGCCATGGCGGCGTTAGGATCCGCCATATTCCGAAGAACGTCAGACGCTACTGCAAGTTGGGTAGGCGCGAAAGCTACTAACGAAGCGCTGGTGCAGAAGAACTTGTTGTCCCAGATCTTTGGCAGGACACAACCCGCAGCGACGTTTACGCCGATCATAGTAACGTTAGTGCCACCCTGAACGTAGTCAAAGGTATTGTCACGGATTACCGGGAACGAAGAGTTGGCTATAATGATGCCGCTTGTCGACGTTGCCCCAGCTGCGACTCCACTAAAGGTGAATCGGTTGTCAAAGATCTCGCAGTAACTATGCCTATTCGCGTTTATACCGTATCCGCCCGCATCAATACGGCGGCAGGTATTCCCGTATACCCTAGTGCGGTTCCCGAATCCAGAGGCCATGCTGAGCTCAATAGCGGCACCCGAGGCGCCGAAGAAACCGCTTTGAATGATGTTCCCTGCAATCGTGTTGTCATCGCATTCCGTGGCCCCGACACCTAGACGAATACCAACAGTCACGAGAGCCGTACCGAGGGACCGAATAACGTTGTTGACGATAACGTTGCCATTCATGGTGGTGGTTTCAATGCAGTCCACCAAGATAGACGCGTCGAAACCGTAAACGGTGTTATTGGCGATAACGCAATGGCTAGCCTCGCGAACGGAAATGGATTGCTCACGGTTCGAACCAGTAGCACCACCGCTGTACATCGTATTGCCGACCACTATGGCGCCTATGCCGTCTGACACAATCGGGCGCCGGCAGGCCAGGAAACTGTTCCCGGTGATATTGTGGTTGAGGCCACGGGACATGTATACGCCGTGGTCCCAACAGTTTTTAAAGCTGTTGCCGGAAATCATAACGCCGGATTGGTTACCAGCTGCGTCATAGTTAGCAATCAAGCAACCCTGAATGTACTCTTCGAAGATGTTCGAAACGATATTCAGGAACGGCTGCGGCTTGCTGGTCGCCGGGGGGATGTTCTGGATGATCGCGCAATGGTTGGTCGTGGTGTTTTCGTCATAGGACGCATGGGGGTATCGACCTATGAACCGGTTGCCGAAGATGTGAGCATATGTGGAGTCCTCCAGCACAATCGCTTCCTTGGGCGTCGTGTCGAAGATTACCCCGGTGCACACGAAGTAGTCGGCGTTAGCCACCCACACAGTGCCGTAAGTTGGGCGCACATTGGCCCCGTCGAAGGTCGGTTGGCCTTTGATGGTTCCGCCGCCGAACAGGGCGCACCGCTGTCCGGTGATGTTGATAGACTTAGCCGTAGGCGTTAGAGCTTCGATGACTGCGCCGGGTTCGATGCAGATCGCCACATCGTCACCGGTAATATTCAGCGATGTGAACTTATAGGTTCGGCCAGCGATTGCCCGGATGCATTTCGCCCCGCTGTCTAGGGCCGCTTGCATAACCGCCGTGTCGTCTGCGGTCCCTACAAAACCAAAATCGTCGAAGGACACCGAATCGTTGGTTTTGTCCTTTAGCGTCCGGGCCACGGCCCCTGTTTGGGCGAGGATCGTACCCACGTTTGCAGAACCCGCCGAGCTGGCCAGGAGGGAGCGCAACGCAGCGTCACCCACCGACACAAACGACGGGCCCTCGACAGCCCAGTTGCCCGTCGTCGTGTATGGGAGCGTAAGGCTGTTCCCGGCCTTATAAAGCTCGCCATCTTTACGGAATACCTGATTCCGATTGCTAATCACGATGCCCGGACCATAGTCCCCTAGGTCGGTGTAGCCCACAGCGGAGATGACCTGATCGAACTCCTGTTCCATCCCCCACAGAGTTTTCCGAAGTCGGTTAAACGGCGGACGATCTGTCCACGAAGGGACTTGGGCATTTACGGCGTCGTCTAGGTTGGACGCGTTGTTATACAGCACCTTTGGAGCTTTGGAGCCCAGTGGGTAAAGGGACGTGTCGTAGGTATTGGTCATTAATCAAGGCTCCGGAGGGAAATTGTCATCATCGGCGTACATGCGCACATCATACCCTACGGCCTTCACGCTGCAAGTTCGCGTCCCGCTCGGTGAGACATCGGTTATAAGCGCAGGCACAACCCACTTAGCTTCATGCCCGAACTGAATTATCGGTGGCTCAGTTGTGCCGGAAAGATCCGGTACGAAATCCAGGGGGACGGGGATCGTAAACAGATAGTTAGAGTCTTGATAGCGGGTAGCAAGATACGGACCACTGGCTGTTCCGTCGCGGCGGCGAACCAATACGTAGTAAACCCCCGCTGTCGACCAGTCAAGAATTTCTGCCGACTCCAGCAACGCGCCTGCACTCTGCTCTTGGTAGCCCCGCAGCTCCGCGCTCTGACCGTACCCCGGAGTCGAAACACCGAGGGCGGAGTAATCCCAGTACCCACTGTTCAATGCGTCCAGTTCTGTCTTGAAGGAATATTGCTTCTGGCGGTACAGGTGGGAACGACGCTGGCGCATGCCCAAGCGCCAAGCTCGGGTTGGATCTGAAACACCGTCTATCTTGATCTTCTCGACCCGCGATCCCGCATCCCCCGGTAGACGGCATTCGATTGTTTCTACTTGTCTAGTCCCTTGGTCGAGGTACTCAACGTCCACGCCGTCGAACTCGTCCGGAAGATTCGGAGCCTTGAACTCGTAAAGTAAAGGTTCGAGCATTATCTGAGGGTTGTACATGCTGTCGAATGAAGGGCCTCGGGGTCCGTCCCTCACCGGGGTTAATACACCCCTATCGATGGTCATTTCGGAAAATCCGACACGCAAAATCTCCTGCATGAAGCTTTTCACGGTATCTGCTTTCGTGATGACGCGATCGTACCAATCGCCGCGAGGCGTCCAGTAGGTTTCTTCGAGGCGGGATAGCTCGGCCAAATCGATATCCGTGGTGTCCGAGTACCCCACGTTTCTGATGATGTAGCCTATCGCCGCTGAGATCTCCCGAGTTGCTTCAGGCGGCTGCCATGCGCCTCCGCGCAGAACAGGAAGGACGCGCGTACACGCCAAGTTAATCAGCGTCTCAGTTTGCGAGCTGACCCGATCACCGCCACGAATATCTACCGTCAGCGTGGTAAGCCCATCGTAGCTGGTAGGGGAACTGGACGCCATCAAGCCTTTCAGACCGTACCACATGATATTGTCTTGCTGTTCGTTTTCAGGGTCCGCTGACCCTTGGTTGACGAAGATTTTCTTTGCTCGACACTCCGGGCGCATGGGGTACGGCAACACAATCCTGTGCGTAAACCCTACAGCGTCCAGGGATCCCCAAGTGTCTGTGTACGTTGCTGCTGTCCATGCGCCGCCGATCGCCATGTCCCGGTATTCGAAGCTATGGTACGAGTTCAGGTTGTACCGAGCGCCATCCGCTGACAGGAAGACGAGGCCCGCGGGGAAGAATACGTCCCACTCGATGGCGGTGATAAGCTCGCCCTCCGGACACGCAGGAAACGGTCCACGGTATCCGCCTTCGAGAGATCCCGGATCTAGGATGACCCGCCCTTGGTTACTGGTCAGCGAGTCCCAGCCGGGCCAAGAGCCGACTACGGCGCCTGCGGAGTCAAGTTGCTCAACCGTCATGCTCTGCGCGGCGATCGTCAGGATACGCCAGCGTAAACCGCGATAGCCGATCGCCATCGTTACGCTGCCGACGACCAAGCCCGTGGCCGGGGCGCCTCCTGAAGTGTTCAGCTGTAGCTGAGTCGGGGTAACGCTGAAGACTTCGTAAAGCCCTGAGTTCTGTCCCTGGATCTCTATCAGATCGCCAGGCGCGAAACCGTGTTGGGCAACGGGGCCCGTGATTACATCACGACCGCCAGTTCCGGTTCCGTCTGCGACGGTATAGGCATACGGTGCGCCTATACCAAGAGTCAAGCCGGCTGTCCAGTCACTGGGGAAGCTGCCGGCGCCCACCGCAATGCTAACCGTGTTCCCATTAAACGTGAACGCTTGGGCCGTTGCCTGCGGCGTCAGCGTCGATTCGACCGTAAGCTCAAGACCCGCAGCTCCTGTCGAACTGGCACCGACTTCCGGCGCGAGATACCAGTACATATGGGCGGGGTCCGCTGACAAGTCTTCCCCCGGCCCGTATATCGCGAACTGGGCATCGTCAGCGCTTAGTGCCAAGAGCGGGGTCTCCCCTACGCGGACAGTTTCAAGGGGGATTTCATACTCGCCTACCCCCACGCCTAGTAGCATCTCAATACGCTGTTCGCGGGGCGATCCGTTCACGAAGTATCGCCGCCCTCCGGGGGTCAGTAGGTCAGGATACCGGGCGGGCGAATAGCCCAGACATTCCGGACGGATCTCGTTAAGCTTGATTTTGTTACCCTTGGCGGACGCTTCATCGAGCGCCTCGCCCGCGGCGCCTCGCCCACTGGAAGGGATTCCGGGAATCTTCGGCATCAATGCGCCTAGGACAGCTTTGGCGCCCGCGATGAGCGCGAAGGTGATAGAGAACGGGTCAGTGCCCTTCGGCTCCCGATAAATCTCCACATGATCCTTCTCAGTGAAATACGTCCGCCCCCACTGCGCTGGTAACAGCCGATCACCGTTCAGATACAGACTCAACGGCAACATATCGAGGCGTGCGTCCAGCGAGATGCCATGGCCGTGCAGCCACGTTAGCAGTGTTTGGCGTCCGCTAACCTCATACGTCTCTTTGCCTTCGTCGGAAAGTCGACTGGCGTAGACTTCAATCATACTCGGTCCCTGTGGTACGTAACTTTGAGATGGTCGCGTCGCCAAGTGCGCAGAGGTATGCAGCGCGCGCCTCGCGTTGGGTTGATTTCCAGCACCTTCAAAATGCCGCCGACCTCTAAGACTACAGCAACATGGACGCAGATTTCACCTCGCATAACCGCAGCGATAGCACCATGCTGAGGTTCGCATTGCTCCATTTTCGCCGACTCATTGCGATACGCGCGTGTAAAGTCTTTGGGATTTTTGTTGCGCAAATCCCCATAGCTTGGCAGCTGAGAGAGCCCAAGGTATTCAGCCCGAGATTCCCTCACCAGGCCCCAGCAGTCGTACACGTCCGGCCCGCGGCCCCCATCTTTGTAGCAAGCGCGCAGATAATGATTTATCCACTCCATCACACGTACCTCAGCGGCGGAACGTAGTTCGCAGTGTACAGCGCTCTCGGCCACGCCACGCCGATCATATTGAAGTATCCACATTGCAACTGGGCGGAGAGCCCTTGCAGGCTCCCGGAGAGGATTGTCAGGTTGTAGGGTACTTCTGCAGGCGCACTTTTGTTACTTTCCAAGAACGTTCGATATACCGCGGTAACGCGAGCGTTGGCGTCCGTCGCCTGGTCGATCTTATTAGAGACTTCCCCCGTTGTGTTGTCGACCGTAAACGCGAGTACCTGATTGCCCTTGTTGTCCCTTTTGGCTAGGGCGATATCAATGTTTGCGGCGATAAAGGTATGCGTTTGCCCCAGTTCCGTGGTAAGGACTTGGTCCTCGAAGCCGTTGCATATGTAAACCGGCGCCGCCCATGCGGCGCAGTTCAATTCAAGCGTGCGGATAATGATATCCGGGCCGGCACTGGCGTTTACCTCTTCGAGGACTGTCAACGTAAGACCCTCGTTAGACTGTGATGCCTAAACGCTGCATGCGAACCCGCATCTGCGATGCTACTTTCGCGATCTCATCGTCCGTAAGGTCCACGGAGTATATAGCGATTGACGAGATGTCGACTTCGCCGCCCGTGAAGTTCGAGATCGCACTGCCGATCCTGAACGGGTTTGCAGTTAGCGCCCTCTGGGTAAGCGTGGTTCCTACGACTTTCGTCCCTTGAGTGATATTCTGCGCCATTGTCCCCGCAGCGTCAGAGGTTCGGAGTACACGGATGCCCCAGTTTTGAGGGGTATCGGCGGCGTTTACTTGGCCTGTAGTCACGCCGCCACTTCCATTGTTGCGCGCTGAGGTCGAGTTAAGAAGCGCCGTGGTACTATTAGAGAGTGTCACCCCGAATGAAGTGCCCGTGATACCCGGCGTGATAGAGGGGCCGCTGAAGGTGCTCGCATAAACTGGCCGAGGATCGGGTACAGGCATTGGGTCAGGTAGCACTACAGGCGATCGACCAACGGCGATAATCGTTGCGCTAGCGGAATCCATCACTTGAGTAATCAGGTAGTTGGAAAGAGCTTTGAAACGACCGTGAGTTGCGAATGCTACTGGGGTTCCGACAATCTGCGCATTCGGCTTATAGGGCGCGCGGTTAAAACCGAATCGCGAAGCATCGGTATCGAAAGTAAACCAAGCTTCTAGGCCGCGAGTTACTGCCGGAATTACTTTAGTGTTCCAAGGGCCGACCGTGTCTGCCGCTACAATTTGAGTGCCCATTTCTATCCCTCTGTCCTGATTAGATGATGTTCAGTTTTTGCGCAGCGACAAACGGCGCCATCGCTTGATAATACCCATATCGGGTCGAGCCGATTGGATGGATATCGTCGCTCCAGTTCCCTTCTACGAAACCGTCGTCACCTGGTGTACCTGCAGGGAAGCCGTAACCCCCGTCGGGGTTGGTCATCGCCCACAAAGGGGCTACGAATACCCGAGAACCTAAGTCGACGGCAGACTGTTTGAGCGCTCCAATAATCTCTGTATAAGACGAAGACCACAGAGCGTTCCTACTAGTGTCGATGGCTGTCCCTGGGATAGTTCTCAGAATTTTCACTGATGGCCAGGTTGCGAGGATCTGTGAGTGCATGATCCGGTCAGAATCTGACATTGAGGCGTAGACATCCTCGGAGGGGATGTTAAGGGCATCGTTCGTCCCGAGAGAACTAACGACGATATCCGGCGTGTCTAAGCCGAATCTCGACTGGTAAAAAGCAGGATCGAAAACATACCCGTTACGCACCAGCGAAGGGTCATCCCCCACCTCGGAGGCCCGCAGGAAGGGGTTGTAGTTGACTTTATCAGCCTTGGGGAGCGCTTGGTAAGACGCCTCAGATCCCGGCGCTACGATTAGCTTTCTGTCAATGGCGTAGGTGAAATCCCTAGCTTGCCATCCGTGCCGGCCTTCGTTCAGGGGGCCCCCAGTGCCGGTAGCCCCCTGGCCGGGAGCTGCACCATTCAAGGTGCCTATAAACTGAGGTGAGAAACCTAGCGAGATCAAGTAATCGTTCAGGATGTAGGCGCCTGCGTAGTTGGTGATGCTATCCCCTATCATTAGCACCTTGACTACAGGAGACCCGACCTGAACTGATACGTTTTTAAGATTCAGTGTCATGAAACGACGGCTATCTATATCCGAGGCGTCTCGCAGGTTTAATACAGCTTGATTCCCGAACCGCAACTGACTAATCGGCAGAACGTCCCCGCTAGACTGCGCACTAGTTGTCGAACTGGAAAGAGTCGCTATCACGTTGGTCACTTGCTCACGCCGCGGAAGAATGCCTTTTACATGGATGTACGATTCCGCGTTGTCCGCAGTCACCACAGTGGGGGAGAACAATAGGCCCCCTTGAAACGGCGATACAGATTCAACGGCAGCAGCACCGGAGGGGTCGCTCAGAATGTTCAGGATAGCGCCGTCTGTATCCACGACATACAAGCCTGGTAGATCAGTTTCAAGCGTCTGCAGGTGACCGAGCAGAGACCCGAATTCGTCGCAGTAAAATGGCGCGCCACCCTCGGTATCACCTATCAGGGTAGCGTTAAGGCGTGATGAGATTTCAAACAAAGTAGTAGCGAGCTTACTAGGGGTAAGCTCCGCTAGTAAAGCGCCCTCGGGATCTGTGAGAGTCAAATACGCAGGATCTGTGCCAATAGGTGTAAATGGCTTAAGCAAATCTGCGAGAATTTGCACCAATGAGGCGCTAGGCGATGTGCCGATTTCTACAGCTACGCCTGCGTCATTCCGATACTGTATCGAAAAGGTGTTGTCGGAACCAGGAACAGAGAAAAAGCGATTTGTGGGCCCGCTACCGGAAGTAGCCGCCAAGCCTTCGGCCACTGTAGGGAACTGATTCGCCGCCGCCGCCGCAATGCTGGCGGCGAGTTGCGCGAGTTGCGCCGATAAGGCGGCCTGTTCAGCCGCTTGGATAGCCGGTAGTACCGTAGACGCCTCCGCGATTATGCCAGTCCAAGACTTACGTGGTACGCCCAGGCGGTCCGGGTACGTGCTGTTCGCCCCAGTGATAAGGAGGTCTAAGTTCTCCGCGTTGGCGACTAGATCGCGCGGGTCGTTAGACCCAGGTGGGTTGGTTGTTCCAGTCGCCATGCTATGCCCCTTCCGGCCAGTATAAGGTTGCTGCCAAGTCTACCAGACTGGCGTAAGTATCGAACTCCCCGTAGTAAAGGGGCCACTCGCGATTCATCGCGTAGTCGAAAATATCGGCTTCTAAAATGTATTCCGGCAAAAGCTCGGCCCATCCTTCGTCTAGCAAGGGGCGGGTGCGCACTTCGCAAACCGCGCGGTAACGCCAACTGAACTTCCCGATTAGCTCACCACCTCTAGGAACTTCCGTGAACCGCGCTTCTACCGTCTCGAAACCCAGGGGGGTTAACAGCGTCACGTTGAACCAAGCGGAACCAACTACTTGGGCTTGCCACGCTTCGAACAGAGAAGCTTCGGAGGCGCTGAAATGCCATGTGAGGGTGGGGAAGGTAGGGACGTTGCGAAATTCGACGCGCTGCCTGGCGCGCCCACTGTCCTGCGGGGTGCGCCGAATGTTGTTCGTAGGTTCGAAGGCGTACCCCTCGCGGAGAGGCAGCGGCATGCCATCCGGATAGTCGATAAGCGCCATTAGCGGCCTACTGGGGCTACGCCCGTCTTGTTGGTTAACGCTGTCATGACATCATCATCCGAATAAAGTTTGGCGATCCACACATCGATGACCTCTTGGATTCCGTCTTCGTCCAAGCGCGTCCGGGTTTGGCCGGCCTTCGAAGCGTCTTCGATCAAGTTTACCGTAGTGCCGCCCTTATTGCTCGGTACGCCGTTCGCCACGCTGTCTAGTGTCTTATCGAGCTTGGCACTGGTCTCGGCGGTAGTAACACGTTCCCCTTTCTGCAACAACCACGTGCCGGTTTCTGGAACAGAGTCGATGCCATCGTGCGCCATGCCTGCCAGGGCGACGCCTTCTGCGACGGCAGTAGTCGAGAGGATACCTGCAGTGGCCGGTACCGAGTTTGCGCCGAATGATGCGAGGGACGCCAAGGCAGCGGCAGGCGCGTAGGCCGCGGCGATAGCCGAACCAGTGACGCCAGCCTGCACGACAGCGGCGGCCGATGTGGTAGAACCGACGAGTAGCTGAACCCCTTGGTAAACCAGCCACTGGGCCGCCATCTTCACCAGCGCTCCGACGATCGCCGATACCATCTGCTTCCCGAGATCTGCGAAGGCTTCCCCTACGGATTTGGTGCCGTCGAGAATCGACATGAAGCTTTCCGCCAAGCCGTCGGTAAGCGTATCGAGGGTCCCGGTTACGAACTGCGCGGCCTGCTCACTGTAATTCGTGGCTTCCTCCGCCCAGTTCGCCCACCCTTCAGACGCGCCGAGGAAGAAGCTTTGCTGCGCGGCATCAATTTGGTTGTAGTAGTCCTGCTGCATCACCAAGCGGGAGGCCAGGTTCTCTTCAAGAATGGCCGTCTCTTGGTTGTACAGGTCTTCGCTGATCTGGCCCTTGTTGAACTGGGCGTTAAGCCGGTCGATCTCCGCTTGGTACTCTTTGCGGATCTGTAGGTCTTCTTTCAGGCGTTCGCGGGCTTTCTCGCCCATGCCTAGGCCGGTCAAGGACGAATCCAAGCCTTCCTGCGCCTGCGCCAGTTTGCTCGCTTGGTTCTCTTGGAACGCGGCCAGCTTCTCCGCTTCCGCAGTTGCCTGTTTGCGCGCGGCGATCTCTTGCTCTAGGGCGACATTTCGTTTCAGCTGGGCGCGAAGAAGTTCTTCGCTGGCCAATAGGGACTTTTGATCCTCGGTGCGAATGTCCTTCGCTTTGATGTCGGCGATCTGCTGTTCGAATCGCGCCAACGCTTGAGCCTGCGCGCCGAGTTTTTCGTTCGTCTCGCTCTGAAGCTGTAGCGCCGCGGCCTGCTGGCGCAGAGTATCCAGCATCCGCTGGCCGGCGTCTTCGCGGAAAGTCGGGCCCTTAGGTCCGGTAGTCTCTTTGAACTGCGCTTCGGCGGCTTTGCGCAGCTGTTGGATCTGAGCTTCGCTGTATTGAACACCGCGTTTCGCGGCTGCGGCGACTTGCTTGTCGATCTCCGCGAAGCGCTTAGCGAGTTGAACGGATTTGGATTCGCTTTGCTCCAGACCTCTGTTCAATGCCTCTACGGCAGCGATGCCGGCGCGGTCTTCGGCGGCGGTCTTCGCAGTAGCGGCGGCGCGCTTCCGGCTTTCCTCCTGCTGGACGAGAAGATCGGTGATCTCCTTCTCCGTTTGCTCGCGGCGGAAATCATCGGCCGGCGCTAAGTTGCCGATACCATCCGTTGAGTTCAGCCGGTCGGCGTTCTGGATATCGGCCAGGCGCTGATTCAGGGTTTTCAGCTTGCTTTCGAGCGTACCCTCTCGACCGATGTCGAGCATGGCGTCCCATGCGCCTTTTGCCGCATCCTTGACGATCTTCCATGCCCCCTCAACGTACCCGAGGTCGCTGGTGATCTTGTTCGCGCGGCTGGTGACCGCTTCCGCGTACGCCTGTTCGGCCAGGTTGGCGGCGCCTTGCGCATCGCCTTGGCGCTGCAAGGCTTCGATCTGTGCGTAGGTCGAAGCGGTCAGGAAATTCATCGAGTCGTTTAACTCGCGAATCGCCTTCACAGGGTCTTTCGCGAGCTTCTCGAAGTCCTTGACGGTCTCTTCGGCTGCTTTGCCAGTAGCCTCCTCCATTTTGATAGCGGCGATCGCGATGGTGTCGAACGATGCCGCCGGGATACGACTGGACGACGCGAGCTGCGCCAAGACCGAAGCAGCTTTACCAACGGTGCCAACGACTTCCCCGACACTCTCCGCGGTATCCGCGAGTTGGCCGGAAGTTACTCCAGCAGCGTTGCCGCTCAGTGTTAGCGCAGTAGTGAACGCCGTAGCTTCATCGCTGCCTTGCTTGTAGGCCAGGGCCAAAGCGGCGACTGCGGCGGCCGCTACGGTAAGGGGGTTCACCAAGCCTACGATATATCCGCCCAAGGCTTTAGCCGCTGGGCCGACGCCCCCGAACATGTCCTTGAGCTGCCCACCTTGTTGCAGGAATACGGTTAGGGGGTTCTGGCCGGCTTGGAGCGATACGGCGATGTCGGTAAACTGCGCCGGCACACCGCGCAATGCTGCCGCCGTTTGCTTGGCCGTCATGCCCGTTTTGGAAAGCGCGATATCCGCTTGACCTAACGCAGCCCGGGCGGCGTCGATCTGGCCCTTGTAGACTTTGTAGTCCGATTCGTCCAGGCGATTGGCTTTGCGGTGGGCAGCAAGTTGCTGCTCCATTTTGTCCAGGCGGGAATACGCTGCGACGGTCGGGTCGATTTGGCCGATCAAACGATCAAGGGCATCGCCTTGGCGCTTGGCCTCTTTGGTAGCGGAGGCCAAAGCGCGTTCGGCTTGATCCATACCGCGCTCGAAGCCTGCGGTATTCGCGACGAGGTCAACCGTGAGCTGTCCCAGTGAAGAAACACTCATATCAAACCACCATCTTATAGCGTTTAAAGCTAACGATTTGAGAGATCAAGGTTTGACTAACACCGAACTCTTCTGCTAGGTGGGACTGACGTTCGCCATTGGCTACCCTGCTGCGGATATCTAGGATTTGTTCGCGGGAGAACTGCCCTCTGGACATGCTACTGGCGAGTTTGAATTCATCAGTGTGCTTCCTTCCGATCAGCGCTGCTCTGGTTTTCTCGATAGCCTCTTGCGGGCGTTTCCGACCCCGGAGTTTTTGCATACGCTTTTCTATCGTTTCGGCCGATTGTTTCTTACCGGTGTTTAGTTCCCGCAGATGCTGCTTACGTTCCTCGGAGATAGTACGACCGCGATGTGCTGCAGCGATCTTCGCTTTGGTCTCTGCCGATAGGACTCGCCCGACCCCTTTACCCTTACGCCCGGCGCTAATTCGTTCGCAAACCTCCTTAGGTTCTGTGCGGCCTCGACGATGCGTATTTCCGCGGGCACGTTCGGCTGCTGCCGTTTTGGCTTCGTATGTGTGCCGGTACCCAAGAACAGAGCCGGCAACCTTGCAGATGTTGTACGCGGGTTTCAGAACGTCGATAGCGCGTTGCTCGTACCAGATCAGATCGGCCTTAGCGCATACGAGCAGTTTTTTGAACTGGAAGGCGGCTTCGCCGTACTTGTTCCAAGCGCGCTGCATAACCGTAGAATGATGTTCGCCGTTCGATAGCTGGCGAACATGTTCTTTCCATCGCTTGGTGAAGCTGACAGCGCTTCCGACGTAGCACTTGCCGTTCTGTAGGTTCGTGATCTGGTAGATGCCGGTATTCAAATCACGCTCCCCTATCGTTGGGCTTTGAAGACGTCTAGAGATCGCTTGGAGCCCTGCAACACCTTCAGGAAATCTTGAGGCGTAGCATACCGCAATTCGTCGTCTTCGCCTGCAGTACGGTTAGGAATGAAATCAGAAATTTTCGTGTTCTTGTTGCCCATCAGCCGGGCGCCGGTGGAGCAAATCAAAGCGGCGGCTTGCTCTACCCGTTCGGCGATATTCAAGCCCCCGCGGCGCCGGATGTAATCCGCCCATTGGCGCGCCTCGATCATCGACATGTTCTGTTGGGCTTCGGCGATCGTTCGACCGCCGATCCCATTCATCACTAGTTCGAACCAGAGGTCGTCGGGGGCTTCGGCTTTCCCGAGTTGACTTCGTTTACCGCAGTGATCAGTGCGAGAAACAACGTATCGCACATAGCACCTTGGCCCTTGGTGGAAGTGCCCAAGACATCGCCAGCGTTGAACAGCGGGACACCTTGCTCGTTACAAACCATGGTAGCGATACGCGCGGCCAGGTGCTCTTGATGACCTTCGGCAGCACGCCAAGTGTTTGTTATCGTGTGGTAACTAGCACGCTTTACATACACGTAGGCGTGTAACTCTTCGCCTTCGATGTTGTGCCATGAGATCTCTCGCTTGACGAGGGGCTCGTTAACGAAAGCCCCCTTTGCCGCCATTTCTTTCAGGTTAAGGAGATCAGTCATGGGTTAGCTCGACGATTTAGGGACGACGATCGGTTCACCCGATACCTGGATGCCCACGGTCGAGGTGACCATGGTGTTAAGGCCGAAGGTGAACGGATAGCTGTTCATGTAGCCTTCGAAGGTGATCCAACTGCGAGTTGGCGGCAGAACGAATTCATCGTCGCCCGAACTGTCGGTGCCAACGGTCGGCGATGCGGTGCCGTCAGAGAAGCCAACCGCCCACTGCAGAGTGGTGCCGGCGGTTTTCAGTTGGTGCAGACGGATATGCGCGGGGTCGGACGGGTCGAACTGCAGGCCGAAGGTAGCTGCGCCTGGAGTAGCGAGACCGGCCTCGTAAGTACGAGTCAGATCGTTCAGACAGGTGGTTTCGATCTGGTCGATAGCGGTGTCGATACCGTCCAGGGAGGTAATGCAACCTACGTCGATCAAGCTGCCGTCGGCAGGATCGATCGCAAACAGGTCCGTACCTTGCGACTTGATGGTCATTAGTGAAGCCTCTTAAGTTCGGTTGACAAGCCAGTCCAAATCGAAACTGGTTCGGTACAGCTTGGTTTCTTCGTCACGCATGTTACCCCGATAGCCAGTAATGTAGCAATCGGTCTCCACAGCGTAGCGTATAGCTTTCGCCGCGTCGGTACTGGATTTGGTCGTCAGGCCGTATACGTCCACCTGTAGGCTGGAACGATCGGCATCCGGGCGGCAGTTCAGCATGTTGAACGGGTCGCCGCCGATCCACTGATAGACAGCGTAGGGCTTAGCTACGTCTTGTGGCGCTTCGCCAAAAGGATAGATGCGAGGCTCCGGGCCACCGAGCAACGCTTGCACGGTCGGGTCGGCTTTGCACACGATGTAGAAGGGTACGTCCATCAGTTCAGCCCTAGTTTAGCCCTAGTTTAATCAGTTGGAACTTCGCGCTGGACAAGAATTCCTGGAAGACTGCCTGCCGGTTCTGCGCGAGCGCGTTGCGCATGAAAGGCTGTGCGCGACTGCGAGCGGTACCCAGCTCGACCCACCACCAGTAGAAGGTGTTGCCGCCGCGCTGCCCTCGTTTCGTCTTGCGCACACCCACGGAGATCTTGGTCGCGCCGGTCTCGTTGAAGAACTTCGTGTCTTCTACCATGGCGATGTTTAGCGCGATGTTGTTCGGCGTGGCGGGGTCGTCGATGCGCGACGCCCGGTCCTTCGCGTCGACGAGGACTAGATCCATCGCGTCTTTCGCAGCCGGAATCACGACCTGGCGCTGCAGCTCTTGCGGCAGGGTGCGGAAAACCCTAGAAAGCTCGTCAGCGCCTTTCAGCTTGTACGTGATGTAATCAGCCATGGTCGAACCCTCGCGAGATGGGCTGAGTATACCGCAAAAGAAAACCCGCCGAAGCGGGTTTTGGTCTGAGCATTTGAGCTTGCTACGCAGAGGCTTCTCAGTGTTTTCGGATGGCCGGTGCTGATCTCCGGCTTTTTACGATCCGACCGGCAAGTCGTAAATCTGCAGGGTGGTAGTACGGTCTTAACCCTTGCGTCACATCAGCCTGTGCATCCATCCGAAACACAATCTTAGCCCGCAACCCGCTTAAACGCAAACGACATGATGCCTTCCCGGCCAAGGTCGCTCTCTACGCGGTTCATCTCTACGCATTCGAAGCCCTGCTCGGCGCACCAGTTGATGAAGCCGGTGGACGAGAAGTACCATAAATGCTCGCCGGGCTTGTAGTGCTTTGAACCGGTCACATCACTGCCGTCGAATTCAAAGATGGGCAGCGAGACGAACAGCCATTCGCGGACTTCGGCCAGGAGTGCTCGCGGATCGGGAATATGTTCCAGCGAATCCCAGCAGGTGATCGCCTTTACGTCGCCCATCACGTCGCTGTAAGGGTTCCGGTAACACCCATTGCCTCGGAGCCAGGTAACGGCATCCGCGCAGACATCGTAGCCCCAACCACCGGACTCCTGAACATACCGACCGCCTCCGATCCCGATATCTACAGTGTCGATGGGTTTGCAGTATTTGCCTACCAGCTCCAGCCGAGCGCGAGTCAGCAAAGCGCCCATCTTGGTGTTGTCGAGCTTCTGGTAATGGGCGAAGTAATCGCCGCTATACAGCATCGGCGGGCGGCTGTGCCAGCCGTACCCCTTCTCAGGGCTCCAGAGCAGACAATCCGTCAAACCAGTTGGCAAGCTTTGCGTCATAATTCGAAATCCTCTTATCACAGCCATGCTGTTTCAGTCTGCAGCGACAGAAATTGTCTGGCACCGCGAAGGTAATGTTAGTTTGCCCTTTCGGGGTAATCAGCTCCGGCGCATTGTACCCGCCTTGGCCACCGCATACGATCCATGCAGGAACTTTAGCGCAAAGGGCGGCGGGGACAATCCATCCGATACCGCCGATCACTGCCGCTGCGCCCTGTACGAGCGCCAGCAGTTGTTCGACTGGCAGTTCACCTTTGTGGTAGCGCACGTGGGCGGGCGGCTCAGATCCAACGAGCCACTCCTGGCCGTCCTGAAGGTCCGCAACGCTAACCACCTTGTATCCGAGCAACCGAGCTTCCCAAGCTGCCCGATAAATGTACTCTGGATCTGGATTCCTCGTATCCGCGCGCCATTCCTGACGCACCGTCACTGGCCGAACGACAACGTACTTCCCGGTCTCAGGGGATGGCGGCAGCGGCGGTAAGTCAAACTCAGCCGGCGCCACGCCGAAGCACGCAGTCATGCCGGGGATAATGCCTTCGGTGCCGTAACGAATTTGGCGCGTAGGTTGCGGGCCAGGGGGTACAACCCAGTTCGTGTGCCGCGCGATGTTCTTCGACTGGGTGCGGAGCGTGGTTTGCGGTCGGATGAAGTGCACGTTTGGCAGGTCGGCCAGTAGCTCAGGCCACGGAGTATCGATGTAGAGCGGACCGGTTAGGTTTTTGATGAAGGCGCGGGCATATAGGGAGTCACCCAAACCGCGCATAGCATTGATTATCATTTGCCCTCCGACAGCACTTTGCGGAAATGCTCTTTGAGCTTCTCGTAGGCTTCCGCAGTGAGCGTAAGGTCGGTGTAGTTCTCGCCGTTGTGCTCATACGAAGACAGAAGGCCCAGTTTTACGGTAGGGAACAATCCTTCATCGCTCCCTAGCGCATAGTGTTCTGCCATGCTGCATCTCCTGACAAAAAGATCCCGCCATGAGGCGGGACAAGTGAGGGCCGACGGAGGAATTTGTCTCGGAATTTTTACCGTGGCTCCGAGTCCACTTATCGCTTACCTCCTAGGGGCCTACCGCGCCAGGCGATAACGGCGCTGCTACGTGCCTAGGACAGCCGGGCTAGTGCGGTTTTCGCCCTGAATCCCCAATCCGAAACGCCGCGGGGAAAGTCTTAAATTCTAGTGGGCCCTTTTGCTAGGTGGACCCGCAGTTCATCCTATTGTAGGCCGCCCGCGAAGCTTTCCTTCGATTTGGATAGACGACATGTTTTCTCCTTGCCCCGCCGGGGATCGGCACGCCGATGACCTCCTACGAAACGAACTCTAGCCGCGTGAATCACAAGTGTCAACAACCTTTTGCAATTCTTTTTCCAGCAACCCTAGCGCGTAGCATTCCAGCGACGTGGCGCGACTGCAGTTCACTACCTGTGCGCGCTGCGGCAACCTGGCGTGCTGCTTCATCCAATCTCGGCAGCGCGCGGCGTCGGGATTCTTCGTGTCCGCATGGTCGCCGTGCCAGTGCGTACCGGCGTCGACGTTGCAGTCATACCCGAGCAGCAGAACGCGCGCGGCGCCCAGGTCGAACGCAAGCTCGATCGCGCGCAGCCCGGAGTTGTACCCGCCGTATTTTTGGTGCAGGTTCAACCCGTATTTGGCTGACGCCTGGCGGGTACACGTCCAGCGTTTAGGGCCTTCTGGAACCGAAGAATGATTCGCGTCCCACCAAGCTAGGTCGCCCGCGTAAAGGTGATCACACCACGGCGATAGCTGCCATGAGTTGTTCACGGCGATCGTCGGTAAGCCGGACGCGCGGACCAGTTCGCAGTCGTGCGCGTTTAGGCTTGGGCCGGATGCTAGGCAGACGTAGGTTTTACTGCCCATCGTTCACGCCGAGCGACACTGGAGCGCTGACGTAGTCTTTCCCGCTATCAGGGTCACGCAACCATGCGTGGGCGTTGTAAACGCCTAAGATCTCGTTTCCGCTTCCTTTTTGCAGTACCCGCTGCCTCGCTTTAAGCCCGGGGCGCGCACGTACAACAATCCGTGCGATGATCTCAGACTGGGTAGCGGCAGACTCTTTAAATTCTCGCCCGCTGGCGTCCACGATGCGTGCCGGGACGTTCTCGAAGACCGTTACCCAAGCTTCGGTGAATCCGCCGGTATAGGGGTCGCGGACTTCCGTCCAGTCTTGGATGTCCACTCGGTGGCGGTACTGGCCGGCGCGGCTCATCAACGTTCCTCGAACATGATTTGGTAGATGTATTGCGCGGCATCGTTCACAGTCAGGCCGCCCGTAAGCGTGGAGAGACGTCCGTAGTAGGTGCCGGCCGGGAGGCCGCGTTCGCTAAAGGATCCCCCTACGTTGTTCGCGGTGTTGTTTGCCGCAGAGGCACGAATCTTCATCACGTCAACACGGGTTCCGCCGGTGAAATTCCCGGTGCCGCCTACGCTGGTCTCGATGATGCTGGTTGGCGCGTAGAACGGCGTTGGGCGCTCCCCCATGCGGTTTACGCCGATCAAAGGGACGTTCACCCAGGTTCCGCTTGGCGTCGCGCCTGTGAAAACTTCCAGCTGCAGCGCGCCTTGCGTCAAGTCCAAATTCTGCGACCAGAGGATAAAGTCCTTGGTGGCCGTGAAGCGGAACTGTACCGAGGGGCCTGCCGTAGGGATAACACCGTCAAGGAAAGCGCGGAACATCCGACCGGCGAAGAAACCCGTTTGCCCGGAATCGACACGCAGACGAGGGCTAATCCCGGCGATGCCGCCACCGGTGATCAATGCCTGCGGCAGATTCACGTCGATCGGTTCGTCTAGATTCACTTTCAGACGATTGTCTACGACCATTTCCGGCGGAAAACCCATCTCGGCATCGACCAAGAGGCGGCCATCTACGACCATCTCTGCCGGCGGCTGGGCGAGAACGCGGGTAGCGTGGGTGTTGTCGCCCATATACTTCTCGAACCGGTTAGGGCCGCCGAAGATGCGTCGGATGTAGTCCGTGACTATTGGCATGCTGGGTCCCTCAAGGCGTAAAGAAGCGCGGTCACCGGTTTTGGCAAGTAGCCCTGCTGGAAAGCCTCATCCGGGTTCTCGTCACGGTCTTTGTACAGGAAGCCGACCATCAGCAGCGTTGCCGCCTGGACAGCATAGCGCACGATCTTGTCGCCGTTGCTGTCTACCGCGTAGATCGGGTCGCCCGAGCTGTCTAGCACGGGATCGTCGTTGCTGTCGCGCTCCACTTCGTAAGCGCTGGCCGATTTCAGATAGTTCTTGACAGCTTCTGAAGCCGCGCGGACATACGCGTCGATCAACACGTCGTCTTGGTCGTGATCCATGTTCAGGTGCTGCTTAGCGCGCGCCAGCGTTACGTACATCATAGTTTGACCCCCTTCGACGCGTCGAAGGTGCTCGCGTTCTCTCGAAGGTCTTTACCGTTTCGGCCGGCTTTAACGCAGAGCGTCCAAGCGTCGCTAGTACCCGGCTTGTCGGTGTTCTGCGCTTTGGTAGAAGTCCACTGGCTGCCCGCCCAGGTGACGTTGTCGTGCCGGTCGTAGGCTTCGCCTTCGCGGTGGACGCCTTTGTAAATCTGGATCGGCAGGGCGAACTTCTGGACGACTTCTGCACCGCTAGACTTGGCCAGGGTGACGGAGAACTCGCGATCGCTATCCTGCGTAACGTTTACCGCTGCTACGCCGTCCACGATGCACTCCCAGCCACGCATTCCGTGGGTGCGCTCGTAAGACTTCCACAGGCCGCCATTGTGCGCTGCGTAGGTGCCCCGGGCGTACTGTTTGCTTTCGTCGATCGCCGGCAGGATCTCCAGGTCGATCGCGTCTCGCCCGTGCTCCGGTTCGGGGATTACCGGAGCAGGGATAAGGGCGGCAGCAGCCCGCGCGACGGCGTCTACGTCGACCTTCTCGGGTTCAGGCACCTTGACCAGCGCGGCCACGGCTTCGAGATCCACCGAATCCGCGTCTTTGCCGTCCTTGACCTCGGGCAGTTCGATCAACGCCGCGGCGGCTTTTGCCAGCGCGTCGAGGTCCACCGGATCCGCGTCTTTGCCGTCCTTAACTTGCGGCAACTGGACAAGCGCAGCGATCGCCGAAAGGTCAGGTTCGACCGGCTCTGGCAGTTCGTCCATACGCTTGGTCTGGTCAGCAATCTGCGAATCGCGCTGCGCGAGCTGTTCTTTCAGCGGGGCAACAGCTTTCGCCACGGCTGCAGCAATTACCGGGGCCAGGAATTCGGCTTGCGCTTCGAGTTCACGCAGGTTCATTAGCGAGCCTCTTTTCGATCAGCAGGGCGAGCATTTTCGCGCTGTCTTGGATTTGTTCGTCGGTTGGGTCTTCCGGTTGCGCTGCTGGCGTCGGAGCAGCGGGCGTAGCGTTCTGCCCGAAGGGGTCTGCAGCGTCGCGCTTGGCGAGAGCCGCCAGGCTATAATCCTGCTGCTGGGCGGTGACGACATCGCCACCCTCAACCGGCGGCAAGTTCAAGCGTTTGCGCGCCTCGTTGGTGGTCATGATAGACCCTTTGACGCCTTCCGACAGCGTACTAACCGTCGTTGCCTCGTCCATGCGGAGTAGGCCGGTTTCGTCTACGTCCACGCCGTAACCGGCTGGTAGCGCCAAGCCCTCGTCCATGCAGACTTCGTACTCTTCGATCAGGCTTTGCAAGCAGTCGGAGTAGTACTTCTGGTTCTCTTGCGCCGCAGTAGTACCCGTGGCGGACTCGGTTACACCTACCTTCGACGCGGGAACGTGAAACGCGGTGCAGATCATCTGCGCTGTGAGCTTGAACTGCTCGATGAGCTGCGAGTCGGTAGCGCTCATGCGCATCTGTTCAAACTTCAGGCCATCACCGACCACGGCTACTTTGCCGGAGTTGTTGCCTGAATAGTTCGCGTCCCAGTGCGCTTTGAGCCGTCCTGCAGTCTCGTCGGAGATCGCACCGGGGGCCGTCAGAATGCCGCCCGGGCGAGCGCCGTTTTCAAAGAAGGTGCTCGAATCGTTCTGCATCTTCAGCGATTGGCACGCGGCCAGGGCGCAAGCGTATAGCGGCGGGATGCCGACCAGGGGGTGGAACAGACAGTTCATCCGGTCGTGGATGATCTCGGAAGCTGGAATCGTGATTCCCTCGCTACCGATCGTGTTCAGGTCATCGCCGTTGCACTGGTACCACACTTCACCGGACGGGGTGACGAGGGGCGTTACCCGGCAGGGGTCGAGTATGTATATCGCAGTGACGATTCCGCGAGCGTCCCGGCGCTTCAGCCCGTAGGCGTTGCCGTTAGTCAGCTTCGACGTTTCCCACCACTGTTTGAACTGGATGTGGTTCTGGTACTCGTTCGGCTTGCGCAGCACGGGGCTAAACGCGGGGCTCGTAGTCTCTTTCCAGATCCCGTTATCGTCCAGGGACATCAAGCGCTGGCGCAGCTTGCCGATGTCGTTGGCGATCAGCGTTACGCAGGCGTAAACGGCGTAGTGCGCCAGGACTGTCGGCGATTTCCACTCGTCGTTCTTTTGCCAGGCGCCGGTATACGGCTCTCGAATGATCGGCCACCAACCGCCTCCGCCGTTACCGCTAACGGGCGACGTTACCGACGGCAACCGCTTAAAGGTCAGCTCGCGGCCAAAAATTCGCATTAGACAAGTTCCTGAGCTTTGATCGCGGCTTCGATGTCCGATTTGTTGATGCGGCCGTCTTTACCGGTGCCGACTACGGTTTTGACATCGATGCCGTTCTCTTTGGCGAACGCGGCGACGTTATCGGAGATCAACAGTTCGTCTTGCTGCGCGGGCTCCACCTGGCTGCCTTCGTCAGGATAGGTGCCGTGGCCCAGCTTGCGCAGGGTTTCGGCATACCGACGCGCCATCAGCACAGTGCGGCCATTTTTACCGTAGGTGAATTGGACTTTAGACATTAAGGAAGCCCTCGAATTTTCGGCAGTATAGCGGTTAGGACTCGGTTTGTGCTAGGGCGGCTTTTTCCGCGCGCTTACGTGCCCAGTATTCTTTCATTTTGGCGCCTTGTCTTGCTCTTACTTCAGGAGTCATAGCGGCGGCCATCTTTTCTCTGCGCGCTTCTAGCGCTGCGGCTTGGGCGGCTCGGTGTTCGTCCGTCCAGCGAGCATCATGCATTTTCTTCTTGGCTTCGGGGTCTTTCCATCGCCGAGCAAGCCTTTCACCCTGCTCCTTCTTAAACTCTTCAGACTGCACGCATTGCTGCAGGCCGCCACCTTCGTAGTTGGCCTTAGCCGCAGCAGCTTTCTTGGCTTTAACTTCAGGTCGCTCTTTTATCTCGGCTAGTGCGGCTAGGTTCTTTGCGCGGTACTCCGGCGTGGATTGCGCGACAGATAAGCTGGCACGGCGTTTTGCTTTTGCCTCCGGTGTTTGCGCAGACGCTTGGAAAGCTGTGAAGGCTTCGGGGTTTTCTCTTGCCACTCGCCGTGACCGCTCGGCATGCAGAGCCACTTGTTCGGGGTCTTGGTAACGTTTACGAGTCGCGCGTCCTCTATTTTCCTTTGCCTCTGGAGTCTGCATTCCCGCCATGTAGCGTTCTCGTATACGCGCATCCTGCCACGTTTTCTTAATACGCGCCGAAGCTGCAGCCCGGAATTCCGGAGTAGAACGCACCTCTCGCATGATAGCCGACAATCGTTCTTTGTACTCCGGGGTTGATCGCGTAAGTCTTGCCGCTTCATTTCGCTTTTTGAGAGCGTCAAGATCCAAACCCGCTAAACCGTCGCCTCCTGAAGTCGAATTCGTAAGCCTGTGCCCTTCCGCTTTGAATTCAGAAATCATGCGAATTTCATAAGGCTGCCAGGGCTCCCCTTCAGGTACTTCCAGGACGATTTCTATCTCTGGCTTCTGCCCGTTGTCCAGAAGGCTGCGTATCCAGTTAGCCGTATGGTGCTTCGTGTCCCCGCTGCGTGCGGCGGAAATATGCTTAGACAGTCTTACCGCGGGATTATTGGTTTTCCCGGTGTACCGAATCTCCCCTTGAGGGCACAACAGCGCGTAGATGTAGTCAGTCACGACCTAAGACCCCGCTAAACGTAAAAAGGCCGATACGAATCAACGTATCGGCCTTTAGTTTACCAGACTAACTACGTCTGTCTAGGGGTTACGCGGTTCCCCACTGCACGTCTGAAAGGTACGAAACGGCCTGTGGGCGGCGTTTCTGCCACCGGCACCATCTTTCTGCACGGATGGCCGTTTGGTTGGTTTGGAACATGCTAACCAGTTGGGCAGCGGTTGGGGTTGCGTTGGCAGCGTCATCGTCCAGGAAGATGGTCGCTTCCTTCGACAGGTCGATGGTCACTACGCCGTCGTCGGCCAGGTAGATCTCGCTGGCGAATGCCAGAATGAACAACGAACCGCTGGAATCAGACGGCACGTAGTTCGACACGATCATCGGAACGCCGTCGATGGTGCCGCCGTTCAGACCTACTTCCGGGAACTCTCGCGAGCCAAGGGGATTGCGCATCAAGGTCAGCGCACGCGCGGTCTTGGTGTCGGTGATGTACACCGCGCTGCCGGTAGGCAGGTTGGTAGCATCGGCTTCAGCCCACAGAGCGGCGATGTCAGCACGAACGGCGTCAGCGTCGGTACCACTGGACGGAATCGGGGTAACGCCGTTGGTGATCGATGCCGGGCTAGCCGAGGCACCGGTACCAACTGCCTTCGCTGGATCGACGAAGTCCTCGTCCATGCGCTCGATTACTGCGTCGGCCAGGTCGTCGCGGACGAGGGTCTGAATCGACGGATCAGAGAAGCGCGACAGCTCGTCAGTAACGACCGAGATGGCGGCGATCTTCGCCCAGGTCCGGGTTTGCGCTTCGTAACCGGACTTGGTTACTGGCTTGCGGTAGCCTTCGCCGACCCACGAAGCGCGGCCTGCGGAGGTCTTGCCGGGGATACGCACGTTGAACGGTACGCGGCGAAGCGAAGGCACACCGTTTACGCCAAACTGGCCGACAATTGTGCGGGGGCGCAAAAAGTCAACAAATTCCGACGAAAGGTTGGTGTAGTCCACCAAATTGCCGGCCCAGGTTGGGTCAGTAGTGGTGCCCGCGGCGACAGCGGCCTTCATGATGCCTTGCAGACGGATGTCATCGGCGAATTTGTTCTCGGCGAAAGCCTTGGCGCTGGAGATGTCGCCTTTACCGGCGTACATGGCCAGGGCGAATTTGGCGAAGCCGATGCCCGGCTCTTCGTTCTTCACGCTTTTGACGACAGCAGGAGCGGAGGGGCGCATGCGCTCGGCCATCTTTGTTACGTCTTCCACCGGCTTGGCCTTGGCAACGTCGGCAGCCTGCATGGCTTCGAGGCGCTTGATGTGGGTGGTGGTAGCAGTGATCTCGTCCGACAGGGTGTCGAACTCTTCGGACTCGGCAGCGTCCAGGCTGCGGCCTTCTTCACCGGCTTTTTCCATCAGCTCGGTTTGGCGAGCCGACTTTTGCTCCAGGGCAGCCTGGAACGATTTGATTTGTTCACCGAATTTCATGTCTTGGCCCTCCTCGGGCTTCGGAACGACTGGAATGTGTTTTACAACGGGTGCCGAAGCGCCGGCAGGTTTACCGAGACGCACGACGGGGATTTCCTTTTTGCCGGACGCGGCAGGCAATCCAACGTCGAACGACTTGATATTGAAAACGGCGCCAGCGTTGGCCGGCACCGACACCAAACTCAATTCATAGACTTCCGTGGACTTGTAACGGATGCCGTAAGTACCTTTGATCGGCTCCGAGTCAAGCGACCGGAAGCCAATCGACACAGCACGAATCAGACCGGCTTTGACCGACTGCCAGGCTTCGTCCACTCGATCCTTCAAAGTGCCCGGCTCGTCGACCGTAGCCACGGTGGCGGTAAACGGAACGCCTTTAGCGGTTGGCGCGCCGAATTCCACAGTACCGATCGGCTTGTCGTGGTCGTGCTGCCACAGCAAAACGAGCGGGTTCTTAAACTTCACGCCCAAGGGCTCAACAACATCGCCTACGCGATCCGGCTGCGGGGTCGTAGCCCACCCGGTAATCGTGCGGCTCTCGTCGCTAACCGCCTTGGTCTCTAAGAAGCTATAGGCTCTGTTCATACACAGCTCCGGTAAATTAGGCGCACTGTAACCTAAAGAATCAGCATTTGGAACTTTTTGTGCGCCGCGGCCGGGTTGAGCGACATAAGGCTAACCGCGTTGAACAGCGCCATTACCGGGTCGATCTTCGCAGCGCCCGAAGCCTGCTTAGTTACGAGGATGGAGTTAGCCCGGGGCTCAACTCGGCAGTTTGATACTGCCCAAACCATCAGCCCTTGTTTTGCGTGCACCAACTGGCCACCTGCCAAGCGCCGTTCCGCGGTCTTGATCGCTCCGCCTAGTTTCCACCCTTGGCTTATACCGACGATCTTGTCCTCGGGAATGCCGCGGTTTATCAACTCATCGAAGATCGCTCCGATACCCACCGGGTCAACGCCTATCTTGTCGAGCAAGCCCCAGTCGTAAACCTGCTCAACCAAATCGCAAAGCTCTGTCACGTCGTCGCCGATGCGCTTGACGATACCCAAGTCCCCCTGTTGTGCGAAGTCTTCCATCTTCGACTTCTCGGCCAGGTTGCGCTTAAGCGCGGAAGGGTGTGCCCACGCGCGGGACCACGACACCCAAGTGTCAGTACCAATCAGTCGGCCGAGAATGCTAAGTCCAAGCAAGTCGTCCAAGCCGCCGCCGTCGATCCCCACCGTGATCACCTCACAGAGATCGCGGAACTTCTCGAAGGTCAGCTTTTCGTCGGTTTGCTCTAGCCAGAAGTCGGCACCGGCCCATCGGTCGGTACGCAGTGCCATGCCTACTTCGATGTTCAGGTACTTCGACAAGACGATCAGCATCTCTTCCGGTCCGACCGCTTCGGCGCGCCGGATCTCCCGCTCGATGAAGTCGATACTGGCCGACTTGCCGAGGTTGGGGTTCGTCATGTGGAAGTTAGCGGGATCGAGGTACAGCTTGTTCTCGACGTAGTGCCGCGGAAACTCGTACAGGATAGGAAGGAAGTTTTTGTCGATGATCTCGCCATCGCGGACCTTCCTCGCGTACATCAGCTTGGAAGCGAAGACGCCGGCCGGGGGTTCGTCCGACTGAGTGGTCAGATACAGCACGAAGCCTTCCGGTCGAGACGCCAGGCCGCCAGTCGCTTCGACCAGCATCTTGGCAGCGTTCGGGTTCTTGCCGAACAGGTGGATCTCATCGACCAGGACAACGGCGGCCTTTTTACCGCCTACCGTGTTGGTGTCGGCTGCTACGACTTTCAAGGTGGCACCGGTGCCGAGGTGCTTGATGGTTCGAATGTGGTCTTGTACCTGCATCATCGCGTCGAGCTGTGGGTCCGCCTTCACCATGTCCCGGGCCGGCGCGAAAGCGTTATCGGCCACCTCTTTCGTCGGGGCTAGGATCATGAACTCGGCCGACTGACGCCAGTTCATCTTCAGGACCGTGATCATGATGCTCGCGGCCTCGGTCGACTTGGCGTTTTTCTTCGAGATCATCAGGAACGCTTCGCGGATGTGCTGAATACCCGTGTCCGGGTCGTAGGCTCCGAAAATCGCGTTCGACAGATCCTCCGCCCAGCTGGCACCGATATCGCCGATCGTTTGTTGCCCATCGGCCACGTCTACGATTTTCAGCCGGTGGCGGAAGTCCCGCGCCTCTTGCGCAGATTCAGGGAACAGCGGATCGAACGGTACCAGGCTCCGGCCTTCGACGATCCGCTGTTCCCAGTCGGGGCAACTCGTTACGTATTCGGGCGCGCCCATCAGTTAACTGCCTTCAAGGGTGGTGGGCGTCGCGTGGCGTAGGCGTCGCTGCCAGCTGCAGCCTGCTTGGCGCCATCCGCTTTGGTTTCCTTCTTCCCCTTCTCGCCGATCTTGGCGTGCTGGAAAGGCAGCAACGCTTTCGCCACCTCGATGCGACGGCCGAGAGGAACGCGCGGGTTCGCCTGGACAGCTTCGAGGAATTCCAGGGAGTCGCCGGTTTGGGGCAGATCGTCCAGGGGGTCGTCTTCTGGCTCTTGGTCTTCGGGGGTGGCTGGCGCTGGTTTGCGCGGATGAATAGGTTTATGCGCCTCTGGGGATACGCCCGGGGTCGCGAACCCGATAGCAGCGAGTGCCGCCACGATCTTCGGGTCTTTACGAAGGCGTGAGCCAGCGGACGCGGCGGTTTTCTCACTGAGTCCCGCATCGATCGCAGCTTGCTTGGGGCCATTCCCGCGCAGGGTGGATTCCACAAACTTTTGGCGGGTTGGGTCGAGCATATGTTGAGCCTCGTGTTATGCGTGTTCGCAGCTTAACACGGTCAACAAAAGGGCTGTAGGGGAATTAAAT
>Ga0247819_10000117_pt1 | contig 48269 bp, 44 predicted proteins | sample 13C_Xylose_Day6_FD_193428 | JGI IMG/M metagenome (GOLD analysis project Ga0247819, IMG submission 193428) | Soil microbial communities from agricultural site in Penn Yan, New York, United States - 13C_Xylose_Day6 | ecosystem: Environmental > Terrestrial > Soil > Agricultural land | place: USA... | reverse complement strand
CCCCGACACCCGCTCCGACCGCCACCCCGACGACGTCGACAAGGCCCCGTTCAAGAAGTACTTCTGACCCCAGACATGAAGAGGCCCCCTCCGGTCTTGAGAGGGGGCTTCTTCACGCCCCGCCAGGCTCCCGGTCTGCCCCGGGCCGCCTGGCGGCACTTCTCATCGCTCCACGAGCGACAGCGGGCTCAGAAGGGCCAGTTGGTGTCTCCGGCCTCCAGGAGTCTGATCATACGGAACACCTGGTCCGAGAAGCCGCCCACTTCGTAGCGGTTGCGCTTCGAGAGGTCCAGCGCGGTGCTGGCGTAGCCGCTCGGGTTGATCCCGTACATCCGGACGTCGGCCGGGACCGCCGAGGTGACCTCGTCGCCGCCGTAGGCCGCGAAGGCCTGCATGTCGGTGACCAGGATGACCCGGTCGTGCCCGTCGTACGTCTCCTTCAGCGCCTGGACCATCTGGGTGCCGTGGCCGACCTCGCCGATCCGCTTCGTGAAGGACTGGATGCCCTTCAGCATCGAGCCGCCCTTGGGCAGGTCGTGCTTGAAGCTGACCTTGTCCCTGCCGTAGGTGTTGCCGAAGGAGTAGCTGCTGTAGTACGAGCTGCCACCGGCGAAACCGTGGAGGTCCACGCTCTCACCGGCCCGCGCGAGCACGACGCCGAACAGGGCACCGATCTCCGCGTGGGTGACCGAGGACTTCTGCGAGATCGGGTCATCCATCGAAGCCGAGGTGTCGACCAGGACCAGGGTCCGGCCCGGGAAGACCGGCAGGTTGCCCACCGAGTGGTCCAGGGCGTCCGACAGGGCCAGGCTCCACCAGTCGCTCTCCACGGCCTTGTAGGCGCTCAGGAAGCGGAAGGGGAACTGGCGGGACCTCGCGACCTCTCCCGGGGCCGCCAGGCGCGTGCAGACCTGCGCACGGGCCTCCCGGGAGATCTGGGCCTTCTCGAAGTTGCGGAGGTTCCGCAGCATCGCCATGTAGCCGAGCTGACCCGAGAAGATCAGCGACTCCCAGAACGCGGCGTCCAGCTCGCCGTACATGCCCGTGAGGGCCTCCCAGGTCATCCCGGCGGCCTTGAGGCGCTCCCGGCCCTCGTCGGACGCCATGAGGGCGCGGACGCCGTCCCGGGTCAGGGCCGAGGTGATCTGCTTGCGCTGCCGGAGCATGGTCAGGCTCTCCGGGATCTCCTTGCCCTTGTTCCGGGGGTTCCGCTCGTTCAGGGCGTGGCGGTACAGGTCTCCCTGCACGCTGTCCTTCGGAGTCGGGTGGACCAGGTTCACGATGTCCGAGAGCTGCCAGGCACCGCTCTTGCCGTACTTGGCGTAGGAGTACTCGTTGAAGAGGTTGTTGGTCGCGAGGGCCAGGCCGCGCTTGACCGGCTGCGGCAGGTTCTTGCCGTACTTCGAGGTCCAGTAGGCGAGGAACTCGCCCGGCTCGTCCGCACGGGCCATGCCCTGCCAGACGAAGTCCTTGGTGCCGAGCTTCACGGCGTACCCCGGCTGGCCGCCCACGGAGGCGTCGAAGGCGCTGCTGTCCTTGGCGTCCAGGCGGGCCTTGACGGCCTCGGCCGCGAACACGACCGACGCGGAGCGCATGTTGGCCTTGTTCCGCAGCCACCCCAGGAACCGGAAGGCCCAGTCCGGGTCCTCCAGGACGACCTGGCGGACCAGCTTGACGAAGCGGTCGTCCTTCTCCCGGGCCGACTCGTAGAACGTGTCTTCCCCGACCATGTTGGTCACGGAGGTGAGGTACAGCTCGGACTTGGCGTCACGCGTGAAGCCCGCGCCGCCCTCGAAGGTCTTGGTGGTGCCGGTGGTGGTCATCGGGCTGACCGGACCGGTCTTGCGGGCGGACTGAGCGCCCTTCTGGTTGAACTTGGGCATGAGTGAGCCCCTCTCTGGCGGAATCGTCAGGAGGGGCTCTGGCCACGTGGAACATATGGGCCGTGAATCGAGACCCTCCCGTGAACAAAAGTGGCAGCGGACTTGGGGCGTCGAACCCCGCCAGCCGAAGCTGGTTCATCCATCGAAGTAACCGCTGCCGACGCATCGGGAGGATGCGTGTTGCGTCATCGCGACGCTGGAGAGCACTCGGGAACAAGGTGCATCAGGAAGGAGCCAGGCCCACGCCCAAGACCGGAATCGAACCGATATCGCCAACTTTTCAGGTTGAAGTATCCCGACGCTTCGCATCGAGCACTCACCGAGCTTCGCGATGACGGATCCGCTGCGATGAAGGGTGGCCGAGAACTTGTCGGCGCGGGGAACGTAGGTGCTCTGCCGATTGAGCTACCGAGGGCCTTGACCCAAGGACGGGACTCGAACCCGCAACCACCCCATTAACAGTGGAAGTAACCCATGCCTGCGCATCGGACACCCATCACCACAGTGGATCCGCATTCAGTTGTCAATGGGCCGAGAACAAAGGCGGCGGAGGTGTCTTTGTCGAGCCAGATTCGAAGGAACCCCCGCCAGCGCACCGGCGCGGACACCACTATGCACTACCAATCATGCCTGGAGCAACCGACTTCGGACCCGGGGTCCATCTGGCATATGCCAACCTCTTGTCCTCCAACAATCCTTCGCGTAGCGTCGACACGACCTTCACTACGTCAGGAGGTCTCACATGGACGACACCACCCCGCTTCGCGCGCTCCTCGGAACCGTCGACCGGATGCTCCAGGACCAGGGGGTAAGTCCCCAGTTGGTCTCGGACGACGACAAACTCCTCATCGCCGCCTCGTACGTGGAGGCGGGAGGGATCCAGGAGAAGATGGGGATCACGACTCTTCAGGAGGACCAGATCCGTGCCCGACTGTTCCACGCCGAACCCTGAGCGCCCCGAGGTCCTGTGCGACAAGGGGGCCCCGTGCTTCGGACTCCACGCGAACGCCCACGCGGGCCTGAGCTGGCCGGGGAACCCCTTGCCGGTGCGCGAGGAGCCGAAGAAGGGCTCCGGGTCCCGCAAGGGCCAGCTTGCCCTGATCGCACAACGAGCCTCGCGCTGAGGCCATCCCGCCAGAGAGGAATTTAAAAATGCTGAATCACAGCGAGATCGAGAAGGCCATCGAGAACGAGGAGATCGGCATCGAGCCCTTCGATGTCCGGCGGCTCCAGCCGGTCTCGTACGACCTGACCCTGTCCAAGGCCGTCCGCGTCCCCCGCGACGACGTCACGCTCATCCGCACCCGCCAGTGGGACGACTACAACCCCCGGACCGAGTACTACGGCCACGGGGTGCCCTCCTGGCACCCGCACACCACCGGCAGGGAGATTGGCCCGCGCGGGTGGGTCCTGCGGCCGAGAGACTTCATCCTGGCCTCCACCCGGGAGTACGTGAAGCTCTCGCCGGGCATGGCCGCCGTCGTGGAGGGCAAATCCTCCCTCGGCCGACTGGGGATGGCTGTCCACGTCACCGCCGGGTTCATCGACCCCGGCTTCGAGGGTGACATCACCCTGGAGATCGCCAACCTCGCCCCGTGGGGCATCGAGCTGTTCGAGGGCATGCCGATCGCCCAGATCGTCTTCGAGCGCGTAACCCCACCGCACCGGGACTACTCCAAGACCGGCCACTACCAGGGCCAGCGCGGTCCCACGGAGAGTCGCTACAGGGGGTAGCATCATCGTCGCGTAGTGTCATGGCGCACAGAGCCCCGTCCAATCCTGGGCGGGGCTTGTTGCTGTCCTTTCCCTGGCCTTCCCCGGGAAGAGGTGGAGGGATACGCATGGACGAGGACGAGGACGAGTACTGGGCGCAGGGCCCATGGGGCTCGCGCGTCCAGGAACCCATGCGGGCCCGCCAGAGGGTGCGGACGAATCCCACACCTGAAGATCGCAAGGTCCGCAACCGAAATCGCCGGACCACCGCAGGAGGAGTAGTGGAGAAGCGCGCAGAACTCGTCCGCGCCCTGAACAAGGCTTCGAGCATGACGGAGCAGGCCGCGCTGCTGGACCAGCTCCGGCAGTTCGACGAGGGGCTCCGGGCCAAGGCCGCCCAGGAGCGTGAACTGGACCTCGCGAACGCCGTGGTCCGGGAGACCCTGTCTCCCGTCCGGGTGCACGAGTTCCACACGGCGGCGACCGACTGGCTCGGAGTCGAGGCGTCGGTGGACCCGCAGTGGCAGAACCGGGTGGTCGCCGAGGCCGCGATGTGGTTCGGCCGGGTGCCCGAGTTCGTCAAGCAGGACGGCGACGAGTTCGCCATCCAGGCCCAGGGCAAGGCCCGCCAGCTCGCCGGTCAGTTCGGCCTCCAGGCCACGGCGGCCCAGAAGACCTTCCTGGACTACGTGGGCTTCCTGTACAAGCAGTCGGCCTCCGGCCTGGACCAGATCCAGCAGACGGTCGACCCGCATGACAACCCGAAGACCACCCCGCTGAACCCCGAGGTCTTCGACAACTTCGCCCCCGAGGTCCACCCGATCAACGAGGGCGTCTCGGGCACGGAGACCTCCGACCGGAACCCCCTGCTCCAGGAGATCGTCAACGGCGGCTCCGGTGCCGACGCGGGCGCTCCGGAGAAGCCCGGCGGCCACTCCACCGACGACGAGCTGTCCTGGAACCCGCCGCAGGGCGTCCAGCAGGACTCCACGCCGCCCCTGGACTTCGCGGAGGGCCCGGAGGGTGGAGCGGGCAGCGGATCCCGCCACACGACCTCTTCGCGCTACGACGGCCGGTCTCCGGCCATCGGCTACACGATGAACATGGACGAGTTCCGTGTCCAGGCGGCCCGCAAGGGACGTGGTCAGGGAAAAGGCCGTAAGGAGGCCGCCAGCGGTCTCGACCAGATCCAGCAGACCGTAGACCCGCACGACAACCCGAAGCCGACCGGCCTGCCGCCGGAGGTCGCCTTCCCCCTGGACGACGAGTTCCAGGAGGAGTGGACCACCAACGGCACCGGCAACGCCCAGCCGGGCAAGGCCGCCAAGGCCAAGACGGCCAAGCACGCCTGCTCGCAGTGCAAGGCGTCGGTCCGGAACGGCAAGTGCTCCAAGTGCGGCCAGAAGTGCTCCTGCGCGGAGTGCAAGAGCGCGAAGTCGGCGTCGCGCAAGCAGGCCGACATGTTCGGCAACAGCGACCAGCCTCACCAGGTCGTCGGCCCGGACGTCGCCAACACCCCGGAGACCACGCCTCCCACGGCGGCCAACGGGGGCGGCCAGGCGGCCGGTAGGGCCGACGCGAACGCCAACGAGGCCCCGAGCTTCGGCGACGACTCCTCGTTCGTTCCTGCGGGCGCTCAGGGCTACGCGGAGGGCTACTCCTCCGTGGACCAGTCGGCGAACCTGCCGGAGAACGTCCCTCCGTCCGTCGCAGGGCCGGGCAACGCGGTCACCCGCGCGGGCTCGAAGGTCTCCTCGCTCATCGTCACGGCGGCCGAGCGGGACAACGCCGACTTCCGTAAGGGATACGGCTACGGCTCGAACTGGACTCCGGGCACGCGTCTGGTCGCCACCGGATCGAAGGAGTTCGAGGCGGGCCTCTACGCGGGCGTCTCCGACAACCCCGAGCACCAGAAGGCGTTCGTGGAGGCCCACCGGGCCGTGAAGGAGAAGTTCCCGAAGGTCGCCGCCCGCGCGGAACAGCACGTTCGAGTGACCCACCGGGTCGCCCGAAAGAACGAGCACCCCTCCAACGGTCTGTACCTCGTGGCGTCCACGTCCATGGATCTCGACACCATGGCTCCGAACACCACTCCGGCGGCCGACGGTTCCACGCCGATCAACGGTCCCGGGCGTCCCGGCCCGCTGGACGGTCAGCAGAACGCGGCAGCTCCCGGCGGTCCGGCTCCGTACAACGGTGCGCCGCCGTACGGCACGCCGGTGGTCCCGGGTGTGGGACAGTCTGCGGCGAGCCCGGCGGACGCACTGATCGGAGGTGGGCACATGTCCACCCAGAATCAGGTCATGGGCAAGCAGACCCTGGCCTTCCGCCAGAGGGTTCAGGCCGGTCTTCTGGCCGAGCGCCAGGGGAAGTGAGGATTTTAAAAATGACAGCGGACCTGTGGAGCGAGGCGTCGTACGACTACGACGCCGAGCGTCAGGCCCGGAACCTGGAGATGGCCAAGGCGGCCTCTCAGGGGACCTGGGCATTCCTGGCGCTCGCCCAGTCCTTCGACGAGTACAAGGACCGGGTGGCCCTCGCCTCCGACCAGATCATGACCACGGCGGCGGCCAGCGGTGTCGACATGGCCGAGCTGATCAATGTCTTCGACCAGCGCTTCGCCCTCCTGATGGAGGCGAAGGGCAATCCGTTCGACGACGACTCCGACGACGACTCCGACGACTCGGGTTCGGACTCTGACGACGACAGCTCGGACAGCTCTGACGACTCGGACGACGACTCGGACGACGACTCGGACGACGACTCGGATTCCGAGTCCGACGACTCTGACTCTGACTCTGACTCTGACGACGACTCGGACGACTCCTCGGACTCGGACGACGACGACAAGGGTAAGTCGCAGCAGGGCTTCGCCCCCTGGGCGGCGAGCCTGGCTTCGCGCATTGCGGCCGGAGAAGACCCGCTGATGTGGGGTGAAGCCCCTTTCGTGCATAGCTCCGCCCGCAAGGAAGCAGCGGACGGAGCGGCCGGTCCTGGGCCGGTGTCGGACGTGAACACCCCTCAGCCGGAGGATGGGGACGTCGAGGGCACCTCTCCCGTGCCCGCCGGGAACTCCCCGAGTGTTCCCGGCATGGACGGGGGGATCGCGGAGAGCACCAAGCCGCGCCAGCTCCCCGGAGGGGGTGCCCCGGTCCCCGGCATGGGGATGGACGCCATCGCCGACCCGATGATGGACGGCCAGTTCAACCCCGAGATGAACGGCGGAGACATCCAGCAGGGGGCCGACGACGGGCCGCCGGACCCCAGCCGCACGGCCAAGATCCGGTCCATCGCGCTTGAGGTCCGGAAGTACAACCCGACCCTTTCGGCCGTCCAGTGCCGGAAGGTCGCCACCCGGGTCTACGACCAGTACCTGGTCAAGCATGCCGAGGACATGAGTCCGCTCCTCTTCGGCGACCGGGGCAACGTCTCGGACGGCCCGGCCACCCACAAGGTCAAGACCTGGTCCCCGCCGGACATGAAGCCCGCCGCTGGCCAGACGGGAGCAGAGCAGGAGGGGGAGCCCGGCGAGCCCAAGGCCGCGCCGGGAATCGGGCGCGCGGTGGCCGAGGAGGCTGCCGCCCGACTTCTCCCCATGCTGGCCTTGTAGATGCTGCACGACGGCTGCCGGGTGGAATACACCGGCACACAGGACGGGCCCCTGAGGCAGGGTGATCAGGGGTCCGCCCTCGTCGTGTCCGGGCACTGCGCCCACGTGCAGTGGAAGACCGGCTCCCTGGCCGGTCAGGTCTCCCTGGTGGACACGCTGGACCTGGAGCCCCTCAGCAGCCGCCAGGGCAGCGTGGAGGAGGCCCTGAACGACTCCCTGGAGGTCTCCGGCCTCGGGACCTTCACCGCCCGCCAGATCTACGACGAGGGCGGCTCTCACGCCCTCCTGAACGCCATGGCCGACTCCGGGAAGCTCTCCGCCTTCCATGAGATAGCCGAGGACGCTCTGGTCCTCGTGGCTGAGCGCATTCGGACCTCCGCCTCGTTCACCGCTCTGGCGGCGCACCTTGACGAGGACGAGGCCGACGAGATGGTCCGCCTGGCCGCTGCCGCGTTGATCCGGGACGCCTTCAGCGCCTCCTGATGTCCTTCGGGCCGCATCTCCGCCGAAGGGGTGGAGGTGGGCTGTGGCCAGTAACAAGCGGACGTGTGAGCAGTGCGGAGGGATGTCGTCCCCGCACATTCCCCGGCAGCGGGTCAACGACAGGATGCTCTGTCAGGGGTGCGCGTCCCGGGAGCTGGCCCGCACGTCGGCCTCCAAGAAGAAGCCGAGCGGGGCCCACCTGAAGCCCAAGCCCCAGGCCACTTTCGACTTCTGGGACGGCGACCTCGCGCCCAACGAGGGGGTCCACCCTCTTCAGCAGCCCCTGCCGAACTCGGTCTGGGAGAAGTACGCCCAGCATCGCGAGCTTCTCGGCAAGCCGAAGATCATGATGCACGACCACCTCGAAGAGGCGGAGGCCAAGGGGGCGGCGAAGTCCGGCGACTCCGAGCCGTTCCCGGGCAGTCGGGGTGAGGCCGAGAAGGAGCAGGGCCCGGGGCGGCAGCAGCGCCTGCCGTTCTGGCGACGCCGGAAGGGGTCCCTGGGCAAGACGGCGGCGGAGTCCGAGAAGCCCGCCATCGAGTCCATGCAGGGGCAGGAGGCCAAGGACCACCTGTCGATGCACCATGGGTGGACCAGCAACGAGATCGAGATGGCCGGTCTCAAGGGGGAGCTGTACAACCTCCACCAGGCGGACCACGATCACCCCAAGATCGGTCCGACCCTGCTCCACTCGCACGGCCCCCTGTCGGAGAAGTCTGCTCCCGCCCAGGTCCCGCACCCTTCCTCGTTCAACCCGAAGTCGTACGTCGACCACATGGTGGAGCACCACGGGTGGACGGCCGAGAACGCCAAGACCCATGCCGACGCGGGCATGCAGAACGCGCTCGCCCAGCACAAGATCGACCACCAGATCTCCAACGAGGACGGCAGCGATCTGGGCCACACCCACAAGAGCGCGGGGGAGATCCCGCACCCGCAGGGTGACAACGAGGTGGCCATGCACCTCATGGACCACCACGGCGTGGGGGACTGGGAGATGGAGGGCATGGACAGCCATGACCTCCAGGACACGCACGACGCCTTCCACGAGAGCACCGTGTACTCCGGCAAGGACAAGCCGGAGCACACGCACCCCGAGGGTGTGGCGAACCAGGAGTCGGCCGGGGACGGCACTCTTCACGAGCACGAGTCCGAGCCGAAGGGCCAGAACCAGGCCTCCGGAGGCCATCCGCCTGCGGGCACCATGGGTGGCAAGGGCATCGCGCAGCACCTCAAGGACCACCACGGCCTCTCGCACAACGAGGTCTTCGAGGCCTTCAAGAGCGGTGGGGACAAGCCGACCGACGGCGGGTACAGCGCTGCCGTGTCGTGGCACGATGCCGCGCACGCCGCCGGTGAGCCGCACACGCACGGCCACGCCCACGTGGTTGCTTCGATGTCTCCCGAGGAGATGGAGCACCACCTCAAGAACGATCACGGGATCCAGGGGGCCGCCCTGGACAACGTCAAGAACAACTGGGGCGGATCCCCGGCGGCCAATCTGGAGCAGCTCCACAAGAACAACCACGCCGGGGGGAACTTCGGTGGTACCGAGCATGACCACGGTGGCCATGTCTCGGTGGGGGATGACGGGCCGGAGCAGCTCAAGAACCCCGGCAAGTACACGAACAGCTCGTTGCACTCGCACCTGCTGACCGATCACGGGATCGACCCGGATCACCTCGCGAACGCGGTCAGCGGCACGTTCGAGGCGACCGACCCTTCGCACGTCGTGCACATGCTGCACAACGCTGCGCACGCGAACGAGCAGTTCCAGAATGAGCACTCCCACGAGAACTGGAAGGGTGCTCCGGCGATCCACGAGGGTCACACCGACGTGGGCCAGCCGTTCTGGGGTGGACCGCCGAACACGGCCCAGAAGTCCATCGAGCACCTCACCGCGAAGAAGTCCCAGGGCGGCCACGGCCTGGACTTCGACGAGCTGGACGAGCATCTGGCGAAGGCCAAGATGCCCCTGTCCGCGAATGACGAGGAGTCCCTCAAGTTCCACGAGCAGGTCCACGGAGACCTGCACAAGCAGCACGGGGCGGACCTCGGGCACCAGCACGTCCCGACGGTCCAGCCGGGCGTGATGAGCCCGGAGAAGGCCAAGAAGGAACAGCTCAAGGAGCACCTGAAGCAGTACCACGGGTGGAACGGCTCCGGGTATGGGACCCCGGAAATGATCCACTCCGAGTGGCACGACTCGGATTCCTTCGGCTACAAGGGCCACCCGGGCCACGAGCACGTGCCGTGGGACCAGCACGGTGCGCTGACCCAGGAGCTGCCCTCCGGAAACTCCCTTCCTCCGAACAAGAACCCGGGCCCGGACGACTTCGCTTCCATCAAGCCCTTCAACCCGGGGCACCACGACCACCCGTCGAACATGTCGTGGGCGGATCTGGAGCAGCACATCCAGTCGCACCACAAGAACTGGACGGCCGGGAAGAACGGCGAGGACCCGACGCCGCCGACCACGGAGGACTTCGCCAACAACTTCTTCGACGACTCCACGAGCGGCAAGAGCCACTCCGAGCTGCTCCAGCAGCACGCGCTCCACCACGCCACGGGGGAGACGAACGGGCACACCCACGAGCCGGGCGGTTGGCACAGCGGCCTGGAGGGGCTCAACACGCACTACGGCCTGGAGCCGGAAATCCAGACCGACACGCACCCGCACATAGACAACGATCACGACGCGCTCGCGCACATGATCAAGCACCACCCGAACGTCACCCAAGAGAACTACGACGACTGGCACAAGTACCACCAGACCGGCACCAAGCCGTCGATGGTGAAGTTCCACGACGCGATCCACAACGGCGGCGAGACGGCCCCGGGGTATTCGTCCAAGATGCCGAAGGTCCTTGACGGCCACGATCACGCCGAGGCCTCCGGCCCGCCGACCCAGATTTCCGTCGGCTCCCACCTGGTGCACGAGCACGGGATGACTCAGGACGCCGTGGCGGCCATGACTCCGGCGGAGTTCAAGGCCCACCACGAGCAGCTCCACCTGAAGAAGTCCGAGTTCGACATCGGACACGGCCACGAGCACCCCGGCGGCCCCGTGCGGGACCCGCGCGTCATCCTGCCCAACACGCACCACCAGGCGATGCGGGACGACGACAAGCACCCGGCGGTGCAGGAGTGGTACCACGGCACCGGCACGGATTACGAGGGCGCTCCGAAGAACGCCACGGAACTCCAGGAGGACCACGGGTTCTGGGGCAACTTCGGCGGTGGTGACTGGAACAACCACATCGGCTCTCACTGGTCGTCCCTGCACCAGATGTCCCGGAACTTCCACGGCAGCGGCAACCGCGTCATCCACGCGAAGCTGCACATGTCGAACCCGATCGTCTACAACTCGCTGAACCACATGACGCACGACGCGTACGAGCGTCTGCGGGCCTCGGGCCACATGCAGGACGACGGACGCTTCGAGGGGCGGCACGGCGACGACATCGGCGGCACCGGTTCCGGATGCTGCTCGACCCGTCTCCTGGAGTACGCCAAGGGTCACCATCGCGATGACGGCAAGTACGGCCTGGAGGCCTATCGCGACTCCCTGCGGGCCTCCGGGTACGACGGCATCCACGTGCGCAACCAGGCGGACCACCCCCGGGGGCACTGGAACGCCATCCCGATGTCCGCCGATCAGATCGAGATCACGCACGGCGGATGTCGTGGCTCGCATGGAGACGAGCGCGACGACGACGTCTCCGAGTTCAGTAGCAACGCAACCAAGCTGATGAAGGGTTGGGTCCACCCCAAGGACTACCGTGCCGACGACTACCTGGGCTCCAGGCTGGACCACCTGCCGACCGGTGCCGAGGTCAAGGTGGCCAATCAGGAGAAGGGCTCCCGCCCGCAGTCGAACAAGACGGCGGAGGGCCGGGGCGACTCCGACCCGCACCTCGGCCACCGGGACCCGGACGATCTGGGCAACAGCCAGTGGTGCGACAACTGCCAAGAGGACACCGACCACAACACCGAAAACTGTGAAGCGTTTTGGTGTGAGCACTGCGACAAGCACGGCAACCACGACTCGGACGAGTGCGAAAACAAGTGGTGCAACGTCTGCGAGGAGCACGGCAAGCACGGGACGTCGTCCCACGACTACTGCGAGCACTGCGAGAACTACGCCGACCACGACTCGGACGACTGCGACAAGAACCCCGACAACGCAAAGATCGAGGCGTACTGCCCGCACTGCGACGAGTCGCACGAGGACAACAAGCACAACGAGAACTGCGTCAACTGCGGCCAAAAGATGCCCGACTGGGGAAAGATCCAGGCTCAGGGCACCCCGGTGGAGCCGGGCCAGCACCAGGAGGACGGCGAGACCACCGGGGCCGACTACGGCCACGTCTCGAAGGCCAAAATCCAGGGCATGTCGGGCGATCACGAGCTGGCCGCCCACCTGTACCACCACCACAAGTCGGACGTGAGCGGCAAGGCGTTCGACGTCCACGGCTCGTGGAACCACGAAGCCCTTCAGCAGCATCACCAGTGGCTGCACCAGAACGCCTCGGAGGCCGAGGCCAATGGCTTTGAGATGAACCACGAGCACAAGCAGAACTTCGGGCACTTCAACAAGAGCATGACGCCCGAGGAGACGCACGCCCACATGCTGCTCGCGCACAGCGGAAAGCAGGGCGGCAAGGCGGCCCTTGAGCTGCCCAAGATCGCCAAGATGACACCCGAGCAGGCCGTCGAGGCGCACAAGATCGCCCACATGGCCGACGATGCGGTGCACTGGGGTGAGAAGGACTCCGACGGGGACTTCATCCCGAAGGCCACTCACACTCACACCCTGGACGGGGACCAGTCGTCCCTGGATGAAGCGCACTACCCGGAGGGCGAGCACCTCATCGCCCACCTGGGCGACGGGAAGTACCACGGGATCCCGGCGAAGCACCTGAAGGACCTGTCTCCGGCCACTGTCGAGGCCCTGCACCACCAGTTCCACAAGAACGCCGGTGGGGCCGCCGAGCCCGGCGTGGGCAAATACCACGTCCACACGCCGGAGCTGCTGGACGAGATCCACAAGACGAAGGCCATCAAAGACCACCTCACGGACGACCACGGGGCTCCCGAGGGCCACTACATGACCTCGGGGAAGTCCATCGACGAGCTGATGGACCTCCACCACAATGAGCACCAGAGCCAGTTCCCGACCTTCAACGACCCCGAGCACACGCACTTCGGCGGGACCGCCCACAAGGACCCGGCGGGTCACACGGCCGAGACCATGAAGAAGCAGCCCGCCAAGGTCGAGCAGATCAAGCAGCACATGATCGACCACCACGGGGCCCCGGAGAACATGCAGGGGTCAGACCTTCACGGGCTTATGTCGGCTCACAGCATCGAGCACGGGAAGTTCCCGATGCTGGACGCGCCCACCCATGACCACGATGGTCTGGGCACGATCCAGCACTCCGGGGATCACGCGGTGCACACAAACCAGACCATGAAGGCGAAGCCCTCATCCGAGCCCGAGCCCGAGAAGGACGACTCGTTCTCGGAGCTGAAGGGCTCCTCGGTGCCGGATCTGCTCAAGGACAATGACGGATCCGACTTGGACCTCCACATGGACTACCACCACCCCGAGGTGTACCAGGGCCTGGAGCACTCGGAGGGCTTCTGGAAGGCCCCCAACACCCCGGAGTTCAAGAAGGCCCTCCAGGAGGCCCACCAGGCCCACATGAAGGCCCACGCCGAGGGCTCCGACCACGACCATGGAGGCACGGCTCCGAAGACCAAGGAGTCGAGCCTCCACACCCTGACCGACCTGTTCGAGGAGGTGGCCTCGTGAAGGTCGCTCTGGTGGACGTCTCCCGCAGCGGGAACCCCGTCAAGATGTGCTCCGGGCACTTCCGGGACTATCTGGGTCACCTCGGTGGCCAGGCGGATCCCGGGCGCGTGATGTTCGGGGAGGGGGAGTGCCGGGGGTGCAAGGCCAACGGCCCCCACCCCCAGCGGGACCTGGGGTTCCCTCAGGATCAGTACGCGTCCGACAAGACGTCCGTGCGCAAGCAGGCCCACGACTCTGGCGACGGGGCGACGATCTTCCACTGCCCCTTCTGCGGGTCGGGGCAGGTCATCGCCAGGTCGGACCGCTCCACGGAGTGCGAGTACTGCCACACGTGCTTCACCGTCCAGGTGCAGCCGCAGTTCCCGGCCTTCCCTCAGACCATCAACGGCATGCCCATGCAGGTCCCCGGCATGCCCGGTCAGGTCGGCGGACCACCGGCGGCCCCCGGCCAGGACCCGATGGGCGGCGACCTGATGGGTGGGGGCATGCCCGGGGACGAGGACGAGGGGTTCCCGCCCGGCGACGACGAAGAGGGCGGCGAGGAGGATCCCGCCGACGACGGTGGTGACGACGCCCCGCCGTGGGCCAAGAACTCCATGCTCAAGACCTCCAGCGGTGCGGCCCTGGACTGGGACAACTACGTCAGGCACCTGGCGATCAAGTTCGCAGACAACAAGGACCGCGTGATCGAGCGCATCCGAGAGGGACGGTAATGACCAGAGAGACGACGACGCGGACGCTCTACGTGCAGGTGGGCTACACCGACGCCCAGGGCTTCGAGCACCAGCGGGGGGACTCCGTGACCTTCGACGTGGCGGACCGGGAGGGCTCGGAGCTTCTGCGTCGGGGAGTGCTGTCGGTCAAGCCGGTGCGCCGGGAGGCCGGTCAGTCCTCCGGCCGTAGCGGGAGGGGCCGGAAGGCGTGATTCCCGGAGAGGTTCTCGCCCTGATCGAGATCTCTCCCAACCTGGAGCTACCCGGCATCCCCGCCCACGAGCACGAGTGCCAGGGAGCGAAGTTCCATTCGCCCCGGCCGATGGTGGTCCACCCCTTCCCGATGCCGCACACTCCTGGGAAGAAGATCTATCTCTGTGGCACCTGCGCGGACAACGTGCGGCTGCTCCTGACCTTCGAGAGTCAGGGCACCGTGTCCTGGACCGTCAAGAGGTGCTTCGGAAACCTCATTCGCGCGGTGGCCACCGCCATGAACAAGGAGCACGACGATGCCTGAGACCCCCTCCTCGGATGCCTACCGGGAGGCGGCCTTCGCTCGCCTCGGAAAGAGCATGATCCGAGGAGGGGCCGCTCAGACCGACGGGACCCCCGAGTCCCAGGAGATGCGGAAGAACCGCCGGGTGTCCATGCGCAAGACGGGTGCGGGATCCCCGTCGACCGCCTTCGCCACCGGACGCCCCCGGGACCCGTTGTTCTACTGGAAGCAGAACAACCTCCCGTACGAGACGGACGACGAGGCGCAGCTCAAGCAGCTCCGCATGTACTGCAACACGCCGGAGGCTCCGGTGTGGATGAGCGACTACTCGTTCAAGCCGATCGGGGAGATCGTCGCCGGTGACGAGGTGATCGGCTGGGAGTACCGAGAGGGCCCCACTGGTGCTCTGCGGGCCCGCCTGGTGCGCACGAAGGTCCTGGCCTCCCAGCGACGTATCGCCCCGGAGGTCGTCAAGGTCACCTTCGAGTCCGGCCGGGTCATCCGCTGCACCCCGGACCACCTCTGGGCGAACTACCTCTACTGCCCTGGAGGTACGCACGAGGGGAAGAATGGCTGGAAGCAGCCCGAATTCTGGACCGTAAAGGTCGGACGCAAGCTCAAGCGGATCATCGACCCCACCGAGCCGCTGACCGACGAAAAGCAGCGACTGGCGGCGGCGTGGCTGGGCGGCATCTACGACGGCGAAGGATGCGCCGAGATGATCGCCCAGGACGAGGTCCACAACCCCGAGGTGCGAGAGCGCATCAAGGGGCACCTGGACCTCCTGGGGCTGCCCTGGACCGAGCGCCCGACCGGGATCTACATCCGGCGTGAGGGCCAGGTGGGAAACTCGAAGATCCGCCAGGACTTCGTGAACTTCCTCAACTGGACGGACCCCGTCCGACGTACCACCACGGCGATCGACAAGAAGCTCCTGACCCAGCCGCAGGGTGGCACGGACACGATCGTCTCGATCGAGTCGGAAGGTCCCGGCGAGGTCGTCTCCATGCAGACGGGGACGGGTAACTACACCGCCTGGGGCTTTGCCTCGAAGAACTGTCGCTTGCTGTACCAGACCCACCCGGTCATCGCGTCCTGCATCGACATCTACACGAAGTACCCGCTGCTGGGCATGGAGCTGCGGTGCAAGGACGAGCAGATCACCCAGTTCTACCAGGACCTCTTCTTCACCGAGGACGGCCTGAACTACGACGAGTTCCTCCTGGACGTCGGCCGGGAGTACTGGACCGTCGGTGAGGCGTGGCCGTTCGCCACCTTCAATGAGTCCCTCGGCATCTGGGACGACGAGGAGCTTCTGAACCCCAACGACGTCACGGTGCAGCGTTCCGCGTTCCTCAAGGAGCCCCGCTTCCTGATCCGGCTGCCGGAGACCATCCGCGAGGTCATGCAGCGGAGGCAGCCCGCGTGGGAGTACGAGAAGCTCATGAAGGTCTACCCGGAACTCGCGAGGTACTCGGGTGCCGACGACCTCATGCCGGTCTCGAACATCCTGCTGAGGCAGATGAAGTTCAAGGGCGACACCTTCGCCAAGCGGGGCATCCCGCTCCTCATGCGAGCCATGCGTGCCGTCATGCAGGAGGAGATGCTCAACGCCGCCCAGGACGCCGTGGCGGACCGCCTGTACACCCCGCTGGTCCTGGTGAAGCTCGGAGCCTCCGCGAGCGACCTGGGCACCGAGGTGCCGTGGATCCCGACCCAGGACGACCTGGAGGAGTTCATGGAGTCCCTGGACTCGGCTCTCGCGGCCGACTTCCGGGCGCTCGTGCACAACTTCGCGGTCACCATGGAGCCGGTGTTCGGCCGGGAGAACATGCCGGACATGACGGCCGACTTCGAGCGGCTGGAGGACCGGATCCTCCAGGCCTTCGGCCTGTCGAAGACCATGCTGTCCGGAGCTTCCTCCGGTGAGACGTATGCCGCCGACGCCCTGAACCGGGACCTGGTCTCCCAGCTCCTGACGACCTACCAGGACATGATCAAGCGGCACTTCCGCCAGCGGGCCCTGGTCGTGGCCGAGGCGCAGGAGCACTACGACTACGACGAGCGCAACGGCAAGCGCTACGTCAAGATGGAAGAGATCCTGGAGATCGACGAGGAGACCGGCGAGGAGCGCATCGTCGAGCAGCCCAAGCTCCTGGTCCCCGAACTCACCATGCAGACCATGTCCCTCTCGGACGAGGCTGCCGAAAGGGAGTTCTTCGAGGCCCTGCGGGCCGCCGGTGTCCCGATCTCCATGAAGTCCCGCCTGATGGCCTCGGGCATCGACCTTGAGGACGAGATCGAGCGCACCCAGGACGAGCAGGTCGCCCTCGCCGTGGCCGAGCAGGAGACCCGCAAGAAGACCTACCAGGCCCTCAAGGATGCCGGTCTGCCGATCCCGGCGGACCTGCGGGCGGACTTCCAGCCGGTGGCCCAGCAGGGCATGCCTCCGGCCATGCCGGACGCCACCCAGGGCATCCAGACCCCGCAGATGGGCATGGACCCGGGCGTCCCCACGCCGACCCTCGCGCCCACCCAGATGGACATGATGTCCAACCAGCCCGGGGGAGGCATCGCGATGCCTGGCATGCCCGCCGCCCCGGTGGACGGAACGGAGACCGGGGGAGAGGCCCCGGAAGAGGGCGACCAGCGCCCCCCGGAGTCCGACGAGCAGCGCGGCGGCATGCCGAAGCCCGCCGCCCTGTTCCGGCAGACCGAGCGGACCCGTACGGCGGCCCGGCGGAGGTACGTGGAGCCGGAGCGGCCGGAGGACGTGCCGCTGAAGGATCAGGCCCCCATGGGCAAGTTCGCCCAGCCGAAGGTCGTCGGGGTCCGTCGTCACATCGAGGTCGACCCGGACACGTTCTACGAGGAGGTCCAGAGTGCCTAAGCACCTGACGAGCGAGGACACAGCGGACTTCATCACCTCCGGGATCATCGGCCAGGCGAACGGGGTCGCCCAGCTCGGAGAGGACGGCAAGGTGGTGGACGAGCAGCTCCCCACCGTCCTGACCGGCTCCGTGGACTCCATCAACGGCAAGGTCGGGAACGTGATGCTGACGGCCGACGACGTCAGTGCCGTCCCGCTGTCCCAGAAGGGGGTGCCCAACGGAGTCCCCCAGCTCGACTCCACCGGTCACATCCCCACCAGCCAGGTCCCCGCCACCGTGGTCCAGTCATCCTCCGTCGGAACTGCGAACGGCATCGCGACGCTGGACGCAACGGGGAAGCTGACGGCGGCCCAGGTGCCCACCGCGCCGGTCACCTCGGTCAACGGCAAGAGCGGCGGGGCCGTAACCCTGGACGCGGCGGACGTCCTGGCCGTCCCGACTGCTCAGCGGGCAGCGGCCAACGGCGTAGCCACCCTGGACGGGAACACCAAGATCCCGCTGGCCCAGGTCCCGTCCTTGGTGACGCTCTATCAGCCGGTGCCGTCCGCCACTCCGGCCAAGCCGAGCATGCTCCTCTCGGCCATCGCGGGCGGATCGAACTCCGCGCAGTGGACCGAGCCTCTGTCGTACGTGGCGTCCAGTGCGGCGGCCATGCCCTCAAACGTCCCCGTGGGGTCCCTGTGCGTCCGCACGGACGTCGTGGCGCTCTACGAGTACTCCGGGGCCTCCGGCGGCTGGAAGACGCTCGTACCGCCCCAGACGGGGACCTGGACGACGCTCGACCTGCCCAGCGGTACCCGGGGATACAGCAGCAACAGCCCCACCTTCATCCCCAAGTACCGGCGCATCGGCAACGTGGTGTGGCTGCGGGGCCGGATCGAGCTGACCTCCGGTGCCAACTTCGCCTCGGGCTACAGCATCGACCTGCCGTCCGAGCTGTACCCGGTCTACACCGTGGACGTCGCAGGCACCGCCACCACGGCCGGAGGCCAGCCGGGCTCGTGCCGCTGGCAGATCAACCCCACGGGGTCGATGATCTTCTTCGCGGGATCCGGTCCGACCCCGGCCTCCCCGTGGCTCGGATTCAACACCTCGTACCTGGTCGATTAGGGGCCCTGATGCCTAAGCACCTCACCACCGACGACTCGTCGGACTTCGTCTCGGCCTCGGCCGTCGGCACCCAGAACGGCGTCGCCCCGCTGGGAGAGGACTCCAAGGTCCCCTCGGCCTACCTCCCCGCGTCCTCCGCCTCTGGAGTCACCTCGGTCAACGGTGAGACAGGGGCCGTGCTCCTGTCCGCGTCCGACGTGGGGGCCGTGCCCTACTCTGCGGTGGGCAACCCCAACGGTGTGGCTCCCCTGGACGCCTCCGGCCGCATGCCGATCAGCAAGATCCCGCTGGCCGCCGTCCAGACCGTCAACGGGTACTCCGGCCCCTCGGTCACCCTTTCTGCGAGCGACTTCGGCGCGATGTCCGAAGTGGCGGCTGATGGCCGGTACGTCCGGCAGGACTCTCTGGTCTACAACGCCAAGGAGCACGGCGCGGTCATCAACGGGACGACCGACGACGCTCCGGCCATCAACTCCCTGTTGGCCAGTGCTCCGGCCGGAGCGACTGTCTATCTCCCGCCGGGAGACGTCGGCATCCTGTCCCCGATCGTCGTTCCGCCGGGCAAGACGCTCCGGGGTCCCCGCCGGAACCTGATGAAGGCGGGGCTGTTCGACCCCCTGGTCCGCATCAAGCCCCTGGCGGGCTTCTCGGGCGACGCGGCAGTGAAGTTCCTGGATCAGGTCACCGGGATGTACGCCGCAGTCAGCGCCGAGCAGCGGGTGGAGAACCTGATGATCTTCGGCGGGAACGCTCCTGCCGGGGTCGACGGCATCCAGGCCAAGGGGAACATCCAGAACGTCGAGCTGACCGGCGTCACCATCCGGGACATGACCGGCAACGGGATCTTCACCGGCGTCAACGCCGGGGCCCACCCGTACTCGTGGCGTCTGTTCAAGGTGATGCTGGACAACAACCACGGGCACGGTGCCACGTTCTCGCTCATGACCGACCTGACCATGATCGACTGCCAGGCGATCGGCAACTGGGCCCACGGCTTCGTCCTGAACAACGCGGCGAACTCCCAGCTCTCCACCTGCCGGGCGGAGTGGAACGGGAACCACGGCTACTACATCACCGGCTCCTGGGGCACGGGCACCGGCTCCGGCGGCATGCAGATGAGCGGCTGCGCGACGGACCGCAACGGCTGGCACGGCGTCTTCGTGGACGCCTCCGGCAACGGGCCGATGGTGATATCCAACCTCATGACCCGCCGGGACGGCCGGAACGGCGGCACGGGCAACGGCGGCTACGCGGGTGTCGGCGCGGTGAACGCCACGGTTCCTCTGGTCATCAGCGGCTGGACCAACTACCCGGGGACCGACGACGACGGGTTCCAGGCCAACAGCCCTCAGTACGGCGGCACGTTCACCGGCAACACCTCCGTGCAGATCGACCACGCCTATCTGCACGCGAACGGCGCGGGACTCCACAACGGCGGCGGAAACACGGTGTTCCGCGTCGGCAAGAACATGGTCTACGCCACGGGCCCCACGGCTACCCCTGCCCGCCAGGCCGTGACCAACCTCGTGGAGGTCGATGCGGTCTCCGGGCCTGTCTCGGACGCCTCGTTCCCCCAGACGCCCGCGAACGGGACCTTGGGCGTCGACACCCTCAACAAGCGGCTGTACGCCCGCTCAGGAGGGACCTGGAGCTACACCTCGCTCGACAATGGCGCGGGTGGCGGAGGGAGCGGGGGCACGATCCCCGGGACCTTCAGCGTCCTGGAGTACGGGGCCATCGGCGACGGGGTGACGGACGACCTGGCCGCGATCGACTCGGCCATGACCGCTGCCTACACAGCCGGTGGAGGAAAGGTCGTCTTCCCGCCCGGTAAGACGTATGCGGTCTCGAACTACATGCACATCCTGTCGAACACCACCGTCATCGCCTACGGGGCGACGATCAAGGGGATCGCGAACAGGGGTCTGGCCAAGCTCTACCGCGAGTCCGACACGACCATGACCGGGTACAGCGGGCACTCCCGCATCCGGATCTTCGGTGGCACCTGGGACGTCAACGCGGCGGACGGGGGTGTCGGCACGGTCACGGCGATCGTGGACGCCTTCCTCATGGCCCACAACAACGACGTGGTCTACCGAGACGTGACCGTGAAGAACGTCAGCGGTGCGCACGCCATCGACATGTCCGGATCCCAGAACGTCCAGGTGCTCAACTGCCGCTTCGAGGGATTCAAGGACAATACGGGCGACGGCAGTTCGTCCTTCCGCGAGGCGATCCAGCTCGATTTCGCGATATCGGGCTCCGGCATTAACGGGGCCTTCGACGGGACACCGTCCCGGAACATCCTCGTCCAGGGGTGCTGGTTCGGCCCGTCGGACCGTCTGGGCGGCTTCGGTAGGGCCGTCGGGTCCCACTCCAGCCGCGACGCTTCCACCTGGATCGAGAACGTCAAGATCCTCGGCAACCATGTGGAAGGGACGCTCCAGGAGGGCATCCGCGCCTACGCCTGGCGCAACGTGGTCATCGCCGAAAACACCATCTCGGGGACCGGGGCCCCGGCCATCATCATCACGGGCCCGGACCCGGCAGCCGCCGGGTACAACATCTCCTGCCAGAACGTCAGCGTCGACAACAACATCGTGGCGGGCCCGTCGTCCGGCGGGTCCAGCCCCATCCGTGTGGTCGGATACGCCGCTGCCAGGCCCACGGGGGTGACGATCACCCGGAACACGGTCATCTCATCGCCCTCCACGGGCATCTACGTCTCGCAGGCCGAGTCCCCGGAGGTCGAGAGCAACCGGGTAATGGCCTGCACGACCAGCAGCATCTACGTGATCAACTGCACGGCCCCGCTGGTCACCGGGAACCCCGTCTCAGGGTCGGGCGGAGCCAGCATCGGCATCGACACCTGCGCGGGCGGCCACGTTACGTCCAACTACGTGGACGGCTCCGGCGGTCACGGCATCCTCGTCAGCGGTGGGTCGAACGTGAGCGTCATGACGAACCGGGTGGTGGGCGCAGTGGGCTCGGGCATCCGGGCCACGTCCAGCACGGTCCGGCCGAGGATCATCGGCAATACGATCATCAGGAACGGTGTCGCAGCCACCTGGGGTCTCGATGTGACGGCGTCCGCCACGGACGCCCTGATCCTCAACAACGACCTGACGGGGTCCTCGTGGCCCACGGGGACGGCCTACAACCTGGTCGGCACCCGGCAGATTCTCGACTGGACCGGCGTGGTGGGCGTCGCCGCCCCGGGTCAGAACCTCGTGAGCTGATCGCGTCAGTTCCGCATAAGCGGGAACCCTCTCTCCCGAAGACCGTCAACGGGAGGGAGGGTTCTGTGTATCCGTACGGCTTCGGAGGAATACTCGTCATCGTTCTGCTCGTCATCCTGCTCATCATCCTGCTCTGACCCTGTCCCTCCTCGGGCCAGCACCGCGAAGGGGTGAAGACCGAGGAGGAGCACATGGGGCTTGGACGCCGTGAGAGCAGGCACGAGACACGGCTCTCGCAGACGCACGCGGCGGGGCCATACCCGACCGACTTCAGCGTGGGTCAGCACGTGATGACTGTCGACGGCATCCCGGGCCGGGTGGAAGAGGTCGTCTACTCGCCCGTCATGGGTGAGCAGTACTACGTGGTTCTGGACAGTGGCGCGGGCCAGGGGACCTACGACGCCTCCCAGCTCTCGCCGTACGCCACGAACACCCATCAGGCCTCCGGGATCCACCTCGCCAGCGATGACTATCCGGAGCTGTCCCAGATCCTCCACGAGCGGCCGGACATCGCCCTGCCGGTCCGTATGGGCTCCCTCTCGGTCACGGCGTCCACCGAACCCGAGGAGCCGGAGGACGACGAGCACTACGACCCGGACTGTGCCTACCCGCACGAGGGACCCTGCGAGTTCCGCGAGGACGGCCAGCACACGGCCTCTCTGCGGACCCTGGCGATGCCCCCGAAGTCCGGCAAGCCGGTTCGAGGTGAGTACCACTACGAGATCAAGCCCACCTACGAGGGCAGCAGCAGTCACGAGCTGCACGGCTACATCGACGGCCAGTACGCGGGCCGGATAAGCCACTCTGCTTACGGGTCGCAGGACGACTACGGCCACCCCGACCCCAACAGCAACCCCGAGGACGCCGAGGCCGTCAAGGTCCACATGCTGCACACCGAGCCGCACGCCCGGGGCAGTGGCGTGGCCTCGGCCATGATGGACTCGCTCTACCACCACTACTCGAACGCCTGGATCAACCACGGCTACCGGACCGATAATGGCTCCACGTGGTGGAACAAGTACGAGGAGCCGGACCCCTCCCGCAACGTCCACAACGTCGCGCCGCACACCCAGCACCCGCGACTGAAGAACCACTGGACGAGTCACTTCGACACTGACGACGTCGTAGACGACATGAACTCCCTCGCGGACACGAACGCCCAGCTCGGTCACGAGGGAAACGCTCACCGGCAGTGGGATCACACCGAGTACGGCGGCCGGGAGGCGGACCCGTCGTACAACTGCGACGAGTGCGACTCCGACGGCGAGCACCAGTGCGAGCACTGCGGAGGCTACGTCCGTCATGCCGACGCCGAGGATCACGAGGAGGAGCACGCCCGTCGTCAGTGCGACGAGTGCGACGACGACGGCGAGCACCAGTGCTCCGAGTGCCGCGAGTACGTCAATCACGACGACGTGGGTGAGCACGCGAAGGAGCACGGACCTAAGTGCGACGACTGCGACTCCGACGGTGACCACCACTGCCCCGCCTGCGAGAGCTCCATCAAGCACGACGACGTGGAGGAGCACCAGAAGGAGCACGAGGGCGACGAGACCAGCGACCCCACCAAGGTCGGCCTGCACAACGCCGTGACGCTCCCTCTGTCCCGCGAGGACTACAACTTCGTTCACGACCGCTCGGTCCCGGCCGACAAGCGGGCCCACCACCTGATGAGCCAGATCGGGCGAGGGGCCATGCCGGAGAAGTACTGGCACCCCAGCGCGGACACCGCGCACGAGGAGGAGCAGGGGCACGCCTCGCAGAACGGCCGGGGCCGATCTCACGGCCTGGGCACGACCGTCACCCTTCACGCGCACCCGCTGAACGAGGCGGAGGCCCAGGACGGGGACGCCTACACCCGCTCGGGTGAGCACACCCACATCGACGCCGCCCCGGCGCGGTTCCGCCTGAAGGGCATCTCCTGGGGCGACAACACGTCCCCGGAGCACCACCACGAGTTCGGCGGCAACGGCCTCCACGTCTCCACGTCGCCCCGGGAGTACTTCCAGCAGCGGCCCAGGCAGATGTCCGAGCAGATGCAGCGGGACATCCAGCCGTTCCACCGGAATCCCTCGTACCAGCGCCCGGCCCCCGAGGTGCACCCGGACCAGAAGAAGCTCTTCTCCCAGTTGTCCAGGAATCCTTGGAGTAACCTGGGTCTGGAAGACACGATCGCAGGAGGCTTCTATGACGACCGAGCCGCAGGACGAGAGCCCGGAGGACGACGCTCTGCGAGCCGAGGCAGCCGTCACGGAGACGACGATGCCCCCGGAGATCGAGGAGCGTCTGGCGAACCCTGGCGAGTCCCGGCAGATCAGCCTGAACGATCTCCGATACCGCGTCGCCAGGCGTCGGGCGGAGCAGGAGTAGAACTCCACCCCGAGGTCCAGGAGGACCTGAACGGGCTCGGGGGTGGTGCCAAGCATGTCTCGGACACCATCGACGGCCTCCAGCAGGGCGGTGGCAGCGTGTCCACGTACCCGCTGAGCCACCCACTGGAGGGCTGGCACGCCGCGATCACTCCGGGAGGGCACCAGGTCGTCCACCGGACCGACCCGGACTCCGGGGCCCTCCACGTCGGCTACGCCGGGTACAACATCGCGGATGCCGAGCAGCGGCTGGGTGCCCAGTCCGGCGGGACCACCTCCCTGGACATGCACTTCCACCCGGCGGCCGAGAAGGAGTTCGACCGCCTGGACGCCAAGAAGCAGGACAAGGCGCTGGACGTCATGGATCGGCTCTCCCGTCAGGAGGCCCATCCGAACGACCACGCGCTGACCGGACCGATCTCCGAGGGCAAGTGGCGGTCGGCCCGTATCGACTTCCTGCACCGGATCGTGCACCGATACGAGGACGGTTCCGGAAACCCCGTGGGCCCCGGCCAGAACGCTCAGCGTCTGCGCATAGGGTTCATCGGCCCGCACAACTACGACGACGCCAACCGGCGGCTGGCCTCGGACTACCGGATCCAGCACGGCGCTCCGGGACCCGGTGAGGGGAACCAGAACCTCAAGGAGGTCGACCCGTCGGAGAGCGAGGTCGACATCTACCGGTCGGTGCCGCATGGGGTGCACCACATCAACGCGGGCGACTGGGTCACCACCAACCCCGACTACGCGCACCAGCACGGCTACGGCATGGCCTCGCGCGACGGCGACTGGCCGGTGCTGCACGCGCGGGTCCCGGCCGAGCACGTGTGGACTGACCACAACGACGAGAACGAGCAGGGTTACCACGGTCCGGATCTGCACCAGCCGGGCTTCCACCACCCCGACCTGGGCCACCTCACGCACCTGGACGCCGAGTACGGCGAGGAGGAGCACAAGGAGCACGGGATCCACTTGCTGAGCCCGGAGGAGGCCCCGGAGGTACACGTCGGCACGGCGGTCCACCTCAGCCCCGAGGACCACGCGTACGTCCACGGGGGCGCTCCCATGGCGGACCGGGCCCAGCGGCTGTATCAGCGGGCCCGGGAACTGGGTCGCGGCCACCTGATCAACGACGACCATCCCGACCCGGACGGTGCCTCCATGGACGCCGACGCGGACGCGATGGATCATCCGAAGGAGCCGCACCCGCCGACCCACGTCGTCTTCCACGGTCGCGAGGGCGGCGATGAGCACCACGGCATCTCGTGGGCCGAGGGGGCGAAGAGTGACGACGAGTACGACCCGGTGTACCCCGGCGAGTACACGCACCATGCGCTCGTGGACGGCAGCCACTACAAGCTGGGGGCCAGCCTGAACGGCATGGACGGCGGATTCGAGGACGTCTCCGAGGCGATCCCTGAGGAGGAGATCGTGCATCACACGGCGGGCTTCGACCCGTACAGCCTGCTGACCCTGGCCAGTCAGGACCGCGAATTTAAATTCCACTTCACCTCGGCCTGGGCGGACGTCCGGCGCAAGGCGAAGCGGATCCGGTCCGAGGGCGGGGTGCGGATCACCCTCGCCTCCGACGGCGTGGTCTTCGGGGAGGTCAAGGGCGACACCCACGTCTACGAGACCGGCGTCCAGCGCCTGCCCGGCTCGAAGCACTCCGTGGCCACCTACACCTGCGGCTGCAAGTGGGGCGCGTACCACTGGGGTGCCTCGGACGACTTCTCGCGGTTCGCGGGCCGGATGTGCTCGCACGCCCTCGCGCTCCAGTACGAGGCCGCGAGCCGGGGCATGTTCGGCCGGGACGTCAGAGAGGACGCGACCCGGCCCGAGTGGGTGCCGCAGAAGGTCGTGATCCGCTACGACATCGACTCCGGCACCAACAGGATGGTCCGGTCGTCCGCGAAGGTCGACACCCCCCTGGACCTCCTGGTGGCCCTCGCGCGGGCGCAGGGCGACGACCCGGAGGAGCTGGCCTTCATGCTCACCTCGCTGGGCATGCCTGTGACGGCGGCGGTGAACTCTCCCTGGGGTGAGCCCCAGCCGGAGCGGCCGAACTACATGCCGGGCCCGACCAAGCCGAAGAACCCCTCGGACAACCCCGGCTCCACCGGCTGGGCCACCGGCGGCGACCCGGAGAACTGGGACCAGATCACGCCCAACGCCCTCGGGGACCGTGTGGCGGTCCTGGGGCCGCCGGAGGACGAGTTCCTCTTCGAGGCCGCGATCCCCCAGGAGATCGCGCAGTCGGAGGACCCTCTGGCGTCCCAGCAGGGCGTGGAGGGCCTCCCGCCCGAGACCACCCCGGTGATGGCCGCGCAGGGCCCGCCGCGCCCCTCCGGGCCCAAGGGCGGCCAGGGTGGCCGGATGCCTCCGGGGCACCCCCACATGCCCGAGCACGAGGACGAGCCGAACCCCCTGGAGAAGGAGGCCTTCTGGCCCCTGGTCCGCGCCGTGGCCCCGCTCGTGGCCGAGCACCTCCTGACGGATGACGACGAGGAGAAGCAGGGGGCCGAGGCGAGTCTCAACATGGAGCCGGAAGGGGCCCTGCCGTTCACCGACGGGGACGGCCCGGACCTCCAGAGCGACGAGTCCCTCACGCCGCCCAGGGCGGCCTCCCTGGGCGTCCAGGACATCGTGGCGCAATTCCAGTCCACGGCGGCCCACCTGGCCCCCGGAGGCTCCTCGGGGCCCGTGGGAGGTCGTGGGGACGCCTCGGAGATCGCGCAGGCCGCGCATGCCGCTCTGTCGAAGATGGCCCTGAAGGACTACAACCCGGCCGAGCAAGCTGCGATCATCAATGAGGGCGCTCACGGCGTCAGGGCCGCCAACCTGGACCGCCTGGACATCGCCGACACCCACTACGCGCACATCAGCGACGAGGACGAGGACGACGGATGGCTGTGAAGAAGGCAGACGAGGCTCCGGAGGAACTGGAGACCCCCAGTGGGGTACTCAAGGAGGTCGCCGAGCCGATCTTCGGCGGAGAGGCCAAGAGCATGGCCGTCACCAAGGACGTCAACGTCCAGCAGCTCGTCCGAGAGATCGACGACCGGCTCGGTGACCCCGGGCGGTACCAGGTCGTTGGTCACCTGGAGGACGACGACAACCCGGTCTCCGAGAAGAACCCCCTGACCCTGTACGTGCACGGCGACGCGGACATGCGCACCGTCCGAGGCGTGGTGGAGTCGCACGAAAAGGACCCGGGCTACGGCCTCACGGACGAGGAGAAGAACCTCAACGAGCTGAAGGAGAGGCTCCGTTCGGGAGAGGACCTCCCGGCGTCGGAGCTGAACCAGCTCCTGAGGTCGATCCTCTAAGGGGTTGTCTCTCCAGGAATTCTTGGAGTAGACTCTCGGGTACAAGTTCAACGACTCCTCTGGAGGACCCGATGGCCTACTTCCTGGACCCGGAACTGGCAGCCCTGGCGACCAACGCCCCGCGCGTCCCGCAGCAGCGGACCGCCGCGACGGCAGCGGACAACCGACGCAAGAACAAGTTCGGCAAGAGCTGCCACAAGTGCCAGACCTGGGTGAAGGCTGAGAAGGGGTACCTGGACCGCGTTGGTGGCACGTGGGTGGTGTACTGCTCCACGTGCCCCTAGAACCCTGGAGGCACCATGACAGAGGAATTTAAAAAGGACCACGATGGCCGCGTCCGGCCTCCTCACTCCCACCAGGAGGACGAGGAGCGGATGCGGCCTGACGAGCTTCGGCGACACCTCGCCTCCCACCACGGATGGACCCAGGCGATGTTCCGCAAGGGGCGGGCCCAGGGGACGGCCGGACTGAGGTACCTGGAGACCTGGCACAGCAACGACCACGTCCCGATGGCGAGGCCCCGATGACCACCTGGTCCGTGGAAGAGCAGCAGGACGGCTCGGTCGTCCTCGCCTGGGATCGGAAGAGGCAGTCCTTCCCGAGTGAGGACGCGGCGGTGCGGTTCATCAAGGCGAACCGATCTCCGCAGGACCGGGTGATGAAGGTCGAGAAGGACGGGTATACGACCCCTATGAACCGTCGCCGGTGGCGGGGTCGCGGCTACGACCTGTGACCAACGAATCTGCGAGTACGTCGGCCTCGTTCTGAGTCGCCTTTTTAAAAAGGGGTCTTAGCTCACGGTCGCCTAGCACTCGCTCACGCTGGGTAACGAGCCTGCTGTGGGGTTGATCACGTCAAGGCCTTGCCTCTGTTGCGAGAACCCGTCCAGGGCCTAGAGTGTTCACAAGACCTGGTGATCTCTGGCAGGACACCATCGAGGGGCCTTTCGTTCCATCTGGAGCGGAGGGCCCCTCGTGCTGTCTGCGGGGGCGTCAGCGCCGGGAAAGGTTGAAGGGCCACCGTTTCGACCGATGAAGGAGGGGCCATGACGACCGCTCGGGGCCTCCCCCTCATACGTCCTACCTGCGGGGGGTCCACGTGGCGCAAGAGCCTGTGAACAAAGACGACTTCAACCGCTACGTTGACCGGCACGACCACCAGCACGCGGCGCTGGACGGACGCCTCGCCCGGGACATGGTTCCGATGGCTCAGTACATGGCGGACCAGAGATCGCTGGAGCGTCGCCTCCGGGACATCGAGAGGGATGTCGAGGAGAAGTCGGACAGCGATGCCCTCAGCACCCAGACGTCCCGGATAGACAAGCTGGAGCAGCGTCCGGCCAATGTGCGCAACTACCTGATCGCGCTGGCCGGACTGGGGCTTACGCTTCTGGGCATTGTGGTGAGCGCGTACTTCTCCGCGAAGGGTGCTCAGTAGTGGCCGGACACCACGTTCAGAAGAAGTCGGAAGGCTGGTTCGATCAGAATCAGACAAAAGTTCTCGGGATCAGCGTCATCGCGCTGTTCGTGCTGATGGTCGCGAGCGGGTTCTACGTCTCGTACCAAATCTGGGCGTTGTCCCACAGAAACTCAGAACAGGCCCGCGTCGTGGACCTGTTGGCGAGCAACCTGGACTCGTCCCGAAAGCAGCTCAGTGAGAACGGGATCACGCCATCTGCCCCTCCTGCTGACAAGGTCGTGGAGCAGGTCGAGGGGATCAAGGGCGATACTGGCGCTCCGGGTCCCAGAGGCGTACAAGGCCCTCCCGGCCCCACCGGGAGCCCCGGCCCTACGGGACCCCGTGGTCCGCAGGGCACTGAGGGGACTTCTGGGACGGACGGGAGCGACGGGGCCCCGGGTGTCGCCGGTTCAACCGGCCCTTCCGGCGCACCCGGGGTCAGCGGCTCCAACGGCGAGCCCGGCCCGGCGGGGCCAAAGGGCGAGCCGGGTCCTGCGGGACCACAGGGACCCATCGGACCTCAGGGACCCCGGGGTGAGAAGGGCACGATGCCCTCCACCATGACCATCAACCACGCCGACGGATCCACGGAGACCTGCACTCTCCAGGAGGACGGGTCCACGTACGCCTGCGCCTACTCAGCCTCTCCCGACCCTTCCGACTCGCCTACGGATTCTCCGGGGAATCCCTCTGGGCCCCTGTCAGTTACCTATGCGATCGTGGCGGACAGGAAGCGATTGTCTTAGGGGGTGCTACGTGCCCGCACAGCCCACCAACCCTGCGCAGAACACCGGCCTTGTCATCATCGTCGTCGGTATCTTCATGGTCATCATCACGTTCCTCGCGGTGACCTACCTCAACTCGGATGCCATCAAGACGAAGCAGGACAAGAACTCTCAGTCGGCCAGCACCCAGCGGTCGGACCTGCTCCAGATCACCTGTGCCCTGTGGGACTCCGTGGGGGAGCCGGAGGAGGTCGATCCGGCGGTGGCGGCGAAGGTCAGGGCCGTCTGCAAATAGGACTGTCGTACTGTCCCGAGAGGCCCGAGCCCTTTGAAAGGGCGAGGGCCTCCGACATGAAGAGGAGCGGACCATGTCCACAGGGCCACAGAAGTTCCCGGGCGCGAGCACTACGTACTGGCACGAGGGCAACTACGGCGGCACCGCCATGGAGGTCAACGTCGTCGTCTGGCACTCCACCGAGGGCACCAGCGTTCCGACGTACGGGGGCGGCTCCAGCGCGCCCAACCTCACCGTGATGCCGGACTTCAAGAACAAGAGGCTGGTCTGGTACCAGCACTTCAACATCGACACCTCGTCCCGGGCCCTCATGAACCTCCGGGGCGGAGTCGAGACGAACACCCTGAACGTCGTCCAGATAGAGGTCGTCGGCACCTGCGACCCGACCACCCACAAGAAGTGGGGGAACACCCCCCACCTCTACATGGCGGACCTGCCGGACTGGGTCATCGACGGACTCGCGGAGTTCGCCGCGTGGCTGTACAAGAACCACGGCGTGCCGCTCTCGGAGAACGTGACCTTCAAGGCCTACCCGGCCTCCTACGGCTCCAGCGCCGGGGTCCGGATGTCCCAGTCCAAGTGGAACAGCTACCGGGGCCACTGCGGCCACCAGCACGTTCCGGAGAACGACCACGGGGACCCCGGGGCCTTCCCGATAGACCAGATCCTCAGCAAGGCCCGGAGCCTGTCCGGCACGGTCACCCCGCCGAAGACCTCCGGCACCGGTGCGGTCAAGCCGAAGGTCTCGCTGAAGAACCTCGTCGCGGCGGCCAAGGCGGACCCCAAGCGTCCTCAGGGCAGCGGCCTGCACGAGTCCGACACCAAGCCGGTGGAGCGGGCGCTCGACAAGCTCAACCTGCTGTCCGCCTCATACGCCAAGGACGGGGCCTTCGGGTCGCTGACCGTGGAGGCGTACGCCAAGTGGCAGCGGAGCCTGGGCTACACCGGATCGGACGCCGACGGCATCCCGGGAGCGACCTCGCTGAAGAAGCTGGCCTCGAAGACCGGCTACTTCACGGTGGGGAGCTGAGATGGGCGCGCACTCGGACCGGAGCCCGGTCGAGAAGAAGGTGACGGCGGCCACCGTCGGCACCTTCGCCTCGTCGGCCGTGGTGGCCGTCCTGAACGCCTGGGTGGCCGACGCCACCCTCCTCGGGTCCCTTCCGGGGTGGCTCCAGATGCTCGTAATCGCACTGGGGCCCACGGGGGTCACCTTTGTGAGTGGCTACCTCGCGAAGCACACCCCGCGCCCGGCGGACGAGAGCACAGTACGACTCAAGAGCGTCTGACGGCCCCTAACGTCAGAAGCTCCCGGAAGCCCTCCCAGACCTGGCCTCCCCGGTCTCTGGGAGGGCTTCTTGCTGTCCTCGTCAGACCGTCCCCCGCGAAGGGGTGGAGGTGCACTGATGCTGAAGTACGCGAGCGTTGCGATCATGACGGCAGACCTCGCCCCGAAGGGTGCGAGCCGTCGTGAACTGCGCCGTTTTGCCCACCGGCACCACTTCGATTACGAGGTGCGGCCGGGGTACCTGTATGTCCGCTCGCGGGCGATCTCCAGCCGGTGCAACGACAACTTCGACGAGTTCCCGGCGGAGGAGCTGGAGAAGTCCTACGCGACCTTCAAGGGCAAGCCGGTCTTCGTCAACCACGTGAACCACGACCACAATCGGGCCCGTGGCGTGATCATCGACGCGGTACTCCACAAGGACGCGAACCGGGACGGCTCGAAGGACTGGTGGGTCGAGGTCCTCATGGAGGTCGACGCCCACCGCTTCCCGAAGCTGGCCAAGGAGATCCTGGCGGGCAACATCGCGCGCACCTCCATGGGTTGCGACGTGGCCCTGAGCGTCTGCTCCGCCTGCGGCAACAAGGCGACCACCCCGGCCGAGTACTGCCAGCACATCCCAGGAAGCAAAGGGATGATGTTGTACCGCCGGACGGCCTCCGGCCAGAAGGTCGGCGAGATCATCCGCGAGACCTGCTACGGGTTGAAGTTCTTCGAGAACAGCCTGCTCGTAGAGCCGCCCGCCGACCCGACGGCCTTCTTCCTGGGCGTGGACACCCGGGGTCTGGACAAGGCGGCCTCGAAGGTATCTGACGCTCTCCTGTACGACGACGAGATCGCGGCCTGCACCGCCGCCAAGGACCCGCGCTTCGCCGAGGTCGGCCTGGGCGTGGATGAGGACGGCCACTACGTCAAGACGCACCGGGCCCGATCGAAGTCGTACCCGGACCAGGACTCCATCCCGCAGAACGAGGTGGATCGCATCGCGGCCACCGGCAAGCAGATCAATCTCGCGGACCTCGGCCTGAGGGCTCAGGCGGCCCGCAAGAAGGCCTACGGCGAGCAGAAGGCCCCTGAGGACGTCGACACCCTGCGCGAGGACGCCTGCCCCGTCTGCGGCGACCGCGATACCTTCAACGGCACGAACTGCGAGGTCTGCGCGTACGTCGCACCTCCCAAGATCTTCCAGGACCCGGACCTGGAGAAGGCCCGCCAGTTGGACCTGCGGAAGGACATCGCAGAGTTCAACGACCCGGCCAACCCCAACCAGATCGGCCCGGACGGCCAGCCCGTCCAGGACCCGATGGATCCGGCCGCCCTGGATGAGAACGGCATGCCCCTGGATCCCGAGCAGCAGCCCGGAACGCTCCCCGGAGAAGTACAGGCCGAGGTGCAGCCGGACGACGGCTCAGCGATGGATCCGACGCAGGACGGCGGCATCCCCGACGAGGTGGGGGAACCTGTTGACCCGTCTCTCCTCGGCCCGGATGGACAGCCGCTCCAGCAGCAGCAGATGACGTTGCCCGACGGCACGCCGATCGGTCCGCAGCCCCTTCCCGGGGACGCGACCACCAACATGGGGCAGCCCTTCACCCCGGGCCCGAACATGCCCGAGGGCCCCGGCGACCCCGAAGGTCCGGAGGGTCCGATGACTCCGGACGAACTGGACGAGGACGGCCAGCCCGTGGACCAGGATGCGGGCCAGGGGGTTCCCGGGACGCCGGGAGACGGAGTGCCCGACCTGATGTGCCCCTCCTGCGGGTTCACCACGGAAGCGGCTCCGCCGACCTCTGTCGACATGGACACCCAGACGCTCCCGAACGTCGGGACGGCTCAGATGGACGGTGCACAGGCGGGAGATGTCTGCCCGAACTGCGGCTCCGCTCAGCTCATGAGCCCCGCCCAGGCCCAGGGGCAGACCCCCATGTCAGTACCTGTCTAAGGAGTGAAATGAACATCCGCGAGACCGACGCCATCTTCAACGGCCGCAAGGTCATCCAGGTCGACGAGATCTTCTTCGTGGACTCCGAGCTCGGGACCCCGTCCGAGGACGGATGGGTCTCGGATCTGCGAATCGCTGTCATCTACAAGGGGTGCATCTACAACCGGGTGGACGACACCTGGGAGTTCCGGGCCGCCCGCCAGAGGACCCAGGAGGTCCTGGAGGCCAGCCCGGTCCTGGACTGCGTCCTTGTGGAGGACGTGACCCTCTCCGAGGACGAGGCCCGAGAGTCCGCCTGCTCTCACGCTGTCTGATCCGACCCCAGCCCTCGGAAGGGTTGGAAACCACCGCCCACGGCCTGCCGTGAGCCCGAACCAGAGGAAGTACATCTCATGGGTGCAAAGACCCAGTCGGGTAACCGACCGCTCATGCAGGTCATGGCGTCTCAGCAGAAGATGCTGAAGGCCGTGGAGGCCCGCAACGAGGCCCTTCAGCACGACAATGCGGTGCTGAAGCTCCAGCTTGCCTACGTCGCCCGTCTCGCCGGTGTCTCCAAGGAACTGGAGGCCATCGCCTCCAAGGCCGAGGAGATGCGCAAGAAGGCCGACATCGACAACCCGGCGCAGCCGGTCCCGAACCCCGGCTCCCAGCCCGCCACGGAGTCCACCGAAGAGGCGGCCACCCCGGAGGCGTACGACAACCCGAACCAGATCGGCCAGACCCCGGGTGCCAACCAGGGTGTGGCGGCCGAGACCACGGCCACCCCGATGGACCCGGGTGTCACGCTCCCCACCGAGCCGTACAACAACCTCGTGGACGTCTCCGCCCCGGTGTCCGGCACCGAGACCCAGATCCCGCTGAACCAGACCCGTATCGAGACCGACGTCCGCGTGGGCGACCCGATGAACCCGGAGACGGCCTACCCGCTGAACCCGGCCTTCGGCCCGTCGGCCCAGCGGGGCACCACGCCGCCCCGGTCCGGTGAGATGAGCCAGACCGCTGCCCGCGCGGAGGGCTCGCAGCGGGCCATGGCGTCGATGCGTCTCGCGGAGCTGCGGATGGCGGCCGGTCTGGCCCGGGGGGACCGGTTCTCCGTGGCGGCCAGCATCGAGGGTGACCGGAACGTCTCCATGGAGGCCATCCGCACCGAGGTGGCCACGCTCCAGCGTGTCGCCCAGGCGGCCTCCAAGCAGGCCCGGAGCACCAAGCTCGTCCCGCGCTCCGCCGCGAGCACCCAGGGCGTCCAGCGGACCATGCCGTCCCTGGTGACCCAGCCCGCCCCGATCACCTCGGTGGCCGGTGCCGTCGGCGCGTACGACGACGACGCCGAGTCGCTCTTCGACTAGGATCCCGCCCTAGGTCTCGGCCCCCTCATTCCAGCGCTCTGGGAGGGGGCCGAGATGCGTTTTCAGGTCTTGATCCTGTCTTTCCCGGGGTGAGTCCACAGAGAGGGTGAGGAGACCGTCTCGATCCGGTATCGGGCAGACGGCTCAGGCAAAGTCCGATACGAACAGCGAGATGGGAGGAAAGCAGTGCTTCGTACTCGTATGGCCACCAGCTACATCAAGCGGACGATCCGTCCCCTGTACGGCTGGACCCAGGCGACCCCGGCATCCTGCTTCCTGGACCCGAACTGGGACCGCTCGGTGAACATCTGGCCCGGCATGGTGTTCATGCGCACCGCCGGGGAGAACGTCACCCTGATCAACGGCACCGGCGTTCCGTACGGCCTCGGTGGTCTGTACGTCGGCGGCGACGGCATCGACGAGCCGCTGGACGCGGGCATCAACACCTTCGCGGTGTGGAAGCTCGCGCCGGACGCGGAGTTCGAAATCCTGGCCCCCGCCTTCGACCCCACGGCCACGTGGACGGACCCCGGTGACGGCACCGAGGCCCTGATCTACGCCCAGACCGCCGGTGCGAACCGAGGCAAGCTGGTCCCGGCGGGCACGGCGGGCGCTTCGGCGCAGCCGGTCGCCCGTCTGCTCAAGGTCAACTCCGCCACGAAGATCACCATCGGTGGTCTCCGCCAGAAGTACTAGGAGCTGACCCATGACGACGCAGACCCTCGCCACCACCTCGTCCCTCCGGGGACGCGTCGCCCGCAAGAGCGACGACTACGCTTCCGCGATCATCGCCCGCCGCGAGAAGAGCGCCCCGCTCTCTCACGAGGCGAAGGTCCAGAAGATGGCGCTCATCCTCTCCGACGAGGTCGGCGGCATCCGTCGCCTCGGTGTCGGCATGGTGGGCCCCATCCAGCTCAAGCTGCGCTACCAGGGCATCACCCGCAACGTGCTTGTGGAGGACCCGGTCACCCCCGGTACCCCCGTCGAGTACGACGTCTGGGACGACCTGGGCCAGGCGTACATCATGTCGGGCACCGAGGGCGAGGTCCGCGTGACCCCGTTCGAGGGCAAGCGTGTGCCGGTGCGGTTCTTCCGCATCGCCTCCCGCCCGGCGATCCGCAAGGAAGACCTCTTCTACCTGCGGATCAACGCCGTCGAGCAGGCCCAGGACGAGACCAAGCAGGCCATCCTCAAGCAGGAGGACACGAGGCTCCTCGTCCTGCTCCAGGCGGCCCTGACGGACTACGCCACTCGGCCGGACCACACGGTCACGCCGAACCACAACATCACGGAGGCGTCGGGCTACCTGACGCCGGGTTCGCTGTACAGCGCCGTCGCCATGACGGACATGCACGAACTCCAGTCGGCGCGGATCCTGATCAACCCGTTCGACTTCCGCGACATGTACCGCTGGGACATCAACCAGACCGGTTGGGCGTTCAAGGACCGCATCGTCGCCGGTGAGACCATCACCAGCTTCGGCGAGTTCCAGATCCAGCGCTCGATCATCGTGCCCCAGGGCAAGGTGTTCCTGACGCCGGAGCCGAACTTCCTCGGCGTCTTCCCCGTCCTGTACAGCCTGGACGTGGAGGAAAACCACATGGTGGAGGCGTTCTGGAAGGGGTGGGTGTTCGACGAGATGGTCAACATGTCGATCCTCAACCCCAGGGGTATCGCCACGATTACCAAGGCGTGACGAAAACCCTGGGAACCTGACCCAGAAGTCACACAGCGAGACCCCACCCCTTGCGAAAGAGGTGGGGTCTCTGCTATTAAAAACAAGAAGGGCCCCTCTCGGGGCCCTTCTTCAGGTCTTGTCCACGTGCACTCCTGTCCGGCGCTCCCAGGTCCGCTCGAAGCGCATCACGTCTTCGAGCAGCCAGATCCGCCCGCAGTCGAGCTTGCGCCAGTGTGGGCACCGGTCTGCGGTGATCTCCGAGACCCTCTGCTTGGACACCTTCCAGCGCTTCGACAGCTCCGAGAGGCCCAGGACGCCCACCTTGGAGATGTCTACGAGCCGAGGTGTCGAGTCCTCTGCGTGCGTGTCTTCCATGGAATCAAGGATCCGCCCTGGCATTGACAGCGTCAACCGCAGCAGGGGTTGACACTGTCAGGTCCTGGTGTCATGCTTTGGCCAGCGCGCTACCCCCAACAGTGCTCCCGGGTATTCCCATCCCCCATGGCCCCGGTCGAGCCAGCGCGAGAAGAAGGGCCCGACCACATGGGCAGGTCGGGCCCTTCTTCCTGTTCTAGCCCCTGTGACTCCGCCTTAAGAGGTGACAGACCCCATCTCTTCGAGGAGTCCCCATGCCTGTCGGTACGGTCGTTGCCCGCAACCTGATGGACGGCGTCACCGTCCTCGCCTCGGACGTGAAGGGCACCCACTCGGTCGAGTGGGGTGCCGCGAACGACCCCAACGGCGACGACATCCAGTTCATCCCGGGAGAGGTCGTCGAGTCCGTCGCCTTCCGCCGCGCCCTCGCGCGAGGCGTGATCGCGGTCATGGACGACCAGTCCGACCCCGAGGTGACCGAGGCCCTCTCGCGTCAGGTGGACGCCTTCAAGCGCCGTCAGGAGGGCGCGAAAGAGGACGTCGAGGTGACGATCGACCGACCCTCCAGCCGCGACCAGGTCAGCGCCTTCTGCGTCGGCCCGGACACGCGCGGCACCGGCAAGTGCGGCACGCCGGTCGCGATCTCCGAGAAGAAGCTCAAGGACGTTCCGCCGCTGTGCAACCAGCACAAGAACCTGGCGTCGCAGTACGTGCCTGAGGTCAAGCAGGGGCAAGAGGATCAGGTGGAGTGGGTCCGAGTCACCCTCGGGGCCCGCGAGAGCTGAACCCCCAAGGAGGGACGAGCACATGGCAGAGAAGTCCGAGAACGAGGCCAGTAAGACTGGCCAGGACGTGGAGACCCCGGAGACCGGTCAGGACGTCAAGCGCGACCGTCAGGGTGAGCCCTACGGCGACTCCGGAACGGCGGACCAGTCGGTCTCCGGCGGCTACACGGAGCGCGACGACCACGTGCCGGACCCCACGGCCCTCACCGGCACCCTGGAGACCTCCGGCACCGGTGGCGGCGTGAACGAGCGCCTCACCGGCACCACGAGGGTCTTCGGGGACGTCGAGGAGATCACCCGCCGGGTGGAGAACCTGATCGGTGAGCGGATCACCCTCCTCCAGGAGGAGGTCCGTGGCCTGCTCCTCCAGCGAGAGGCCACCGCCCAGGTCCAGCAGATCCCGCAGCAGACCGTGGAGGACAACGGGCTCCCCACGCACACCGGCAACATCATCGCCGGGCAGGACGACACCGGCGCGGCCAAGGACGCCTCCCGCTCCGCCAACGTCGCCGGTTCGCCGGACGACGTGAGCGACGGCATCACCCGCGTGGAGGACCCCGCGCAGGACTCCTACAGCCAGACCACCATTGCCGGGGCCCGCAACCCCAGCGAGCCGGTGGAGAAGGCCAAGCAGGCCGAGGCGGAGACCTCCTCGGAGGAGCCCAAGGAGTCCGGCGACGGCAAGGACTTCCAGCAGGCGGCCGACGACTACGCCGCGAAGATCAAGGAAGTGGCCTCCGGCAAGACCACCGCCCGCAAGACCACTGCCCGGCGTCAGACCGGCGGCACCACCAAGAAGTAGCCGAGAACCCGTAGGGGAGCAGCACCATGACCACACCGCCCGGATACTCGGGTAATCAGACCGACACGTCGGGCGTGTCCGGGAACTCCGGTGCTGCCCCCGACGGCACTCAGGACAACGCGTCCGTGGCCGAGACCGCCACTCCGGCGGGCTACGGCGGCGACCCGGACACCGGACTGAAGCCGGACCCCAACCAGCAGATGACCGGTACCCCGGAGACCTCGGGGACCAGCAGCGAGAACGACGGCCCCTGGTCGCCGTCGACCAACTACCTGACCGGCACCCCGGACACCCAGACCATCGGCTGGCCGGTGACCCAGGGGGTCACCAAGGCCTACCGGGCTCCGGCCCAGGGCATCGGCTACGTGGGTCCCTCGGGCGCGGCCGACACCACGTGGACCGACAAGCCGATCTCCGACGGCCAGGTCCGCAGCGACTACGTGCAGAACATGACCGGCACCCTGGAGTCCAACCTGATCGGCTCCACGGGCCCGACGAGCGCTCTCGTCCCCGTGGCCCCGGGCGGGACTCCCACGGTCACCACCGGCCCCCGGTCCGTCACGGTGTCCTGGTCGGCTGTCGCAGACCCGCACGCCACGGCTCCGGTGCTCGGGTACGTCGTGCTCGGCTCCACCGGCGGCACCACGTTCGTCGGCGAGGACGTCACCCGGGCCACCGTGACCAACCTGGACCCGGGCCAGACCTACAAGTTCCGCGTGGCGGCCCGGAACAAGAACGGTGTCGGCCCGTACGGCGCGCTCTCCGGGTCGGTCCGTCCGTACAACCCGGACGTGCCGGACGTACTCAAGCCGGGCGGCCTGGACTCCTACTCGGCCCAGAACCCCATCTACAAGCCGGACGGGACCGTGCTGGCCGGTTCGGGCACCCTGGGCACTCCCGGGGCTCCCACGGGCGTCACGCTGACCGCCGGGGCCGCCGGTGTCCTGGACGTGTCCTGGACGGCTCCTGCGGGCGGCAAGGTCGTGACCTACACGGTCACCCTGTCGACGGGCCAGACCAAGTCGGTGTCCGCCGCGACCCTCACCACGTCGTTCACCGGTCTGGCCACCGGTACCGCGACGACGGCCCGGGTGACGGCGGTGGGTACGGTCGGCAGTACTCAGTCCGCCCAGTCCTCCTCGGTGAACGTGCCGTAGGACCCAAGGCGTGAGGAGCCCCGTGGTGAACCTGACACCCGGGGCTCCTCGCACTTCTGTTGGTAGTCGGCAGGGAGATCCTGTCGGTGACCCGGGCTCCCCCTGGAAGAGTTGAGGGAGACCACCCGAGAGGAACTGGAGCGGATGTCCACACTCAGCCAGCACATGGGGCTCAAGATCCCCGACGGGTCGGACCCGTTCCTGCGGACCGACTTCGTCCAGAACTACAACACCCAGGACAAGTACCCGGGCAACTGGATCTGCACGTCCACCACCCGGCCCAACTGGGGAGCCGGTCAGGCGGGCATGTGCATCACCGAGACCGACACCCGCCGGACCATGCTCTGGACCGGCACCACCTGGCGGGAGAAGCTCTACGGCCCGGCCGTCTGGTACGGCTCGATGCGCCCCCAGGTGATGATCGGCGGCGGCACCATGGTGACCTACGTGGTGGGCACCTTCACGGTCAACCGGCCCGGCTCCCTGTTCGGCATCGCCACCACGGAGCACGCCCTGTACTGCCGGGGTCGCCAGGGCTGCACCACCCGCCTGATGATCGACGGTGCCGACGCGAACTTCGACGGCCCGAACCAGCACGGCGAGTACGTCCAGTCGGACTTCCCGAACACCTCCACCTTCGGCACCGGCCGCTGGTACGACACGGTCACCTCCATCGGCGTCCGCAACATCTCCGCCGGTACGCACTCGATCGGTATCCGGGTGTCGACCATCGACAGCTCCGAGGCCCAGATCAAGCTGACCTCGGTCCGCGCCATGGCCATGTTCGTCAACGCGACGGACCGCTAGGAGCCCGCATGACGCTCTACTGGAACGACCGGCAGTACGTCTCGCAGTACGCCATCGACACGGTGGGGCTGAACATCGTCAAGGACCAGCAGCCGCTGGACGCCGACGGGCCGGTCACCGTGCAGATGATTGGTGAGGACACCGGCCAGATCATCTTCAGCCGGTCCGCCGACCACCTCGGACTGGGCGACTACGCCACGGTGTTCAGCAGCTCCGAGACGTCCATCCCGGGCATGTACACCCTGCGGTGGGACTACGACATCGCCTCCGAGCCGCAGTACTTCGAGGGCGGCATCGAGATCGGTCCCGCCTCCCCGGCGTACGACAACCTGCCCGAGCCGATGAAGGGGATCATCGAGTCCGTCTGGGTCAGGATCGCCGACCTGATCGACTCCCCTGGCGGCGGTCCGAACGCCCTGACGTACGTTCAGAGCCGGTTCGGCCGGGGGCGGATAGCGGAACTCCTGCGGATCGGCCTGGGCCGGATGAACACCATGGCCCAGCCGCACCAGACGTACACCCTGGACGGCAACGGGGGAGCCCAGTTCCCCTACGTCCAGTGGGGCCCGCTGCTGGAGTCCATGACCTGGATCGAGGTCCTCAAGCACTTGATCAGGATCTACACCGAGCAGCCGCAATTTATGGGTAGCGGCAACGTCTCCCGGCTCGACCGCAGGGACTACGTGCAACGGTGGCGGGACGTCCTCATGGAGGAGGAGCAGCTCGTGAAGGAGCAGCTCCAGCACTTCAAGATCGCGTCCATGGGGCTCGGCCGTCCGGCCGTGCTCATCTCCGGCGGGGTCTATGGTCGGTATGGTCCCACAAGAATGGCGGGGTCTGTTGCAGCGAGGCCCCGATACTGGACGAGATGGTACTGATTCGTCCCTATATGTCCGATATGGGGCAAGCAAGAGCCCCTGCCCACTTCGACTGGGCAGGGGCTCTTCGCTGCTCTTGACCTACCGGCAGCTCTTGGGTGTGCAATCGGGAGAGAGCGCGGGCGCGGAAGGTCAACGCAGCCTAGGGTCTTGCGCATGACTCAGAACGAGATCTCCAAGGATTGGTTCACCGCCTCCGCCTGCGGTGAGAACAACTCGTGCGTTCAGGTCCGCATCCACCAGAGTGGGGCCGTGGACGTCCGCAACTCCACCGACCCGGAGGGCCCGATGGTCTCCTTCACCCGCGAGGAGTGGGCGGCGTTCCTCACCGGAACCAAGGAGGGCGAGTTCGACCTGAGCTGATCCCGCTTCACTCTTCCGCGTGAACCTGATACCGTCAGGGGCAGTGCGGATGTAGCGTCATACACGGAAGGCCTCGCCGGGTCCACAGCGGCGGGGCCTTCCGTCGTGTCTGCCGCCAGGTCAGACCCCGGAATGGGTGAACAGGGCCATTCCCGGGAGGTCAGCATGCCGAGGTTCACCGCGCGGCCGACGCCGCCGAACTACCCCCAGGAGTTCCAGCCCTACTACGTCCGGCTGCCGCAGCGGTGGGCGGTCGACCAGGAGCGCCAGAGGCACTACCAGGCGCTGTACAGCATCGGCGAGTGGACGATGTTCTGCCTGATGTGGCACCTGGACGACTTCAAGAAGAGCCTGGTCGACCGGTGCCCCACCTGCTACACCTCCAGCCGCTACGCGAGCGCCTACGAGCAGCCGAGTCAGAACAAGTGCCTGGACTGCTTCGGGACGACGTTCGAGGGCGGCTTCCGGGCACTCATCGTGCGCCCCGCCGTCTTCTCGGACTCCGACGAGAACCAGCAGTACCAGGCGCGAGGTGTGGTGGCCACGGACTCCCTGGACATGGAGTCCACTCCGGACTTCCGGGTCCGTACCGGTGACTACTGCTTCCGGTCCACCGGCCACCGGTTCTACCTCCGGGTGCCCGAGAGGATAACGCTCCGGACCGGCTTCACCACTCCGTACCAGCGCTCCTCGGCCATCGGCTACAACCACGCCAGGGCGTCCCTGGAGGACCACAACACGGTGTCCTACCTGATCCCCCCGGTGGAGAAGGACCTCGTCGACATCCTGAACGTCAAGGCCACGGAGCCCCTGGACTTCAGCGCGTATGAAATTTTGCGCTCGCCCCTTATTCCCGTAGATGACCTGGCCTAGGAATTTAAAAATGAGCCTGCTTTGGAAGAAAGCTGCTGCGTTCCAGATAGACCCCCGCCAGGGCATGGCGTGGCACGTGGAGCCGGGTGAGGAGAACTACGCCCGGAGCGCCAAGCACGTGAGGGACGCCGGGTTCGCCGGTCACGTCGACCACGACGCGGACACCCGGGCCGAGTACGCAGGGATGGACGAGGACCACGACGAGGACAAGTTCGACGAGGACCTCTACGACCAGGCCCACGAGAACGTCGTCCAGTCCCGGGACCAGCGCCACTACGACGAGCACGGCGAATTCCCGCAGTCGTACGACGATCGCAAGGACGACGAGTACTACCGGCTGAAGGACCAGAAGGCCCGGGAAGACGAGCCGGACCACGAGGACAACGCCCTGATGAACTTCGTGGGCAACCACGGGACCAACACGGCGCACTGGCACCAGCACGGCGAGTACGGCGCGGTGAACCTCCAGCAGCCCGTCTACGCCACCCAGAGCCACGTCTCCCAGGCACACATCGACAAGTACCTCCACGACCCCAACGCGATGTCCCACCACCGGACGAAGTACCAGAACGCCGGTAACAGCGACTACCTGGGCGACGGGGCCCCGATGTTCGTCACCCACCAGGGCCGCCTGCACACCACCGAGGGCCACCACCGGACGGCAGCCGCCCTCCAGCGCGGGGACAGCCACATCATGGGCTGGCACTACGACGCCGACAAGCACGGCGGCTTCCCGGACGAGGACGGCAACATGCCGGGTCACCCCGACTACTACGACCCGAACGAGTGGTGACGTGAGTCTTCTCTGGAAAACCGCAATCCGCCGTACCGCCGCCTGGGCCCCCGCCGACTCCGAGGAGCACTATCACCCCTCGGAGCTGGAGGGCGGCTACTACCCCCACGGCAGCCCGGACAGTCCGTACCTGACACACCGCGACGTGTTCGGGGACGGCTCGCACGTGCGGAAGATGACCGAGTCGATCAAGCAGCACGGCTACGATCCGGCCCGGCACGGCCAGCTCGGGCTGAACCTCACCGACCACGGCGAGAACATCTACAACCACGCCACCGGAACGGAGAGCCACCCGGAGATTCCGCACCACAACCACGAGCACCTGCTCCAGGCCCTGAAGGACTCCGGCCACGGCCCGGTGCCGGTGCACGTGCACGACCAGCGCTCGGACGAAGGCGGCGACCCGGCCCCCCGCTACTACCACGGCACCACGGCGGAGGACCTGGAGGAGATCCACCCGAACCACGGCACCGGTGGCAACTTCGGCAAGTTCATCCACGAGCCCGGACACGCCTATGCCACCGGCAAGGACTCGGCCTGGCACTACGCCACCCAGGCGGCCGACGCCTACGGCGGCACTCCGCGTGTCTACGAGGTCGCCCCGAAGGGCCCGGTGGAGGAGGACCCGATTGTCGACGCCCACGGTCGCCTGCGGGGCAACAACTCCGACGACGTGCGGTCCAGGCACGGATTCACCGTGGTGGGCGAAGAGGAGATGCCGGAGCACCTGCACCACCTCTACGGCGAGCACGAGGACGACGAGGACGAGTGGGGCGACGAGGACCACGACGAGCACGGGTGGTGACCTGATGAGTCTCTTGTGGGTGCTGGCCAAGCGGATGCCGGAGGTCGAGCATGTCCCTCTCCACGAGGTCCTGAAGAACTACAGGCCCACCGAGGCGAACACCTGGGAGGGCGTGCGCGGGGTCTACGAAGAAGACCACCCGGTGATGATGCAAGGCCTTCGGGAGGACATGCGAGAGAAGGGCATGCTTCGCCCCGTGGACGCCTTCCCTCACTGGAGCGGCGGTTGGGGCATCAACAACGGCCACCATCGAATCCTTGCGGCCGAAGGGGCTGGGCTGACCCACGTGCCAATCCGGCACTGGGGTAGCGAGAAGGACATCCCCCGACCCAAGGAGCATTGGGACCCAGAAGAGCGGGAGCACTACGAGCCCGACGGCGACGACGACGAAGGACAGCCGAGGTACTGATCCATGCTTTTGGAAACCCAAGAGATGCGGATCGCGGCGGAGCCGGATCGGATCATCATGATCGTCAAGGGCCTGAGCCCCAACAAGGCCCGGTCCGCCGCCCTTTCAGCGGTTCGCGAGGCCAGAAGGAAAATGCCCAAGATGAGCGGGGCCTCGGCCGCCCGGCTCCAACCCCTGTACGGCAAAGGGTACTTCGGCATCTGGTGGGCGGACTCCTACGTCTTCTTCCAGGACCACGGCATCCGCCCGTTCACCATGCGCAACCTCGCGGGCAAGACCATCCCGATGTGGATCGACGACCCCACCGGCATCGAGCGGTCCAAGAATCCCAAGGCGAAGGTGCGGACCACGGTCTCCGGGAAGACCCAAGTCCTCATCTTCCGGCGTGCTGCCAACATCGGCCAGAGGATCACCAAGTACGGCAAGGACCGCAACGGGAACCGGATCGTCGTCTCCGACAAGCCCGCCTCGTACCCGGGCGCACCGGGCCGGATCGGCTCCCGGGAGACCGGCAAGCCCTTCACCCGTGAGGGCAAGCAGGGCGGCCAGATCGCCCGGGGGAACGTCGGCGTACGGTGGCGTCACCCGGGCATCGCGCCCCGGCTGTTCCTGAACAATGCGGTGACGCTGGCGGCTCAGTGGTACGGGATCCTGCCGACCCGCGTCTACCTCTGCGACCGCGCCTGGCGGCAGATCCTGGAGTCCCGCTGATGTACATCGCTCCGCTGAAGACGCTCCTTGTGGAGGCTCTCCAGGCCACGTTCGACAGTGTCTATCCCGTGACCAAGTTCCGGAACGCCAACATCAGCCTTGAGTACCCGATAGACGTCCAGGACTACCCGTCCCTCTGGGTCGACTACGACGACACCCAGCCCCTCCTGAGAGCCGGTATCGCCCACCAGGAGACCAGGAGCCCCCTGGACGGCGCGACGGTCGCCCCGTTCACCCGCTGGCGCTTCCAGGGCTACGTGTCCGTCACGGCGGTCGCCATGACCTCTCTGGAGCGCGACGAGCTGTTCGACGAAGTGGTCCGGGTGGTGGCCTTCGGCAACGAGGACACCATCGTCGGCCGCTTCAAGAGCCGGATCGCCAACAACGACCTGATCGCGGCCAACCTCCAGACGGACAAGATCGACGTCCGAGGGAGTGCCGCGTCCCCCGGGACCCCCTGGGGCACCGACGAGATGATGTACGAGCGGTCCCTGAATCTGGAGATCATCGGGGAGTTCGTGCCCGACCCGAGCACCGGAGTCCTGATCCCGCTGTCCCGGATCAAGGTCATCCCGGACGAGTACCTTCCCGGGGATTCCGGCAACCCGTTCCCTCCGGACGTCATCGGCGACGGATTCACCGGCTGGCACTGACCTCCTGTCCTCCGGGGCCCTTCTCCTGCGAAGGAGTGGAAGCTCGATCTAGCCACCGGTCCCGGAGGGGTACTTCATGCCGGACTTCACCTCGTACGTACCGCCGGGTGTGTACGTGCAGGACACGTCACTGCCTGTCGTCACCCCCACCACGGTCACCACCAACACGGTCACCGTGATCGGCCCGGCGATCGGCTATCAGACGCACACCGAACTGGTCCAGGTCTACTGGAACTCGAACACGGCCCTGGCCAAGCGCGGCATCTTCGTCGCAGCGGTCACAGGCCCTCCGGCCATCGGTGCCCCGGTGGTGAAGAACTCCGCAGGAGTCACCCTGGCGGCAGGCACCGACTACGACTTCGTGGTGGACGCCTCCGGCACCGGCGGTGCGGCCAACGCGGTGACCTACATCAAGCGCCTCGGCACCGTCGACACCCCCTCGGACCCGTCCCCGGGCGGACTGAAGGACGGCGACGCGGTCTTCGTCACGTACAACTACGCGGACACGACCTACTACACGCCGCAGGAGTTCACGGACCCCAGTCAGATCGCGGCCACCTACGGCGCGGCGGTCTCCGGCTCCACGCCGACGAACCCGAACGCCTCCCAGGTCGTCTGCGCGCTCACTCTGGCCGCCCAGATCGCCATGGCCAACGGCGCGAGCAACATCCTGGCCCTGCCGACCAACCCGGCCGACGGCACGGTCAAGGAGCAGTTCGAGGCGGCCTACGCCAAGATCGTCACGAACTACAAGGCCCAGCTCATCGTCCCGCTGTTTGTGGATGCCGCCCCGCAGCTCTCCGGGGACCCGGGTGACGCCCACACGGCCGACGCGGTGCTCGCGCTCATCCAGGACGCGAACAACCACTGCGTGAACACCTCGGCCGAGGGTCACGGCCGGATCGCCTTCATCGGCTTCGAGACCAACTACGACGCCGTGACCCGGAACTACGACGCCGTGGCCCAGCAGATCGCCTCCAAGCGCACGGTCCTGGCGTACCCGAACCAGATGAGCTTCTACAACACCCGGCTGGCGCAGACCACCGTGGTGGCCGGGTACTACCTCGCGGCGGCCATGGCCGGACGGCTGGCGGGCGGAGAAGTCGCCCGAGGCCTGTCGAAGACCAACCTGACGGGCTTCAACGGCATCCCCCCGGCCCTCGCGCAGATCCAGACGAAGTCCTTCAAGGACGGCCTCTCCCAGGCCGGTGTCGCGGTCGTGGAGCAGACCCGCACGGGGACCCTGTCGGTCCGCCACGGTGTCACCACCGACATGAGCGGCCTGACCTCGCGGGAGATCTCCCTCGTCCGCACGGGCGACGTCCTCTTCGATCTGGTGCAGACCGGCATGGACGCGGCCGGACTGATCGGTGAGCCGATCGACGCCGACATGACCACCAAGGTCAAGGGATCCCTCACGGGCATCCTGGAGCGAGCCGTCACGGACAGCGTGATCCGCGCGTACACCGACGTGGCGGTCCGTCAGCAGCAGCTCCCGTCCGGGGACCCGTCGGTCATCGAGGCTCAGTTCGCGTACGCGCCGCTGATCCCGCTGAACTACATCACGGTGACCTTCGCCATCGACCTCAACTCGGGCGAACTGACGGCGACCGAGAACCCCGACGAGAACCCGACCTCGGGCTGATAGGAGTTTTTAAAAATGCCTCAGACCAAGGTGAGGGTCGTCGGCTCAGGCTTCACGACCTTCTACTACCGAGGGAAGGGGATCGCCTTCTGCGAGGGAGTCGAGGACTCCGGCCAGCGGGCCTTCTCCGACCTCGGCCAGCCGTACCAGTACATCCACCCGCTGGGGGCCCGGCATCCCGTGGAGATCGCGACCTCGCGCGTTCTCCAGGGCGGCACGCTGATCCTGACGATCCGCGAACTGTGGAATGCCCCCGTGTGGGAGCAGCTCTCCGGCCTCGCGGGCTCGCGGAACATCGTGGACATCTTCGCGGCCCTGGCCAACGACCCGAACTACGTCACCTGCCAGACGGTGATCAAGCCTCCGGGGACCCAGAACAACCCCGGGGCCTGGCGCGGCAAGAACTACCACAACTGCACCGTGGTGGACATCAACGACGGCGACACCATCACGGTCGGCGCGCTGGCGGTCACGAAAGGCATCACTGTGGCCTATACCCACACAAGTGCCCTCAACAGGTAGCAAAACGGACAACAGGGACTAGACGAGACCCTGTTCCCGGAGCTTCTTGCAGGCGCGACAGGTACGACCGCCGGTCTTACGGACCAAGGTGTTGGAGGAGGTGAACTCATGGCCCCGGATGCAGTGGGTCTTGCGAGCGTTCTTGACGCACGCCCCCTCGCCCCGCATGACGTTCACCTCGTTGGTCACCGGCTCCAGGTGCGCGAGGAAGTTCACGCAGTCCTTCCGGACGCATCCCTTGGCCTTGACGTGGTCGATGGTGAACCCCTCCGGGATAGGGCCCACGAAGCGCTCGTAGGCCCACCGGT
>Ga0247819_10000114_pt1 | contig 49053 bp, 57 predicted proteins | sample 13C_Xylose_Day6_FD_193428 | JGI IMG/M metagenome (GOLD analysis project Ga0247819, IMG submission 193428) | Soil microbial communities from agricultural site in Penn Yan, New York, United States - 13C_Xylose_Day6 | ecosystem: Environmental > Terrestrial > Soil > Agricultural land | place: USA... | reverse complement strand
TTTGGTCGGGACGGAGTGATTCGAACACTCGACCCCTTGCACCCCATGCAAGTGCGCTACCGGGCTGCGCTACGCCCCGAACTGCTCTCGATACTGCTGAGAACGTTGAGAAATCTACCCTAAGCGTCTGATTAATGGAAGCTTTTTTTCAAAAAACTTTCCACTCGTCGGATCGGGTCACTTCTTCAGCACCACCAGCACATCTTCCAATTCAGCAATCATCTGCCGGATCAGTTGCTTGTACTGGGTGGTATCGTCCTTGGCTTCATCACTGGACAAACGCAACCGCGCGCCGCCGATGGTGAAGCCTTGGTCGTACAGCAGCGCACGGATCTGGCGGATCATCAGCACATCTTGGCGCTGATAATACCGCCGGTTACCGCGGCGCTTGACCGGGTTGAGTTGCGGGAACTCTTGCTCCCAGTAACGCAGCACGTGCGGTTTTACCGCACAGAGCTCGCTGACTTCACCAATGGTGAAGTAGCGTTTGCCCGGTATGGGGGGCAGCTCGTCGTTATGGCTTGGTTCCAGCATAGGCCTCAACCCGGGCTTTCAGTTTCTGCCCTGGACGAAAGGTGACGACGCGGCGTGCGGTGATCGGGATCTCTTCCCCAGTCTTGGGGTTGCGGCCCGGCCGCTGGCGTTTGTCGCGAAGGTCAAAGTTGCCGAAACCGGACAACTTGACCTGCTCGTTGTCTTCAAGCGCGTGGCGGATCTCTTCGAAGAACAACTCGACCAGTTCCTTTGCTTCGCGCTTGTTGAGCCCCAGCTCCTCGTACAGCCTTTCGGCCATCTCAGCTTTCGTCAGAGCACCCATGCCGTTATTTCCTTAACGTGGTGTTCAACCTTTGTTCGAGCGAGGTGAGGATCAACTGCAGGGTGGCGTTCACCTCATCGTCATTAAGAGTGCGCGATGGATGCTGCCAGGTCAAGCCGACGGCCAGGCTTTTTCTATCAGGATCAATACCTTTACCCTGGTAGACATCAAACAGCCTGAGGTCTGTGAGCCATTCGCCTGCATTGTCACGAATTACTTCAAGGACCGAGCTCGAAGCTACATCACGTCCTGCGATCAAAGCCAGGTCACGCCTGGTTTCAGGGAACTTGGACAGTTCGCTGAATTTTGGCAGGCGACCTTCGACCACTTCTTCCAGGATCAACTCGAAGACGAACACCGGGCGGTCCAGGTCGAGGGTCTTGGCGAGTTCTGGGTGAAGTGCGCCGAGGTAGCCGACTTCCTTGCCGTCACGTTCGATGCGAGCAGTCTGACCTGGGTGCAGGGCTGGATGCTTGCCGGCAACGAAGGTGAAGTCGTTGAGCGCGCCAGAGTAGCCAAGCAGAGCCTCTACGTCGGCCTTGACGTCGAAGAAGTCGATGTTGTCACGGGCGTTGGCCCAGCCTTCCGGCAGGCGGGTGCCAGTGACGACGCCGGCGATCATCGGCTGTTGCTTGAGATCACCCAGCTGGCCGACGAAGCGCTGGCCGCTCTCGAACAGGCGCACGCGATCTTGCTGGCGATTGAGGTTGTGCTGCAGTGCCTTGACCAGGCCCGGCCACAACGAGGCGCGCATGGCAGCCATGTCGTTGGAAATCGGGTTGGCCAGCAGTAGCGGCTCGACGCCAGGGGTGAACAGCTCGAACAGCTTCGGATCGATGAAGCTGTAGGTGATTGCTTCCTGGTAGCCGCGAGCAACCAGCAGGCGGCGCAGGGTTGGCAACTCGCCACGGGCTTCCGGAGCACCTTTTGGCGCCAGACGCGCTTGCGGGTAGCGTACCGGCAGGTGGTTGTAGCCGTACAGGCGAGCCAGCTCTTCGATCAGGTCGACTTCCAGGCTGATGTCGAAGCGGTGGCTTGGAACGTTGACAGTCCACTGCCCTGCCCCATTGCTGGTGGTGGTCAGCTCCAGGGCGTTGAGCAGTTGCTCGACCTTTGCTGGTTCCATCTCCATGCCGAGCATCTGGGTGATGCGTTCGGCGCGCAGGGTGATCGGCGCCACTTTAGGCAGGTGCTGCTCGCTGACACTCTCGATGATCGGGCCAGCTTCGCCACCAACGATCTCCAGCACCAGCGCGGTAGCCCGCTCCATGGCTTCGCGGGCCAGCTGCGAGTCGACGCCGCGCTCGTAGCGATGCGAGGCATCGGTGTGCAGGCCGTAGGAACGGGCCTTGCCAGCGACCGAAATAGGCTCGAAGAAGGCGCTCTCAAGGAACAGGTCGCGGGTCTTCTCAGTATTGACACCGCTATGCTCGCCCCCCATGACGCCAGCGATAGCCAGGGCCCGGGTGTGGTCGGCGATGACCAGGGTGTCGCTACGCAGGGCCACTTCTTGGCCGTCGAGCAGGACCAGTTTCTCGCCCTCTTCGGCCATCCGCACGCGGATGCCGCCGTTGATTTCGGCGAGGTCGAAAGCGTGCATCGGTTGCCCGAGTTCAAGCATCACGTAGTTGGTGATATCGACGGCGGCGTCGATGCTGCGCACATCGCTGCGGCGCAGGCGCTCGACCAGCCACAGCGGGCTTGGCTTGGACAGGTCGACGTTGCGGATGACCCGGCCCAGGTAGCGCGGGCACGCAGCCGGAGCACTGACTTCGACCGAGCGTACTTCGTCGTGGGCGGGCGCGACTGCAGGCACCGCCAGACGAGTGACCGGAACGTTGTACAGAGCGCTGACATCGCGCGCCAGACCGACTACCGACAGGCAGTCGCCGCGGTTCGGGGTCAGGCCAATTTCGATGCTGGCGTCGTCCAGGTTCAGGTATTGGCGAATGTCTTCACCAACCGGGGCATCGGCTGCCAGTTCGAGCAGGCCATCGTTTTCTTCGCTGATCTGCAGTTCGGCCGCCGAGCAGAGCATGCCGAACGACTCGACACCCCGCAGCTTGGCCTTCTTGATCTTGAAGTCGCCCGGCAGTTCGGCGCCGATCATGGCAAACGGGATTTTTATGCCCGGACGGGCATTGGGCGCGCCGCAGACCACCTGGAAGGTTTCCTGGCCGCTACTCACCTGGCAGACGCGCAGCTTATCGGCGTCCGCGTGTTGCTCGGTGCTCAGGATTTCGCCAACGACGATACCGCTGAACTGGCCAGCAGCCGGGGTAACGCTGTCGACTTCGAGGCCGGCCATGGACAGACGAGCGACCAGCTCGTCACGGGAGACTTGCGGGTTGACCCAACCGCGCAGCCACTGTTCACTGAATTTCATGCTGTTCTCCTGAAAGTTGCGTCGATTGGGCCTAGCGGAATTGGGCGAGGAACCGCAGGTCGTTGTCGAAGAACAGACGCAAATCGTTGACGCCATAGCGCAGCATGGCCAGGCGCTCGGCACCCATGCCGAAGGCGAAGCCCTGGAACTCTTCCGGATCGATGCCGGACATGCGCAGCACGTTCGGGTGGACCATGCCGCAGCCCATGACTTCCAGCCAGCCCGTCTGCTTGCAGACGCGGCAGCCTTTGCCGGAGCACATCACACACTGGATATCGACTTCAGCAGACGGCTCGGTGAAGGGGAAGAACGACGGACGGAAACGCACGTCCAGTTGTTTTTCGAAGAACACCCGCAGGAATTCTTCGATGGTGCCCTTGAGGTCGGCGAAGTTGATGTCGCGATCGATCAGCAGGCCTTCGACCTGGTGGAACATCGGCGAGTGAGTGATATCCGAGTCGCAGCGATAGACGCGGCCTGGGCAAACAATGCGGATTGGCGGCTGAGTGGACTCCATGGTCCGCACCTGCACCGGCGAGGTGTGGGTACGCAGCAGCATGTTGGCATTGAAATAGAAGGTGTCGTGCATCGCCCGCGCCGGGTGGTGGCCGGGGATGTTGAGCGCTTCGAAGTTGTGGTAGTCGTCTTCGACCTCAGGGCCTTCGGCAATGCCGTAGCCGATGTGGGTGAAGAACTGCTCGATACGCTCGAGGGTGCGGGTGATCGGGTGCAGGCCACCGGTGGTCTGGCCACGACCTGGCAAGGTCACATCAATGCATTCGGCCGCCAGGCGAGCGCTGAGCTCGGCCTCTTCAAAGGCAGCTTTGCGTGCGTTGAGCACTTCGGTAACGCGTTCCTTGGCGTCGTTGATCAGCGCTCCAACCTTGGGGCGCTCTTCGGCTGGCAGGTTGCCCAGGGTCTTCATCACCTGGGTCAGCTCGCCCTTCTTGCCGAGAAATTGAACCCGGATCTGTTCCAGGGCATTGATGTCTTCAGCGCGCTCCACAGCTTCCAGGGCTTGGGAGACCAGCGCATCCAGGTTTTCCATGTACAGACTCCAGATACGAAAATAGGGGAAGAGCTTTGAAGGCTCTTCCCCTATCGATGACGTTCAACACCCAGCGATGCTAGCACCGCCGGGTGATTGTCGTGGGTACTTAAGCCAGAACGGCTTTAGCCTTCTCGACAATCGCAGCAAACGCCGCTTTTTCGTTCACTGCCAGGTCAGCCAGAACTTTGCGGTCGATTTCGATCGACGCTTTTTTCAGGCCAGCAATCAGACGGCTGTAAGACAGACCGTTGGTGCGGGCACCGGCGTTGATACGAGCGATCCACAGAGCGCGGAACTGACGCTTTTTCTGGCGACGGTCACGGTAGGCGTATTGACCAGCCTTGATGACAGCCTGCTTGGCAACACGGAATACGCGCGAACGTGCACCGTAGTAGCCTTTAGCCAGTTTCAGAATTTTCTTGTGACGCTTACGAGCGATTACGCCGCGCTTTACACGAGCCATGAGTAACTTCCTCTATCTAGACCAGAATTAACGAACGCGCAGCATGCGCGCGACTTTTGCCACGTCAGACGGGTGCAGCAGGCTGCTACCACGCAGTTGACGCTTACGCTTAGTCGACATTTTGGTCAGGATGTGGCTCTTGAAAGCGTGCTTGTGCTTGAAGCCGGAAGCCGTTTTCAGGAAACGCTTCGCAGCACCGCTCTTGGTTTTCATTTTTGGCATGTTGGAACTCCGCATTCGATAAAATTACACAATAATCATCAGGCCTGCCGTGCCCGGGAGATTACTTCTTCTTTTTGGGGGCGATGACCATCATAAGCTGGCGTCCTTCCATCTTCGGATGCTGCTCAACGGTGCCGTATTCGATCAGGTCAGCTTCAACCCGCTTCAACAGCTCCATGCCCAGCTCCTGGTGGGCCATCTCACGACCACGGAATCTCAGAGAGATCTTGGCCTTGTCCCCATCACTAAGGAAACGTACCAGGTTGCGTAGTTTTACCTGGTAATCCCCTTCCTCCGTCCCTGGACGAAACTTGATTTCTTTGATCTGGATCTGCTTCTGGTTTTTCTTGGCCTCGTTGGCCTGCTTCTTCTTCTCGAAGAGGTGCTTGCCGTAGTCCATCACCTTGCAGACAGGAGGTACGGCGTCAGCAGAAATCTCTACCAGATCCAGCTTCGCTTCTTCAGCGATACGAAGCGCTTCATCAATCGAGACGATGCCAATCTGCTCGCCGTCAGCGCCAATTAACCGAACCTCGCGGGCCGAGATATTCTCGTTGATCGGGGCCTTCGGTGCAGTTCGTTTATCGTTTCTCATTTCACGCTTAATAGTTATTACTCCGATTCTTGGCGACCACGCCGGGAAACCGCATGCGCAAGGAGCTCAGCGAATTGGGCGACGGGCATGGAGCCCAGGTCAGCGCCTTCGCGAGTACGCACAGCGACGGTTTGCGTTTCGACTTCACGGTCCCCTATAACCAAAAGGTACGGGACCTTGAGCAAAGTATGCTCGCGGATTTTAAAGCCGATCTTCTCATTTCTCAAGTCAGACTTGGCACGGAAACCGCTATCGGTCAGGTTTTTTTCCACCTCAAGGGCGAAATCGGCCTGTTTGTCGGTGATATTCATGATCACCGCCTGGGTTGGCGCCAGCCAAGCTGGGAAGACACCGGCATAATGCTCGATGAGCATGCCGATGAAGCGCTCGAACGAACCGAGGATGGCGCGGTGCAGCATCACCGGACGCTTGCGGGCGTTGTCTTCGGCGATGTAGCTGGCGTCCAGACGCTCAGGCAGGTTCGGATCGTACTGCAGGGTACCACACTGCCAGTTACGGCCCAGGCAGTCGCGCAGGGTGAACTCGATCTTCGGACCGTAGAACGCGCCCTCGCCCGGCTGGTATTCCCACTCCAGGCCCGACTCGTTCAGGGCATCGGCCAGCGCACCTTCAGCGCGATCCCACAGCTCTTCGGAGCCGACGCGCTTGACCGGACGGGTCGAGAGCTTCATGGCGATGTCGGTGAAACCGAAGTCCTTGTACACATCCAAGGTCAGCTTGATGAAGTCGGCGGCTTCTTTCTTCACCTGATCTTCGGTGCAGAAAATGTGCGCGTCGTCTTGCACGAAGCCACGCACACGCATGATGCCGTGCAGGGCGCCGGATGGCTCATTGCGGTGGCAAGCACCGAATTCAGCCAGGCGCAGCGGCAGGTCGCGGTACGACTTCAGACCCTGGTTGAACACCTGCACGTGGCATGGGCAGTTCATCGGCTTTACCGCGTAGTCGCGGCTTTCCGACGAAGTGGTGAACATGTTTTCGGCGTAGTTGGACCAGTGACCGGACTTCTCCCATAGGATGCGGTCGACCACTTGCGGGGTCTTGATCTCAAGGTAGCCATTGATGCGCTGGACGTTGCGCATGTACTGCTCGAGCACCTGATACACGGTCCAGCCGTTCGGGTGCCAGAAGACCATGCCCGGGGCTTCTTCCTGCAGGTGGAACAGATCCAGCTGCTTGCCGATCTTGCGGTGATCGCGTTTTTCGGCTTCTTCGATGCGCTGGATGTAGGCCGCCAGCTGCTTCTTGTCAGCCCAGGCAGTGCCGTACACACGTTGCAATTGCTCGTTCTTGGCATCGCCGCGCCAGTAGGCGCCGGACAGCTTGGTCAGCTTGAATGCCTTGAGGAAGCGGGTGTTCGGCACGTGCGGACCGCGGCACATGTCGACGTATTCTTCGTGATAGTACAGGCCCATGGCCTGCTCATCGGGCATGTCTTCGACCAGGCGCAGCTTGTAGTCTTCACCGCGATTGTGGAAGACGTCGATGACTTCGGCGCGCGGGGTCATCTTCTTGATGACGTCGTAGTCCTTCTCGATCAGCTGCTGCATGCGCTTTTCGATGGCCGCGAGGTCGTCAGGAGTGAAGGGGCGCTCGTAGGCAATGTCGTAATAGAAGCCTTCGTCGATCACCGGGCCGATCACCATCTTGGCGGTCGGGTACAGCTGCTTCACTGCGTGGCCGATAAGGTGGGCGCACGAGTGACGGATGATCTCCAGTCCCTCTTCATCTTTAGGGGTGATGATCTGCAGGGTGGCGTCGTGCTCGATCAGATCGCACGCATCGACCAATTTGCCGTCGACCTTGCCGGCCAGGGTGGCCTTGGCCAGGCCTGCGCCAATAGAGGCAGCGACTTCGGCAACGGATACGGCGTGATCGAACGAACGTTGACTGCCATCGGGAAGAGTAATAGTGGGCATGGCGCCTCCTCTCCTAGTGGTGACCCCTACCAAAGGTCACGTGGGTTGGGATGAGCCAGTACAAGATCCGACCTGCCTTTCCCGCGGGAAAGCCTGCCTCACAGTGGCAGAAGCCTTTCGGCTTGCCAGGGACGAACCAGAGTGACTGGAAAATAAAATGGATTGCAGCCGGCACCAGGCCCGCCGCAAGCCAAGCATGCTAGCACGCGGGTTGCACCCCAGGCAGAAATATTTGGAAATTACGCCCCAGGCTGAACTTGTGCGGAAATTTGCCTATCAGACTTTCTGAAGCATCCTACTCTGTATGAGACCTAACCCAAGGAGTGTCTGGTTATGCGATTTCAGTCTCTTTTGGCCCTGACTGCCGCCAGCGCCCTGCTGCTGCCCATGGCTGCAACCGCTGGCGATTTCCCGGCCGGCAAGCAAGCGGCCTATATGACACAGTGCCAGCAGGTGGCGACCGGCCAGGGCGTCGACGCCAATACGGCCAAAAAACACTGTGAATGTGGCGCACAAGCCATCAAGAAGAATTTCACAGACGATGAAATCAAGGATTTGGACAGCCAGGACGGGGTGGACGCCAAATTGATGCAAAAGGCGCAAACCGTGGTCCAGCAGGCCTGCAAGGCTAATTGACACGGCGATTTTGTGGCTTACTGCGCTTTTATTTGCGATGGATCAGCATAATCCGAAGGTAAAAGGCGCGACATCCGCAGAATTAGACTATGATGTACCTGGCGCACGTAGCTTCGGCCACATTTGCACCTCGATAAAAAATCATGTTTCTGGAGATTCACCCCATGTCCAATCGCCAAACCGGCACCGTCAAGTGGTTCAACGATGAGAAAGGCTTCGGCTTCATCACTCCTCAAGGCGGCGGCGACGACCTGTTCGTACACTTCAAAGCCATCGAAACCGACGGCTTCAAGAGCCTGAAAGAAGGCCAGACTGTTTCCTTCGTCGCTGAACGCGGCCAGAAGGGCATGCAGGCTGCACAGGTTCGTCCGGAGTAATTCGGATTGCTGTAAAAAAACCCGCCCTTGTGGCGGGTTTTTTTATGCCTGGGATTTGCGCCGCTAGTGGCAGGGCTTCCCATCGCGGGGCAGCCCGCTCCCACTCAATCGCTCAAACCAATACGTGGCAGCGGACTTGCGCCCGACGACAGGACCAGATCAGCCGCAGTTAACGCGAATGACCTTGCCCTGCTCATCAACGTTCAAGTTCAAGCGCTCAGAGCGATACTCCAGGGTGATCACATCGTGTGGCTTAAGGATACGCGCCATCTGCGAGCCACTGGCCTTGCGCGCCTGCTCGAGCAGGTCCGGGGTGCCCGGCTTGCCAACTGCAAAGTCGGCGCCACTGGCTTCGCAGCGGCCGTCGTTACCGGCTGGAGCCGCCGGGGCGTTGCCAGCAGCGCCGGAAGAACCGCCTGTGCTGCAACCTGCCAGGACTGTAGCCACCAGCAGGATTGCCAGGGAAGCACGAGTACGGAACATGAATCCTCCTAATCATCATGGGAACTGCTCTATGCGACAGTTCCACGCAAAATTTGTTGCAAAACCGCACAAGTCTGCCTGAATCGGCCGCTTGAGGCGAAACGCTAATCGTGACCGGATTTTGCACCACACCGATAGTTTGCCAACCGAGCGTTCTTATGCCTAAGTCGCAGGGCTATTGACGCAAAGGCATGATTTACTGCAATAAGTGGAGCGCAGCATGCCTCCCCACGAACGCCAGGGTCAGGTGTTCGCCTCATCGCCCGGGCCGTCACGAGAATCTCCCATGAGCAGTCACACCATCGATGCCGATATCAAGGTCAAATGGGCCGAGGGTCAGAGCGCCTACAGCCCAGGCACACCCGAGGAACTGCTATTGATTGCCGTCGATCTACTGGTGCGCGATCGCGGCAGTGAGGCGACCCGCAGCTTCATCGAACAGGTGCTCGAGCGCTACGCGCCGCACGAAGCTATTGCAATCGAGCCAGGCGCTCGCTGAGCAGGTCGAACAGGCCCTGGGCGTCGCCCTCAGCGATCCACAGCACATTGGCCGGTTGCTTGAGTACACCGTACCAATCCGCCACGGTCTGGCCGAAGGTTGGCCCTTCGCGGCTATCGACTGTCATGTGGAGCTGCCGCCCGCTGAACAACTCGGGCTTGAGCAGGTAGGCAATGACACTGGCATCATGCACCGGGCCGCCAGGCATGCCGTAAAGGTCCATATCGTGCTTGATGTAGGCGTTGAGAATATCCACCACCTGCTTACTGGCCCGATTATCCACCGCAGCCAATTGCTTGAGGCGAGTCTCGCTGGTCAATAGCTTGTGGGTGACATCTAGCGGCAGATAGGTGAGCTTGACACCACTGGCCAGCACCACTTGCGCGGCATGCGGGTCGGCGAACAGGTTGAATTCCGCAGCCGGGGTGATATTGCCGCCATTGAAGTGCGCACCACCCATCACCACCACTTCCTTGATGCCGTCGACGATATCGGGTTGCTGGATCAATGCCAAAGCCAGGTTGGTTTGCGGCCCGAGCATGGCGATGGTGATGCTATGCGGCTCGGCAGCGACCAGGGTATCGACCAGGTACTGCACCGCATTGCCCTTGGCCAGGCCCTGCTTTGGCTCGTGCACACTGACGCCCGTAAGCCCTTCTTCGCCATGCACTTGGGCGGCGTAGATTGGCGGGCGCACCAGCGGGCGGCCGGCGCCAGCATATACAGGGATCTCCTCCCGGCCCGCCCACTCGCGCGCCAGGCGAGCATTGCGTGAGGTCTTTTCCAATCTCACATTGCCGGCAACGGTGGTGATGGCGCGAATGTTCAGCTCGTCAGGCGAGGCCATGGCTAGAAACAGCGCTACCAGATCGTCCGCCCCGGGGTCGGTATCGATGATCAGGTCGCGAGGCGCGGCCTGCAGGGTGGCGGCGGCGATGGTGGACATCAGTACGACTCCTTGTAGCAAACGTTTGAGCATCGAGCACTCCTTGCTGCGTGATGGATGGAAGACTTGCGCCCTGAACTTAAAAGGTAACGCCAGCGATCAGGGCAATGTTGCTATAGGGCTGGCACTCTCCCGTGCGCACGATAGCCTTGGCCTGCCTGCTCAGATCCTTAAACTCACTGTGGTGCAGACGTTCACGCCCGCCGAGCAAGCCTTGCGCATAGAGCTGCTCGATCTCCGCCAAGGCCGGCGGCGAAACCTGAAACAGCTCTTCGGCGAGCACGTGTCGCTCGACCTGCATCTCGCTCAGCACCGCGCGCAGCACACTGGCGAAATCAGGAATTCCAGGGGTCAGGGCCAGGTCGATCAATTCGACGCCCGCTGGCACCGGCAGCCCCGCGTCACCAATAACCACCACGTCGCCGTGCCCCAAACCGGCAATGGTGCGGGACAAGGCGATATTGAGCAGCGCGGTTTTCTTCACGGCTGCAACTCCCTGGCGTAAGGAATAGACGGCTGGGCGCCCGCTCGGGTGACCGACAACGCCGCGGCGCGCTGACCAAAAGCAATCGCCTCACCCTCCCCCATCCCCTGCGACAGCCCTGCCGCAAAACCACCAATGAAGGTGTCCCCGGCCGCAGTGGTGTCCAGCGGTTCGACGTGCGGCGCCGGGAAGTGCTGGCTGCCGTTGGCACTGACGAACAGGGCACCTTGAGCGCCGAGGGTGACGATCACTTTGCCCGCGCCCAGCTTCAGCAACTGCTCTGCGGCGCGACGGGCGCTGTCCTGATCCGTCACGGGCAGGCCAGTCAGGGCCTCGGCCTCGCTTTCATTGGGGGTAAGGTAGTCAATATGGGCAAACCACTGCGCCGGCAGCGGCTCGCTAGCCGGCGCAGGATTGAGAATGACGGTCTTGCCCAGCTCGCGGGCGCGGGCCAGGGTCCAACCTACCGTCTCCAGCGGCACCTCAAGCTGACAGATGACGATCTCGGCAGCCTGCAACAAGGCGTCGAAACGCTGCACCGCCTCAGCGCTGAGCAACCCATTGCCGCCGGGAATGATGACAATGGCGTTTTGGCTCGAGGCATCCACCACGATCAACGCCACCCCACTGGACACGCCGTCGCACACGCTCACAGCCTGGCAGTCAACACCTTCGACCTGTAGCGCCTGGCGCAACTGCTGGCCGTAGGCGTCATCGCCGACGTTGCCGATCATCGCTACGCTGCCACCCAGGCGTGCAACCGCCACCGCCTGATTGGCACCCTTGCCTCCCGGAACAGTGAAGAAACTGTCGCCGGCCAGCGTCTCACCACCGCGCGGCAAACGCGTGGCGCGGGCCACCAGGTCCATGTTGAGGCTGCCGACCACTACTACCTTGGCATCCATGGCAATTCCTTAACGGTAATCATTGAACAAGTCTGGGCGCGGCCCGGTGGACTCACGCATGACGATGCGCGGCGCGACGATCCGCTGCTCGGCTTGCGCCGCCTCGCGCCGGGGCGTAGCGATCCGCGAGAGCAGCAGCTCGGCCGCGCTTTCACCCAGCTCTCGGATCGATTGGCCAACGGTGGTCAGCGGCGGATAGACGTAACGGCTAAGCTCGATATCGTCGAAGCCGATCACCGACAACTCACCAGGCACATTGATGTTGCGCTCGGCCGCTGCGCGCAGCACGCCAAAGCCGATCATGTCATTGCCCGCGAAAATCGCCGTGGGGCGCGGGCCGTCGAGCAAGCGCGCGGCGGCCGCATGCCCGCCAGGACTGGTGAAATCGCAGTGCAGCACACGGTCTGCAGCGATCGGCGCATCGGCCTCAGCCATCGCCCGACGATAACCGGCCAGACGCAACTGGCTGACGCCGGTCTCGGCAGGGCCACCGATACAGGCAATATCGCGATGGCCCAATTCCAACAGATGGCGCGTGGCAAGGTAGGCGCCCTGCTCATGGTCGATGCGCACCAGATCAGCATCCACCCCCTCCAACGCGCGGTCGACGATGACCATCGGAGTGCGCACCCCAGACAGGCTCTGCAGCAGATCGCTGTCCTCGCCCACCGACGCCACCACCAAGCCATCGATGCGCTTTTCCAGCAACACCCGCAGGTAGCTGCGTTGCTTCTGCGGGTTGTCGTCGGAGTTACACAGAATCACGCAATAGCCATTGCGTTCGCAGCCATCCTCGATACCCCGGGCCAATTCGGCAAAGTACGGGTTGACGCTATTAGGCACGAGCAAGCCAATGGTGGCGGTGCTACGAGCTTTCAGCGAGCGGGCGACGGCACTGGGCACGTAATCCAGCTCGACGATAGCCGCCTCGACTTTGAGACGCACCTGCTCGCTGACCGGACGGGTCTTGTTCAGTACATGCGACACGGTGGTGTAGGAGATACCCGCCAGTGCCGCGACATCTTTGATGGTTGCCATGGGTTCAGTTCCGCCGGCTCGCGCGCCGGCTGCGATAAGTGTCGAGCACCACGGCGATGACGATGACCGCCCCGGTGATGATGCGTTTGGTAGGTTCCGAAGCGCCAATCTGCGCAAGGCCTGCGGCCAGCACGGAGATGATCAGCACGCCGAAGAAGGTACTGATGACCGAGCCACGCCCGCCCATCAGACTGGTACCGCCGATCACCACGGCGGCGATCACCTGCAGCTCAAGGCCAGAACCCGCATTGGGGTCGGCCGCCTCCAGGCGCGATATCTGAAACAGCGCGGCCAGGCCAGCCAGCAGGCCCATCAGGGTGAAGACCAGGATCTTGTATGGCCGCGGGTCGATGCCTGCCAGGCGCACGGCTTCTTCATTGGTGCCAATGCCGATCAAGTAGCGACCAAACACTGTGCGGGTCAGCACCAGCTGGGCAACGATGATCACCACCAAGGCGATGATGAACGCCGGCGAAATGCCAAAGGCGATGGGGTTGGAGAACCAGGCGAAAGCGTCACCGATGTAAGCGGTACGCGAATCGGTAAACTGGTAGGCCAAGCCACGTGCCATCTCCAGTACGCCCAGCGAGACGATGAATGAGGGGATGCGCCACGCCACGGTGATACTGCCAGTGACGCTACCGGCCAGTGCCGCCACTGCCATGCCGAGCAACGCCGCAGGCAGTACACTCCAGCCCCAGCCGAGGATCGCCACGCTCACCGCCGAGGCCGCCAGGGCCAATACCGAGCCCACCGACAAATCGATGCCGCCGATGATCAGTACGAACGTCATCCCTACTGCCAGCACCATCAGGTCGGGGATCTGGTTGGCCAAGGTACTGAAGGTCGCGTAAGACAAGAAATGGCTGCTCAACAGCGAGAACAGCACGATCATTGCCGCCAAGGCGCCAGCCAGCCCGAGGTAGGTGCCCAGGCCAAAGTAGGTAGCAGTACGGCGCGCGGGAGCGGCACCTGAGTTTTGCAGGGGGGTGGTCTTCATGCGTCCATCCTGGGGGCTGCGTCGTGCAGCAGTGCGTCACGTTTCTGGTAGCCGGCGAATGCGGCGGCAAGCAGCTGGTCCTGGCTCCAGTCATCGCGCTCGAAGGTCTCGATAAGACGGCCAGCGGACAGCACAGCGATGCGATCACAGATCAGCATCAGCTCGCGCAAGTCGCTAGACACCACCACCAATGCCTTGCCTTGGCGCGCCAACTCGGCGAGCAAGCCACAGATGTCGAACTTGGCGCCGACGTCGATGCCACGGGTCGGCTCATCGAACAGCAACACCTGGCAGTCGCGCTCCAACCAGCGGCCAATCACTACCTTCTGCTGATTGCCGCCCGACAACTCGCCAACCAGCTGGGCAGGGCTGGCACTGCGGATGCGCATGGCGTTGATCTGGCGTTCAGCCAGAGCCCTTTCAGCGGCGCCATCGAGCACCCCAGCGCGGGACACCGCACCCAGGTTGCCCAAGGCGATATTGGCGCTGATCGACTGGGTCAGCAGCAGGCCTTCGCCCTTACGGTCTTCGGTAATCAAGGCAATGCCCGCGCGCACCGCAGCCTTGGGCGAATCGATGGTCACAGGCGCCGGCGGCAGACCCAAGGCAACGCTGCCGCTGTCGGCACGGTCAGCGCCATAGATCAGCCGCAGCAGCTCGGTGCGTCCGGCGCCAATCAGGCCGGAAATACCGAAGATCTCCCCTGCCCTCACCTCGAACGACACTTCGCGGACCTTGTCACCGCGGCTGAGCTTGTCGACCTTGAGCAACGGCGCACCGATGTCGCGGCGCCCCAGGTCGATATGCTCGCCCAGTTCACGGCCAACCATCAGGTTGACCAGCTCGGCGCTGCTATATCGTTGGATCGGCTCGACACACACCAGCTTGCCATCGCGCAATACGGCGATGCGCTGAGCCACCCGCTGCAGCTCCTCCAGGCGGTGGGAGATATAGACGATGGCCACCCCGCGCTGGCGCAGACGCTCGATTTGCGTGAACAGCAGCTCCACCTCGCGGGCGGTGAGCATTGCAGTCGGCTCATCGAAGATCAGCACATGGCAGTCGCCGATCAGGTTACGGGCGATTTCGACCATTTGTTGATGACCGATGCCCAGCTCGCCGACCGGCGTATCCGGATCGATCGCCTCCAGGCCGACTTGAGCCATGGCGGCGCCAGCCAACTGGCGCAGGCGCTTGTGGCTGATCCAACCAAAGCGGCTGGGCAGGTTGTCGAGAAACAGGTTCTCAGCCACGGTCAGGGTCGGCAGCAGATTGAGCTCCTGCATGACCATGCGCACGCCGAGACCCTCGGCCTCGCTACGGCTACCTGGAGCGTAGACCTGGCCGCGGTAAGTCATCTGCCCGGTGGTGGGGGTCTCCAGGCCGCTGATCAGCTTGGACAGGGTGCTTTTGCCGGCGCCGTTCTCGCCGGTCAGCGCCAGTACCTCACCGGCGCGCAGGCTCAGGGCAACGTCGCCAAGTACCGGCTGGGCGTAGCTCTTGCCCAGGCCGCTGACAGCGAGCACCGTTTCATAGGCCGATGCAGACATGGCCGTATCTCCTGCTGGGCTCAAGGCTTGGTGATCAGTTCGACCGGCGTCTGGATGACGTTATCGGCATCCACTTCAGGCTTTTCGCCCTTGATCATCTGCAGCGCCGCCTGAATGCCGTAGACCGCTTGTTTCTTGGCATCCTGGTCGAGGGTGGCGAGCACGCGGCCATCCTCGAGCATCGGCTTGATGGCATTGATGTTGTCGTAGCCAACCACCTGCACTTGCCCAGTCTTGCCAGCGGCACGTACCGCAGACACCGCGCCCAGGGCCATGCTGTCGTTACCCGCCAGCAGCGCCTTGAGTTCAGGGTATTCGTTGAGCATGGCGGCGGCCACGGCATTGCCCTTGTCGATCTCCCAGTTGCCCGACTGCACCGAGACGACCTTCATCTGCGCAGCGTCCATGGCATCTTTGAAGCCGGCGGTGCGCTGCTGGGCGTTGGTGGTGGTCGGTACGCCTTCGATGATGCCGACCTGATCACCCGCCTTGAGCTTCTCTTTGGCCAGGTAATCACCGACCAGGCGCGCGCCCTTGCGGTTGTCGGGGCCAACGAACGGCACGCTGAGGTTCTTGCTCTTGAGCACCTCGGGGTCGAGGCGGTTGTCGATATTGACCACGGTGATGCCCGCGTCCATGGCCTTCTTGATCACCGGCACCAGGGCTTTGGAGTCCGCAGGAGCAATTACCAGGGCCTTGGCGCCGGTGGCGATCATCTGCTCGACGATGCGAATCTGGTTGCCGGTATCAGACTCGTCCTTGATGCCGTTGGGCACCAGGTCGAAGTCGTTGGGGTGCTGTTTCTGGTAGTCCTTGGCCCCGTCTTCCATGGTGCGGAAGAACTCGTTGGCCAGCGACTTCATCACCAAGGCGACTTTAGGTTTGTCTTCAGCCTTAACCGAGAAAGGCAATGCCAAGGACAGCGTGGAGACGACAGCGAGGGTCAACAGACGAGCGGGGAACGGCAGTTTCATGGAAGATGACTCCGAATTTTGTGTTTTTTATCGGATCGCAAACGTTTGCGGTAAATAACTATGGAAACAAGACCCGCGTTTGTCAAATCCCTCTGCCGTAGTGTCGCCTGGCCATGAGCGTGGAGAATATCCGGAAAATACCCGGAAAACCGAACATCTTTTCCTACGCTTGTTCGGGAAGCCGAATGACAGTGGCTGCTGCCTGGTTTTTGCTGCTCGAAACATCGGCCGTAGACTTCGCACACACCCCTGCTTTCCCCTGTACCTGAGGGGGGCGAATTGACAAAGAAGCAATTGCTGCTGGTTCAACAGGATGCTGCCGCTATCTGGTACGAAAACTGCCTTCACAGCTGTGCGACTCATAAATCTCATTAGGAAGAGAGAGAACAATAACGATGAAAACCGCACTGAAATCCTTCGCCCCTGGGGCACTCGCCCTACTGCTAATTCTGCCCACCGCCGTCTCGGCCAAAGAAGCCGAGCAACAACAGAAACTGGCCAATGTGGTGATCCTCGCCACCGGCGGAACCATCGCTGGCGCCGGTGCCAGTGCTGCCAACAGCGCCACCTACCAGGCCGCCAAGCTTGGGGTCGACAAGTTGATTGCCGGGGTACCCGAACTGGCGCAACTGGCCAACGTGCGTGGCGAGCAGGTGATGCAGATTGCCTCCGAGAGCATCAGCAATGAAGACCTGCTCAAGCTCGGCAGGCGTGTTGCAGAGCTGGCCGAGAGCAATGATGTCGACGGCATCGTCATCACTCACGGCACCGACACCCTGGAAGAGACTGCCTACTTCCTCAACCTGGTGGAAAAGACCGATAAGCCGATCGTAGTAGTTGGCTCGATGCGCCCAGGCACCGCCATGTCCGCTGATGGCATGCTCAACCTGTACAACGCGGTCGCCGTGGCCAGCAATAAAGATTCGCGTGGCAAAGGCGTACTGGTGACCATGAACGATGAAATCCAGTCGGGCCGCGATGTCAGCAAGATGGTCAACATCAAGACCGAAGCGTTCAAGAGCGCCTGGGGGCCGCTGGGCATGGTGGTCGAGGGCAAGTCGTACTGGTTCCGCCTGCCAGCCAAGCGCCATACGGTCAATTCCGAGTTCGACATCAAACAGATCAACAGCCTGCCCGCAGTGGACATCGCCTATGGCTACGGCAACGTGACCGATACCGCCTACAAGGCATTGGCACAAAACGGCGCCAAAGCACTGATCCATGCCGGTACGGGTAATGGCTCGGTGTCGTCGCGGGTAGTCCCTGCCCTGCAAGAGCTGCGCAAGAATGGCGTGCAGATCATTCGCTCTTCGCACGTCAATGCTGGTGGTTTTGTCCTGCGCAACGCAGAACAGCCCGATGACAAGAATGACTGGGTGGTGGCCCATGACCTGAATCCGCAGAAGGCGCGGATCCTGGCCATGGTCGCGATGACCAAGACCCAGGACAGTAAAGAGCTGCAGCGGATTTTCTGGGAATACTGATAGGCGCGTGAGTGGGGTCGCAATGTGAACCATTGCGACCCTATCGCCCGGGCAGGCCCGCCCCAAGAGCAATCAGCTTTTACCTTCTTTTGAGTAAGCAAAATCTCGAATTGCTCGGAACGAAACCTTCTACCACGGTCTTATAGGCTTTTCGACTTACATGCTGTTGCGAAATAACCTACAGTGAAATACTGTATGCGCATACAGCAAAACAAGGAAAAGCCCAATGGCCAGTACCTCTCAAGCCACCCCTACGCCCTATCAGCTGCTTGGGGAGCGCATTCAGAAGATCATCAACAGCCCTACCGCCCAGCGCAGCCGCGCCGCACTGATCTTCCGCCTTGAACATGAACTGCCCGAAGACTGGGCAACCCTGCTCGATGAGATCGCCGAGAACGACAACGTCACCCTCGCCCACCGCGATGACGGCGGCGTGCAAATCTTCTGGACCGTGCCGAAGGAAGATTGATCGCACATGAGAGTTTCACTTTTCGCCGCCGCTTGCCTGCTGTTTACCACCCCCATTGCCCACGCCGACGCCCCGCGCACCTTCCAGGAAGCCAAGAAGGTCGCGTGGCGGCTATATGCACCGCAATCCACCGAGTTCTATTGCGGCTGCAAGTACAACGGCAACAAAGTTGACCTGGCCTCCTGCGGTTACCAGCCGCGCAAGAATGCCCAGCGCGCCTCGCGCATTGAATGGGAGCACATCGTTCCGGCCTGGCAGATTGGCCATCAACGCCAGTGCTGGCAAGACGGCGGACGCAAGAATTGCTCGCGCAATGACACCGTGTACAAGCGTGCAGAAGCTGACCTGCACAACTTGGTACCCAGTATTGGCGAGGTGAATGGCGACCGCAGCAACTACAGTTTCGGCTGGCTACCGGAGCAGCATGGGCAATATGGCAGCTGCCTGACCCAAGTGGATTTCAAGGCCAAGAAAGTCATGCCGCGGCCTTCGATCCGCGGGATGATCGCGCGCACCTACTTCTATATGAGCAAGCAGTACAACTTGCGCCTGTCCAAACAGGACCGGCAACTGTTCGAAGCCTGGAACAAGACCTACCCGCCGCAAACCTGGGAGCTGCAACGTAATCAGCAGGTGGCCTGCGTGATGGGGCGCGGCAACGAGTTTGTCGGTCCGGTGAACCTCAAGGCCTGCAGCTGAAGTTCAAGCCAGCGCCTGCAAGTAGGCGCTGGCCTCCTGATAACGGATCAACCTGGCCAAGTCAGCAGGCCCTGGGCACGCAATGCGGGTGAGATCGCTATTGTCGGCAAGGTCGGCCAACTTGACCTCTCTGGCCAATGGATCATCACCCAGGCGCACCACGAATGCCTCGTAGCTCTCCCCCCTGCGCCGACTCAGCGACAGCAGCGCCGCGAGAATCTTCAGTGGAAAACCTTCGCGTGCTAGATCGGCAACGGTCAGCTGGGTGTCCTCCAACACGTCGTGAAGCACGGCTACAATGCGCTGCTCAGGCGTGGACACCCGCATCATCACCCGCAACGGGTGAAGGATATACGCCGCGCCACCCTTGTCGTACTGCCCTTCATGCGCTCTGGCGGCCACAACGATGGCCCGCTCCAGTGTAGACATGAGGCCCCTCCCTGCTCTGCGCCCTCAGGGGCAAGCATAGCTGGGACGGGCGTTGCAGGACAGCCCGCGCATGGCAAGCGTAGGCTCTATCGCGGATGTGGGCCTCATCCCGGGGCAAGCCCGCTCCCACAGGCTCACCACAAACGAAAGGTTGGCGCGATCGGCGTGGGAGCGGGCTTGCCCCGCGAAAGAGCCCGAAAAGCCAATGAAGCTCAGCGCTGGACGCCGTGCTGAATAACGATCGAATCAGTACCCTGCCGCGCCATGACATCGGCCTTGCGCGCCTCAGCCTCTTCTTTGGTCGGGAAAGGCCCCATCAATACCACCGGTTTGCCATCTCGGTATTCGACCGAAGAGGGGATGCCCTTCTCGATCAGGCGCGCAGTCATGTCGCTCAAGGCGCCCATGTTGGCCCCCTGGATCACTTCCACATCCCAACCTTCAGGCGCCGGCTGATCTGCCACTGCCTCGGCACGCCGCTGCAAGTCGGCACCGCCGCAAATCTCACGAATGCGCAGATTATTGCCGGTGTCATCGACGATAATTTCGTACTGCCCATCGCGCTTGATCGCCACGTAGCTGCGATAGGCCTCAAACTTGCCCGCGTCGTCTTTGCCGCGGAACTGACCACAGATGGAGCCCTGGGTGTCGAAGCGCACGTTGGCGAACTTGGCGGTCTTGGGATTGCTAAGGTGTTCGGCCACCTTTTTATGCACGCCGTCAACTTCGTTGTTACAGCCCGCCAGGGCCAGCACTGCCATTACCACTGCCAGTTTGCGCACGCGTGTATCTCCAGATTCGAAGGGCCGCAGTCTAGCATGACGCTCCTCTCCCGCCGATGGGCAGGCTGCCGCAGGGTATTTCCAGCTGGAATGCGAAACGCAAAAAGGGCGATCCTTTCGGATCGCCCTCTTCTGATTTGGTAGGCACAATTGGACTCGAACCAACGACCCCCACCATGTCAAGGTGGTGCTCTAACCAACTGAGCTATGTGCCTGTCGTGTGGGGCGCATATTACGAGTGATGCACCAAGCTGTAAAGCGTTTTTTTCAGAAAAATCAAAAACTTTGCGATTTGCTGTAACCGAGCCTAGGGCAGCGAGCCTGCCCGCGAAAGCGCCGCAGCCACGAGGCAAAAGCCACCCGCCGGAATGCAAAAAGGGCGATCCTTTCGGATCGCCCTTCTTCGATTTGGTAGGCACAATTGGACTCGAACCAACGACCCCCACCATGTCAAGGTGGTGCTCTAACCAACTGAGCTATGTGCCTGTCGTGGGGCGCATTCTACGCATTCCAGATTAGCTGTCAACACTTTTTTTCACGCTAACCCCCTGAATCTTAAACGTTATTGCTCACGACTAAAGAAGCGCCGCTCGTAAAGGATTTTCACCATACGACTAGCGGGTGTTTATTATTATTGATAGCATCGGTACATTCGTTAAAAATATAAAACACGAGGTTTCTCGAGCATGGCCAATACCCCCTACCCCCAGTCCTACTACGCCGCCTCGGCCAACCCGGTGCCGCCACGTCCGGCGCTGCAGGGTGAGGTGGAGACTGATATCTGCGTAATTGGCGCCGGCTACACCGGTCTTTCCAGCGCATTGTTCCTGCTTGAAAACGGCTTCAAGGTGACCATCGTCGAGGCGGCCAAAGTTGGCTTCGGCGCATCGGGCCGCAACGGCGGTCAGATCGTCAACAGCTACAGCCGTGATATCGACGTCATCGAACGCACCGTCGGCCCAAAGCAAGCCGAACTGCTGGGCGCGATGGCCTTTGAAGGCGGACGCATCATCCGTGAGCGCGTGGCCAAGTACAACATCCAGTGTGACCTCAAAGATGGCGGCGTATTCGCTGCACTGACCAGCAAGCAGATGGGCCACCTGGAATCGCAAAAGCGCCTGTGGGAACGCTACGGCCACACCCAACTAGAGCTGATGGACCAAAAACGCATCCGCGAAGTGGTCGCTTGCGATAGCTATGTCGGCGGCATGCTGGACATGAGCGGCGGCCATATCCACCCGCTCAACCTGGCGCTGGGCGAAGCGGCAGCGGTCGAATCGCTGGGTGGCGTGATCTACGAGCAGACTCCAGCTGTGCGCATCGAGCGCGGCGCCAATCCAGTGGTTCATACACCGCAGGGTAAAGTCCGTGCCAAGTTCATCATCGTTGCGGGCAACGCTTACCTGGGCAACCTGGTCCCTGAGCTGGCCTCCAAGTCGATGCCGTGCGGCACCCAGGTCATCACCACCGAGCCACTGAGCGATGAGCTGGCGCGCACGCTGCTGCCACAAGACTACTGCGTCGAAGACTGCAACTACCTGCTCGACTACTACCGCCTGACGGGCGACAAGCGCTTGATCTTCGGTGGTGGCGTGGTCTACGGCGCGCGCGACCCGGCCAACATCGAGGCGATCATCCGGCCGAAGATGCTCAAGGCCTTCCCGCAGCTCAAAGATGTGAAGATCGACTTCGCCTGGACCGGTAACTTCCTGCTGACCTTGTCGCGCCTGCCGCAAGTCGGTCGCATCGGCGACAACATCTATTACTCGCAGGGCTGCTCGGGTCACGGCGTGACCTACACCCACTTGGCGGGCAAAGTGCTGGCTGAGGCCTTGCGTGGCCAGGCAGAGCGTTTCGATGCCTTCGCCGGCCTGCCGCACTACCCGTTCCCGGGTGGCCAGCTGCTGCGCGTACCGTTCAGCGCCATGGGTGCCTGGTACTACAGCCTGCGCGATCGCCTGGGCTTCTAATAGAGGTACGGGGGCTTTAACAGCCTCATCGCGGGAGAGCCCGCTTCTACACGGACGATAGGGTCTTGGTAGGAGTGGGCTTTTTTATGTCTTGAGTTACTGGCCGATACTGCTAATGGCCTGCTTGGCGGCAGTTTCCTGGCCTGCGCGGGCCAGTTCGTCCGCGGCCTTCAGCCAGCGCTGGCGATCTACTTGGGCTGGCAATTGCAGTGGTGATTGCACGAGCACCGCCCAACTCCCTGCACTCTCCCAAGCCGCGGCAAAGTCGTCGAACGCCATCAGCTGGCGCCGATGCATGCCCGAGCGCAGCAGCACCCGTTGCTTGTAACTGTCATAACCGACCAACACGGCGTAACGCGGCTCGCTCCACCAGACAGCGCCTTCCTGATAGCGCAGCAAGACTGGATTACCGGCGGCCACCTGTGCCAACAAGGCATCCAGGCGCGGGTCCAACGGGTAGACCAACATGCCGTAGTCACGCGCAGCAGCAGGAATGGTCGTCTGCAGCGAGTCAACGCCTTGTGGCAAGTTCAGGGGTTTATCGAGCAAGCCTGGGGTAATGCGCACGCCCTGCTGGGACAAAGCCATTGCCAGGGCCATGGCCCCACTGTGGTTGGCATTGCCACGAAAGAACGGCACGCTGCTGATTTCGACCCGCTGTGGCAGGCCCTTGGATGCAGGCGCAGGGCCGCCCGCGCAACCAGCCAGGCTGGCGATCAGCAGACACGCAGCGAGGATATGACGCGGCAGGCTGCCCGACGACTTGAGGGGTTGTTGCAACATGGACACTCGCTTGTCTGGATGCCAGGCAGGCAGCGCCCGGCCGTGGGCACAGATCATAGATCGCAGACGTGCATGGGTATAGTCCGACACCGGCTTGGAACAAATCGACCCAAGGGATAGACCTTTGGTCAATGGAACGTCACGGGGGGCGAGCTAGACTAAAGCAGTGTCTGGAGGGCGAGCCTGGGGCTTGCCTGAGAGAAGGAGGCACACATGAGCCTGACAATGGCAATTCTTATGCTGGTGGGTATGTGGATCAGTGTCGCTGCCGCCATGCTCTGGGGTGTACTGCGCATCGTGCGTCGTCACTCGCACCATCACCTGCCGCCGCAGGTCCAACCCAAGCAGCAGTCTGTGCGCCGCGCTCGACGGCATGCTGGGGCGCATTGAGCCTTCACCGCCCCTAACTGCAATTGCTCTTAAAAGACTTGGGGCCGCTTTGCGGCCCCAATACTAAGTGCAACTTGCAGCTAACTGTTGCTTAACCTTCAGCCGCCTCACGCTTCAACCGCGCCCGACGAGCGAAGATGTTGAGCATCTCGATCACGGTCGAGAAGGCCATCGCCGCATACACATAGCCCTTCGGTACATGCGCACCGAAACCTTCAGCGATCAGGGTCATACCGATCATGATCAGGAAGCCCAAGGCCAGCATGACTACCGTCGGGTTGTCGTTGATGAAGTTGGCCAGCGGATCGGCCGCAACCATCATCACGATCACGGCAGCGATCACGGCAATGATCATGATCGGCAAGTGCTCGGTCATGCCCACGGCGGTGATGATGCTATCGACCGAGAACACGATGTCCAACAGCAGGATCTGGAAGATCGCTGCAGCGAAGCCCAGGGTGACGGTGCTGGAAACCTTGGCCTCCTCCTTGGCACCATGCGGGTCGACGCTTTCGTGGATTTCTTTGGTCGCCTTCCACAGCAGGAACAGACCACCGGCAATCAGGATCATGTCCTTCCAGGAGAAGGCATTACCGAACAGTTCGATCACAGGATCGGTCAACTGGACGATCCAAGCCACGGTGCTGAGCAGCGCCAGGCGCATGATCAAGGCCATGCTGATACCGATACGGCGAGCCTTGGAACGATACTCCACCGGCAGCTTGTTGGTCAGGATCGAGATGAAGATCAGGTTGTCGATACCCAATACGACTTCCATCGCCACCAGAGTGGCCAGGGCAACCCAGGCGGTCGGGCTTGCGGCGAGTTCCAGCAAATATTCCATGAATCAATCCTGTTTGGGGTCTGTAAATCAGATGTCCTGGGTCTTGTCTTGCTCAGCGGCTGGCTTGGACGACTTCTCGCCCTCGCCGCCGATGGCGTCGTTCAAAGCCTGCTGGGCGGCTTTGTTAGTATCGTCGATCGCTTGCTTGGCCGATTCGGCGGCCTGATCGAGCATTTGCTGGGCAGATTTTTCCGCCTGGTCGCAGCCTGCCATGGTGAACAGCGCCAAGGCCAGCACCAACGGGGTGCCAATGGATTTCAGTTGTAGCATGGGTTCCTCACTTGTCATGACCGGGCGGCACGCACGATGCCTGATGGGGAGGCATTCTAGTGAATTGGAAACATCCGGAAAATTCGTTTTTTTAGCGGTTATACTTCGGTTATTCCGAATAATGGTAATTCCGAGATGCTTAACTACCGGCAGTTGCATTATTTCTGGGTGGTCGCCCGCACAGGCAGCATTGCCCGCGCCAGCGAGCAATTGAACCTCACCCCGCAGACCATCAGCGGGCAGATCAGCCTGTTCGAGCAGACCCACGGCCTGGAGCTGTTCCAGCGGGTCGGTCGGCAGCTTGAGCTGACCGAAACCGGGCGCCAGGCCTTGGTGTACGCCGAGCAGATGTTTCAGATTGGCGGCGAGCTAGAGGCCATGCTGCGCGCCGGGCCGCAGGAGCAGATCCTGTTCCGGGTCGGGGTGGCTGACGTGGTGCCCAAGTCGATCGTCTATCGACTGCTGGCGCCAACCATGGAGCTTGAAGGCGTGCTACGCATCAATTGCCGGGAAGACAAGCTTGAGCGACTGCTGGCGGACCTGGCCATCCAGCGCCTGGACCTGGTGATTTCCGACAGCCCGATGCCTAGCCACCTGGATATCAAAGGCTACAGCCAAAAGCTCGGCGAATGTGGCTTGAGCTTCTTCGCTACCCCTGCCCTGGCCGAACGCCACCACCAGCCCTTCCCCGGCTGCCTCAACGATGCTCCGTTGCTGATCCCAGGCCAGGAAACCGTAGTGCGCAGCCGGCTGCTGCGTTGGCTATCCGAGCAACATGTGCAACCGCGAATCATTGGCGAATTCGACGACAGTGCCTTGATGCAGGCCTTCGGCCAGTCTGGCAGCGGCATTTTCGTCGCCCCCAGCGTGATTGCCGAGGAGGTCTGCCGCCAGTATGGGGTGGTGCTGATCGGCCAGACCGAGGCAGTGAACGAGTCGTTCTATGCGATCTCGGTGGAGCGCAAGGTCAAGCATCCGGGGATCGTGGCCATTACCGAGGGCGCGCGGCGGGAGCTGTTCAATTGGTGATGGCCAGGGCGTTCGCTAGCGGTCCGGCGCAGCGATTTGCAGCGCAGAGGCCGAAACCGGCCGACCAAGGTCTATGGTAAAGTCGCGCCCGTCCAAGTCCCTGAGATTGTGCTGCACATGTCCCCCGTCCTTCGTCTGCTCAACCGTACCAGCCTGGTGACCCAGATCGTCATCGGCCTGGTCGCCGGCATTGCCCTGGCCCTGCTCGCCCCCGCCGTGGCGCGTGATATGGCGTTTCTGGGCAAGGTATTCGTCAGCGCCCTCAAAGCGGTGGCGCCAGTGTTGGTGTTCATCCTGGTCATGGCATCTATCGCCAACCATCGTCACGGTCAGGAAACCCACATCCGCCCCATTCTGTGGCTGTACCTGCTGGGCACTTTCGCCGCGGCCGTTGTCGCAGTAGTGGCCAGCATGCTGTTTCCCTCCTCCTTGGTGTTGAGCGCCAGCGAGGCCTCGCTGAGTGCCCCTGGGGGCATCACCGAGGTGATGCAAAACCTGCTGCTAAGCGCCGTAGACAACCCCATCAGCGCCTTGATGAACGCCAATTTCATCGGCGTACTGACCTGGGCCATCGGCCTGGGCATTGCCCTGCGCCATGCCGGCGAAACCACCCGCACCGTGGTCGATGACCTGTCCAACGGGGTAACCCTGATCGTGCGCGTCGTGATCCGCTTCGCGCCGCTGGGGATCTTCGGCCTGGTCGCCTCGACCCTGGCCCAGTCCGGCCTGCAAGCGCTGCTTGGCTACTTGCACCTGCTGGCGGTACTGATTGGCTGCATGCTGTTCGTGGCGCTGGTGATGAACCCGCTGATCGTGTTCTGGAAGATCCGCCGCAACCCCTACCCACTGGTACTGCTGTGTCTGCGCGAAAGCGGTATCACCGCATTCTTTACCCGCAGCTCAGCGGCCAACATCCCGGTCAACCTGGCACTGTCGCAGAAGCTCGGCCTGCACGAGGATACCTATTCGGTGTCGATCCCCCTGGGTGCGACCATCAACATGGCCGGCGCGGCAATCACCATCACCGTGCTGACCCTGGCGGCGGTGCACACCTTGGGTATCGCTGTCGACCTGCCGACCGCAGTGCTGCTCAGCGTTGTCGCAGCGGTGTGCGCATGCGGCGCCTCGGGTGTGGCAGGTGGGTCGCTGCTGCTGATTCCACTGGCCTGCAGCCTGTTCGGCATCCCCAGCGAGATCGCCATGCAGGTGGTGGCAGTTGGCTTCATCATCGGCGTGCTGCAAGACTCGGCGGAAACAGCCCTGAACTCTTCCACCGACGTCATCTTCACCGCCGCAGCCTGCGAAGCCCAGGCGCGTCGCGGCGCCTGAGGCTGCTTGTCTTTACCCTGCCAGGCCCCTAGTCTAGGGGCCTTTCCTCGCAACGAGACAGGGCCATGTCAGAACACCAAAACGCCAGCGAAGGCCGCTTCACCAGCACCGAAATCCGCATTCTTGGCTCGCTGATCGAAAAGCAGGCTACCAGCCCTGAAAGTTACCCCTTGACCCTCAACGCCCTGGTCCTGGCCTGCAACCAGAAAACCAGCCGTGAGCCGGTCATGAACCTCTCTCCAGGCCAGGTCGGCCAGGCGCTGCGCACACTCGAAGGGCAAGGTTTTGCCCGCCTGCAGATGGGTAGCCGTGCCGACCGCTGGGAGCAGCGGGTGGACAAGGCGCTGGAGCTGGTGCCGGCGCAGTTGGTGTTGATGGGCCTGATGTTCCTGCGCGGGCCACAGACCATCAATGAACTGCTGACACGCAGCAATCGTCTGCATGAATTCGAAGATGGCGAGCAGGTTCAGCATCAGCTGGAGCGCTTGATTTCCCGTGAGCTGGCGGTGCATTTGCCACGTCAGGCAGGGCAGCGTGAAGACCGCTACACCCATGCCCTGGGTGACCCGGCGGAAATCGAGGCCATTCTGGCTGCACGCCAACAAAGTGCTGGCGATAGAAGCCCGGCAGCGGGTGTCTCGCAAGAGCGCATTGAAGCACTTGAGGCACGCATCGCTGCGCTGGAAGAGCGCCTGGCGCTGCTCGAAGGCTGAATCAGGGCGTTGCGGGATCTGGGAAGTTGCGGCAGCTCTTGCGCTCGGCCAGTTCCTGATCGCTGGGGCGCTCGTCGACAAATTTGGTGCTACCGTCGGCGTAGATTTCCAGATAGCCCCAGTGCAGGTCCTGCTCGTTCTGCCCAGGCTGGGGTGGCTTTAGCCACCAGGGTTCGCGGCTGATCAAACGCATCAGAAGCCTCATTGGCAGGTGTCTGTCTCTACTATAGACACACCACCTGGAACGCTCTGTACGAACGATGAACATCGAGTGTCAGTCCGAGCTTATCGCCGGGCAAGACGGCGTGGGAGCGGGCCTGCCCCGCGATGAGGGCGGGACTGACTGGCGCAAAAAAACGCCGCCCAAGCAGGCGGCGTTTGTCATTGAGCTAGCGCAATCAAGCTGGCGCAGAGGTCCGGATCAGGTGATCGAACGCCGACAACGATGCCTTGGCCCCCTCACCCACCGCGATCACGATTTGTTTGTACGGCACCGTGGTCACGTCACCTGCGGCGAACACGCCCGGGATGTTGGTCTGGCCCTTGGCGTCGACGATGATCTCACCGCGCGGCGACAACTCGACCGTGCCCTTGAGCCAATCGGTGTTAGGCAGCAGGCCGATTTGCACAAAGATGCCTTCCAGCGCCAGGTCGTGCTGCTGGTCGGTGGTGCGGTCCTTGTAGCGCAGACCGTTGACCTTTTCGCCATCACCGAGCACTTCAGTCGTCAGTGCGCTGGTGATCACCTTGACGTTGGGCAGGCTGTACAGCTTGCGCTGCAAGACAGCGTCTGCGCGCAGTTGGCTGTCGAACTCGATCAGGGTTACCTGGGCCACGATACCCGCCAGGTCGATGGCCGCCTCCACACCAGAGTTACCGCCCCCGATCACTGCCACGCGCTTGCCTTTAAATAGCGGGCCGTCACAGTGCGGGCAGTAGGCCACGCCACGGGCGCGGTATTGCTGCTCACCGGGCACGTTCATCTCGCGCCAGCGGGCGCCCGTGGCCAGGATCACGGTCTTGGCCTTGAGCGACGCACCGCCAGCCAGACGCACTTCATGCAGGCCGCCATCGGTGGCCGGGATCAGCGCTTCGCCGCGTTGCAAGTTCATGATGTCGACGTCGTACTGCTTGACGTGCTCTTCCAACGCCGAAGCCAGTTTCGGCCCTTCGGTTTCCTGAACCGAAATGAAGTTCTCGATGGCCATGGTGTCGAGCACCTGACCGCCGAAGCGCTCAGCGGCAACACCGGTGCGGATACCTTTACGCGCGGCGTAGATCGCCGCTGCAGCACCGGCCGGGCCACCGCCGACCACCAGCACGTCGAAAGCGCCCTTGGCGTTGATCTTCTCGGCCTGGCGAGCACCGGAGTTGGTGTCGATCTTGCCGAGAATCTCTTCCAGGCCCATACGGCCCTGGCCGAACACTTCGCCGTTGAGGTAGATGCTCGGCACGGCCATGACCTTGCGCGCCTCGACCTCTTCCTGAAACAGGGCACCGTCGATGGCCACATGGCGCACGTTAGGGTTGAGCACTGCCATCAGGTTCAGCGCCTGGACCACGTCCGGGCAGTTCTGACATGACAGCGAGAAGTAAGTCTCGAAGGTGAATTCACCCTCCAGCGCCTGGATCTGCTCGATCACTTCGGCACTGGCCTTGGACGGGTGGCCGCCGACTTGCAGCAGCGCCAGTACCAGCGAGGTGAACTCATGGCCCATAGGGATGCCGGCGAAACGCAGGCTAATGTCCGCACCAGGGCGATTGAGCGAGAACGACGGGCGACGGGCGTCGGTGCCATCCTTGCTCAAGGTAATCAGGTTCGACAGGCCGGCGATTTCCACCAGCAGGTCGTGCAATTCGCGGGACTTCGCGCCGTCGTCGAGGGAGGCAACGATCTCGATCGGCTGGGTGACCCGCTCCAGGTAGGTTTTCAGTTGCGATTTAAGCGTGGCGTCCAACATACGGGCGATTCCTTGTTCAAACGTGTAAATAAAAACGCCCAGGCGAGGTCGCCCGGGCGTTTTCTACGGGGCGGTGACAACTTAGAAGTGGCGGTTGCTCACCGCCCGCAGCTGGGGCATGGCGTTAGATCTTGCCAACCAGGTCCAGCGATGGTGCCAGGGTGGCTTCGCCTTCTTTCCACTTGGCCGGGCAGACTTCGCCTGGGTGGGCGGCAACGTACTGAGCAGCCTTGACCTTGCGCAGCAGCTCGCTGGCGTCGCGACCTACACCACCGTCGTTGATTTCGACGATCTTGATCTGGCCTTCTGGGTTGATCACGAAGGTACCGCGATCGGCCAGGCCGGCTTCTTCGATCAGCACGTCGAAGTTGCGCGAGATGACGTGGGTCGGGTCACCGATCAGCGGGTACTTGATCTTGCCGATGGTTTCCGAGGTGTCGTGCCAGGCTTTGTGGGTGAAGTGGGTGTCGGTGGACACGCCGTAGATTTCCACGCCCAGTTTCTGGAACTCAGCGTAGTTGTCGGCCAGGTCGCCCAGCTCGGTTGGGCAGACAAAGGTGAAATCGGCCGGGTAGAAGAACACGACGGACCACTTGCCTTGCAGATCGGCTTCGCTCACCTGAACGAATTCGCCGTTGTGGAAGGCAGTAGCGTTGAACGGTTTGACCTGGCTGTTGATGATAGGCATGAGATGCGCTCCTTCATGGGGTTTGAAATGGTTGACGCAGAGAATCCTAACCCCCCATCCCGATAAAGGCTCATTGGCAAACCTGATGCTGCTGATTGGTTTTGGCTATAAAGCTGGGTTGCAGATAGATTGTTTGATTCCTAAAGCCGACCTTTGGCCGCAGCACCCATTCACGTGCATACCAATAGGGCTTGTTCTGCGCCCGCTTCCTGATGAGGTGCTGTCCAGCACTGCTCCTCCACAGCCTCGCCCCAGACCACCCTCCACCTGCTCTGCTCGTCATCGGAGCGGACATACAGTTGGCCACCCTGACCCACCATACCCTGCTCTTTACCCTGCTCATCGAACACCAAGGGCCCCCGCAGCTGTTTCTCTAACGTGGGAGCAATGAGGTGATCGGCTCTTGCTATCAAGAGGCTCACGCGCTTCGTGTCTGCAGGCGTCTGCTCGTTGTCTTGACTTCCGGACTGGGAGCCGCTGCAGCCTTCGGTGTTGAGTTCGATGCAGAAATGCTGCGCCAGGGTAGTGCGGCTGATCTGACGCGCTTCGAGCAAGAGACGGTGGTGCCGGAAGGTGACTTCAGCCTCGACCTGGTGCTGAATCAGCAGTGGAAAGGCCGTCGCGCACCGCGCCATAATCATCGATGGTTGAGAAATGCAACTCACCGGCACTCACTCTTGGTACTTTCTCCAATACGAAGCGCTTGCTCGAAAAAGGCGAAATATACGAAGGATTCAAACTAATCACTTGCTGCCCCACGTGAACATCCAGCTTCGCCAAATTAATATGATAAGGTCCAGGATTAGTAGCCACTACACCCCAACCGCCACCCTCACGCGCCATCTTCCACGTCAGCGATTGATACGCATCGGCAGAGGATCCCGGCAAGCCATGCGGGCGATAAAAAAGCTTTATTCGTGAGCGCAATGAAAACTGCAAGGCATTGCCCTGCTCTTTGGGAGGCACCTCCAAGACATTGAGCCAGTACAAACTCTCACGATCCGGCGGCATGCCATCCCCGGTGTGAAAAATCCTGAGACTTTGCGACTTGCCAACCTCCAGTCGAAACAACGGAGGCATTAACCTAAACGGCACTCTTAGTTGTTCCAACGGCACTTCCGGACGTCCATCGTCGATCCAAGCTCGCACCAAGAAAGGAGAAACCCCTCGATTACTCAGCTTGACAGTGACTTCTGTCTGTTCGGCAGGAAAGATCACCCGCGTGGCGGCGATGACCACGCCGGCGTTGGCGTGAAATGATATCAAGCAGGCAACAGCTATCGCTCCTCGCCTACAGACGTTGAGTAAATTAGCCATGGTGATGTGCTCGGGATATACAAAAGGCAGCCCCGAGGGGCTGCGCAGATTACTTACAGGTAATTAAGAATATAGTTGACGCTGGAGCGGACATCACCGGGCGTCGCTTGTCCAGTCGCATAGTAGCGAACTTCGAAATCGAACCGACCCGCACCCTCCCTAACAGTCGTTACATTAGCCGAACTTTCGGGAGACCTTAGGTTTTGAACATTGTTCGCAGCCAACACTTCTAGCTCAACATTCTTCGAACCGCTCGGCGCGATGTTGAGACGACCGTTCTGATTGATCTTATCCCCCTCGAACGCCAAACCTACCGTGCTGATACCTGGCGGGCAAAACTCCAATTCAATATTGAAGCTTTTTGTTCCAGCAACATCCCCAGCATTTCTCAGATCTCCAATATCTACAGGATCCAGCTGAACCGTTTGATTGCTCGTACCTGCCGTAACGCGGCAGGTGGAGGACGTCAACTCCCCATTGAAATTGACCGTTCCGTCCGTAGCCTGCGCAGCCCCTACCCAGAGAGGTACGCTGCCAACCATTACTGCCTTGGAAAAAGTGCTCATAGCTGCCTTCATGAAACCTAACAGAAACGACCAGATAAACCGCCCGACACTACTTGCGTAGTGCCGAGCAATGATCGAGAGGTGGAAAGTTTCTGACAGTAAGGCGATAAGAGCATAAAAGAAGGAAAATTCAGCCCCGCACGTCAGAGCTGTACCCGGCAATAAAAGCCAGGACCGACACTCAGCGACTCGCAGTACGCATGGTCACGAACTCTTCGGCCGCCGTCGGGTGGACGCCGATGGTTTCGTCAAACTGTTGCTTGGTGGCGCCCGCCTTGAGCGCGATACCCAAGCCCTGGATGATCTCACCGGCATCAGGCCCAACCATGTGACAACCCAGTACCTTGTCGGTGTCAGCGTCGACCACCAGCTTCATCAAGGTCTTTTCCTGGATGTCGGTCAGCGTCAGCTTCATCGCGCGGAAGCGGCTCTCGAATATCTGCACGTTGTGCCCGGCTTCCAGCGCCTGCTCTTCGGTCAGTCCAACCGTGCCAATCGGCGGCTGGCTGAACACCGCAGTCGGGATGTTCTGATAGTCCACTGGGCGGTATTGCTCTGGCTTGAACAGCCTCCGTGCCACCGCCATGCCTTCAGCCAGCGCGACCGGCGTCAGCTGTACGCGACCGATGACATCACCAATGGCCAGGATCGACGGTTCGGTAGTCTGGTACTGCTCGTCGACGCGCACGAAGCCACGCGGGTCGAGCTCCACACCGGTATTTTCCAGCCCGAGGTTATCCAGCATCGGCCGTCGGCCGGTGGCGTAGAACACGCAGTCGGTGATCAGCTCGCGACCGTCCTTGAGGGTGGCCTTGAGACTGCCGTCGTCCTGCTGGTCGATGCGCTGGATATCGCTGTTGAACTGCAGATTCAGGCCGCGTTTATCCAGCTCTTCTTTGAGATGGGTACGCACCGAGCCATCGAAGCCGCGCAAGAACAGATCGCCGCGATAAAGCAACGTGGTATCGCTACCCAGGCCCTGGAAGATGCCGGCGAATTCGACAGCGATATAGCCGCCACCCACTACCAGGATCCGCCGTGGCAGCTCCTTGAGGTAGAACGCCTCGTTGGAGGTGATAGCCAGCTCCTTGCCAGGAATGTCCGGCACCTGCGGCCAGCCACCGGTGGCGATGAGGATGTGCTCGGCGCTGTAGCGCTGGCCTTCGACTTCCACTTCGTGGGCGCCGGTCAGGCGAGCATGGCCTTGCAGCAGGGTGACTCCACTGTTGATCAGCAGGTTGCGATAGATGCCGTTGAGGCGCTCGATCTCGCGGTTTTTGTTGGCGATCAGGGTACCCCAGTCGAAGTGCCCTTCTTCCAAGGTCCAGCCGAAGCCTGCAGCTTGCTCCAGCTCGTCGGCCACGTGAGCCCCGTAGACCAGCAGTTTTTTCGGCACGCAGCCAACGTTTACGCACGTGCCGCCCAGGTAGCGGCTCTCGGCCACAGCGACCTTGGCACCGAAGCCCGCTGCAAAGCGCGCGGCACGCACACCGCCGGAACCGGCGCCAATCACGAACAGATCAAAATCGTAGGCCATGTATTCAGTCTCCTTGGCTGGCGCTCAGCATACCGCCGTTGGCCGCCACAAACAAAAAAGCCACCCCGAGGGGTGGCTTGTCGACCAGGCGTGGCGAATCAGTACGCCTTGCCGGTCTTGTAGTAGTTCTCGAAGCAGAAGTTGGTTGCGTCGATGTAGCCTTCGGCGCCGCCGCAGTCGAAGCGCTTGCCTTTGAACTTGTAGGCAATCACGCAGCCGTTCTGCGCCTGCTGCATCAGCGCGTCGGTGATCTGGATCTCGCCACCTTTGCCCGGCGGGGTGTTCTTGATGATATCGAAGATATCCGGGGTCAGGATGTAACGACCGATGATCGCCAGGTTCGACGGAGCGTCTTCTGGAGCCGGCTTCTCGACCATGTTGGTCACACGGAAGATGTCGTCGCGGATCATGTCGCCGGCGATTACGCCGTACTTGTTGGTTTCCTGCGGATCGACTTCCTGGATGGCGATGATCGAGCAGCGGAACTGGTTGTACAGCTTGACCATCTGGGTCAGCACGCCATCGCCTTCCGGGTTGACGCACAGGTCGTCTGCCAGCACCACGGCGAAAGGTTCATCGCCGATCAGCGGCTGGCCAGTGAGGATCGCGTGACCCAGACCTTTCATTTCGGTCTGGCGGGTGTAGGAGAACGAGCACTCGTCAAGCAGGCGACGGATACCGACCAGGTATTTTTCCTTGTCGGTGCCCTTGATCTGGTTTTCCAGCTCGTAGCTGATGTCGAAATGGTCTTCCAGGGCACGCTTGCCGCGGCCGGTAACGATGGAAATCTCGTTCAGGCCAGCGTCCAGTGCCTCTTCAACGCCATACTGGATCAGTGGCTTGTTGACCACCGGCAGCATTTCCTTGGGCATGGCTTTGGTAGCGGGCAGGAAGCGAGTGCCGTAGCCGGCTGCCGGGAACAAGCATTTTTTGATCATATACGTCCTTAACAAGGGCTTTGCGTACGAAATTCGGCGCAGTCTAATCAGGCGGCACGCACCTTACAATGCCCCGCCCTCGGGCGACCGATGCCATGATAGAGATAACCCAGTGTAGATAGTTCCGACCAATCGTAAATATTGCGCTCAGTGAAAACCAATCACCCCCACGATTTTGAGGGGATTGCAGTTGTTCGAAGCGCCTTGGTTCGCCTGTTGAAGCAAAGAATTCAGCAACCGCGGTACAGGCACAGGGGCTGCCTTGCAGCCCCCCTCTATCGTCCGGACGATTACTCGCTGCCCTGGCCGATCAGCAATCCTTCGACCTTCTGTCCATAAAGGTTCACCCCGTCATTGGCGTGGAACTTCACCCGGGTCTTCTCGATGGAACCCTCGACCAGGCGCGGATCCTGCGGGCGCTCGTGACGATTGATCCAGGCGGCGACATCCCAAGCCTGCTGATCGCTCAGGCTGCCGGGCCGGCCCAGTGGCATGTTGTACTTGATGAACGACGCCGCCGTGTTGATCCGGTGCATACCTGCGCCCCAGTTATAGGAGTCCTTGCCCCACAGCGGCGGCATCACGTATTCCCCTGCCACTTGCTGACCTTCGCCCTGGTCGCCGTGACAAATCGCGCATTGCTCGCGATACACCTGCTGGCCACGCTTGAAGTCGTAGCCGCCCTTGGGCTTAGGACCCGGTGTCTCGATACCGGTAGCCGCCTTGGTCGAGAGCCAGTAGGCGTAGACACTGAGTGCAGTCATCTGCGGGCTGTCGGCAGCCGGTGGCTTGCCGTTCATGCTGAACTGGAAGCAGCCTTGGATGCGCTCGGCGAAGGTGTTGACCTTGTCGTTCTTCTTGCGATACGCCGGATACATCGGATACGCACCCCACAACGGCGCAGAGAAGGCCATGCGTCCCTGGTCAAGGTGGCAGTTGCTACAGTTCATGCCATTACCCACGGCCTCGGGCATCAGTCTACGGGTATCGACAAACAGCGCATGACCTTCGCGGACCATTTTGCCAAACGCGTTGTCCGGCAGCTCACTTTCCGCTGGCGGGGTGAACTGCGTGGCAACCTGCATGCCTGGCACCTTGAGCTGGGACTGATCTTCCATGGCAATCGGCGCCGCCTGAAGGCTGCCCACGGCCAACAGCAACATTGCTGGGATCATCGGCTTCATGGCTTGGCCTCCTGGCCGTGAGGCTCGGCGAAGAACGCGGCAACTGCCGTAACCTCAGCATCGGTCATCGCCTTGGCCACGCCGACCATCAACTGGTTGGGGTCGTTGCTGCGGCTGCCATCGCGCCAGGCATTGAGTTGCGCCACCAAGTAACTGGCCGGCTGCCCGGCCAACGGCGGAAAGTGCTCACCTACGCCGCTTCCGCCCGGCCCGTGGCACTGCACACAACCTGGGATATGCCGACTCCAGTCGCCATACAGCGCCAGGCGCCTCACCGGATCGGTGGCGATCTGTTGCCGGCGCTGCTCGGGGGCAGGGTCACTGGGCATATTGGCCAGGTAGGCACTGACGGCCTTGGCTTCTTCTTCACTCAAGGCCTTGGCCAGCGGCTCCATGACCGCCTGCTTGCGACTGCCATTGCGAAAGTCGCCCAATTGCTTGTTGAGGTATCCGGCGGGGAGTCCAGCCAAGCGGGGGAAGCCTGCGGGGGCAATGCCTTTGCCATCGGCGCCATGACAGCCCAGGCAAGCCATGGCGGCAGGATTCTGCCCACCTTGCGTGAAGATTTTCTGGCCATCGGCGGCATGCGCCGCAGGCCAGGCCAGGATCAGCGCAGTGCTGATCGCGACGCGACTCAACGGTTTGATCACGGGACGCTCCATTTCCTTGTTATAAGCTTAGGCTTAATGGGTATAAGCACAAAAAGTCTAGGCTTATCCTCCGGCAGGGAACAACGCCTACCGGACAAGAAGATGGCAATCTGCCCGTTAATTGCTCCTGAGCTGAGCTAGATCAAGATCCTGAGATGCACTTGGTCGCAGCGGTACGCACATCACCCAAACGCAGGGGGAAGTTGTTCAAACGCTCACGCAGCTTGATGCTGCTGCCGCTGCCGCGTTTGTCGATGTCCAGCAGCGCGGCCGGGCCGGTACCTGCGGTCAGCTTTTGCGGCACGATCAGGCGCAGGCCATCACCGCGCTGCTCTTCTTGCAAGGAATCGCGGCTGTCAGCCAGCTCGGCCTTGACGCAGTCAGCGTAAGCACGCGGGGTCTTGCCTGAAATCACATCCATGGTTTCTCGCGATTGCTCCAGTTCCGAAACACTGACGCAGCCGCCCAAAGTCAAGGTCATCGCCGCCACCACCCACTTCATTCGTTGTACCTCTGCCCTTTAAAGATTGTGTATGACAACGCCCGGGCGGATTTGCTCCCTGCTTTGGCGGATTTATCCGTAGCCCGGTCAACAGGGGCGCGAGTGTACCCTTACATCGTGATATCTTTCGCGTTTGCAAAGATAAACCTTGCGGAGCATCACATGAAATTCGTACACCAGCGCGAGCATCTCAACGAGGACGATATCGTCGTTATCGAGTGTTCCCAGCGCTGCAACATCCGCCTGATGAACGACGCCAACTTCCGCAGCTTCAAGAATGGCGGTCGTCACACCTACCACGGCGGCGCCTTCGATCGCTTCCCGGCCAAGATCACCGTGCCGAGCACCGGTTTCTGGAACATCACCATCGATACCGTCACCCCGCGCCCGATCTCGGTCACGCGTAAGCCGACCTTCACCCACAAGATCAAGATCATCCGTCGCTCGTCGTCGCAACTGAGATAAGCCCCATGACCCAGACCATCAAATACGTGATCAAGTACAAACTCGATGGCGAGCGCCGTTGGGACTTCGCCCTGATGCCCGACAGCTCCACCGAGCAGGCCCTGCAAGCGTTGCGCAAGATCCATGGCGATGACGCTGAAAAGATCAGCGACATCCAGGTCAGCAAGGCCCTGTAACCCCCTCAGAGGTAAGCCCCCGTCGTCACACCGCCCAAGGAGTCGCGCATGAGCACCTGGTCAGACCGCCGCATTCTCGATCTGTTGGGCATCGAAGTGCCCATTCTCCAGGCGCCCATGGCCGGCGCCACGGGCTCGGCCATGGCGATTGCGGTGGGCAATGCCGGGGGGCTGGCAGCGTTACCTTGCGCCATGCTCAGCCTGGAGCAGGTGCGCAGCGAGATCGACGCTTTCCGCTCTGCCTGCCTGGGACCGCTGAATCTCAACTTCTTCTGCCACCAACCGCCAGCCGCCGATGTTGAGCGTGACGCGCGCTGGAAGCAGGCACTCAAGCCGTACTATGAAGAAGTCGGGGCAGACTTTGACGCTCCCACGCCTGTTTCCAACCGCGCGCCGTTCGATGAGTACAGCTGCCAATTGGTCGAACAGTTACTGCCGCAAGTGGTCAGCTTCCATTTTGGCCTGCCACGTGCCGACCTGCTGCAACGGGTCAAGGCAACGGGCGCTAAGGTGCTGTCCAGTGCCACCACGGTAGAAGAGGCGCTATGGCTAGAGGCCCATGGCTGCGACGCGATCATCGCCATGGGCTATGAAGCGGGTGGGCATCGCGGCATGTTCTTGAGCGAGGACATCACCAGCCAGATCGGCACCTTTGCCCTGGTGCCGCAGGTAGTGGATGCGGTGCGCGTGCCCGTGATCGCTGCGGGCGGCATCAGCGACCATCGCGGACTGGTCGCGGCCCTGGCCCTGGGTGCATCGGCAGTGCAGATTGGCACAGCCTACCTGTTCTGCCCCGAGGCCAAGGTGTCGCCTGCCCACCGGCAGGCTCTGGACAGCGCACCTGCCAGCGATACTGCACTGACCAACCTGTTCACCGGGCGACCGGCGCGTGGCATCAATAATCGGATCATGCGCGAGCTGGGGCCGATGAGTGAGCTGGCGCCGCGCTTTCCGCTGGCCGGCAGTGCGTTAATGCCGTTGCGGGCAATCAGTGATGCCAAAGGCAGCAGTGATTTCAGCAATCTGTGGTCGGGCCAGGCGTTGCGTTTGGGGCGGGCGATGCCGGCGGGCGAGTTGACCCGGGACATTGCAGAGAAGGCATTGGCCCAATTGGGGCGCTGAGTCAGGGATTGTTATCGTTCTGGCCCCTATCGCGGGGCAAGCCCGCGCGTAGACGTTCAGCGTGCCTCTTCCCGATCAGCGGGTTATCGCTATATAGTCAGCCACATAACGATAACCTGCCCTCTGGAGCTGCTTCATGCGTATTCATCTGTCACACCTGGCCGTCACCGCACTGGCCGGCCTGATTACCCTCAATAGTGCATGGGCAGATGAGGTCCAGGTTGCCGTCGCCGCCAACTTCACCGCTCCGATCCAGGCCATTGCCAAGGACTTCGAGAAGGACACCGGCCACAAACTGGTGGCTGCCTATGGCGCCACCGGGCAGTTTTATGCGCAGATCAAGAATGGCGCGCCATTCGAAGTGTTCCTCGCCGCCGACGACAGCACCCCGGCCAAACTGGAGCAGGAAAAAGAAGCCGTCGCAGGCTCGCGCTTCACCTATGCCATCGGCACCCTGGCGCTATGGTCAGCCAAGCCTGGCTATGTCGACGACAAAGGCGCTGTATTGAAAAGTAATGACTACAAGCACCTATCCATCGCCAACCCGAAGACCGCGCCCTACGGCCTGGCCGCTACCCATGTTCTGGACAAGTTGCAACTGACCGAAGCCACCAAAGGCAAGATCGTCGAAGGTCAGAACATCACCCAGGCGTTCCAATTCGTCTCCACCGGCAATGCCGAACTGGGCTTTGTCGCCCTGTCGCAAATCTACAAGGACGGCAAGGTCGAGAACGGCTCGGCCTGGATAGTGCCTGCCGATCTGCACGAGCCGATCCGTCAAGACGCAGTCATCCTCAACAAAGGCAAGGACAATCCGGCGGCCAAAGCCCTGGTCGACTATCTCAAGAGTGCAAAAGCCACTGCGCTGATCAAATCCTACGGCTATGAAATCTGATGCCACTCGACGCCAGTGACCTGGGAGCGATTTGGCTGACCATCAAACTGGCCAGCTTGACCACCTTGATTCTGCTGGTGGTGGGTACACCCATCGCCTGGTGGCTGGCGCGTACCCAGTCATGGCTGCGCGGGCCAATCGGCGCGGTGGTGGCCTTGCCGCTGGTGCTGCCGCCGACGGTAATTGGCTTCTACCTGCTGATCGCGCTAGGGCCACACGGTTGGATCGGCCAGGCCACCCAGGCGCTCGGCCTGGGTAGCGTGGTATTCAGTTTTGCCGGGCTGGTGATCGGCTCGGTGGTGTATTCGATGCCGTTCGTGGTGCAGCCGTTGCAAAACGCATTCAGCGCCATCGGCCCACGCCCATTGGAAGTCGCCGCAACCCTGCGTGCCAGTCCTTGGGATACCTTCGTGCACGTGGTGCTACCGCTGGCCCGACCTGGCTTTGTCACTGCCAGCATCCTTGGCTTTGCCCACACCGTGGGCGAATTCGGCGTGGTGCTGATGATCGGCGGCAATATTGCGGACAAGACCCGCGTGGTCTCGGTGCAGATCTTCGATCACGTCGAGGCCATGGCCTATACGCAAGCGCACTGGCTGGCCGGGGCCATGCTGGTATTCTCCTTCCTGGTGCTGCTCCTGCTCTATGCGGGCCGGCGTGGCAAGGCTGGCTGGAGCTGAAATGAGTTCATCGATAGTGGCGCGGCTGACCCTTGGCCGCGACGATTTTACCCTGGATGTCGACCTGCAGCTGCCAGGGCGCGGGATCAGCGCGCTGTTTGGCCACTCCGGCTCCGGCAAGACCTCTTGCCTGCGCTGCCTGGCCGGGCTTGAGCGCGCCAGCAGCGCTTATATCGAAGTCAATGGCGAGGTCTGGGAAGACAGCGCACGCGGCTTGTTTCTGGCCCCGCATTTGCGCCCGGTCGGCTATGTGTTCCAAGAGGCTAGCCTGTTCCCGCATCTCTCGGTGCGCGGCAACCTTGAGTTCGGCTGGCGACGCATCAAGGCCAGTGAGCGCAAAGTCAGTTTGGACCAAGCTTGCCAACTGCTCGGTATCGGCCATTTGCTCGAGCGCAAGCCAGCCACGCTGTCAGGCGGCGAAGCGCAACGAGTGGGCATTGCCCGGGCCCTGCTCAGCAGCCCGCGGCTGTTGCTGATGGATGAACCCTTGGCAGCCCTGGACGGACCGCGCAAGCGCGAGATCCTGCCTTACCTGGAACGGCTGCACGATGAACTGGACATCCCCGTGGTGTACGTCAGTCATGCGCAGGATGAAGTCGCCCGCCTGGCTGATCATCTGGTACTGCTCGAACAGGGCAAGGCCATGGCCAGCGGGCCGATTGGCCAGACCCTGGCCCGCCTCGACCTGTCGCTGGCCGAAGGTGAAGATGCTGGCGTGGTGCTCGAGGGCGTGGTGGTGGGCCATGACCCGCACTATCAGCTGTTCGATCTGCGCCTACCCGGCAGTGACACTCAGTTGTTGCGTATCGCCCACCCGTCTTTGGTGGTCGGCAGCACCCACCGGCTCAAGGTGCAGGCGCGCGACGTCAGCCTGGCGCTGGCCGCCGACAGCGCGTCAAGCATTCTCAATCGCTTACCAGTGCGGGTGCGTGAATACCGCGAAGCCGACAACCCCGCCCATGTACTGGTCAGCCTCGACGCTGCCGGCAGTGCCCTGCTCGCACGTGTTACCCGTTACTCGGCAGACCAGCTCGGCCTGCGCCCTGGGCAGATGCTCTGGGCACAGATCAAATCAGTGGCGCTATTGATCTGAGCATCAGCGACTTTGCCGCTGTCCACTGATCAGGTAACTGGTCGATGGATGGCGCCTCATGCTCGATTGCCCCCTGCCCCGCACCCTGCATTATGTCGACGACAGCCAGCCCGGACTGAGCCGGCGCCGTTGGCGCGACCGCTTCATTTACCTGGATGCCGACGGCAATCGCGTGCGAGATAGCCAGACCCTGGCGCGCATCGCTGCGCTGGTCATCCCACCCGCCTATACCGACGTCTGGATTTGCGCCGACCCACAGGGCCATTTGCAGGCGACAGGGCGTGATGCACGCGGGCGCAAGCAGTACCGCTACCACAGCCAGTGGCGCGAGCTGCGTGACCAGCACAAATATGGCCGGATGCTGGCGTTCGCCCAAGTATTGCCCGCACTGCGCCAGCAACTGGACAGCCACCTGCGGCGGCCAGGCCTGGACCGGGAAAAGGTCATGGCGCTGGTTGTCAGCCTGCTCGACACCACGCTGATTCGCATCGGCAACCGCCAATACCTGCGCGATAACAAGTCCTATGGTCTGACCACCCTGCGCGCGCGGCACGTCAAGGTCGAGGGCAGCACGATTCGTTTTCAGTTTCGCGGCAAGCGCGGAGTGGAGCACAACGTGACGCTGCGCGACCGTCGTCTAGCCGGCTTGATCAAGCGTTGCATGGAGCTACCAGGGCAGTCGCTGTTTCAATACCTGGATGAAAATGGCCAACGTCACAGCGTCGGTTCCAGTGAAATCAACCTGTTCCTGCAACAGCTGACCGGTGCCGACTTCACGGCCAAGGACTACCGCACCTGGGCCGGCAGCAGCTTGGCCCTGAGCCTGCTGCGCCCCCTGGCCTGGGAGCCGGACAGCGAAGCCAAGCGCCAGGTCAGCGCAATCGTTCGCCAGGTTGCCAGCCGCTTGGGCAACACCCCTGCAGTGTGCCGGCGTTGCTACATTCACCCAGCGGTGCTGGAGCACTTCCATCTGGGCCGGCTCGCCGCATTGCCCAAAACCCGTGTGCGCAAGGGCCTGGAGCCTGAAGAAGTCGCCTTGCTGCGTTTTCTGCAGGACCTGCAAACCCTCGATTGACTCACCCTATCCTCACCATCAAGCAGAGAAATTTCCAATATGAGCGTAAGCCCCCTATTCTTGCCACCGAGCACCTTCGCCGATGGCGCCTTAATGGGTTAAATCGGCACCTGCAACTAGAGACAAGCAACAGATTTTGTCAGCGGGGGAATTCCTGTCCGCCGAAAGCGTCTTTAATGAGAAGGAAGAGGGACAAGCTCCCGCCGCAGCGGTAAATGGCCGCACGGTTTTCATCATTACCAAGGAGAACTACATGCTGATACTCACCCGCAAGGTTGGCGAAAGCATCGTCATCAACGATGACATCAAAGTCACCATTCTGGGCGTTAAAGGGATGCAAGTGAGGATCGGCATCGATGCACCGAAGGATGTTCAGGTTCATCGTGAAGAGATTTTCAAACGTATCCAGGCTGGCAACCCAGCGCCGGAAAAACATAACGACGAATAGCACTGATCTGCATCGCCTGAAGCCGCACGGATGCGCTTGACCGATCGGCCCGCCGATGCGGGATTTTGCCTGGCCTTCAGCCGCCCAGCAGTTCCCGCACTTTGGCGATCAGCTCTATCGGATTGAATGGCTTTTCAAACACCGCAACGAACAGTTCAGGGCTGGCCTGGCTGGCTTGCGCGCCACTCATGAGAATCACCGGCAGGTCTGCAAGCTCCAGCTCGTCACGGATTGCCCTGGCAAGCTCTTCACCGTTTTTCTTCGGCATCATGAAGTCAGTAATGACCAGGTCTACCCGCTTCTCCTTCAAGGCTTCCAGTGCCTTGGTGCCATCGCCCGCTTTTTCAACCGCAAAGCCCTCATCCTCCAATGCATAGGCAAGGATTTCGACTATCAGGTACTCGTCATCGACGATCAGGATGGTATTCATCGCCTCATCCCATCACCCACCCTCCTGCGGCACAGCGCTACCAGAGAGCACTCCCGAGGCCCCCTCGAACGCTTTGCGCAGCGTGACACCCTGAGGAGGCCCCAGGCACAGCTCATGAAGCGCAGGGTCGTGGTGACTGTCGCGCACTTTGAGAATTGAAAGCATGCGGCGCAACTGCGCATCCAGCTCGACGAAACGAGTCAGCAGCAAATTATCGACAATGCTCGACAGATCCGGCGCGGGCGCGCTGATCTCCGAGCCGAACAGGTCACGCATCTCCCAGGTCATCAGCACGCTGACGTCCTGAGCGCGCAGCTCGCCGATCAGCGCACGGAAAAAGCCATTGAGTCGCGTGGGGTCCGCAGCCAGCCGACTGAACGCCCCCAGACTATCGATGACCACTCGCTTGGCGCCCAACGCCTTAACTTGAGCGAGCAACCGCGCGCCCAGCTGATCGAGTAAACCTTCGGTGGTCGGTTGCCAACACAGCTGCACAGCGCCCGAGCGTTCCAGGGTGGCAAAGTCATAACCCAGCGCGGCGGCCTTCAGGCGCAAGCGCGCTGGGGTTTCATAGAAGCCAAAATGCAAACCCGGCGCCTGCGCGGTGGCGGCGGACAGAAAGGCAAGCCCCAGCGATGTCTTGCCAATCCCCGAGGGCCCCATGACCAGAGTGGTTGAGCCAGTGGCCACACCACCACCGAGCATCTCGTCCAGCGCAGGCGCACCGGTGGTGATCTGGTTCAGGCTCGCGGTGCCTGGTTGGCTAGGATGGCTGTACAGCGACTCCAGACGTGGAAATACCTTGAGCCCAGCCTCGTCGATCAGGCACTCATGCAACCCTGCCAGGGCACCACTGCCGCGTGTCTTGCGCAGCTGGATATGGCGTATTGCGCGGCTTCCAACCAACTGCTCGCTGAGCTCAACCACCCCATCGACCATGGTGTGCTCGGGGCTGCCTTCCTGTAGGCGGGCACTGGTCAACAGCAACACCGTGCAACCGGCGAAGGCGGCATGGCCCTGCAGCTCAGCAACGAATTTCTTGGTATCCAGGGTCGTTTCCGCGCGTATCCGGGCATTGAGCAACCCATCGACGATGAGCAAGGTCGCCTGCTGCCGGGCGATTTCCTGACGCAACAGCTTGACCACCGCCTCCAGCCCCTCCTGCTCCAGGGTATCGAAGGCGCTGACGAACTGGATCTGATCGCCGACCAGGGCCTGATCGAAGAACTCCAGTGTCGAAAGGTATTGAAACAAGCGCTCGTGAGACTCGCTAAGCAAGGTGGCCACCAGCACTCTGCCGCCCTCACGCACATGCCCCCAGGCCAGCTGGTTGGCCAAGATCGTCTTGCCCGCGCCAGGTGGCCCCTGGACGATGTAGGAGGCACCCACCACCAAGCCGCCCTTGAGCAGCGCATCTAGCCCGTCTATGCCGGTGGTCAGCCGCTTGAGTGCTTCTACCATGGTGTCCACCTAATTGGATGTCGTGCTATGGACCGATCTGGGCAACGGGCAAGTACAGGCTCATGCGCGTGCCAACCCCCACTTCGCTAATTACACAGATCGCACCATTGCTTTGCTTGGCAAAGCCATAGACCTGGCTCAAACCAAGCCCAGTGCCTTTGCCGAAGGCCTTGGTGGTAAAAAACGGCTCGAAGATGCGTGGCAGCACCTTCGCCTCGATACCTTGACCGGTGTCCTGCACATCGAAACACACAAAGCTGCCGTGCAAGCCCTCGACTTCGCCTGACAACTCAACAGCGTTCACCTCAAGCCGAATACTCCCCTCACCCTCGATGGCGTCACGGGCATTGAACAACAGGTTGAGCAGGACCATTTGCAACTGGCCGGCATCGGCTTGGATCATCGGTACATCCGGTTGCAGATGTTGCTCAAGCACTATCTCACTGGGCAGCGCATGCTCCAACAAACCACGGGTCGAATCGATCAGCTCGGCTGGCGCGATACGCGTGACGTTCAACTGCTGATGACGAGCAAAGCTGAGCAAGCGCTGGGTGAGCTGAGTTCCGCGCTGGCCAGCATCAAGAATATGCTCGAGCAGGCGCCGCACGCGCTCAGGATCCTGGCTACTTGCAGCCAGGCGGGCAGAACTGAGGATGATGGTCAGCAGATTGTTGAAGTCATGCGCCAAGCCGCCGGTCAACTGCCCTAAGGCTTCGAGCTTCTGCGCCTGGAACAGTTGGGCACGCATGGCATCCAGTTGCAGTGCCGACTCGCGCCGATCGGTGATGTCGCGGGTAACTTTGGCCAAGCCGACAATCTGGCCCTGCTCGTCACGAATCACATCCAGGGCCGCCAAGGCCCAGAACTGCGTACCGTCCTTGCGTACTCGCCAGCCCTCATCCTGGGCAACACCCTGCTCCAGTGCCTGGCGCAACAGTTGCCCAGGGCGCCCTTCGACACAATCTCGGGGGGTAAAAAAAACCGAGAAATGTTGGCCGATGATTTCATCGGCGCGGTAGCCCTTGATGCGCTCAGCACCGGCGTTCCACGACACCACGTTACCGGCAGGGTCGAGCATATAGATGGCGTAGTCCACTACCGACTGAACCAGCTGTTCATAGCGGTTGGTGGGCACTTCAGGCTGGTCCAGGCGGTCGGTTGAAACCATGTAAGCTCCACGGGCACCGCAGGGAAAGACAAATTGAGCGTAGTTCAGAGTCTACTCGCCCTCAGGCCATCAAGCGAAACTCTTCAGGTCTCACGCTCGACCAAAACCGGGCTGAGCCTGTGCGGCATCGTTACCCTAAGCAGCCACAGGCATGCCAGCACAACGCCGCCACCAGCCGCGATCGCCAGCCCCCTCTGCTGAACGGTGTGCTCTGCATCGAAGCCGATCATCAGCAGATAGCCGCCCAGACACAACAGGCTGAAGTAAAGGAAAGCCGCTATAACGAAGACCTGAGCAAACACTATGCGCCAAAACAGCTTAGGCCGTACGACACTCGGCGATGGTACAGACGATAGGTCGGCAGACATGGCATCTAGCTCATTGGATCCAAAGTTTCGAACAGTGGCCTAATGCTGGCAATGTGTCAATTGCACCTTTAGCAATTGTCGCCCTACGACCCCGTAAAAGCTTAGGTTCGATCAGGCCATATCAGCCGCTGAGTTGACTCACCTATAACGATGGGTTATAAAGCGCGCTTGATTGCGTGGCCCTTCACTACGAAGCGCCCCGGTCCTTGAGGCCCTTTCAAACGTGCGAGTGTGGTGGAATTGGTATACACAGCAGACTTAAAATCTGTCGGCGTGAGCCTTGCGGGTTCGAGTCCCGCCACTCGCACCAATCTTCCTTGAAAAGGCGCCCATGTGGCGCCTTTTTCATGCCCGGCACAAATCTTTTGAGCAACTGCTAAAGTGGAGTATGTCTCGGTCCATTGGAACACCGCCATGCGCTATTCCCTGTTCGAAGGTCAACGCGATGTGATAATCCTGCTTGCCCGCATCCTGCTGATGATCCTGTTCGTCATGTCTGGCTGGAGCAAACTCACAGGCTTCGAAGGCACGGTTGGCTATCTAGGCTCACTGGGCGCCCCCGCGCCGACGCTGGCGGCGGCAATTGCGGTGATCATGGAGTTCTTCGTCGCCATCGTGTTGATCCTGGGCTTCTACACTCGGCCATTGGCGTTTCTATTTGCTCTGTTCGTGCTCGGCACAGCAATCATCGGCCACCCCTACTGGAACATGGTGGATCCCGAACGTAGCGCCAACATGACCCAATTCTTCAAGAACCTGAGTATCGTCGGTGGTCTACTTTTGCTGGCAGTCACTGGCGCTGGACGATTTTCGCTGGATCGTCACTGAACACAGCGTCTCGAGCCGCGCTGCGTAAGGGCCGTGCAGCGCAGGCTCAGTCGTCGTCGACGTCATCATGCCAGGCGGGATGATCCTGCTCATCGAAGTCATCGAGGGTATCTTCATCTTCCTCAATGTCATCTTCAATGCCCTGGGCATCGGCCTCGGAATCCAGATCCTGGTAGAGAAACTCGTGGTCGAGCAGATGATCATGCTCAGGTTCTGGAAGGTCATCGTCGTCGTGCATGCCGGGCTCCTGAAATAAGCACGCTTATATAGGCCGTTCAACGGCCGCGGTCAATCACCGGGCCATTAATGCTGACTTAACTGCCCGACATCAGACTGCAAGCTCTCCCTTCAAAACGTCCTTGCCCGCCTCATGGCGGGCTTTTTTATGGGTAGCGAAAGCCCTCAACAGACTGGCGACATGATCTTCACGAATTTCTGACATGTGCGTAGGCACACTCAGAGTGCTTCGTACGTTCTTTCAACCCGCCCTCTGCTGGCGGGTTTTCTTTTTCTGCCGCCTTTTCCCCGCACCCCGCTAAACACGCCTTGTTGCCCAATCTTGTGGTAGGCCAAGCCACCCCCCAGGCCGACCTGAGGGTTGATCTACAGCGCAGGATGATGTCATACTAGCATTATTGAAAATCATTCTCAGGCCAGTATTCTGCTGCCCTATTCCACATTAATACCCAAGGAAGGACCCTATGAGGCCGCTTCTCTCCCTGGCCGCCAGGATGAGCCTGTGCGTCGCGCTGCCTGCGTGGGCGCCATTTGCTGCTGCTGAATCCGTAACCCCCTGGGCTCAGGAACCTACGGCCTTTCTCGGCATCGACCTACAGGGCAACTTCCTCGAACAGGTTGAAGAGTGCCCTTCCGATAGCGTCAGACCCACTACCCTGTGCCGTGTCGCCAGCGCACTACCGAACCAATTCGAAGTTCGTGGACTGCCCTACCTGCCTATCTCGCCAGGCTACAGCCTGATCGCCAGCATCAGCGACGGGAAGGTGAATGAGCTGGTTTTCAGCGGCAACGCCAACAGTCTCTATCTCGTCACCGAAATGCTCACCGATCGCTTCGGCGAACCTGGCGTTCAGCAGAGTCACTGGATCAAGATGAGTTCGGGCGCGTCTTATCTGAGCGAGGTCATGAGCTGGAAAGGTGAGAACGTCGCGATCAACTTCCAGCGCCAGGAGAGCGATCTTGGCCGCTATGCGGTAACCATCTCGCCACTCTCCAACGCGCCAGCAGCCTCAACCGCCGAAGCTTCTACTGAAGTGGTCGAACCGCAGGTGTCAAATCTCTGACCGCGCAGCTGCGCTCAAGCATGCTAGCGATCATCCTGTAAGATTCGATTGCCGAGCCTCAACAACTGCCGGGCTCGGTAGAGCCTGACCGTGAAACTGCCAGTCAGTCGCTGACGAAGCTCGGTGTCCATGATGAACGCAAAATGGATCAGCCAAGCCCCATCCCCAATTGACGCTCAGGCCTTGGCAGCCTGAGCTTTGGTCCAGTGCACCTTAGGCGCGGCAGGATTGAATCCGCTAACGCCCCTGGCAATTTCCTTGATCGTGCCGCCTTTGGAAAGGAACTGCTCGATTTGCTCATTCAAGCGCAGTTGCGCCTGCTGGGTCGTGGAATGGTACATGCTGACACCTCGTAGGTGAGCCGCCCAAAGAGAGGACTCGCCCGCCACTATACACCTGCTCCCGGCAAGACAGGCCTAAATGACGAATAAAGCCCGATCGCCGCAAAATTTCTGCAGATCCCGACATAATCCAATCGGCCGGATGGCGCAGGACCCCGCCAAGGAACTCCCAACTTTTCCGACCCACAAAGAAAAACCCCGCAGACGTTAATCTGCGGGGCTTTCGAATATGGAGGCCGAGGTCGGAATCGAACCGGCGTAGACGGATTTGCAATCCGGAGCATAACCACTTTGCTACTCGG
>Ga0247819_10000113_pt1 | contig 49306 bp, 74 predicted proteins | sample 13C_Xylose_Day6_FD_193428 | JGI IMG/M metagenome (GOLD analysis project Ga0247819, IMG submission 193428) | Soil microbial communities from agricultural site in Penn Yan, New York, United States - 13C_Xylose_Day6 | ecosystem: Environmental > Terrestrial > Soil > Agricultural land | place: USA... | reverse complement strand
GATGGTGCAAAGGGTGCCGATCAAGGTCTATAGACAACCTATTAAGCTTCCACTCGATATAAAGATGCAACTCAAGCTACAGGAAATGCAGGAACACACTAAGGAAGATGACATCACAGACATATCCAGACACTATGACATGATGGTGATTCGATCTACCAGCAAGGGTGGATACTACTCTCTGTCACAGAACGATCCTACTCGTCATAGAAACTGGAAGCACTTCGAGAGGGTATACGAGATATGCAGGATGAAGGAATGGGACTCCAAGCTGTATATAGAATCCCAGTTCGACCGTGCTAAGCGTTGGGAGAATGGTAAGTTCTCATATCCTCAGCCTTCCATGATGTACTCTGTAGATGCGATCAAGCATTTCGTTAGGTACTTTGGTGACCTACACAAGAAGCACCGTTATGATACGAACGCCGACAAAAAGAAAAGAGGAAGGGAAACCACCACGCTACGGACGCAGGTAATCAACGATATAGTCTCGTCTGTGGAATCCTTAGCGTTCTACGTAAAGAACAGTAACTTCGAGGATAAGAAACAGTACAAAGCCCTGAGAATCTATCAGTCATGGCAGGAACTCTCCCCCTACTACCTGTGGTCAGTACCTTGGTTCGACAAGATCCTACAGGAGGTATCAGCAGAGACACCTAAGGCAGAAGAGTACCGGAACGAATTCCTACGAATTAGTAAGTCTCCGTCCCTTCGGGATGTGATTAAGGAAACTGTACTGGCGACTGAGAAGCACTTTAACATTCCAGAGAATATGGAATTATAATACTGAGGAGAGGATTCCCGCCTCACTCGGTTTATTTAGCGGTGAAAAGGAGGTGGCACAACTATGTCTGATGTGTATCAGTTTGCTGATGGATTCCAGATGAAGATACTGTCCATGATGGCGAGGGATAAGACGTTTTTTGCAGCCTACAAGGACGTATTGCAGCCTAAGTACTTTCGTAAGGAAGTCCATATTGACATGGCACGCATCCTCATTGACTACTATGAGGATGAGCTAAAGAGGGCTTCGCTTAAGAAGACACCTGTAAATGCTCCTACCATGGAAGTACTCTGGGAAGAGATGCGGAAGCTGGTAGACCCCAACAAGAAGAAGAAAGATATACGCCACCAATACGAAGATTGTATTGCTGATATTCTGGACGCTGACCTGTCCGACGCTGAGTATATCAAGGACTCTGTGGTACAGTTTGGTAAAGATGCCGCTATGCGTCACGCTATCTTGGAGTCTGTGGATGACTTAGAGAGGGGTGACTTTGCATCTATCAACGAGAGGGTTGGTAAAGCCCTTAGAGTCGGTGACGACTTATCAGACTTAGGTACAGACTACTTTGCAGAAGCAGAGGAGCGTATGAAACTGTATGCCACTGGCACTGATGGTATTCGTCGTGTGCCAACTGGACTCAGCGGGCTTGATAAGGTTCTCAAGGGTGGTCTAGGTGATGGTGAGCTTGGAGTCATTATAGCCCCTCCAAACCGTGGTAAGTCATTTGCACTGATCAACATAGGTGCAGGAGCCGTGTTAGATGGCTTCAATGTTGTTCACTACACGCTCGAAATGCCTGAGAAGCAGGTATCGAAACGTTATGACCAACGTATGACTAAGAAAGACTTCAACTACATGAGGGATAACTCTGAGAAGGTTCTTACCGCTCTGATGAATATTCAGAAGCACAACAAAGGTAAGCTCATTATCAAGAAGTACAAGACAGGCGATTGCACTGTCGATACTATCCGTTCTCACCTTACTCGCTTGTGGATGGAGAAAGGCTTTAAGCCTGATCTTATCATCGTTGACTATGGTGATCTCATTCAATCCAGACGCACATATGCTGATAAGCGTTTCGAGCTGGAGTCTGTGTACCTTGACCTGCGTGACTTGGGTGATGAGTACTCTTGCCCAGTCTGGACAGCATCACAGGCTAACAGAGGTGCCTTGGATAAGAAGGTTATCACAATCGGTGACCTTGCGGAAGCCTTTAACAAGGCTAACATTGCCGACTTCATGTGCGCTCTGTGTCAGACTGTGGAGGAAAAACGTGATGGTGTCATGAGGTGGCATATAGCCAAGCACAGGGATGGGGAAGCTAGTATTACCTTAGATGGTGACATAGATTACCCAACAGCCACAATGACGGCTATCTACAACGATGCGGCGTAGGGTTGCTATAATTGGTACTCGTCGTCCATCCCCGACCCATTATGAGTTAATGAGCCTATGGGCTGAGGAACTAACTTGTTTGGGTGTAGAGGTTTCTACCGGAGCGGCTTATGGGTGTGATCAGGCAGCTATGTATGGGTCTTCTAAGGGAGACCCATCCAAGCTCCACCTATTCCTACCCTGGAAGGGCTTTAACCAGAAATTGATACCTGAGAAGGCTCATGTGACCACCTACAACAAGAAGATACACCCTCAGTGGACAAAAAGTGTTGAATGGTATCACCCTAACTACAGAGCACTATCTGACGGAGCTAAGAGCTTACATGCTCGCAACTATGGCATAGTGGCTGATCCAGAACCAGTAGACTTTGTGATAGCTTGTCCACACAATCTATTTGATCTAGGCGGCACTGGTCAAGGTATACGAGTGGCTGAAGCTCTCAAGGTTCCAGTATATAACATACTGTATCCGGAAGCTGTGACTCAAGTAGGAAGGCTAATAGCCGAGTTATACTAAGGAGGGATGGGCTCATGTTTTATGCTAAAATACCTGACGATATGAAGGATGACCTTACCAACAGGTTCTTGGACAGACACAAACGTATGACCGAGGATCAGAAGGTGGTTATGGACACCCAATGGGAATGGTATAGGAAAGAGTGCGGACTTGAGCCCATGATTCCATACCACGTTTTTGTGGTCTTAATGTGGGAGGTGTACGTGAAGAGTGAATAAACACAAGTTTAACAAGATCACAGCCGAGGGTATAGACATCAGGGTTCAGGAGGGTCTCATAGAGGAATACATGACCTATATATCCTACTGGATGGGTACTCCTCCTACACCGGAAGAGATGGAACCTAAGCTAAGGATTCGTGTAGAGGGGTATAGGATGCTGGCGTTCAATACTGCCCATGTACCGGAGATTCTGACCGAAGTCATTGTAGAACGTGAGGATGGAATCGTATTCCTCCTATATGACCTGCACATAATGGGGGAACAGAGAGTATCTGGTAAGCATACCATTATGGAGAATCCAATATTTATATGCGAGAGGTGGGAAAGACGTGAGCCTGTGCAAACAGATGCTAGTGATGGCGGTAGGGATGGATCACCAAGGCTTCATAGCGACAGCCAGCAATTATAATGAAACAGAGTGTACTGGTGAACGTGGTAAGTGCGGTTGCATCCACGCTGAGATAGCCCTGCTAAGGAAGATGTCCAATCCTAGGTACGTGGTGCTGTCCTTGTCCCCATGTATCAACTGTGCTAAGGCTCTAGTAGAAGCCGAAGTAGAGACGGTTGAGTACTACCAGGAATATAGGCTCACAGAGGGAATAGAGTACCTTAAGGAACATCATGTGCATGTATGGCACATAGACAACAATTTCAATAGGAGCTGAGGGCAATGCAGATTAAGATCAATTGCCCCTATTGCGCTGATCGTGGCCACTTCGTAGAGGTATTCTCAGCGGGGTGGCTACATCGTTGTCTTAGGTGTAATAGGGACTTACCGAGACAATTCAAGCGAACCCCGATTAAATTAGGCGAGGTGGAGAAGAAGGGGAGAGTTATACTCTGCTGTATCCATAACCGCACTGTGATGGAGCAGGTAGACGTACAGCTATTTGCTGTAGGGAAGCCAAAGGGTGAGACATACTTCCGCTGGTGGATACATGAGCCAGGATTAGCTCCTAGTAGGGACTTAGTGACGTTCACCAAAATGCACAACAGAGAGAAAGGTAAACTAGGTGGATGGTTCGAACGTTACACAGAGTCTCTGTTAGATGAGTGGGAGGTTAGGGAGGATTCAAAGGAAGCATTTGTGCGCTTGCTGAGGTATCTCAAGGATGGCAAGACGGTGGCAATCGCATGCTATTGTCATCCACTGAAAAGGGATATCTGTCACCTGTCCATCCTGCGTCAGATCATAGAAGACCTAGGATATGAATGCGAGGAAGCTCCCTTAGTAGAATTATAGGAGGTCACCACTGTGGGCAAAGTATACAAATTGTGGCAAATCCTAGAGCTTTACAATAAGTCCACCATGCGTAAGACTGAACTATCCGGCGAGATAGCTCGTAGTAAAGAAGGTAAGGATGTATCTGCTCTGGTGACTGAACTACGCAACGTAAACAGACGCTTAAAAGAGCTGGAGCAGCTATCCTTATACTCAGAAGTGGACTTGGAGTTCTAGGAGGGGTTATATGAAGCCTTATCAACGAAAGCTAGCTGCTAAGTGGAAAGAGCGCATGGAGCGTCTGGCTAAGAAGCTTAAGAGGAAGGGCTTCGACTCTAGGGAGCCTTTACCAACAGGAGGTACGTGATGGCTAACAATGAGTTTACTCCAGAAGAGATACTGGAAAAGGCTAAAAGCAGGGGTTGGACTACTCTAGCTCATAGTGCTGATAAGTCTTGGTACTCTCTTATGCACGAATCTGGTCGCCCCATAAACTTGCAGTTGTATGTAAATACTAACGAGTTTGTTCTGACTCACATGAAGGGTATCATAAAGATCACCACTGATACCTGTGGTTCATTTATGAACGATGTTCACTTCGACCGTATGGACAGACAAATGCGGGCTATAGTGTTCGATCTGTTGTAGGAGGGATATCATGCTGAGAAAAGGCATGAGAGTACCAGTCTACCTAGACTACAAAGGTGAGGAGCCTGATGGTATGGGCTTCCTCATCGAACGTATAACTGTGATGGAATCCTTGATTCCATTGGAGCTTGAGCTGTGGTGGGTAGGGGTTGGCAAATACGGTCACCGAAGACGACGCTGGATACGCCCCACTAAGCACCCATTTGGGGTAATCAAAGGAGGTAAAGAATAGTGGATCGCATAGAGGAAATAATGTCCAATCTACGTGGCAAGTGTGGTATGTGCGGGAAATGCTGCGAAGCGATACATATCCCCATGAGTCCGGAACGCATAGCAGAATCAGCTAAATATGGTGGTGATGCTAAATTTGTCCATGAAAACTGGACACCTATCACCAAGGAAGAAGCATTCGCTATCAATCCTAAGATTGAGTCGAATGAAGAATGGGCTAGACAGAACTGGCCAGGTAAGCCAGAAGATCCTTACAAGGATATGTACTTCTACACCTGCGATAGGCTAGACAAGGAGAAAGGGCTGTGTACGGTGCATGAAACCCGACCTAGAGTGTGCTCAGGGTACCCATGGTATGGTGTCCTACCGAATGAGACCATGCTCTGGTACTCTGACGATTGCGGGTACATTGTTGACGTAGAGGATGAAAAGGTTAGGAGGGCTGAACAAGATGCCAAGATACAACTCAACCTCACAGATGGCATGGGCGGCGATACGGGGATCATTGTCGATGGACGAAGTACTGTCTAGCTTTGAATATAGAACAGTCAAAGGTCGTGTATGTACGGCAGATGACATCCACAAAGCAATAGCAAAGGGAATGAAAAAGGGTCATGCTAAGTTAGAATGGGAAATCCATATGGTGGGCTCAGAGCTGGCTAAGGTGCTCAAGCCTAAGAAAGGGTGATTGTTATGAAATACTATAAAGGAATGGACGAATCTCACCAAGTATACAAGGCTCTACACGACATTGTACCTCCCAACGTGTTAGTAAAGGATATACTGTTCCTTTGTATTGGTACTGATAGGTCTACTGGTGACTCACTTGGGCCACTGGTAGGTTCCTACCTTAGCAAGAAGCGTATTAGTCACCTAGGAAATCTGGATAATCCTGTCCACGGTATGAACCTATCAGAAACCAAAATACCTAAGAATAAGTTCGTCATAGCCATTGATGCTTGTCTTGGGCAGGTGTCCTCTGTGGGATACATTAGCATGTCTGATAAGCCTTTAAAGCCTGGGGCTGGCGTAAACAAGGATTTAGGGGAATGGGGTCACGCCAGTATCACTGGTATAGTGAATGTTGGTGGCTTCATGGAGTACTTCGTACTCCAGAACACTAGGCTGAGTCTTGTAATGCGCATGCAGGAGACTATTGGTGAGGGGATCGTTTCTTTTATTAAGTGCAAGAGGGAGACAGAACGAAAACTTAGGAGGGGTATAAATGAGGTTAGCAGCATCCGCAGACCTTCACGGTCACATCTACAAGGAGTTTAATGACAAGTCCGATATTACTGGCTCTACACGGCTTGACCACATCGTGGCAAGCCTTTCCTACATTAGAACGTGGTGTAAGGAGAACGGTATTAACTACTTCCTATTCTCTGGGGACTTGTATCACGTTCGCGGTAGGGTTGATACGGTGGTCTTCAATGCTATCTACGACGAGATAGAGAAGTTCTATGGTGATGGTATTGAGGTCATCATGATTGCTGGCAACCATGACCAGTATGATAACTCTGATGTGCCGGAGAACTCCATACACGCCTTTAAGAAGCTAAAGGACGTCTGGGTGTATGACACCGTCGGCACCCATATGATCAGTGGTGAAAATGGCTTGGTGGAGTTAGTTCTAGCCCCTTATAGCAAGAATGCTCAGTTGGTTAAGGACTTCATTGCAGGGGTGGAGAAAAAAGACATCCCGCAGATTTTATTATTCCATCTAGGTGTTTCGGGGGCGTTCGTCGGAAGTGGTAACTACCCTATGGCAGACGCCTTTGATGTGGAGGACTTAAGACCGGATATATTCAAGTATATAATCGGTGGGCACTTTCATAAGGCTCAAAAGATAGGAGGATATGAGCATGTCTTCTATTGCGGTGCTCCACTGGAGCATAGCTTTGGGGACGAGGGTGAAGATAAGGGCTTTTGGGTTGTGGATACGAGCAAGAGGTATGATATCGACTTCGTGCCAATCCCCAGTCCCAAGTTTCACACTATTACTGGACATCCTACAGCGGTTCATGATGAACTCCTAAGGGAGTTAGCCGCCAATGGGGACTACGTACGATTCGTGGTCACTCCAGAGCAGTTGGAGGCGTATCAACAGGGTTTAATCCCTGCTAACCTTCTCTACAAAGTAGAGCTCCGCAGAGAGTATGTAGAGCAAGAGCGGAGCGATGTAAAAATCGGTATGGGCTTTGAGGAGATCGTAAGCAAGTATGCTGACGAGAATAACCCAGAAGCCAAGGAAGTAGGACTGGAGCTTATCAGGAGTGTGATGTAATGGGAGCCAATGGGAATTGTCCTAATTGTAATGGTGGAATGGAGAAAATCCATTCCGACCACTACACCTGTGATACCTGTGAGGTAGCTCTCCTGTATGGAGTCTACGTCATGGAAGACCCTAACGCTAAGGGGACTGAGTATCTTTCCCTGAGAACTATAACGGAGTGGTCTAATGACTGGAATGTAACAGTTCTAGACCCGGATGGATTTGACCGTAAGAATCCAGACCTGCATATGTATGTCTTCACAGAGCAGCAATTCCTAAGAGGACTGGTGTTAAGTACTATCACCTGGGATAGGGACGGCAGGTTTGCTAAGTCATTGGAGGTGTCTAAGGATGTCATCAGTAGTGAGAACACCGATAAAGATCCAACGTAAGCCAATCACCATGTTGTCCAAGGCGGGTCATATCAAGAGTGGGGGTTGGATGGTATTCAACCGACCTAAGGAAGAACCTCCTAGCTGGAAGCTAGAAAAGAATGAGCGGGTGCTATGGTGTCCATGGTGCGGGGAATGGTCTATCTACAGGAAGCCTTTCGGTGAGGACAAGTGGAGGTGTACAGGATACTGTGGGTGGGCTAACACCAACGAGTACTATGTACGTCAAGCTAATAAAATATGGTTCGAGGACGTACCCTTAAGCGAGCTTAAGAAGCTCTCCATACCTCAGCCTAGGGGTAAGCATTAGACATAGTGCCTCCCCTGCTTGATTTTGTTATCAAAGGAGGGGTTACCATGAAACTTGTCTCTCAAAATAAGGAATCTATCACCGTTGAGCTCACTCCGCTACAGCTAGACCTTCTAAGGTCGGCTATGGCCAAGGAGCTCAGTCATAGGCGAAGGACATGGGCTACCGTCGCCCCTAAGTTCCCCGAGGAACTTATGTATCATGCCATAATGAAGGATACGTCCGAGAAGACACTGTACAATATTAATACCTATATAGATACCTACCGAAGCTGGGGAATGCTCAAGTAGGTTACACAACGTGGGGGTCAATTCTGACTCTCACGTTTTCTTTTTACCGAGGGGTGATTTTATGGCACTTAAGGTAGGTTTATTAGCCGCCGAGAACTTTATGTCCATTGCCCAAGCCACAACTACCCTAAACGATAAGGGTCTTGTGCTTATTACGGGCGACAACCAAGATGAGGATACATTTGAAAGTAATGGGTCAGGTAAGTCTACGTTCTTCTCAGAGACTCTTACATGGGGCTTCTTTGGACAGACAATACGTGGACTGAAGGCTGACAGTGTTATCAATCGTAAGGTTGGTAAGAACGCGAGGGTCTGCATACAGCTCATTGATGATGTGACTGGTGATGTATATGAGATCACAAGGCATCGTAAGCATGCCCAGCATGGCAACCATGTTCTACTGTTCCGTAATGAAGAGAACATAACTGGTAAATCAGACACGGACACTACAGCCATGATAGAAGAGATTATAGGCATGGACTATCTGACGTTTACCAACTCTGTTATGTTTGGTCAGGGTATCACTAAGCTGTTCGCATCTACTACGGACGCTGAGCAGAAGAAGATACTGGAGCAGATGCTACAGATTGATATCTTCCGTCTGGCACAGGAGAAGGCTAAAGAGAAGGTAGACGGTCTTAATACCGAGATCAATGGTCTGGAATCTGATCTAAACAAGGACAGGGGTATCAAAGCTAACTGGGAGCAGCAGGTAGAGGAACTTCAGGCTAAGGAAGCTGAGCTAGGGGAGAAGACATCAGCCCGTATAACGGAACTGGAAGCCGAGTTAGATGGCTACCAAACTGAGATAGACGCTCTGGAGCACCCTGATGACCTGGTAAGCGAGAGGGCTACTCTTGAGCGGCTAGTACCTAAGGCCAAGGAACGTGTAGACTCCTTTAAGGAGTTTGAGGATCAAAGGAATGAGCTAGTGGGTTTACAGAAGTCTGCTATGAATGAGGGTATGCGGCTGAAACGGAAGGCAGAAACAGATACACAAAAGCTACACGACATCCGTAACGGCAAGAATATCCCTAAATCGTGCGAAACCTGCGGTCAGGCTTTGCCTTTGGACGACACCTCCCACATAGAAAAGCACCTAGAAGATGCTATCGCAAAATCTAAAACGGAGCTGGAGTCTCAGCGTCAAGAGATAGGGACGTTGGAAGGACTCATTGAGAAGTCTAACAAGCGGTTGGAAGGTAAGCCTAAGGCTGAGAATGATCTACAGGATATAAACTGGAATATCTTACAGATCAACAGTGAGATAAAGCAGATACAGAACAAGCGTAAGTCACTGGATGACTCCATCAACCGTACCCACAAGCTTATTCAAGAGCAGATTGACCTTATGAACACTACGTACACCAGTGTTATTGAGGACACTCTATTCAAGATTAAGAACATCGACGGTTGCATAGAGATTCATGAGAAGGAAGTAGCTGAGAAGGAAGTAGAGCGCGATAAATACAAGTTCTGGGTGGAAGCCTATGGTAACCAGGGTATCAAAAGCGTATTGCTTGATTCCGTTACCCCATTCCTGAATGAACGATGCAACTACTACCTAACCAAGCTGGCAGGAAACTCCATTGAGGTTACCTTCAATACCCAGCAGGAAGTTAAGTCCGGCGCCAATAAGGGACAGAAGAAGGATAAGTTCAAGGTAGACGTTGATAACAAAAATGGTGATGAAGGCTATGACGGTAACTCCGGTGGAGAGAAGCGCCGTGTGGATATAGCCATTAACATGGCACTACAGGACTTGGTACTGTCTCGTACTAGCAAGAAGCTAGACCTGATCGTCTATGACGAGTGCTTTGAGGGTCTGGATGGTATAGGCTGTGAGAACGTTATCCAGCTCCTTAAAGAGAAGGCTAGCCAGTGTGGTACTATCATGGTCATTACCCATAATGACTCCCTTAAGCAGCTATTCAGTAAGTCGGTGCGCATGATTAAGTCTGCTGGTAAGACAGCTATCGAGGAGGATATGGCATGAAGCAAAATGGCTTCCCCATATTAGTCCTAATTGGGCTGTTGGTATTAGTGTTGATGCTGGCTAGATGTTCAGTGCAGCATGACGTATCTGAGTGCAAAAGTAAGGGCGCTGAATACGTCAGCACTGGACAGTTGGAAGGTATATGCGTTAAGGACGGTCTGATAGTGCCATGAGGATTGTATGTAAAATAGAGGAGGATGAGGAATGATAGAGTCTATGGACATTTACTCCCCTCAGGGGACAAAGGTAGTATTTACTAACTCTCAGGGGCATGACTTCGAGCCTGTACAAGCTGTGCAAGCTGGCTTAATTCCAATGGAAACTTACACGGTGATGAGGGTGGAAGTAGGAGGGTGGTCTTCCAAGGTAATCTTAGAGGAATTCCCTGACCACAGATTCAATACCGTGATGTTCGCCCCTAAGTACAAAATGAAAGCTTACGTATGGAGTCCTGAGCTCTCCCTAGAAGAGCAAAAGGATGGAGCATACTGGGAGAGAAACATGCTGGCTTTGTATACAGCAATGTATGCAAATAAGGCATGGAGGGAGTTCAATGGATACCTGAAAGTGGCTGGAAGCCCTACCGCTAAAGACCCTGATAATCTACCTTGTGGATGGTACTATGATACCGACAATAACTGGGATGGCTGGAAGCGGGTTATCTCACTGTTCGATGGTAGGATCACCTATCATGTGCCGGATGACTTTGACATGGGTAGATTGCCTGAGATAAAGCCTAATTGGGATGGTCACTCTACCCAGGACAAGTATAACATGATGATGGAAAGGTGTGGTATCGTACATGAGTAAGCTGAAGCTTAATATTTGTGGTGCCCCTAGTAGCTACAAGACAACAGTGTGTACCGGACTGGAGTCTAAGCTCAAACAGGCTAGGTACAATGCCGAGACGAGCAAGGAGTATGCCCGCCACTATATCAGCACCTATGGAGTGCCTGTAGACCTCCATGAACAGCTCACCATATATGAGAATCAGAACAGCAGGGACATAGCTGTGGCTGAGACAAATACCATCATGCTATCCGACACTCCTGCTATGTCTTCTTACGTCTTCGGCAAGCGTATGTTAGATGCCAAGATTGCCCGAGAGGATAGGGGTAAGCATGAGAAGCCACGGTTGCCTAACAGAGCCGAGTATAAGTTCCTAGAGGAGCTCTATATGAAGGCTCTAAAGAAGACTAACTGGTTCAACATGATCATAGTATTCCCCCCTACAGGTGACATTGTGCAGGATGGGGTTAGGAATGAGACAGTTGATGACCAGATGGAAATCTACAGGGCTGTTACAGGATTCCTACACCTCAACAACATCAGGTACACAGAAGTATCCGGTTCCACGGAAGAGCGTATAGATACCTGCTTTGCACTGGTCATGACAGCCATAGGTGGGAATGGCCATGGAGTATATGAGATAGGTAGCTCACAGCCTATAGGTTGGATGCCTAGGCATCCCTATGACGGCATTGACGGCGAAGGCAAGAGAACTCATACGTAAGAGCAGATTCACAGACCTTCCGATTTTATTATAGTCGGAAGGTCTTTTTATGGAGGTGGCAATATGATAGTAGACTATCTAGACTCTGCATTGGGTGGCGGCACCCCACACAACACTAGCCGAGGACTTCAATACAGCTACAAGTGCCCATTCTGTCATGACCACAAGGATAGGCTGTTCGTGCATATGGACAGGCAAGTGTTTTATTGCCATAACTGTGAAACCACTGGCAGTCTGATCACATTCATAGCGGATTATGCCCAGATACCATGGAATGATGCTCTTGCTGTTTACAGGGACTATGCTGGATATGAGATAATGCTCCCTGATGATATACAGCAGGAGATATATAACCGACTGCTTAATGTACCATCGGTTATAGAAACCCCAAAGCATATATATCCTCTCCCTGATGAATTCATCCTAATAGAGGAAGCAAAAGGTAAGGCAGGACAGACAGCCACAAACTACCTACGCAGTCGTGGCATAACCCCTAAAATGGCTGAGAGGTACTATATCGGATACTGTGCAGAAGGGGACTATGCCAACCGTATCATAATGCCCGACTTTGAGCAGGGTGAGCTAGTGTACTGGCAAGCCAGGACTTGGCTACCAGCTCCAAAGGACATCATACGTAAGAAATTTTACCGTAAGGTTATGAATCCTTCATTGGATGAAGAACAGATAGCTAGTGGAGTAAGGGCGCTCGATAAGTCGGACATAGTAGGCAACATAGACTTTGTGTTGCAGGAGCGTATGGCAGTCGTATGTGAGGGTAAGATGGATCAATATACCATTGGTGATGTAGGATGCTGTCTACATGGTAAGCATATGTCTGATGCCCAGTTTATGAAGCTAGTCGTTAACAAGGATAAGATAGATGCTGTTACTGTTATGTTAGATGGGGATGCCTTGAAGAACGCCATATCCACAGCAGACAGATTATACAAGCATTATGATGAGGTTTGGATAGCTAAGCTACCGAAGGATGCAGACCCTAACAGTCTTGGACGTAAGGGAGTTTTAGAGTGTCTCACAAATTCTATCAAGTACAATGAAATGTTCGGTGTTAAGGCTAGGCTTAAGGGATGGACATGAGATTTACGGAGGGAGACGATTTTCCCTGTGTCGGCTTTTGTTAGTCTGAAATCGCTGAAGGAGGAGAGCACATGTGGCAAGTACCAATTAAGTACCACTCCGAGTGGGAGAAAGCAATTAAGGAAGATGCTACCGTGGTTACGGATGAGCTGAAAGTAGAGCCGGATGTAGTAACTCCGAGACTCTTCTATGCAAATCCTCATGCCGCTGGTCTGGACATTCCGTTCTACGACCCTGAGGTAGCGGAGGTAACCATCCAGCCTGGTCAGCGCATTATGCTTAAGACTGGCATCTATGTGGAAATGCCTGAAACCGTATTAGGTTTTCTGGACTCCCGTAGCAGCACCTCTAAGCTGTTGCTAGACCTGTTGTGTCGCACTATCGACCCTGACTATCGTGGCAATATACGCACAGTGGTCACCAACGTAGGCGAAGCGCCTGTAACAGTTAAGCGGGGAGAATACCTGTTCCAAATGGTTATCCTGCCGCGTATCAAGGCGGTACTGACACCAGTGGATTCCCCTAGCGACCTGTCTGAGACGGTTCGTGGGGTAAGCGGTTTCGGTAGCTCAGGCAATAGCCAAGTGGCTAACGGTGTAGCGGAGACGGAGGTGCCTGTAAATGGCTAAGCGTAACGCTAACAAACCTAAGGTTTCCGCTGAGGTGCTAGGCACCTTACCTGCTGAAAGCGGCAAGCAAGCAGCAGTTAACGCTGCTGTAGCAGAAGCAGGTGGAGTACACCAACCTACTGCCAAGCAGATGGAGAAGGCTCGTAAGCAGGAGCATGCTTACTGGAGTGGCATGATTACACGTAAGGAAGCATTCGACTTGGTAAAAGGCGCTACCGCCCAACAGGACGAGAAGCTTCGTATGCTGTATATCACCACAAACACTCTGCTATCCCTTGTCAAGGACTTGGGACTGGCTACAGATGAGAAGCTCAATGAGCTATCGTTGCCTTTTGTAGAGCTGATGTACGGCAGACCTCCAGAGCCGGAAGCACAAAAAGAAAAAGAGGAAGACACAGCCGAAGCTACTGCCGAAGTAGTAGAAGGGGGTGTACCAATTGACGCAGACAACAGTACGGAAGCCTAAATTTCCGTACATCAGGATTATCCTGCTCTTTGTTATCTGCGGTATCCTCAGCTACATCAACAACAGAATAGCGCCTATGGTCGTAGCTGACTCCGCAGTATCACAATTGCAGGATAGCGATGCAGCATACGCCCAGTTCAAAGGCACACAAGACCTATTCAGATGGTTCTGGGTATTGTATGTGGTGACGTTCGTAGCCCTCTTCTTGGGCTACTTCAAACAGCTCTACAAATACAATAAACAGAACAGAGGGGTCGAGTAAGCTATGAAGAACAGGAAATTGAAACTCGTACTAACGTTGATGATGCTAACACTGGTGGTAGTGGTGCTGGCAGGTTGCCGTAAGCCTTACAACACACCGGAGTTCGTAACCATTGAAGCTAACCAGACGGCGTTTGTAGTGCCACTGGAGGGAGCTACATCAGACCAAGCGCAGTTTGAGTCTGTAGACTTCCTTAAAGCAGCTCAGGTAGCCACTAAGCGGATCGAGGTACCGCATAAATGGGTACAAACTGGTCGCCGTGGGTGGTCTGGTGAGTGGATGGATACGGTTCGTGTAATCGTGGTAGATCGTGCTCCAGCTACCCGCGAATGGGCTAGTGAGGGTGCTTTTATCGGTGAGTCTAAGGACTCCGTAAAGTTCAATCAAGGTATGTCCGCTACGGCTCAAATCCTTGAAGAGGATACAGCTACCTTCCTGTACCAATATGCGGGCAAACCTCTAGCAGAGGTTACTGACTCGGAGGTACGAAATAAGATCGGCTCTGTACTGTTGGAGAAATACTCCACCATGACTATTGCTGATATTCGTGCGGATAAAACCTCCGTAATCGACCATGTGCGTAAGCAGGTGGAGCCTTACTTCAAGGCTAAGGGTATCACCTTGTCGAACATCGGCTACATTGGGGACATGAAGTACCTGCAAGCAGAGATTCAGGAAGCTATCAATAAGAAGTTTATTGAAGCTGAGACTACTGCGGCACAGGCTGAAACCAATAAGCGGGAGCTAGAGAAGGCTGAGAACGAGGTTAAGGTAGCCACTCAGGAAGCGGCTAGCGCCACGGCACGTCAGGCTACTATGCAGACTCAGATTGAGCTTATGAAGGTTCAGAATGAGAAAGCATGGATCGACGCACTGGCTAGTGGTAAGGTTAACCTGCCGGATACTCTTGTACAGGGTAATGGGTCTACTATGATCCAGATTCCTGCTGTAGGTGCCGAACCGAAGAAGTAATACGTCATAAGCATTTGGGGAGCCTACTAGGGCTCCCTATTTTCATTGTTGAGGATAGTTATATAAGATCATCATGGGTCAGTCATCCTATGTCTAATATTACACTCAACACATGAAAAGAGGTCATTGATATGGCAGACAAAAAGCCTAGAATTAATAGCAAGCACAAGGGATCAGAATATGAGAGGAAGATAGCCAAGAAGCTAGGTTCCTGGTGGGGTGAGGACTTCCATAGGACTCCAATGTCTGGAGGGCTTCACTGGGCAGAGGATAACCGTGTGGCAGGAGATATTGTAACTCCCCCTACTTCTATTTACCCTTGGGTCACTGAGCTTAAGAAGCGTGAAGAGTGGGAGTTCGATCACCTACTGAAGGGTACTGGAGAGATAGAAAAGTACTGGAAGCAAGTACAAGGGGACGCACAGCGCACTGGTATGAGGGAGCTGCTAATCTTTAGTAAAAACTTCGCACCAGACTATCTGATGATAAGTGCCTACGACTTCCGTCTTATTATGGAGGCTAAGGGTTGGATTGACCCTAGATTCAACTATTTCATCATCACCAAAGTAGGGCATGATACACGCGTTGTGTGTATTTTGGATGACTTCATTGAACATGTAAGTAAAGGTGACGTTATTCGGGCATTCCAACTCCAAGTGAGTGTCAAGAACCCTTAGTCCAATGTACTACCGTTAAAGTCCGTCCTTGCGTGTTTGGTAGACTAGGTACTCTTTTTACTCCAGTGGGGGTTGATTTTCTCCCACAAGTGGGAAAAAATGAGAACAAGGTTGACGGAGGGCACAACGCCCATCCACTAAAACATGCGAAGGAGCTGTGATTTAAATGACGGTAGCAAAGCAAGGGTATCAAATTGGTGAGAGCGTAGCGACTACGCTGGCAGAGGTAGCCACTCTTCTCGGGGTAGCAAAAGTAACGACCAAGGACGTATCCGAAGGCGGCAAGTATGCTGACCAAGTACAGCTTATCCCATTGGATGAGGGAGGTACTGGTACTGGCGGTGGGGATGGCGCAGAGGGCGATAAAGATGTTAACGGCGGTGGAGACGATAAGGGGGCTGGTGGTACCGATGAAGGTGCTGGGGCTGCTAACGGCGGTAAAGGCGGCGAGTACTCTGCTCTAGGAGAAGAGGAAATCAAGGCTACGCCGGAAGAGCTAGCCGAAGCCTTACCAGAGTTCGAGACACTAGATGAGCTTAAGGAGTTCATCAAGGATATCGACACTCCTACGCTGGAGTACTTCGCTAAGGGGTTGAAGCTGGAATGGACTGGTACGTACCACGCTTCCATACACCGGATGCGTATCGCACAGTCTATGCACCGCCACTTCTTCCCTGATCAGTTCAAGCCTAAGGGCGACTCCAAGAAGAAGGGTAAGTTCGGTGATCTTACTACCGACAAGCTGTTTGAGATGATTACCGAGCGTAAGCTCAACGTTAAGAAGTCCGGCAACGAGCCGATTGACCGTATGCGGGCTATTATGGCTCTCAAGACGGTAGGGGCTCTGGCTGACTAATCGGTAATCCTACCAATGGCACTTAAGGGGATGACTTTCGGGTCATCCTCTTTTTTATTGCCAAAGGGGGAAGTCTCTATGATGCGTGTTCTGTTAAGCTTACTGTTTGTAAAAGCGCACGAGGATGCTAAGGAAGGTATGAAGGAGCACATGGATGAGCAACGTAGGCAGTTCAAAGGGTCAGGTCACATACCTAAGGATCAGTTTACTAGGAGCACCTTTAAGGGATTCACACATGATGGTATGTACCTGCATGAGGAGTCTCTTGGCAGAGCTGTGTACAATCCCCAGTACTACTCAATTGATGGGGAGCCTATGTGAGTGGGTATGTGGTTGTCGAACGCCGTCGAATTTTGTCGTACCACGTCTAATCCAGTCGAATAGGTAGAAATCATGAACACTCAACTACCTTTACCTGCCCACCTCACTCTACAGAGGGGGGAGTTGCCAACGAAGGAAAAATCTGGCAAAATGAAAGAACCAAGAGCATGTTGGTATTCCGCCACTGGCTTTGGTAACCTGAGCATGGGGGAGAGTGTGAGTATGAAAGAGACTAAGACAGAGGTTAGCAGCTTGCTGAGGGACACGATTCTTATGGAGATCGGTGAGATTCCTATCTCCAATACACAGAAGTATCGTGTACTGGTCGTTGTAGATGCTGATACTGGAGAGACTAAGGTGTCGGCTCAGCGTTGGTGGAGAAAGAATACTGGCAGTGAGTGGGTTGTCGGTAAGGGCTTTAAGCTTGATAAGGCTAAGAGTCTGAAAATGGCATCCCTCCTTACAGAAGGATCTGAGAATATGGACTGCTTTATGACACAGGCAGCATCCAACTACTGAGGGGGACAGTAAATGCAGATAGCGCTGAAGATTACATGGGAGCAAGCGGTAGCGCAGTTTGAAAACCTAATCAAGTTTGCTGCTAGACAGCAGATAGAGAATACCAGAGTGGACTCGTCTATATCCTATGATGACCTTTGTCAGGAAGGTATGATTAAGCTATACGACTGCTGGCAAAAGTGGTGTGTAGAGCGTGGAAAGGACATGGATGAGTTTGGCCCTATCTTCCGTAAGTCATTATTCCGCAGAGTAAAGCAATGTGCAAGGAGCCGTAAGTCTACTATGGACATTGACGATGCCGCTCACTTTATTGAGGACAAGAATACCGAAGATACAGTGGAGCGTATGTATAGAGAGGATGGATTAGCGAACCTGAGGGCTATGCTGATCGGTGAAACATCTAGGCTCCTATTGGAGGAGCTCATCCAGCCTAGTGAACGTACTTTGTTTGAGGTATGGGCTGACATCCAGCGTAAGGAAATGATAAAGTCCCAAGGTCATAAAGCCAATATACCTAAGGATAACACCGTTCGCATGAAACATATCATTCGTGCTTTGGGAATTACGACTAAGCAGTATGACACCGCTATGGCTGAGATTAGGGAGAAGGCTAGAGTTGCCTTGGAACAGTAATCATACACGGACAGTCGGGAGAACAGTTGTGTTCTCTCGATTTGTTTAATCAGTACAGCTCAACGAAAAGAGAGGGGAATGTGGGTACATGATTAACGTAGAATCGAAGTTACTGGAAGCTCTTAAAGCCAGTTCATGTTTTGGTATCGCCCATGACGATACTGTTCCTGAGTGCAAGCAATGTGACGTAAAGGCGCAATGTAAGCAGAAAGCAGAGGGAGCATTCATAGCGCCACCTAAGGTCAAGCCTAAAACGGAAACGGCAGCTACACCAGCCACTACAGCCAACAAGCCTTCTAGCCAGGCTAAAAAGCCTGCTGACAATAAGCCAGCGGCTAACAAAACCCAGCAATCGGCTAAGCCCGAAGCCAATAAGACATCATCCACCCCTAAGGCTGGTGGCAGTAACCCTGCTGGAGCACCAGACTTTAAGGCTATGACGTTGCCTGAGCTGAAAGCATTAGCATCCCAGCGTAGCGTTGAGTGGAAGGACTATGGTAATGAGAGCATCACTCGTATGCGTCTTATCATGGTGCTGAAGAAATCATACGAATAATATGGTCACTTAAAAGGGCGATACTGAAAAGTGTCGTCCCTTTTTATACACAAGGAGGTAAGGATTAACCATGTTAAGAGTTCCGGTGGTTAGAAAGGCTATCAAGCTACGTAAACCAATACACAAAGAGTTCTGTACCTGCCATGATATACAGGTGTTATCCATGAACGGCGTTCCCTATGTGTGGAACGCCGATAAGCTGTCCTTTGACGAGTTACACTTGATCTTAAGTGGTCTTGACACCTTAACGCCAGTGATGTTCTCTGAACCTGTGGAGTATTGTAGGGATAAGATAGAGCTATGCCTGGAGTATAAGATTCCGGTGAATGTGTGTACAAATAAGGTCATTCCTAGTGATCTGGTCACAGAGATATCAAAGGTTCCACGATCCTCCATCCAAGTCTCTATGGAGTTTCTAGACCCTTTTATAAGGAATCGCCTAGCTCCAGAAGCTTCCGACCCTTCTGCCCTGATCGAAATGATGCATATGGCAAAGTCTAAGAAAATCTTCCAGACCTTGGAGATACCCTGGTACCCTCATCTTGTAGGTAAGCTAGATGTATTTGAGATGGTAGAGATGATGAAGAACTACGTAGGACACGTTATTGTGATGTTCTTGCCCATACATGACCTTCTATATAAATCAGAGGTTACGAAGTGGGAAGCCTTATCACCTAAGTCCCTAGAGTCCTTCAAGCACTTCTATGAGCCCTCTGTACCCGATCGGACTTGGAGGATAAGAAATAAATACCAGCAGGAGTTTCTTTCTGACCTCTCCGATTTTATTAAGGTGAAGCGTCTTACCATAGAAGTGGTAGAGTGGGATGAGAGCCCAAGAGTAAGGCACCAGTCTGTAGGGTCTGCTGATCATCCTCTAGGCATGCGTCCAGTTCTGTATAAGAAAGGTGAGGAAGACGGTAAGTTCTACCTAACGGATACGGAGACTGAGCGACCATGCCACCATTGCGGTAAGACCCTATTCCTATAGGAGGTGTTGTAATGGCAGGTGTTGCACATAAGGAGATTACCTTTACCTGGGACTCAGGTAAGGACGGTTGGGAAATCCTAATGAGGAAGGGTAATGACCAACTCGTTATTATCCGCATGTATCCTGAGTCTGAGTACTACAAGAATGGGCTACAGCTCAACTACAAGGACTTGGTGATAATGGAGGAGATAGTACAGTCTATCTGCAACCTACTGGAGAACTTTGTCCTATCTAATGTATTGGATGAGCACAGGTATGACTTACTAATGTCTTCTTGTCATCCCTACATCAAGAAGAGCAAGAAGTACCCAGAGCTTAAAACCTTCATTACTGGGGAGGAATGGTAGTGAAGACATTCAGAACCAGATTAGGGGATCGTGAGTTAGTAGCCCTGACTAACCCCATGCAAGCCTTCATCGAAGCGGCGGGAACGGAAGTCTGTCGAGTCAGGGAGGAAGCTATCAAGACCATTGTCGAGTCTCTAGGAATTTCCGTGGACGACCTCTCTCGGAGGTTGGAAACCCTTTCCGACCGTGGGGAACGCATTGAGTTCCTTAGGAAGTTCCTCAATGACCACGGGTACCACATCGAGATAGAGACTGGTGGATATAACCCTAGCTTGGTGTCTGAGGAGCGCATCAACGTATGGAAGCTAGAAAGAGTAGTGGAGCTTAAGACAGTTCTTAGGCAGGAGAACAACCATACCGGAGTGGGATTATACGTGGATACTACTATGGTAGACATCATGAAACAAGGCTAACCAATTGGTTAGCCTTTTATAATTTCCTCCATGAGTTTTCTAAAGCCATTATGAGTCTCATACATGAACCTGATGCTGGAGTCCTTTGTATATTCTTCTAGGGTACTGACTCTCTTGTCTCTGCCATTTTCGGTTAGGAACAGTACCCTGGGGAAGGTACGTGTCTTGAACATCTTAGCCCAGGGCTTACTAACCCATTGCTGGGACATGTAATAATCTTTATAGGCTTCCAGCTTCGACTTGATGTAGGGGATGTCTTCTGTGCCCATGTCCACCTCAATGAAAAATACGTATCCTTTTCCATTGCACTTGAATAGACACATAATGTCTGGGATGATCCTGTTGTCCCCATAAAGGTGTGGCTCCTCTACTTCGTATAGTAGTATTTCACCTCCTAAGTCTCTCATTATCTGAATCATAGAGCACTCGTAGTCGTTCAGCATCACCTTATGTTCCCAGCCAAGGGGTAGGGATCGGTCAGCTCCGATAGGCTTGTTATATTTGTCCAGCTCAAGGAGGATGATACCAGCCCTGTCCAAGCATATGTGTTGCTTGCTTGTGCCCTCTCCTATGCCAACCGGAGGGTAGACCTTGTCTATGACATGCATCTGGAACAGGGTCTTAATACGCTTGTTGAGCCTGTCGGTGCTAGCAAACTCTGGATAGAGGAGTTCTATTTGATCCCTACGTAGTAACCTGCGTTTGTTGCCAGCCAGTATACGCAACAGACCCATGTCCCTCTCTGTGATATTCTTGCAGTTCTCCTTTACCCATTGCTTAGTAATCTGCTTCACTTCGGGGCGGTTGTAACGGCTCATATCAGCCCTCCTCCAGTAGGTCATCCATCTCTCTTATAAGGTCTTCATCAGGATCTTCACCTCTGGCTATCTGGGCTTCAATGAACTTAGCAACCTCATGTTGGATAACCTTGATAGCATGGCGGCGCTTCTCTTCCTCATCCTCTACGTCATCTACTGGATTCTCATTTAGGTCGCCATCACCATCGGTAGTAGTGTCCTCTACGTCTAAGGCATCGAACTCCACTCCATTCCTCATAGAGAATATCTCAGCCATAACCTCATCCCTAGGACGACCTAGTTCCTTAGCAGACCAGTCAAACAAGTCACTGTTATCATACTTAGTGAACCGCTTCTCAGGCATATCCAGAGCCTTTGCCATAAATGCAGGTACCACATCGCCCTTATCGTTGTACATCTTAAGCCTGATAACAGCATGGTATTGAGGCATGCCCTTAGCTACTTCATGCACCTTAAACTCCGGCTCTATAACTGGCTTAAGGTCTAGTAGATTATCCTCATCGGTCTGGAACACGATGTAGTGTGGGCCAGCCTTGCGTATGATTTTGGGTAAATCCTTATCAGCTTCTTTAAGTTGCTGCCATCCATGGAAGTATAGGTTGAGTCCGCATCTGTACTTCCTGAAACGGGTGAGCATATTCCTCCAGCGTTCACTGCCTTTGATATAGTGATCAGGCTCATCAAGGCGTAGGAAGCAAGGGTGCCTATCATCCTCATCGGATATATCCTCACGGCTAACCATAGCCAGATTCAGCTTGGAGATTAGGAAGGAGACTAAGGCAGTCTGTAGGGTTTCTCCTAGCGTCTCGTTGGCTTTGACGAGTACAAGACAGCCTTCGTCCATCCACTTCCGTATATCGAAAAGATAGTCACCGTTACTGTCCTTTTTGGGTTTCTGGAGTATGAAATTCTTAAGCGCTTTCTTACGCATAACAGGGGCAAGCCGTCTCCACGCTTCGTCATATATAGTCTTACGCTCCTCGGGCTTGAGCTTCTCATGGTAGTACATCCAGTCCGAACGTAGCTCAGGATCAGCAATAGTAGGGATAATTCTAGCTCTATACTCAGCGTTGTTCAGCATGCTCTCAACGTCCTGTAGAGTAGCGTCCGGTGTGGTGAAGGTGGCTTTAATAGCATTCTCTACCCACTGTTTCGACCTCATATTCAGCTCAGTTTTGGTAACTAAATATATGAAGGCGAATATCTCCTCCACAATGAGGTCTTCTATGACATCGGTGTTCTTTACTCTTGTGAATATCTCGTTCCAGCCCAAGCCAATGGGGTACTCTGTATTAGTAAAGTCTATGATTTTGACCTTGTGTTTAAGCTCAGGAGGGACGAGGGATAGTATTCTGCTGGCTAGCTTTCCGTCAGCAGCATCAACTACTACACCTCCGTAACCTCTTAGGAAGGACTCAATGGTGTCTCCAACACATAGGGTGGTCTTACCAGTTCCAGGTTCCCCTATGATGACCCTTGGCATGCAGAATAGGTTCTTATTGGTGGCATTGAAATAGATGACCTTATGGGCTCCGTCATTGTCCTCGTAGGTGGCGAAGGGTACTCCGCCATCATCAATGAATATTTCCTTAGGTACATCGGCTTCCCCTCTGTGAGATACTAAGCTCAACTCATTGTAATGCTCTATCTGAGCCTTCTGATCTGGTACGTTTATTATCTTAGCCAGCTCAAGGGCACACAGTATATCACCATTGATTTTTAGAGTCATTCTACGCTCCGTGACCTTCTGTATCTCTGCCGCCAACTTCTTAGGCAATACTGACTGTTCCTCCAGTTTGTTATCCCCTTCTAAGGGATCGAAGCCTGACACTATGGCTCGTATAATAGACCTGCGTCGGTCAGAATCCTCAGACCGTGCAACAACACGTATCTCAGTACTGAAAGCATCAGAGCGTGTCTTATGTCTGGTGCAGGTGGCATCTAGCTCACCATTCCTACCCTTAATGGCTTCAGACATACCCTTGTCGCTTTCCCATCCTGGTATTAGGAAGTCCCCTAGGAGGTTCATCACTTCCTCAGCTACGACTCCTATAGCATACATGATCTGATGGATGACATCGCCCTTGCTTATGCGCTTGCCTTTCTTTCTAGGGACTTTACCATCCTTTTTAATCTTGTCATAGAGATCAGCGGCGGTGTCGTTCCATCCAGACCCCATAGGACGCATGCCAATCTGTAATAGGGCAATATCATCCTCTTTAATGTAGTGTTTGGCATTGAGTAGTGCTTCCAGTGGGGAGTAGTGGGGATTCTGGGTGTCTAGGGACAACACAGTATGGTGTTTGAGGGTGAGCTTAGATATTGATGTGTTGTCTGGGGTGAACCCAGGTATATAGTCGTTCACCTCTTTGACGTTAGCCTGTTTCCATGTCTTCATGACTTGTCTTATCAGGGAGTGCTTAATGTCGTCCTTGTCTGGCACAATGAGGTAGAACTTTATCTGCCCCTTATGCAGGAAGACTTCCCACCACACATTTACCTCGGGTGTATAGACAATCATGCCACCCGTGAGATTAATACGTTTGTGTAGGGGAGTGAAGAGTCTAGCAAACTCCGACACTAGCCACCGAACGTTACTGTTGGACGTCATCTTAGATGGGGCAATTTCTAGGATCGTATAGGCAATTTCCTCCTTGGCGAACACTTGTATCTTCTGCTTTGTCAGCGGATGGATGATATTGACCTGCATATCACACCTCCTATTCGTTGAACTTGCCATCGAAGGGGTTAAGGTTTTCCCATAGCTTCTTAGGTAATTCTAAGAGGGCTCTAGGAGTGTCCTTAACATCTTCTAAGGCTTTATTAGGTAGCTCCTGCATGACGCTTCCAGCAGTACCTTTTGTTACTCCAAACACAAACTGCCCTACGGACGACGCCACTAGCTTTAAAGCTCCTAGTGGCAGGTCAGGGGCAGCGATGCACATTCCAACATATAAGGCAGTATATAGTAGGGTTCGTGTGGTGCTGTTGGACTTAACCATGACCCACCATTCCCCCTATGTGATACCCAAGCTCCTTAAGCATTCCTACTACGTAGTCTCCTCCTACGTAATTGATCAGACCTAGGATGAGAGCATATTTCGCTACAGTCTTGACAATGTGAACTATGTGCATCCTAGTTCACCTCCAATAAAACAGCCACAACCTTGTTAATGGCTGTGGCTACTAGCTTGATGGCTCCCATCCCAACGGTGACAGTGATACCGCAAGCGATATACAGAGTCTTCTTGCTGATTGGTCGGGCTTCCATTTTCTTATTGTCCATAAGAGAACCTCCTTAGGAGAAGTTATCATCCATTCCGGATAGCTTCTTGTCCAAGTCCTCTACGGCTACTGGCTTAGATGTGATCTGCGGCTCCTCAAGGTACTCAATGTTACCATGAGGGGTTGGTGTGACGTGAAATGTCTCAGTCTTCGTAACCGTAGGGGAAGATTGTGTTACGTGAGTCTGACTTATGTGTGTCGATTGTATTACCTTTGTCTGACTGCTAGGTGCGGCAATCCCTCTCATTGATAGGGCTTCGATGAGTAGCTCACGAATGAGGTCACTCTTATCTTCCGCACCATCCAGTATACCATCCAACCATGTGGTCTTTTTGGTAGTCTTGAACGTGTGCTGCTTCGCCATACTACACTACATCCTTCCAAGTCCGTTTGCCCCAACGGTTATACCCTTCCACGATCGACCATTGGCTGTTTAATAACAGCTCTATGCTCCTGAACTCGTTGAGGATATAAGGGTACAGAGCAGCACCTCCACCACCAGCCACTAGAATGTGGTCTATTTCGTGAGTATTCTTCCAGTGGTTGTGGATTTCAGCTACTAGCTGTTGCGCAGTAGACCTGAATGCCCAAATAATCACCTGAGACATATCATGTTCTACGCCATCCTTGATAAACTTACAGGATCGCACAACCGCCTCAATTTTGTAGAGGGGGAGCGTTACACCGAAGGCGTCCCGTATCTTGTTGGATATTAGAGTGTAGGCTGTGTTCATAGCCACGTTGACAGAGAAGGTTAGTCGCTCAACTGGGGATAGAGCAGACAGGACGTATACATCGGATGTACCGAACCCTGGGTCTATCACAGCAACCGTCTTACCTGCCAGTACCTTATCGGCAATCGTGCCATCCTCAGCCAGTATGCGACTCATAGCAGCACCGTGAGGTTGGGGTAGGAAGCGCCCTTCCATAGTACGTACCTGACCCATAGCCGATTGTGGCTTGAACTCTACCTGCATCCTATCGAAGCCAGCTACTCGCTCCCAGCCTACGTTGAAGGTGTGTAAGCCTTGACCTTGCCCCATAAATAAGGACTTGATCTGATCCTTAAACTTACCATAGTGGCTTGCAGGTAATCCAGACACTACGTTGGTCTGATGCTGACCATAGCCTAGTCCTAGACCAAACATGGTGCCGACTAGGATTTTGATAGCGTCCGAGTTGAACCTGTCGTCCTTTAAGGAGTGGTAGATGGTGTCCGATTGCTCTATAGCCAAGTCGGATATGAAGTAGTCCAGCATGCCATCCCTGAACGTAATGAAGTCAGTCTTGAGTTTATCTTCATCACTGGTCATATCCAAGTCCCTGAACTCCAGCTTCTTACCGTCTCCTACTACAGATTTGGTAATGATGCGCTTACCGTTGATGATAGCCTTCGTGTAGAGAAATCCTAAGTCAATCGAGCTCAATTTCATAAGGCTTAACCTCCCTTGTGTAATAACACTATGAAAAAAGTGTCACACACAAAATCTTCTCTCGCCACAGGCAGTATTCAGTTGTCAAAGAGCACAGTATGTGTTACACCATGCCATCAATCGCACCCTTAAGCATTTCAGCCATCCAGCGTAGGAATGCGAAGAAGGTAGGGAGCAGGGCTATGAAGATGTATGAGTAACCAACCCTTTTAAGCCTATCCCAGCCCAAGTCCTTATTCTTGCCAGTAGCCATGAGCACACATGCTGTGACAGCATAGAACCACAGGATAGGCTCTGCAATAGCTGTGAATACGTCAATTATCTGCATGAAGCCTTCTCTGATCTTATCACCCTGGCTAACAACTGCTACAGCGGCGGATGCTGAGGTAGCTAGCTTAAATGAGTATACAGAACCCATAGCTGCTGCCATCCAACGTGACGATTTGCTTACGAACTGCTTACGATTCTCTTCAAGTTCTCCTGTCCATCGGCTTTGTACTGTCGGTCTCTCATAGACCACGTTCCCGCCACATCGGACTATCAGACCACTCATCCTGACAACCCTCCTTTAATTTTCAACACCACACGATGTCACCCCACGAAGAAGATAAAACCCGAACGATGGTCACAGGGGTCGTGATGCTAGTGAGCCAAGGGTCGGACGTACTATCAACCGTCGTGATTAAAAGATGACGTGTCATTCGGTGGGGTCTTGATGACTTCTCCACATTTTATGGCGGGAGGTCGTCAGACATTCCTAACCGTCAGGAATAGGTATCTCGGAATTTCTGGGGTCAGAGTGGGGAAAACTGAATGGGAGGAGGTGTCCATATGAGGAAGTGGGCAAGGAACGTAGATCGCTCCAAGCTAGGTAAGACCATGCTGATTCAGGCTCTTATCGGATTAGCTCTCGTATATGCCCTGAAACTCCTAGTAGCGTGGGCGTCCTAGAACCAGAGGTACAAAAAAGAAAAAGAGGAAGGGAAGCGATTCGGTATGATACTGGCTGTGCCGAAGTATATACTGAGGGGCATCGCATTTGGAGTGTCCCTAGTTGTGTCAGGGTTCGTGGTAGGTGTGCTTATGAAATCCATAGCTGATGCTTGGAATGGGCTAGGATTTGTAGCCTTTATGTGTACGGTGGCTTTCATGGGTTGCCTAGTGTACATTTTCTACGATGGTAATGACTGGACAAGTGCAGCTTATGCCTTAGTTGCAGTATTACTGATGCACCTATTGATGTGGGGTGTGGGCTTCTATAGAACCAGTCGGTGATATTATCCTACTATGGTTGGTCTGATATTAATATTAGACTAATCATGGGAGGTGCTGTGGGATGGCTCACACAATTGTAAGGAACGTTAATCCTTATGTAGAACAGGCTGACGGCTATAAGTCCGACTCCGTTAAGGTAGACCTTAATGAGGGTACGTTTAAAGTCATTGCCTATCCCGTAGATACTGATGGCACAAGGGTATCGGGTGCTGCTAACTTGGTCGATAAGACCCTAGCAAACCTGCCAAAGGCTATAGAGTACTACGCGGAGATTGTACACCAGCTAGAGCAAGGGGACGTTATCCGTAACGTCTAATGCTCAGAAGCGGTTACGAGGGAGAGAACTTTCGGGTTCTCTCCTTTTTTCATGTCGAAAGATGACATTTCGATATGGGGAGTGATGATTCATGGGGATCAGAGACATTCGTAAGAATCGGCTGGAGCATACCGATTCGTACAACGTGTCCCATCAGGGACTAAAGGAGAATACCGACTGGGAGGTAAGTCACCTATACAATCGTACAGAAGGCCAAATTCTGTATGGTCACAATGAGACGGTTGGTGATGTTCTGCTAGAGCCTGTCACCGAGGAAGAGGTATTCAGCTTTAAGAGAACCTCCGAAGCACAGGGGCTTAACCCTAAGCGTATCCTTGAGAAGTGGAATATCATTCTTAAGGAATTCAATGGCAACCTACCACTGCGTGTGGAAGCCTTGCCTGATGGTACATGGTGCCCAGCAGGTACGCCGTTCAGCCAAATTAGCAACACGGTTAAGGACTTTGGGGAGCTTGTAACATGGTGGGAGCCACGGTATATGCACAATGCCTTCTCATCCGGTTGCGCTACCAACGCCTTCCATATGCGTCGCTATCTTGAGCGTAAGCAAAGAGAGTACGGCTACGATGACTCCTTCCTATGGAAGTTCCATTTCTTCGGCTATAGGGGCAACACTTCCTTGGAAACAGCTTACTGGTCGGGTACTGCTTGGAACCTACGTCTGCTTGGAACCGATGACCTGAGTGCCAAGTACCATACCCCTGGAGCACAAGTAGGTAGCATCCCTGCTTCAGCTCACAAGGTACTGCAACAATTTGATGATGAGTTTTATGGATTGAAACGTGCTATTATCGTTACCAGTGAAGACGGTGGCGTAATCGTAGCCCAACCGATTGATACTTACGATGCAGACCGTGTTATCAACGAGTACTTGGTCACACTGGCTGCTGTAGGTCGGAGCCACAACGTACACATAGTTATGCGTCCCGACAGTGGAGATACTTGGGGACAGGCAGTAGCTATCTACAAGAAGTGTAAGTCGTCTGGTATCAGAAACGTTAGCGTCATTATCGGGGAGAACATGAGCTTCGATAACGCTAAGAAAGCTGATGTATTCTTTGAGTCCATGGGAATCCCATTAGACTTCGTATTCTACGGAATTGGTGGGGGCTTCTACAAACACATTGATCGTGATACCCACGGTTGGGCTATGAAGACGGCTTACAGCAACGGTGCAGACCGTATGAAGTTCGGCATGACGCCACTGAAACAGTCTATCCCAGGACGTGTAAACGTGGCTATGAACAGCTTGGGGGCGCTGACTGTCGTACCTTACGATAGCGAAGAATCGGCTCTGCAAGGTCAGTACAAAACCATCTATGAATGGGCTCCTGGTCTAGACAAGCCGTTCTATCAGAAGCAGTCGTGGGATGATATCCAAGCTATCACAGCCCAACAAGACCCTACACAAGAAATCATTCGTATCCATCCGGCTATTGCGGACAAGATTGACGCACTCCGCATTAAGCACAACGTCAGGAGGTAGTAATATGACACATAAACCATATGATTTAGGATTGGTGGTTGGTCGGTTCCAGCATATCCACGTTGGCCATGAACACATGATCAATACAGCCCTTAAGCTGTGCGATCGTGTACTGATCCTAGTGGGGTCAGCTCAAGAAACTGGGGATAGCCCACGGAATCCATTCAACATTGCTACCCGTATCGAAATGATACAGGAGATTTACGAAACCAACGTCATCGTTAAGGCTCTGCCTGATATGACCCATGAGGATGATATCAACCCTGAATGGGGCAGATATGTTCTACGTAATGTGGAACAGGCGGTCTACAAGACACCGGAAGCTATGATCTATGGCAATGATGAAGCTCGTAGCAACTGGTTCGATCCTGAGGACATCAAGGCTATCACTGAGGTCATCGTATCCAGATCTAACATCAAGATGAGTGCTACTACCATGAGGGACTTCTTGGTACGGGGTATGCGCCATCGGTGGATGGAATATGCTAACCCTCGTCTTCATAAGCACTTTGACCGTCTCCGTGCTGAGCTAATGAGCACTCCTGCATACAAGCACATTGGCGACTCTATGTTGCCAGATGGAGGTATGTGAGAATGCACACAGACCAAACTCAGCCTAAGGAATATGAAGTACTGTTCAAAAGCAACTGGCAGGAGATTCGTAGGGTGGATGGGTGGTACGAATACTCCCATCAGCCTAAATCGGACGGTCAGGGAGTGGCTATTCTACCCTTCCGTAGAAACAAGGGCATAGCTTGGCCAGGGGTACTGGAATACCTGCTTCGGGTAGAGGTGACCCCTAGTCACGGTAGCGACTTACAGCTCTGCTCCATTACTGGTCTTGTGGATAAGGCTGGTAAGAGCGTTGCACAGATCGCTATTGAAGAGCTAGCGGAGGAAGGTGGCTGGAAAGCTACTGCGGATCAGGTCATGGACTTGGGTATCCTTCGTCCTAGCAAGGGCTCAGACACTGTTCAGTACATCTTCGCTATTGACCTAGACCAAGACGGTATCGAGCCATGTGAAGCTACTGGTGACGGTACACAGGGTGAAGTGGGAGCCTACTGCAAGTGGGTACCGTTCACGGAAGCCATTGGGTGTAAAGACCCTCTAGTGCATGCCATGATGCTTCGTACTACGTATATCAGTCACCTGCGTTAACCGTCCTAAGGGCGTTGACATAGATGGGAGAGAACTTTCGGGTTCTCTCCTTTATTTATGTGAACATTCATGAGGAGGTATAATATGGGTAGATTATATTCAGGCAATAACCCGAGCCAGCTATACATGGACTCTATGCTCGATCTTATCAACTTTGGTAAGGAGCATTCTCCAAGGGGCAAACGCACCACAGAACTGCGTCCGGTGATTTTCGAGTATGAAGACCCTAGGAATCGAGTAACGTTCCTTCGCGGTCGCGTCATCAATCCGTTCTTCCAGCTAGCAGAAGCCTTATGGATTCTGGCTGGGCGGTCGGATGTCAAGTGGCTTAGCCAGTATAACTCAAGCATAGCTCAGTTCAGCGATGATGGTGAATACTTCAATGCTCCCTACGGTGAGCGGCTTCGCTCTTGGGGTAAGAACGATGCAAGAGGTTTCATATTCAACCCCATTGATCAGCTCTACGACTGCTATATGAAGCTAAAGGAAGACCCTGATACTCGTCAGGCAGTAGCCTTTATCGGCGATCCACGCTTCGATAGCTACGAGTATACCAACGTCCAGAAGGGTAAGGACATTGCATGTAACCTGAACATTAAGTTCAAGATACGTGATGGTAAGCTTGAGATCAACGTGGACAACCGCTCTAATGACCTGCATTGGGGTACGTTCGGTGCCAACCTTGCTCAATTCGCCACTATACAAGAAGCTATGGCATCTTGGCTAGGGGTGGGCATTGGAACCTACTGCCAAGTCACTGATTCCCTTCATATGTATCTGGATGACTATGGATACAAGGAAACGGACAAGATACTGAAGGCATACGATCATGATGGTATCTGGATGCCATCCATGAGCACACCTATTGTAGAACAGTATACCTTCATTGACGAGCCACGTATCTCTTCTACACTGGAAGAGTGGCACGACATTGTCAACAGCTACTTCCGTGAGCTGGATCAGCTAGTAAGCGCTGATGAGACGTATCTCATGCCACAGGCTGCTAGGGGCATCATGCACATCGTCAGCCATATTCAGGACAAGTACCTGCAACTGACGCTGTACTCCATGATCGCATACCAGGCTCATAAGCGTAACCAGGCTGAGATTATGCTGCTGGCTCTTAGCCATATGCCGGATTGCAGTTGGAAGGTATCGTGCTTGAGATTCCTCTCTAAGAGATATCTTACCTCTGAGGAACACTCCAACCATACTGAATCATTTAGATCACAGTATAAGCACCTTTCGTCCGATATTATTGATTATATCGAACGAAAGGGGGAGTAAACAATGGCAGAATCCACTGTATTGACTAAGGTTAAGATTGATGTCAACCCTGATGGTATTACCTTCAGTATCGAAGGGCTTGACACCGATCTAGCCAGACTTATTGAAGCTGCTGGTACATTCAACGTAAAGCCAGTTGAGTACCACACTTTTGATACGTCCACGGTCACTATCCAGTCTGATAGAGCGCTTCTATTCGTTCCAAGAGCACCACAGATCACTACCATGTCGGTAGTACAAGGGGCGGATGTAGACCTGTCCTTTGCCACTAACTTGAAATGGCAGGACTCTATCAGCAAAGTGCTGGTGAATGGAACTGAGCTATCAAGCGGCAGCTTTACCGTACTCAACGGTAAGATGACGATCTTGGCTACAGCATTCACAGCGGCTGGACAGTACTCTATCATCATCAAGGCGATTGGGCATGTAGATGCGGTTGTATCACAGACAATCGTAGCCAGTCCACCTGTAGGATAAGTGCAGAGTTGACGGTTTCCGGTTCTTTTATAGGGAAGAGAGGTCGCTTCGGTGATCTACTCTTCCCTATTACTTTTTTGGAGGTTACTACATGGATAGACTTCACACTACCCCTACACCAGCTCACAATGTGGTGCGTAAGGCAAAGCCTTACATTCAGGGAGATTTAGTACTGGCGGTGGACTTCGATGGTACCATCACCGGACAACCTGATATGCACACCTACCCGATGACACTCCAGCCACATGCAGATAGAGTGCTCAAACGTCTGTATAATGACGGTGTGCGTTTACAGTTGTGGACATGTCGGTCGGGCAAAGCCTTAGATGAGGCTATCGAGTTTCTACAGCATAAGGATATTCTTGAGGTATTCGAGGTCATTAATGACCAGTTACCTGAGATTAACCAGAAATATGCCCCGAACGTAGCTCGTAAGCTAGGTGCCGACTTCTACATCGACGATAAAAACATCATGTTCAAGGTTGATTGGCTAGCCATCGAAGAGTTTATCTACGGGGAGGCATACAAGGATGACACAGATTTACCAAATGGGTGATGAAGTCACCTACAAGGGACGTAAGATGCTTGTGGAAGATGCTGGGTTTGCTAGGTATGTTGGGGACAACGACCTAGAGTGGTGCAGGGCTAGTGAGGGTAGGCTGCATTACCTGCTGAAGGACAACGAGCCAACCAGTATGTACCATGGATCGGTAAGCTGGGTTGCTGCTGAACTGGTACCTGATTTAACAGATAAGGAGTTCTTCGAGCAGGATGCTAGAAGTGCCCATTTGCAGGAGTTAGGCTACAACATGGTAGCTTGGTCTGATGGGTTAGTAGACCTGCCAGACAACTCTAAGATTCCTGATGTCGTAACCTTGCTCATGGCAATCCAGTATGACAAGGAGAAGGACTATGGTTCGTCTTGGAAAGGTAAGGGAGAGTACAGGGGCATCATGGCTAACATTGATCGGAAGTATGATCGTCTGGATAAGATGACCGACACCGAGCTAGAAGATGCTACCCGAACCCTTGCCTTCATTGAGAAGGGCTTACTAGACGGAACGGTACTTGCTGAAGCTGTAGGGGACAGTAAGATTGATGCTGTTGCTGATCTGGCTAATTACTGTCTGCTCTACATGACGTACGTGCGTGAGAAGTTTCCATTATGCTTCAACATATGGGTGGAGCGAAACGTACCGCTGTACCTACGGAGCCGGATTCCATTCTTACAGAAATAGTACACTTTGTATAACAAAAACGGCTTTACGGCACCGATTGGTGAGAAGTTTTGCAAGCCTGATTTTTTTAGGTCAGAAAGGGTCGCAAGGGAGTAACGGACACACAGTATTGACTGCATGATCGACTCCCATAACCCTTTATCCCATACAATCCTGAGGAGGATACAACAATGAATAAGCAAGAGATGATCAAGGCTATCGCTGGTAAAACTGGGTTGACACAGGTAGATGTGTCTAAGGCGATTAACTCGCTGGAAGAAGTAACCCATGAAACGCTTGCTAAAGGCGAAAAGGTACAGCTTACGGGCTTCGTTACCATCAAACCTGTCGGTCGTGCGGCTCGTAAGGGCTTCGATCCGATCAAAAACGTGGCTATGGATATCGATCCTACAGTCGGCGTAAGCTGCAAAGCGGGCGAGAAGCTCAAAACGGCGGTAGAAGGACTCAAGTATGAGGACTTCGCCAAAGCGGATAAAGAATAATATCGGCCATCCGGCGCGGTAGGAGTCCTAGGGGGATAACCCTCTAGGGCTTCTTTGCGTCTTTAGTACGTAAGGGACGATTCCGGCACTCGGAGTTTATTTAATCAGAGAAGGGAGTGTGATACATTGGATAAGCCGTGCACACAGTGTAGGCTAGCCGACACATGTACGAACATCATGCAGATGGGTAAAGGTAAGAAGGGTGCCCGTATCATGGTAGTACAGGAAAATCCATTCGAGCGGGAGTCAGTACGCAACGAGTACATGGGCGGCAAGGCTGGAAAAATGTTTAGGGCTGCTTTAGGTGAGGTAGGTATCGACGTTGATGATATCTATTACACAGCCGTAGTAAAGTGTACGACTCCTGAGGACAGGATGCCTTTAATGGACGAGGTAAAGGCATGTCAGGATTACCTATTTGCTGAGATAGACATCATCAAGCCTGAAATCATCATACCAACAGGTAACATGTCCATGAAGGCTCTAATGGGGATCACTGGTATCACTAAGCACAGAGGGAAGTTGGTAGAGAAGGATGGCATGAAGCTGTTCCCTATCATTCATCCTAATCTAGTGCTCAAACAGCCAAAGTACCTAGACTTGTTCTCCAAGGACATGATTAACTTGGAAGCTATACTCAGTGGTGAGGCACCTCCTGATGCTATAGCATATGACAAGGAACGTCTGTACTGTGAGACCTATGAGGATGCCATTGATGAGATTCAACGCCTTATGAATCTACCAACTGGCACCAGAGTCGTAGTTGACTTAGAGACGGTGAAGACTAACCCGTTCTTGGATAAGACTCAGATGTCTGATAGGAACAGAGCATTATTCCCTGAATCCGAGCGTGTTAAGATAGCCGCTATTGGTTTCTCAGATAGACCAGGATACGGTTCAGCGATCCCTCTATATCACAGGGAGACACCGTTTATAGGTCACCAGATAGGAACCATAGTGAAATTCCTGCGTTTTCTGTTTGAGCGGTCTGACCTAGAGTTTGTCGCACACAACGGCAAATTCGATATGAAGTGGTTACGGAGACAGCTAGACATCTGGGTGGAGAACTTTGCTTGGGATACTATGCTGATGCACTACTTGGCAGTCACAGAGGAAAAGGGTACACACGGTCTGAAAGACCTAGCATGGCTGGAAACGGACATGGGTGGGTATGACGATGCAATGGCAGACCATATACCGAAGGGTGAGGACGAAGGTAACTATGATCTCATACCTTGGGATATACTAAAGGTGTATCTTGCAGACGACTGTGACGTTAATCAGAGGTTATTGGTCAAGTTCCTACCTCTGATAGAGGACGATCCTGAGAAGCTCTGGCTATGGAAACACCTAATGATGCCAGCTCACCATACTCTGCTTGACATAGAGTTTGATGGCATTAAGGTGGACTTAGATTGGCTGGACTTCCTGTGTGGTGAATACCCTAAGGAGATAGAACGTCTAAACGAGAAGCTACATCAGTTCCCTGAGGTAGTTGAAATGGAACGTGAGTGGCAGGCTATGTGGGAAGAGCGTTGCGGTATCGGCACTATCAAGAAGGCTGAGCGTACCGACTCACAACAGGCTAAGTTCGAGAAGTATAAGAAGTATGATCCTTCCAAGGGTGGTACGGTATTTAACTTCGGTTCACGGAACCAGCTAGGGGAGCTACTGTTCAATCGTCTTGAACTAAGCACACCTATTCTCACGGACAAGGGTGAAGAGCACGTACGGATGGGTGGGATGCCTACATCAGAGCACTACTCCACCAATGATGACTCATTGAAGATACTAGCAAGCCAGCATCCTATTGCTGAGTTGTTGCAGGAGTTCCGTAAGGTCAACCACCTCAATAACAACTTTGTAGCTGGAATGCGTGCTATGCTGGACTCTGATGGTTTCGTGCATCCGAACTACAATCTTCACGGAACGGTTACTGGACGTCTATCGTCAGATGATCCTAATGCTCAACAGTTCCCACGTAAGATTTCCGATATAATGCTGTTCCAATACTGGCACGAGATAAAGAATCTATTCGTTAGTAGGTTTGGCGAGGACGGCGTCATAGTCCAGTTTGACTACTCTCAGCTAGAGCTTCGCATCCTAGCAGTATTCTCACAGGACAAAAACCTTATCGCCTTGTATCGTTCCGGTGCTGACTTGCATAAAGCTATTGCTGCTGATGCGTTCGGCATAGACATTTCTGAAGTAACGAAAGACCAACGTACAGCTTCTAAGAAAGTACAGTTCGGTATCGTTTACCAAGAGTCTGCTAAGGGGCTGTCTGAGGACTTACGTGCAGAGGGTATAAACATGTCTGTTCAGGAATGTGAACAGTTCATTGAGAAGTACTTCGCTAGGTTCCCTTCCGTACAGAAGTGGATCAGTGATATCAAACGCTTTGCGAAGCGTAACAAGTTTGTGAAGACTCTCACAAACCGTATCAGACACCTACCTGGGTTGGACTCTACAGACCGCTCCGTAGCATCTGAGGCAGAGCGTCAAGCTGTTAACGCACCTATTCAAAGCACAGGTTCCGACTGTACACTCATGTCTCTTATACAGATCAATAAGTGGCTCAGGGAGAACAATATGCGTAGCGTAATCTGCATCACAGTACATGACTCTATCGTTCTGGATTGTCCTAAGGATGAAGTCGTTATTGTGGCTAAGAGGGTTAAGCATATCATGGAGAACCTTGCAGAGTACGACGAGTTCTATCAGTTCCTTGGTGACGTGCCTATCGTATCTGAAATGGAAATCGGCTACTCTTATGGGGAAGCATTTGAATGCACCATTGAGGATATCGAAGAGCACGGCGTAGACGGATTCCTACAGGCTCAGCTCTCTAAGAAGAAGGAGAAGGAAGCTAAGGCATTCAAGGATGCTGAGGAAAAGGGTATCAAGATACCTAACTACGTCCACGGGTACTGGAAAGGGGCTGCTTAAGGTGGCAGACGAGGTTCGTACTGAGCAGATTCTTATGGAAGAGGTGGGTAGGAAGATTTCTACATCTTCCTCCTACTTGGTTGATATCCACATAGGTGTGTTCAAAGACGACTGGCACTACCACTTTGGCACCCATGAGATACCTTTACACGTCCAGCAGTTTTTGGACGATTCCCTACGGAAGAGATCTATAAAGTAATAGTTTTCGGGGTGGTATCCTAGCGGTACCTCCCTGATACTGTTTTGGCGGAACGTCCTCGAAGTTGACTAAGAAACAGTAGGAAACCCGACTTGACGGATCGGGATGAATTGGAAAAAATTGGAATTGTGAAACGGTGACAGTAGCAGTAGCCGTTCGGAGCAGAATCAGGGATAAAGAAGGAGTGTACGAATACAATGACGTACCCAATTATGCAGCTTTGGTCAGTCAAGAGTACATACTTCCGCGAATGAACAGTCATGATTCGGGGAAAAATCGAATAAGCTGAACCAGAGCCAAAATCTAACAATTGGGAGGAAGCTGAATGAGTAGTGAGAAGAAGTATGTAATGATTAACAAGACTAATGGAGCTAGAATTGAATGTACAGAGAAGTACCTGGCTAGCTGGTTAGCTAGAGGTTTTGAAGTTGAAGAGATAAAGAATCCTACTGTGCCTAATGATCCTGACAACAAAGCCCAAGAATGTATGGGAGTAGAGGACGGTCTTACAGACTAATATGAACCCTATGAGCAATCCACCAGACTTTGACAGCATAGACTGGGTAGCACTGGTAAGGAGTATGGGCATCCACTTGCCAACTGGAGAGCCTTTCGTATATGAGAAATGGTCAGCTACGGAACGCCAAGCCTTAGCTGAGTACCTAACCAATACAATAGCAAATGATCCGTCTTTACCCAAGGGGTACATAGCAGACTACCTCGACGACATGGTCTACGATGGTCGAATAGCCACATTCGATAAAGCCTGGGTTAGACTGTTGGTCAATAGGAGCCTTCAATAGGCTCCTTTTTTATGTTTTCTTAGTCTTAAAAGTACTCTTTAAAGTATTTAAAAAAGATTATTTAAATACTTACTTCGTAAGTATTTAAAAGTCGATCGTCCTATGACCACAGCACATTTCATGCAGTTCCATATAATCAGACTCTCCCGAGTGGGTGACCATGCCCATTCGGGCTTTTTTATGCCATCTTTCCTATGTGCGGGGGAATGTTTGCCCAGCCCCGATTTTATTAGGTGTCTGAGTCGTTGAGGCTCAACCACACATATCAGGGCGTTATCGAAGGACATCGTTCCGGTATCGAAGCCCACAGGAGGAATGTATTCATGGCGAAGTTGAACATTGCAGCATTAGCGGCTAGACTGGGTGAGCTTAACCAACCGCGTGGCGGTGGTGGCGGTGGTATGTCTTTCGTAGACATCAAGGATGGGCGTAATCAGGTACGTCTGCTACCTGGTAAGGATGACCCCAACGAGTTCTACGTAGAGGTTTGGGTACACTACGGTGTAGGCAAAACCGACAAGAACTCCAAAGGTACTATGCTGGTGTGTCCTAAGACGCACAATGAGAACGCATACTGCCCTGTCTGCGAGCTGTCTTCACAGCTTAAGAAGATGTCTAAGAAGAAAGACGACAACTACGATAAGCAAGCCAAGTCCGTATACCGCAAGAAGCGTGTCTACTTCAACGCTATCGACCGTGCTGAAGACTTGTCTAAGTACGAGAAAGACGGCGATGGTAAATGGATCAATAAGGAGTCTGGTGACGAAGAGTCCCCAGTAAAGGTACTCGGTTCCGGCGTGGAGGTATTCAAAGCGGTACTCGGTCTACTTGTAGACCCTGACTACGGTGATATCATCCTTGACGTAGCTGATGGACTTGACCTTATCATTACCAAGACGGGTAGCGGACAGTTCAACACCAGCTATGACGTTAAGGCGGCTCGTAAGGAAACCGCTGTAGGCTTCGACCTATGGCAGGAAGCCCTTAACGACCTTAAGTCTCTGGCTAAGGTTAAGACTGCGGCTGAGATCGAAGCTATCATGAATGGCGAAGATCCTAACAGCGGTAGTAACTCGGAGGAAGAAGGGGAAGAGAAGCCTGACAGCGGTAAGCCTGTCGATATCTCCGACCCCGACTACGATCCGGATACCGAAGCCGACAAGGGCGACAAGGGTGCTAAGGACGCTGAACAGGATGCGTTGCAAGACGAAATCCAAGCAGCCCTACAACGCCGCAGAGGTAATAAGTAATTATTACCCCATCAGCTAAGGGAGGGCTCACGCCCTCCCTTTTCTATGCTAAAGGAGGATGAAAATGACACCATTATTACCTGGGCTAGTACTTCGGCACTATAAGGGCGGCCACTATGTAGTAATAGCATGGAGTACTAACTCCGAGACTGAGGAGAAGACCATAGTATACATGAGTCTTGAGACAAACGAGGTCTGGAATAGACCTGTGGCTATGTTCTCGGAATATGTTAACCATGGTGACGGAAGCGAAGTACCACGCTTTACTGCCTTGAATGAGCACAAAGATATATTCATCGGCAGCGGTACAATTTCCATAGTGAAGGGGTTAAGAGGATGAAACAGTTCAAGATAGACCCCCAGCATGAATTCAGCTATGAGCTGTCTTGCGTCAAGGGAGAGCAATACAAAGCTATGGCTGTGGCTGCCCTTGATAAGTTCCCTGACTATTTCTGGTTCATGCCAGCATCTAGTAGTGGTAAGTATCATCCAAAGCTCAGCTTGGGTATGGGAGGTTTGGTCAGGCACGTTAAGGCAGTATTCCGTGTCAGTGAAGAGGTGCTTAATCACCCCTTCTTTGGTAGTGCATTCACTGAGGACGAGTGTGATGAGATTCGTGTAGCCATCCTCATACACGATGCCTGCAAACAAGGGTTTGATCAGGAACCAACCCACACCCTACACATTCACCCATTGCTTCCTAGGGAATCCCTTAGACCGGATGATCTGGACGAGTGGGGAACAGCGGCATGGGATAGGATCAACGACCTGGTTATGACCCATATGGGGCCATGGAATGTTGATACTAAGAAGGAGTCAGACGTCATACTGGAGTTGCCGTCTACACCAGCTCAGAAATTCGTACACATGTGCGACTTCCTAGCTAGCCGTGCCATTATTGAAGTGGACGTGACCCAACGTGAAGCCCAGCTAGGATATAAGCCACCTACCTTTGACGAAGACCCTACAGAGGGGCAGCTATCTTTCTTAGGTAAGTTAGTAGACCAAGCCAAGAAGAAGGGTATTGTGGTACCTAAAATTGACCTGATGGATGCTGACGGTAAGTTCCTTATCACCAAAAAGCAAATTAGCGTCGTCATAGATGATTTGAAGACCAGGGTTAATAGTAAGTAATACTAGAGGGAGTCGATTCTGACTCCCTCGCTTTTATTATTCGAGAGGTGAGGGATATGGCAAAGACCCATAGGATGTTCTGTCACTGTCGTACTCACGATGAGCAGTACATCTGGCTAGTGGCTCATACGGACAACGAAAGGGATGCTAGAGAAGCTATGCTAGCATACTCTGGAGTGGCGGCTGTATTCATTGCCATGACAGCCGAGGACTACACAGCCGCTAGAAAAAGCAAGGCGGGTATGTCGAATACCTTTAAGTGGAATAATCCACTGTCAAGCAAATTCTCAGTAAACAGGAGGTAATAAGGTGATTCTACTAGTAGATGGAAACAACGTAGCCTATCGAGCCTTTCACACGCCACAAGGCAGTCTTACAACTAAGCAGGGTGAGCCTACAGGAGTTATGCTGGGTTTCCTGAACTCACTGAAGGGTTATCTGGATAAATTCCCAGAGACTACGAGGGTTATTGTGGCGTGGGATGGCGGCAAGGCACAATGGCGTAAAGACATTTACCCTGAATACAAAGCCAACCGGACGTATGGTAAGGATGACCCAGAGGAAAAGGCTAAGTTCGAGGGGCTATTCAAGCAAATAGAGCTGCTGCATGAGATTCTTCCAGCCATTGGGGTCAATAGTCTCAAGTACAATCCTAAGAAGGAAGACGGAAAGGTAGTAAAGAGTGGGTGGGAAGCGGATGACCTCATAGCTGGCGTGTGTAAGATGATGGATGGTCACAAGATGATCGTTACATCAGATAAGGATATGTTCCAGCTTGTTGGTGAGGACGTATCTTTGTACAACTTATACAAGGATATGATCATCAGTCCTCTTAACTTCTTCGAGTACACAGGGGTGACTCAGAATGCTTACATGGGCTATCGTGCTTTACTTGGTGACTCAAGCGATAATATTGACGGTGTTCCAGGTATTGGGGATAAAACTGCCAAGAGCCTTATGGACTTATATGGGCATATCGACAACATTCTTGCTGCTACTGGTGATACTAAAGCCAAGCTGGTGAAGTCCAAACGTACTCAGGTGCTATTCGATCCTAAGGTTCAAGCTATTTTGGGTCGTAATCACAAAATCATGAATCTTAAGTACATCGACTTCTCTGACGTAGAGGAGGATATGGTGAAGGACATGACCACCAACCATGAGGTACGAAGTGGAGACTTTAAGGCATTCCTAGCTCGCTGGCAGTTTGTCAGTATCCTTGCTAATTATCTGCCGTTCATCACCCCATTCAATGGTTTAGGTGAGGAATGACACGTTTTGTAAATAATGATGAGGACTTGGGTAAGGTCTATATGTACAATAACGACTTTACCCTAGATCGGGTCATAACCAAAACTAGGAAAGACCATCACTGTGCTATGTGTGAGTCTAACATACAAGTGGGGTTATCATGCAATTATACGGTAGGGTCAAGTGGGGGTCAGTTCTTTTATTACCACTCACACATAAAGTGCTCAGGGTGATGTTCGTACATTCTAAGGAGGAATCATATCACATGGAAAACTTTATTAAGCAAGCCTTTTATTTGTTCGAGGGCATTGGAAGTACCACCTCCAGAACGGCTAAGGAGGACTACCTGGCTCAAGGGGTAGACAATCCTGTACTTCGGGAGCTGTTGTTTCAGTGTTACAATCCCTTTATCCTCTTCTACTTGAAGAAAGACCCTAAGATTAAGCCTGAGGGCAAGGGAGCCACTCCTGACACCAGATACAACATGTTTAGGGTCATGATGAAAGACCTGAGCACACGTAGTATTACTGGTAACGAAGCTCTTGCAGTCGTGTCCACATTCCTTAGTGGATGTACTGCTGAGGAATACAAGTGGTACGTCAAAGTCCTACAGAAGGACTTGAAGATTGGTATCACTGACAAAACAATCAATAAAGTGTTTGGTAAAGACTTTATCCCTACCTTCTCCTGCATGCTGGCTGAGAAGCTTAAGAAGTATCCTAAGCGGTTCATAACGAACCCTAAGATGGATGGGTATCGCTTCCTAGGCTTCAACCACGACCGTGTACGTGTTGAGGGTAAGAGCCGCAATGGTAACCTTATCGAGGGCTATGATGGTATCGAGGAAGAGCTATCCAACCTGCCAGCCGGATACATCTACGATGGTGAGATCATGGACAGGGATGGTACATTCAGCGGTACACAGAAGCAAGCCTTCAAGAAGGTTAAGGGCAAGGATGGGGTACTGCATATCTTTGATATGATCAGTATTGAAGAGTTCGAGTCCGGTGTAGGTGTCACTCCTTACTGGCAACGTCTGGAGCGTCTATGGAACCTAGAGGATCAGATTAGTGCATCTTCTAGCCTTGTGCTTGTGCCATACCAAGTATACGATGGTACAGCTAAGTACGTAGACCTGTCTGTAACGGCTGAGCACGATGAGTTCGTTAAGCAGGGTTATGAGGGCTCTATGGTCAAGGACTTGGATGCGGTGTATGAATTTAAGAAGGGCTACGCAATCCAGAAGGTTAAGAAGTTCCACACGATTGACCTCACTGTGGTAGGTGTAGAAGAAGGCAAGGAAGGTACTGACCTTGAAGGTACTTTAGGGGCGTTGGTAGTGGAGCTGTCAGATGCAGACATTATCTCCCAGCTACCAGATGGAATGCCCTATGTCACAGGTGGACTGTTCAAGGTTAACGTAGGCTCTGGCTTTAAGCGTCCTGAACGCGATGAGCTGTGGGCTAGGCGTACAGACTTGATCAATCGTACTATCGAGATTAAAAACTTTGGTAGCACACTGAATGATGACGGTGGGCACTCTCTACGCTTCCCTATCTTCAAGAAGTTCAGAGACGATAAATAAGGGTGGCGGCTCATACCGCCATTCCCACAACTAGGAGGATGGCGGTATGAAAAAGTTTATGGAAGAGTTGGCTAATGCCAAAGCGTATTTGTCTGATATGCCTGGTGAGAACAGTGAGGCAGCTCGTAAGTTCAGAGAGTTACGTGATACTTACAGAAAGCATGTAGGTCGCCGTGCTCTGTTCAAGAGCGGTAGGGGAGAAGCTAGAGTTGTGACTATCGAAGAAGTGACGGAACACTTTGTTAGAGTGTCCTATAGTTACTATGGCAGATCCTACAGTGGTCGTATCAACACATGCAGTAACTATAACTCACTCGTATGCGGCGACGATAGGCTGGAGATAGAACGATGAAGAAACTAGATCCCCCTACACATCTTGAACCCGAGTACCTGTTCGATAAGTATGAGCCCTTGCGACGGGCTGTATACAAGAAGTTCAAGGACAAGATGATGAATAATGCAGATAGGGAGGAGCTCTGGTCTACCATAGGGGAGATATTTCTCCAACTGGTATCAGAGTTCGACCCTAATAGGGGAGTGGACTTCCCCTACTACATTAAGAGAATGTTGGACTTGAGAACCTACCATCATATCACCAAATACCTTAAGAACGTCAATAGAGAATCCTACGGTGAGGACTTTGTAGTTGAGGACGAATCGTATGAGGAACTATTCAACCGGATAATCGACCTTCACAGCATAGACCCTAGCATAGAGCTGGGGGATAAGCACAGGGAGCTCATGGTGGGTATTCTGATTCATAAGAAGACCCTAAAGGAACTAGCCGAAGAAGAGGGAGTGCCACCGGACAGGCTACACGCTAGGCTGTACTTTCTGATTAAGAAGCTTAAGGAAGTACATGAGCAACACAAAGAAAAGTATGGGAGGGACATGTACTAATGTCTGATTTTCCTAAACTAAACGATGATGGATTCACCGCTAAGGGGTCAGCGCCTATGTCTACCCCATCACTCACAGACGAGAGTGCTAGGGAAGCATGGAGACAGCGACAGGCTGATGTGCCTACGTCAGACCCTACCACTTACAACAAACAACAGCAGCAGAAAGCTATGGAAGAGCGTAAGGCTAAGGTCATATCCGGAGTACAAAGGCTGGAGAGCGATGCTATTAGGCTTAAGGCTGAGACTAAGCCAGTTCCGGTCACAGAAGCTATGAACTGGGTAGAGCTGGCTATTAAGAACTGTGGGGGAGAATCTAAGGTAACCTTCTTAGATGTCTCCCATTCGTTCATTAAAATAGCTACCAGGGTACCTATGACCGCCAATCTGTTCCAGTTCCTACCAGAGGGTGACGATAACCCACGATTCCATAAAGTCATTACTAAACTGCTGCTACAGATGCCTTTTGTTACCGGAGTACGATGGCTACCTCAAGACGGTGGCGCGGTACTCATGGTTGACATTAAGTGAGCCCTATATGGTGACATTCATTGTAGAGGGCTGGAGTGACCATGATGCTATCAAGAGGGCGTATCCGCAGGAGTCTGTCACTACCGTTGTGCTTAATGGCACTAAGTTTAACAACAGCATCAAGGCACAGATAAACAAGGCTATGGAAGAGGGAGACACCTACCTACTGTCCGATCCTGACACAGCAGGGGATCAGATAGAGGAAGTAGTGTGTGGATGGTACTCTGGCATAGAGCGTATTAGACCTGACCCTTTGAGGGCTAGGTTCCTCAGATTAGGTAAGGGATATAAATATGGCATTGAGTACTGCTCTGTTGCCTATCTTAAAGAACTACTGGGGAGGTACATCAATGATTGAGATTTTAGGGGTTGTGGGTGCAGGTAAGTCTACACTGTCTGAGAAGATAGCGGCTAGGGAGAACCTACCGCTATTTCCTGAGCCTGTGGAAACCAATCCATACCTCACTGACTACTACAAGAACCCACACCGACACGCCTTTAACATGCAGATATTCCTAATGCACAGCAGGTTCCAACAGGCTCTAGTAGCTGAGAAGATGGCACAGTGCGTTATGGATGCTTCTATAAGGGTCAATGACATCTTCTCCTTGCTACAGTATAGAACTGGCATAATGAACGAGACTGACTATGCGGTGTACAGTGATGTGTCCAAGACCTTTAGGTCTATGATAATGCCACCAGACTTGGTAGTGTACCTACAGTGCTCTCCACAGGTTGCTGTCAATCGTATCATGAAGCGTGGTAGGGCGTCTGAGCTGACGGCATCCCTACAGTACTGGTATGACCTGAACACAGTGTATGAAGAATGGTACGAGGGTTACAAAGAAAGTAAGAAAATCTGCATAAACGTGGATGATCTAGACTTTGCTAATAGAGACGACGATGAGGATTACGTCATCGACAGTATACTTGAAGCCCTAATCTGACTACCCCAATCCCTTCCTATATCCTTGTACTGGAGCTCTTCCTGATATTTCCAGTGTAAGCATTTAAGGAGGGGATTTCTATGTCCTGGTTTGAAAAGGCTAAAGAGCTTAAGGACGCTGGCAGAAATTACCGCCAGATAGCTGATGAGCTTAAGGTACCCTACACTACAGTGTATAGTAGGTTCAACCCTAAGAAAAAGAGTGAGGAGCCTTCTATTGATATAGAAGGTGAACTGCTGGCTATTCTTAAGAAGAAGCCTACGGTCACAGTTAGTGAGGTCATTGTTAAGCTGGATGACAAGGTAATAGCCAACTCTGTGTGGTCTGCGGCTAAGGCTCTACAGAGCAAAGGCTACAACATTGAGGTTGATCACTCTGTTATACACCTACGCAAGCAAGCCGCCGCTAGGGAGGATCAGTACTACGAAGCAGACTGGAACGGTGATCAAGTCATACGGTTCGGTATTGCATCGGACATGCATATGGGTTCTAAGCACCAGCAGCTAACCCATCTGAATGCCATGTATGACATCTTCGCTAGAGAAGGTATCAAAAAGGTATACAACCCTGGTGATATCAGTGAAGGCTCTGGTATGAGGGTAGGTCACCAGTATGAAATCTTTAAGCATGGTGCTGATGAGCAGGTAGACTACATCATTGAGAACTACCCGTATCGTGAGGGCATTGTAACAGAGTTCATCACAGGTAATCATGACCATGCTCACCTCAAGAGCGGTGGCATCGACATAGGTAAGCCGATAGCCAAGGCGCGTCCTGACCTAGTTTACCTTGGAATGAACCATGCAAGGATAATGCTAACGCCAAACTGCTCAATGGATATGGTTCACCCACTGGATGGTTCTGCATATGCTTTATCCTACCACTCACAAAAGGCTGTAGAAGCTATGTCACAGGATGACCTGCCTAACATCTACCTCACAGGGCACCACCACAAAGCTATCTACCTATACTATAGGGGTATACACTGTCTCGAAGCTGGTACATTTGAGGCACAGACGCCGTGGATGCGTGGGAAACGTTTAGCAGCCCATGTAGGTGGCTGGATAGTGACCCTGCACGTGGATGCTGAGGGGAATATCAAGCGCTTCATACCGGAGTGGATACCGTTCCCTAAGACCATCCATCACGATTACTAAGAAGTGTTACCAAGGAGAGAACTTTCAGGTTCTCTCCTTTATTTATGTGAAAAAATCCACGTTGGAGGTATGTCATGTTCAATAGCAAAGCGGAGAACAATGTGTCGATGATAAGGGTGTATGTAGCAAATTTACTGAAGGGGTATGCCGAGTATGACCTGTCACCTATTATGCTATCGGCTGTAAAGAAGCTATTGCAAGAGCTGGAAGATAGCATATTACCAGTACACAGCTACGATGCTGAGGGCAAGGAGGTAACACTGTATCAGATACAGGTATTCTTTGGAGGTAATGCGCCAAGGGTGGAAGTTGATATTATGCTTAGAGAAGAGTGGGAACGTACGAAAGCGTGACAGTTCGCGTCGTTTCCTCTTTTTCTTTTTTGCGTAGGGTGTAGGGGATAATCCAACCTATAAGACACACGATTGACTTCCGTGCTGAAATCGAACAAAATAGAGGAAGGTTGAGCGGTGCCCCCAACGAGGGTACCCTCAAGTACACTATCGAGTATCAAAGGAGAGATGTGGGATGAGTAAAGGGACAGTACAACGGTTTGAGACGGGTATTAGCGCTAATAATCTGCGTCATTGGGGTATGCTGGAGGTCGTAAAGGAGTTCCTGCAAAACGCTGTATTCGCTAAGACGATCTTGGGTAACGAGATCAGCATCGAAGCTACACCAATTGTGGGTGGTGTGGACGGAGAGATACTAGCCGTTATCAAAAATACCCCTGATGGCTTTACCAGAGGTAAGCTGCTTATCGGAGAAAGTGAACAGGCTGACGTAGCTGGAGCTCCTGGTCAGTATGGTGAGGGCATGAAAGCTGCTATGGCTGTTGCTAGACGTCTGGGTATGGAGTGCGAGATTCTTACGAATGGCATGTTCATCAAGCCTGAGCTAGAGCCTAGTAGCCTTGACCCTGAACTTAACGCACTGGTCTTCTACATAGAGGATGTAGAGTGGAATCAGGGTACTGAGTTCCGGATACGGTGCACTGAAGAGATACTGGAGAAGGCTAAGACCTACTTCGCGGTGCTGGAGGGTATTGATGAGGAGCTGGTAAAGGTTGACAGTATCCTCGACGATTATGAGAACGTAGTGTACGTGAACGGTGTCATGATCACTGAGACACCTACCGTATTTGGATATAACTTCACTGACCCCGAGCTAATGAACCGTGACCGTACCAGCATTAATCATAACAAGCTTAAGGACAGCGTAAAGAAGATGATACTGGAGCTTAAGAGCCAGCATCTTATCGAAGCCCTATTGCAGGGCTTGGTAGCTGACGATACTACGGTGGAAGCACAGTTGCCAGCCAACTACTACTACCCATACTACGATGTGAAGGACGTGTGGAAGAAGGCTGGGCAAGCAGTATTCGGTACCCAAGTAGCTATTGCAACTGGAACTGACTCTGATGCACAGGCAAGATACCGTCGCTACAAGCTTCTTACCACCGTTCCATCTAACTGGAAGCAGTTCTTTAGCGATATCCTGGGTATCAAGCCATCGGATCAGATCGAAGGCTTAGTAGACAAGCCTAAGAACAAGCACACGAAGCCTACAGCCGAAGAGAACGGTAACCTTGGTTGGGCTAAGCGGCTCATCAAGCTCTACTACGGGGATTACGGTACGGTTCGTGTCTCTGATAAGGTAGTGGACGAGCATGGTAACGACCACTGGGCTGGTTTGTATGTACCCAAGGATGACCTTACGTGGTTGAGACGTGATATTCTGTCCTCTAAGGAGCTTACGTTCAAGGTATTGCTCCACGAGACTATCCACCGTATCACAGGGGCTCAGGACAATACGGATCGCTTTACCAAGGAGTGGGAGCATGCGTGTTGGTGTATTTTGACTAGGGGAAAAGGTGAAATGTAGGATATTAGTGGTCATCCATCTATGTGGATTTTTCTTACTATAGAGACATAGTGAGGAGAGATACTAGATGGATGACAAAGTAATGTGTAGGGTTTGTGAAAAGTGGTATGGGGTGATAGCCGAGAAGCACTTGGCTACACACGGAATGACCTCTGCCCAGTACAGAGAGTTATATCCAGATGCTAGCATGATGACTGAATCAGCCAAGAGTAGGCTAAGGAAGCAGAACCCTACTAAAGGCAAGAAGCTACCTGACCACCATGCTGATAGGATGCGTACAATGAATGTGGGTAGAAAGCGTTCTGATAAGACTAAAAAGCGTATATCAGAGTCAAGGACTGGTATGAAGCTGTCAGAAGAGCACAAGGCAGCCATAGGGGCATCAGTTAAGGGGAAGCTAGTAGGAGAGCTTAATCCCATGTACGGCAAGAAGCCAGCGCACGGAAAGGTGTTCCTTTATACTTGCAGACTAGGCAGGGAGTTTACACTACGGTCTAGCTGGGAATTAAAAGTGGCTGTGTACATGGATAGATTGGGTCTTGACTGGGACTACGAGAACACCAGATACACCTTGAATGACGGTCATACTTACTGTCCAGACTTTTGTATATGTAGTAATGGCCACACTAAGATAGTAGAAGTCAAGGGATGGATGAATGATAAATCCATCAGGGTTCTCAAGGCATTCAGGGAAACTTACCCCGACATAGACCTAGAGGTGTGGGATGAGAAAGCTCTAAGAGAAAGGGGCATACTATGAGCCAACAACCTAGAGTCTCCGTACAGTACAAAGCAGATCATAGGATTAACCTAGTCCAGATTACGGCTGGACAGGTTAAGTTCCTGGTACACATGAGGGTATTTGAACCTATGGCTAGGGACGTTGATCACTGGGAATACCCAG
>Ga0247819_10000110_pt1 | contig 49823 bp, 46 predicted proteins | sample 13C_Xylose_Day6_FD_193428 | JGI IMG/M metagenome (GOLD analysis project Ga0247819, IMG submission 193428) | Soil microbial communities from agricultural site in Penn Yan, New York, United States - 13C_Xylose_Day6 | ecosystem: Environmental > Terrestrial > Soil > Agricultural land | place: USA... | reverse complement strand
GCAGCACCGAAATCAACATCCGCAACCTGCTGCAGCTCAACCAGGGGTCGGTGATCGAGCTTGACCGCCTGGCCGGCGAGCCGCTCGACGTGCTGGTCAACGGCACGCTGATCGCCCATGGCGAGGTTGTGGTGGTCAACGAGAAGTTCGGCATTCGCCTGACCGACGTGATCAGCCCAAGCGAACGTATCAAGAAGCTGCGCTGAGTGAAGTCGCTGATGCGGGCCGCGACGGCCCTGGCGGCGCTGCTCGCCAGTGAGGTAGCGATCGCTGCGACGATCCCTGCCACGCCTGCCTCTGGAGCCCCAGGTAGCCTCGGTGGGCAACTGGCGCAGATGGTCTTCGGGCTGTTGCTGGTGGTCGGGCTGATCTTCCTGCTCGCCTGGCTGGTGCGCCGTCTGCAAGGCGCCGCGCCGCGTAGCGGGCAAGTGATCGAAATCGTCGGTACGCGCGCCATCGGTCCGCGTGATCGGTTGTTGTTGGTACAGGTGGGCAAGGAGCAGATCCTGATCGGGCATAGCCCGGGCAGCATCGAGGCCCTGCATGTGCTGGCCGAACCGGTCGAGGTGCCCGCCGGTGCCCGTCCGGCCACGCCTGAATTCGCCCAGCGGCTGCTCGAGCTGATGGGCAAGGATCAGAAGGACAAGAAGTAATGAGTGGCGCCCTGCGCATCCTGTTGAGCACCTTGTTGCCAGTCGCGCTGTGGTTGGCGGCGCCGCAGGCGCTGGCCGCCGACCCCCTGTCGATCCCGGCCATCACCCTGTCCAGCGGGGCGGATGGGCAGCAGGAATATTCGGTCAGCCTGCAGATCCTGATGATCATGACGGCGCTGAGTTTCATTCCAGCGTTCGTCATCCTGATGACCAGCTTTACCCGCATCATCATCGTCTTCTCCATCCTGCGTCAGGCCCTGGGCCTGCAACAGACGCCATCGAACCAACTGCTGACCGGCATGGCGCTGTTCCTGACCTTCTTCATCATGGCGCCGGTGTTCGACCGGGTGAACCAGACGGCGATCCAGCCCTATCTGAACGAGCAGATGACTGCCCAGCAGGCCATCGACAAGGCCCAGGTTCCGCTCAAGGACTTCATGCTCGCGCAGACCCGGCAAAGCGATCTGGACATGTTCATGCGCTTGTCCAAGCGCACCGATATCGCCAGCCCGGACCAGGCGCCGCTGACCATCCTGGTGCCGGCGTTCGTGACCTCCGAGCTCAAGACCGCGTTCCAGATCGGCTTCATGATCTTCATCCCGTTTTTGATCATCGACATGGTGGTCGCCAGCGTGCTGATGGCGATGGGTATGATGATGCTGTCGCCGCTGATCATTTCCTTGCCGTTCAAGATCATGCTGTTCGTGCTGGTCGATGGCTGGGCGCTGATCATGGGCACCCTGGCTGGCAGTTTCGGCGGCGTCTGACGCCGTCAAGGAGAGCCTTGCATGACACCTGAAGTTGCTGTCGACCTGTTCCGCGATGCCCTCTGGCTGACCACCCTGATGGTGGCCGTGCTGGTGGTGCCAAGCCTGCTGGTCGGCCTGGTGGTGGCGATGTTCCAGGCTGCCACCCAGATCAACGAACAGACCCTGAGCTTCCTGCCGCGCTTGCTGGTGATGCTGGTGACCTTGATTGTCGCCGGGCCATGGCTTACCCAGAAGTTCATGGAGTACTTCATTGGTCTGTACACCAGCATTCCGCAGCTGATCGGGTGAGGCGGCCATGCTGGAGCTGACCGACGCGCAGATTGGGACTTGGGTTGCGACCTTCATGTTGCCGCTGTTCCGCGTCACCGCGGTGCTGATGACCATGCCGATCTTCGGCACCAAGATGCTCCCGGCGCGCATTCGCCTGTATGCGGCCCTGGCCATCACTGTGGTGATCGTGCCGGGTCTGCCGCCATTGCCCGAGTTCGAACCGCTGAGCCTGCGAGGCTTTTTGCTGTGTGGCGAGCAGGTGATCATCGGGGCGGTGTTTGGATTCTCATTGCAGATGCTGTTTCAGGCGTTCGTCGTGGCGGGGCAGATCATCGCGGTGCAAATGGGGATGGCGTTTGCCTCGATGGTCGATCCGGCCAATGGCGTCAACGTCGCGGTGGTCAGCCAATTCATGACTATGCTGGTCAGTATCCTGTTTTTGCTGATGAACGGCCATCTGGTGGTGTTCGAGGTCTTGACTGAGAGCTTCACGACCTTGCCGGTCGGGAGTGGGCTGTTGGTCAATCATTTCTGGGAGCTGGCTGGGCGCTTGGGCTGGGTGCTGGGGGCCGGATTGTTGCTGGTGCTTCCCATGATCGCTGCGCTGTTGGTGATCAACGTTGCCTTCGGCGTGATGACCCGTGCAGCGCCGCAGTTGAACATCTTCTCGATCGGTTTCCCGCTGACATTGGTGTTGGGCATGGCCATCTTCTGGGTGGGTCTGGCCGACATTCTTTCCCACTACCAGGCATTGGCCAGCGAAGCGCTGCAGTGGCTGCGTGAACTGGCACGGGCGCGCTAAGCATGGCCGAGAGCGAGAGTGGTCAGGACAAGACGGAAGAGCCCACCGACAAGCGCAAGACGCAGGCGCGCGAGAAAGGTGAGGTGGCCCGCTCCAAGGAGCTGAACACCGTCGCCGTCACCCTTGGCGGGGCAGGCGCGCTGTTGGCCTTTGGGGGTTATCTGGGCGAGACCCTGATGGAGCTGATGCGGCTGAACTTCAGCTTGCCGCGTGAGGTGTTGATGGCTGAAGGGTCCATGGCCGCCTATTTGCTCAACTCGGGCAAGATGGCCATCTGGGCTGTGCAGCCGATCCTGGTCCTGTTGTTCGTGGTCGCTTTCATTGCACCGATTGCTCTGGGTGGGTTCCTGTTCTCAGGCAGCTTGCTGCAGCCCAAATTCAGTCGCATGAATCCCTTGGCGGGGATCAAGCGCATGTTCTCCTTGAATGCCTTGACCGAGCTGCTCAAGGCATTGGCGAAGTTTTTCATGATCTTGGTGGTGGCGCTGGTGGTGCTTTCCAACGACCGCCAGGCGTTGCTGGCGATTGCCAATGAGCCGCTTGAGCAGGCAATTATTCACAGTGTCCAGGTGGTCGGATGGAGTGCCATGTGGATGGCAGCGGGGCTGTTGCTGATTGCCGCGCTGGATGTGCCGTTCCAGCTGTGGCAAACGCACAAGAAGTTGAAGATGACCAAGCAGGAAGTGCGCGACGAGTACAAGGACAGTGAAGGCAAGCCTGAGGTCAAACAGCGGATCCGTCAGTTGCAGCGGGAGGTTTCGCAGCGGCGCATGATGGCTGCGGTGCCTGAGGCTGACGTGATCATTACCAACCCGACGCACTATGCGGTGGCGCTGAAGTATGACCCCGATAAGGGCTCGGCGGCGCCGCTGCTGCTGGCCAAGGGCACCGACTTCATTGCGTTGAAGATGCGTGAGATTGCTGCTGAGCATAAGGTGCAGATTTTGGAGTCGCCGGAGTTGGCGCGGGCGATCTATTACTCTACCGAGCTTGAGCAGGAGATTCCGGCTGGGTTGTATTTGGCGGTGGCGCAGGTGTTGGCTTATGTGTTCCAGATTCGGCAGTACCGGGCTGGCAAGGGGAAGGCGCCGGATCCGTTGAAGAAGGATTTGCCGATTCCGCCGGATTTGCGGCGTGATTCTTGATTCTTGATTCTTGATTCTTGATTCTTGATTTGTAGTTTTTAGGTTTGGGAGCAGATCCATTTGCGATGGAGACGCTGATTCACCTTTCCGCCCTTACGGCGGGTCACTTTTGGCAGTCGCCCCAAAAGTAACCAAAAGGTCTGCGCTCCACCATCCGGCCCTACGCTGCGCTTCGGGTCCCCTCGCTTCGGTGCCTTCCGGGCCCGCGCGGCCTACGATTTGCTGCGCAAATCTACATCTCGCGCCTTCGGCTGCGCCGAAGGGTGCTATCGCACCTGGCCCTCCAGACACCTACGCTCGGCCTCCTGAAGTCGCGAAGTTAGTGGCGGCGCCTGGGCTGGTGTTATCTGGCGATAGTGCCAGGTGTGGTGGATGCTCTGGCCTCTTCGCGGGCAAGCCCGCTCCCACAGGTATCGCGTAGATTTAAGTCCAGCGTTTAGCCAGCACTGACACCACGCAGATGCTGCGAATCCCGCAAACCCTGTGGGAGCGGGCTTTTCGGGGCGCCGAACCGCCGCGAAGAGGCCAAAACAAACAACACAAAATAGAAAAATTAAAATTTGGCTTTGGCTTTGGCTTTGGCTTTGGCTTTGGCGAGAGCGCAGCGATTCGCCTGCTCTTGATCTTCATGCGCGCAATTCCAGGCGACGCAGATTCGCGACTTCAGGAGGCTGAGCAGAGGTGCCTGGAGGGCCAGGTGCGATAGCACCCTTCGGCGCAGCCGAAGGCGCGAGATGTAGATTTGCGCAGCAAATCGTAGGCCGCGCGGGCCCGGAAGGCGCCGGCGCGAAGGGACCCGAAGCGCAGCGTAGGGCCGTATGTAGGAGCGAGCGGTTTTGCTTACTTTTCCCAAGAGAAAAGTAAGCCGCCGTAAGGGCGGAAGGGGCCAGTGGCATCGCCACATCAAACGGATAAGCTCAAATAACCCAAACCCAAACCCAAACCCAAACCCCCGCAATCTCCCACCTAACGAAAAAGTTGGACAGCTTCTTGCAAAGGCAGCGCCAGGCGCCCTTAACGCGTCAAAGTTTTGCTTGAAGAGGACTCGCGGTGGATCGCACTCAGTTAATCAGCAACGCCCGCAACAACCTGGCCGGACTCGGCCGGGGCAACCTGGGCGTGCCGCTGTTATTGCTGGTGATGTTGGCAATGATGATGTTGCCGATAGCGCCGTTCCTGCTCGACGTGTTCTTCACCTTCAACATCGCCCTGTCGATCGTGGTCCTGCTGGTCTGCGTGTACGCCTTGCGCCCACTGGACTTCGCCGCCTTCCCAACCATCTTGCTGGTGGCCACGCTGTTGCGCCTGGCGCTGAACGTCGCCTCGACCCGGGTGGTGCTGTTGCATGGCCACGAAGGCCACGGCTCGGCAGGTAAGGTCATCCAGGCCTTCGGCGAAGTGGTGATCGGCGGTAACTACGTGGTCGGTGCGGTGGTGTTCGCCATCCTCATGATCATCAACTTCGTGGTCGTGACCAAGGGCGCCGGGCGGATTTCCGAGGTTAGCGCGCGCTTCACCCTCGACGCCATGCCTGGCAAGCAGATGGCCATCGACGCCGACCTCAACGCCGGCCTGATCGACCAGGCACAGGCCAAGTCGCGCCGTGCCGAAGTAGCCCAGGAGGCCGAGTTCTACGGCTCGATGGACGGTGCCAGCAAGTTCGTCCGCGGCGACGCAATCGCCGGTCTGTTGATCCTGTTCATCAACCTGATCGGCGGCATCCTGATCGGCATGTTCTCGCACAACATGGGCTTTAGCGAAGCAGGCAAGATCTACGCGCTGCTGACCATCGGTGACGGTTTGGTGGCGCAATTGCCATCGCTGCTGCTGTCGACCGCTGCCGCAATCATGGTCACGCGTGCCTCGGGTTCCGAGGACATGGGCAAGCTGATCAATCGACAAATGTTCGACTCGCCCAAGGCATTGGCGGTCTCGGCCGGCATCATGCTGGTAATGGGCGTGGTGCCGGGCATGCCGCATGTCGCCTTCATCAGCCTTGGCCTGATGTGTGCCGGTGGCGCCTACCTGGTGTGGCGCAAGCAGCAGGCGGCCAAGGTCAAGGCGCAGGAGGAAGTGCAGCGTCAGCAAGACCTGCTGCCGTCGCCGCAGCGTGCCATGGAAACCAAGGAGCTGGGCTGGGACGACGTCACCCCGATCGACATGATCGGCCTGGAAGTCGGTTACCGGCTGATCCCGCTGGTCGATCGTAACCAGGGCGGGCAGTTGCTGGCGCGGATCAAGGGCGTGCGCAAGAAGCTCTCGCAGGATCTGGGCTTCCTCATGCCTACCGTGCACATCCGTGACAACCTCGACCTGCAACCCAGTGCCTATCGCCTGACCCTGATGGGGGTGATCCTGGCCGAGGCGGAGATCTATCCGGATCGCGAGCTTGCGATCAACCCTGGCCAGGTCTTCGGCACCCTCAATGGTATCGCTGCGCGCGACCCGGCGTTCGGCCTGGAAGCGGTGTGGATCGATGTCGCCCAGCGCGCCCAGGCGCAGTCGCTGGGCTACACCGTGGTCGACGCCAGTACCGTGGTCGCCACCCACTTGAACCAGATTTTGCAGAAGCACTGCCACGAGCTGATCGGCCACGAAGAGGTCCAGCAGTTGCTGCAGGTGCTGTCCAAGGCTTCGCCCAAGCTTGCCGAGGAGCTGGTGCCGGGCGTCATTTCCTTGTCGGGGCTGCTCAAGGTCCTGCAAGCACTGCTTTCCGAGCAAGTGCCGGTGCGTGACATCCGCAGTATCGCCGAGGCAATCGCCAACAACGCCGGCAAGAGTCAAGATACCGCCGCGCTGGTTGCCGCAGTGCGCGTCGGATTGTGTCGCGCCATCGTGCAAAGCATTGTCGGCGTTGAGTCCGAGCTGCCTGTGATCACCTTGGAGCCAAGGTTGGAACAGATTTTGCTCAATAGTCTGCAAAGGGCCGGGCAAGGTCAGGAAGATGGTGTTCTTCTTGAACCGAGCATGGCCGAGAAGCTTCAGCGTTCGTTGATCGAAGCGGCCCAGCGTCAGGAGATGCAAGGCCAGCCAGCTATCCTGCTGGTGGCCGGCCCGATCCGCGCCATGCTGTCGCGCTTCGGTCGCCTGGCTGTACCGAATTTGCATGTTTTGGCGTATCAGGAAATACCTGACAACAAGCAAGTCACCATCGTTGCCACCGTGGGCCCCAACGGCTGAGGTAGTGGGTTATGCAAGTTAAGCGTTTTTTCGCCGCCGATATGCGTCAGGCCATGAAGCTGGTCCGTGATGAGCTGGGCGCCGATGCCGCCATCATCGGCAACCGGCGCATTGCCGGCGGTGTCGAGCTGACGGCCGCGCTGGACTACAAACTGTCCGCGCTGGCCCCGCGCGTGCCCAATGCCGAGCTTGAAGATGAGCTGCGCAAGACCCAGTCGCGCATCGCCACCGCCCAGGCCGAGCTGAGCAGCCGCAACGATACCGATGAAGGCAACCGCCAGTTGTTCGCGGGACTGTCGCTGACCGCATCCGAGCCGTTGATCGAGCCGCACGTCGATGTGCCGCCGGCTGCCGCCGCACCCGCGCCGGCGCCAGTCGATCCGCGCCTGTTCGATGCCATGCGCTCGGAGCTTTCCGGTCTGCGCGAGCTGCTCGAAGTGCAGCTCGGCTCGCTGGCCTGGAGCCAGTTGCAAGGCAGCAAGCCAATGCAGGCCAACCTCTGGCGGCGTCTGCAACGCGTCGGATTGTCTGGCGCACTGGCCCGCGAGCTGCTCGACCTGGTGGCCGAGATCGACGAACCGCGCCAGGCTTGGCGGATGATCCTGGCGCACCTGGCGCGGATGATCGATGTGCCCGAGATCGAACCGATCGAGGAGGGCGGGGTGATCGCCATGGTCGGCCCGGCCGGCATGGGCAAGACCACCACGCTGGCCAAGCTGGCCGCACGTTACGTGCTCAAGTACGGCGCCAGCAACTTGGCTCTGGTGAGCATGGACAGCTTCCGCATCGGCGCCCAGGAGCAGCTCAAGACCCTTGGGCGGATCCTCAACGTGTCGGTGACCTACGTCGATCCTGGCGAGTCGCTGGCCCAGGCGCTGGAGCCGCTACTGCGCAAGCGCGTGGTGCTGATCGATACCGCTGGCCTGCAAGCCAGCGACCCGGCACTGCGCATGCAGCTTGAAACACTTGCAGGGCGCGGGATTGCCGCCAAGAATTACCTGGTGCTGGCCACAACCAGCCAGAAACAGGTGCTCACCGCTGCCTACCACAGCTACAAGCGCTGTGGCCTGGCCGGTTGCATCCTGACCAAACTCGATGAAACGGCCTGCCTCGGCGAAGTATTGAGCCTGGCCATCAGTCATGAACTGCCGGTTGCCTATCTCACCGATGGCCCGCGCATTCCTGACGACCTGCACCTGCCGCGCAAGCACCAGTTGGTCAGTCGCGCAGTCAGTGTGCAAATGCAGGAAGACCCCAGCGAAGAGGCCATGGCCGATATGTTCGCTGATCTCTACCACAACTCTGGCAAACGCGCGGGTTGAGGGAGAACGTAATGCAAAATACCTACATCAAGGGCTTCGAGAACAGCCCCACATGTGGCCTCGGTCCAAGCGAGACAAGGTAAAGAACAAATATGGGTAGCATGCATCCCGTACAGGTGATCGCCGTGACCGGTGGCAAAGGTGGCGTCGGCAAGACTAACGTTTCAGTGAACCTGTCCCTGGCGTTGGCCGAGCTGGGTCGTCGCGTCATGCTGCTGGACGCCGACCTGGGCCTGGCCAATGTCGACGTGCTGCTGGGGCTGACGCCCAAGCGCACTCTGGCTGACGTTATCGAAGGCCGCTGCGAGCTGCGCGATGTGCTGCTGCAGGGGCCAGGTGGCGTGCGCATCGTCCCCGCCGCCTCCGGCACCCAGAGCATGGTCCACCTGCAGCCAGCACAGCACGCGGGCCTGATCCAGGCGTTCAGCGAGATTGGCGACAACCTCGATGTGCTGGTGATCGACACCGCTGCCGGCATCGGCGACTCGGTGGTGAGCTTCGTGCGCGCCGCCCAGGAAGTGCTGCTGGTGGTGTGCGATGAGCCTACGTCGATCACCGACGCCTACGCGCTGATCAAGCTGCTCAATCGCGACTACGGCATGAATCGTTTCCGCGTCCTGGCCAACATGGCGCAGAGCCCGCAGGAAGGGCGCAACCTGTTCGCCAAGTTGACCAAGGTCACGGATCGCTTCCTTGACGTCGCCCTACAATACGTCGGCGCCGTGCCGTACGACGAGTGTGTGCGCAAGGCGGTGCAGAAGCAGCGCGCGGTCTATGAGGCCTTCCCACGGTCCAAGTGTGCATTGGCATTCAAGGCCATTGCGCAGAAGGTCGACAGCTGGCCGTTGCCTGCCAACCCGCGTGGGCACCTGGAGTTTTTCGTCGAGCGACTGGTGCAGCCCACCAGCGCGGGACCCGTCCTATGAGTGCAAGCGGTTTCAAGATGTACAGCAAGGCGTCCAAAGATGCCCAGTATGAGTTGATCGAGCGCTACGCGCCGCTGGTCAAGCGCATCGCTTATCACCTGCTGGCGCGTCTGCCGGCCAATGTGCAGGTCGAAGACCTGATCCAGGCAGGCATGATTGGCCTGTTGGAAGTGGCCAATAAATACGACGCCAGCAAGGGCGCTAGCTTCGAAACCTACGCCGGCATCCGCATCCGTGGCGCCATGCTCGATGAGGTGCGCAAGGGCGATTGGGCGCCGCGTTCGGTGCACCGCAACACCCGCATGGTCAGCGACGCGATGCGCGCCGTTGAAGCAAGAACCGGTCGCGACGCTAAAGATCACGAGGTTGCTGCCGAACTCCAATTGAGTCTCGATGATTACTACGGGATTTTGAACGATACCCTGGGCAGCCGCCTGTTCAGTTTCGACGACCTGTTGCAGGACGGCGAACATGAAGGCCTGCACGAGGATGGAGCCAGCGGCCAGATCGAGCCGTCGCGTGACCTTGAAGACGAGCGCTTCCAGGCCGCGCTGACCGATGCGATCGCCAATCTGCCGGAGCGTGAGCGCCTGGTGCTGGCGCTGTACTACGACGAAGAGCTGAACCTCAAGGAAATTGGTGAGGTGCTGGGGGTCAGCGAGTCGCGTGTCAGCCAGTTGCATAGCCAGTGCGCGGCGCGTCTGCGCAGTCGCTTGGGTGAATGGCGGGCGCGGTAACCGGGGTTCGCTGCAGTCGTTTTCACGTTGTACTGAATTGATTGAATGCGCGCTCGGGGGCCGAGCGCGTTTAAGACTGCTTGGAGGTCTACTTGAACAAAGACATGAAAATCCTCATCGTTGACGACTTCTCGACGATGCGGCGGATCATCAAGAATCTGTTGCGTGATCTGGGCTTCACCAACGTCAAGGAAGCCGATGACGGCGTCACCGCGCTGCCGATGCTGCACAGCGAGCACTTCGACTTTCTGGTGACCGACTGGAACATGCCGGGCATGAGCGGGATCGACCTGCTGCGCCAGGTGCGGGCCGACGAGCGCCTCAAGGGCATGCCGGTGTTGATGGTCACTGCCGAAGCCAAGCGCGACCAGATCATTGAAGCGGCCCAGGCCGGCGTCAATGGCTATGTGGTCAAGCCTTTCACAGCCCAGGTGCTCAAAGAAAAGATCGAAAAGATCTTCGAACGCGTGAACGGCTAAGTCACGCCAGGGGGCGCCATGGAGTCAAACAACACGTCTCTGGGTGAGTTCGAAACGACCCTGAAGAAGCATGCCCAGGAACTGGTCGAGAGCCTTGAGCGCGGCCGGTTTGGCGACGCGGTGCAGCTGATCCATCAGCTTAACCAGACGCGCGACCGCGGCCTGTATCAGGAAGTCGGCAAACTCACCCGCGAGCTGCACAGCGCGATCGTCAGCTTTCAGATCGACCCGGCCATGCCGCAGGCCGAGGAAGTCTCGCAGATCACCGATGCCACCGAGCGCTTGTCCTACGTGGTCAAGCTGACCGAGGGCGCCGCCAACCGCACCATGGACCTGGTCGAACAGAGCACACCGGTGCTCAACGATCTAGCCAGCGAAGCCCAGGCGCTGAGCGCTGACTGGCAGCGCTTCATGCGCCGCGAAGTGGCCGCGCCGGAATTTCGCGAGTTGGTCAAGCGGGTCGACAGTTTCCTGACGCACAGCGCTGAAGGGAACCGCAAGGTCTCCGGGCATCTGAACGACATTCTCCTGGCTCAGGACTACCAAGACCTGACCGGGCAGGTGATCAAGCGCGTCACCGCGTTGGTCACCGAAGTAGAAAGCAATCTGCTCAAGCTCGTGCTGATGGCCAGTCAAGTCGACCGCTTCGCCGGTATCGAACATGACCACCAACAGCTGCGCGCTGAAAAAGATCAAGAAAAACATCCGACTCGGGGTGAAGGTCCGCAGATTCATGCCGATAAGCGTGAAGACGTCGTGTCCGGTCAGGACGATGTCGATGATCTGCTGTCCAGCCTGGGTTTTTAGGGAGCACGTTTAATGAGCTTCGGCGCCGATGAAGAAATCCTTCAGGATTTCCTGGTAGAAGCCGGCGAAATTCTTGAGCAACTGTCCGAGCAATTGGTCGAGCTGGAAAGCCGACCGGATGATGCCGACCTGCTCAATGCAATTTTCCGCGGTTTTCACACTGTAAAAGGGGGCGCCGGCTTCCTTCAGCTCAATGAGCTGGTGGAGTGCTGCCATATCGCGGAGAACGTCTTCGACATCCTGCGCAAAGGTGAGCGTCGGGTCGACGCCGAGCTGATGGACGTGGTCCTCGAAGCGCTGGACACGGTCAACAGCATGTTCGGCCAGGTTCGCGAGCGTAGCGAAGTCACCCCGGCCACGCCTGAGCTGTTGGCGGCCTTGTCGCGTCTGGCTGAGCCCGGCGCCGCTGAGCCCGTGGCGACAGTCGTCGAAGAAGCCCCGGTGGCCCAGGCACCCGCCGCCGAACCGGACATCACCGACACCGAATTCGAGCAACTGCTCGACTCGCTCGATGCGGTCAAGGCCCAAGCGGCCGCTGCCGAACAGCTGCAGGGCGAAGCACCCAGCGCTGAAGGCGACGAAATAAGCGACGCTGAGTTCGAATCTCTGCTCGATCAGTTGCATGGCAAGGGCCAGTTCTCGCCTGAGGTCGTGGCCAGCGCTGCTGAGGCCGCTGCTCAGGCGCCGGTTGGCGATGAAATCACCGACGACGAATTCGAAGCGCTGCTCGACCAGTTGCATGGCAAGGGCACCTTCGCCGCCGATGCATTGCCAGCCACGGCGGCGCCTGCCGCTGCTGGCGCGCCTGCGGCGTCGGGCGATGAGATCAGTGAGCATGAGTTCGAAGCCTTGCTCGACCAGTTGCATGGCAAGGGCAAGTTCTCTGGCGACACGGCCACTGCCGAAACCCCAGCGACTGCCGTTGCTGCCGCACCGGTAGCGGCCAAGGCCCAAGCTCAGCCTGCACCAACGCCTGTGCCCAAACCAGCCCCGGCGCCCGCTGCAGCGCCTGCACCTGCTGCTGCCAAACCGGCCGCCCCAGCCCGTGCCCCGGCCCCAACTGGCGAAAAGCACGTCAGCGAAGCGGAAACCACCGTGCGGGTCGATACCGCGCGCCTGGACGAGATCATGAACATGGTCGGCGAACTGGTGCTGGTGCGTAACCGCCTGGTGCGCCTGGGCCTCAATAGTGGCGACGAGGCCATGTCCAAGGCTGTGTCCAACCTCGATGTGGTCACCGCCGACTTGCAGACTGCGGTGATGAAAACCCGCATGCAGCCGATCAAGAAGGTCTTCGGCCGCTTCCCGCGCCTGGTCCGTGACCTGGCGCGCCAGCTCAAGAAAGAAATCAACCTGGAGCTGGTCGGTGAAGAAACCGACCTCGACAAGAACCTGGTCGAGGCCCTGGCCGATCCGCTGGTGCACTTGGTGCGCAACGCAGTCGACCATGGCGTGGAAATGCCTGACGAGCGCGAAGCCTCTGGCAAGGCGCGCACCGGCAAGGTGGTGCTGTCGGCCGAGCAGGAAGGCGACCATATCCTGCTGTCGATCTCCGATGACGGCAAGGGCATGGACCCGAACATCCTGCGCGCCAAGGCGGTGGAAAAGGGCCTGATGGACAAGGACGCAGCCGATCGCTTGAGCGAGTCGGACTGCTACAACCTGATCTTCGCCCCGGGCTTCTCGACCAAGACCGAGATCTCCGATGTGTCTGGCCGTGGCGTGGGCATGGACGTGGTGAAAACCAAGATCTCCCAGCTCAACGGCTCGATCAACATCTACTCGGCCAAGGGCCAGGGCTCGAAGATCGTCATCAAGGTGCCGCTGACCTTGGCGATCATGCCGACCCTGATGGTGATGCTGGCCAACCAGGCGTTCGCCTTCCCGCTGGTCAACGTCAACGAGATCTTCCACCTCGACCTGTCGCGCACCAATGTGGTCGACGGTCAGGAAGTGGTGATCGTGCGCGACAAGGCGTTGCCGCTGTTCTACCTCAAGCGCTGGCTGGTCCAGGACCAGGTGCACGAGGAGCAACGCGAGGGCCACGTGGTGATTCTCTCGGTTGGCACCCAGCGCATTGGCTTCGTCGTCGACCAACTGGTTGGTCAGGAAGAGGTGGTGATCAAGCCGTTGGGCAAGATGCTTCAGGGCACGCCGGGTATGTCTGGCGCCACCATCACTGGCGACGGCCGCATCGCGTTGATCCTCGACGTCCCGAGCATGCTCAAGCGTTACGCCGCCAAGCGTTATTGATTTCGGTGGCGCAGCCTGGCGGTTGCGCCGCCTAATGGAGTGTTTATGGCAGTCAAGGTCCTGGTGGTGGATGATTCCGGTTTCTTCCGCCGCCGTGTCTCGGAAATTCTCTCGGCCGACCCGACCATTCAGGTCGTGGGGACCGCGACCAATGGCAAGGAAGCAATCGACCAGGCGCTGTCGCTCAAGCCCGATGTGATCACCATGGACTATGAAATGCCCATGATGGACGGCATCACCGCCGTGCGCCACATCATGCAGCGCTGCCCGACGCCGGTGTTGATGTTCTCCTCGCTGACCCATGAAGGCGCCCGGGTGACCCTCGATGCGCTGGATGCCGGTGCGGTGGACTACCTGCCGAAGAACTTCGAAGACATCTCGCGCAACCCTGACAAGGTCAAGCAGATGCTCTGCGAAAAGGTCCACACCATTTCGCGCAGCAACCGCCGCCTGGGCAGCTACGCCGCGCCTGCGCCGGCTGCAAGCCCAGCGTCGAGCAGCCACGCGCCTTCCAGCAGCTTTGCCAGCAGTGCTCCGGTGCGTGCTGCCGCGCCTGCACCTGCACCTGGGCGTAGCGCCGCGGCTCCCGCTGCAACGCACTCGCCCGCGCCCAAGCGCAAGCCGTACAAACTGGTGGCGATTGGGACCTCGACCGGTGGCCCGGTGGCCCTGCAGCGGGTGCTGACCCAGCTGCCGGCCAACTTCCCGGCGCCGATCGTGCTGATCCAGCACATGCCGGCAGCCTTCACCAAGGCCTTCGCCGAACGCCTCGACAAGCTGTGCAAGATCAGCGTGAAGGAAGCCGAAGACGGTGATGTGCTGCGCCCAGGCCTGGCGCTGCTGGCCCCGGGCGGCAAGCAGATGATGGTCGACGGCCGTGGCACGGTGAAGATCCTGCCGGGTGACGAGCGTCTGAACTACAAGCCCTGCGTGGACATTACCTTCGGCTCGGCAGCCAAGTCCTACGGCGACAAAGTGCTCTCGGTGGTACTCACCGGCATGGGCGCGGACGGCCGCGAAGGCGCGCGTTTGCTCAAGCAAGGCGGCAGCACCGTGTGGGCCCAGGATGAAGCCAGCTGCGTGATCTATGGCATGCCCATGGCCATCGTCAAGGCCAACCTGGCCGATGCGGTATACAGCCTGGACGAGATCGGCAAGCACCTGGTCGAGGCCTGCGTCTGATGGATGTCTTGAGCCTGATTGGCCTGATCCTCGCCTTCGTCGCCATCGTCGGTGGCAACTTCCTCGAGGGTGGCCACGTGGGTGCGCTGCTCAATGGCCCGGCGGCGCTGATCGTGCTGGGCGGCACCCTGGCGGCGGCGTTGTTGCAGGCGCCGTTGTCGTCGTTCAAGCGCGCGCTGCAGATTGTCCGCTGGATCATCTTCCCGCCGCGGGTAGACCTGGCTGGCGGTATCGATCGGGTAGTCAACTGGAGCCTCACCGCTCGCAAGGAAGGCCTGCTGGGGCTGGAAGGGGTGGCCGATGGCGAACCTGATCCGTATGCGCGCAAGGGCTTGCAGTTGCTGGTCGATGGCGCTGAGCCGGAGGCTATTCGTAGTATCCTTGAGGTCGACTTCCTGACCCAGGAAGGCCGTGATATCCAGGCCGCCAAGGTATTTGAAAGCATGGGCGGCTACGCGCCGACCATCGGCATCATCGGCGCGGTGATGGGCCTGATCCATGTGATGGGCAACCTGGCCGATCCTTCGCAATTGGGCAATGGCATCGCCGTGGCCTTCGTTGCCACCATCTACGGCGTGGCCAGTGCCAACTTGATCCTGCTGCCGATCGCCAACAAGCTCAAAGCCATCGTCATGCGTCAGTCGCGCTATCGCGAGATGCTCCTCGAAGGCCTGCTGTCGATCGCCGAAGGCGAAAACCCACGCTCGATCGAGCTGAAGCTGCAAGGCTTCATGGAGTAAGCCATGCGTCGCCGTCGTCACACCGAGGAACACGAGAATCACGAGCGTTGGCTGGTGTCATATGCCGACTTCATTACCTTGCTGTTCGCCTTCTTCGTGGTCATGTACTCGATCTCCTCGATCAACGAGGGCAAGTACAAGGTCATTTCCCAGGCCCTGCTCGGGGTGTTCAACGACCCTGAGCGGAGCATGAAGCCGATCCCGATCGGCGATGAGCAACCGCTGAGCGTGAGGCCGGCCGAGCCTCTGATCAAGGACAGCGAGCAGACCGACGCGGGCCTGGCGCAAACCAGCAACGATCCTTTGCAGACCATCAGCGACGATGTGCGCGAAGCGTTTGGCGACTTGATCAAATCTGACCAGATGACCGTGCGTGGCAATGAGCTGTGGGTCGAGGTCGAGCTCAACTCGGCGTTGCTGTTCGGCAGTGGCGATGCCATGCCCAGCGACGTTGCCTTCGAGATCATCGAGAAGGTGGCCAATATCCTCAAGCCGTTCGCCAACCCGGTGCATGTCGAAGGCTTTACCGACAACATGCCGATCCGGACTGCCCAGTACCCAACCAACTGGGAACTGTCGGCCTCGCGCGCGGCGAGCATCGTCCGCCTGCTGGCGATGAACGGCGTCAACCCTGGGCGGATGGCCTCGGTGGGCTATGGCGAATACCAACCGGTGGCGAGCAACGACAGCGCCGAAGGGCGTGCGCGTAACCGCCGGGTGGTGCTGGTGATTTCGCGCAACCTGGAAGTGCGCCGCAGCCTCACCGGTACCGGCAGCGCCAATGCCACGCCGGATTCTGCGTTGCGCCGCGCTGGCACACAAAGTGCACCTGCAACGCCTGCAGCGGCGGGAGGGGGCTAGCCCCGTCAAATCCCCGTCACCCACATTCACACCGTTCCCGGCAGGGCAGGCGGCCATACCGGGAGGAAGCAAGGCACCATGAGAGTCTGGGCAGTAGCCAATCAAAAAGGTGGCGTCGGCAAGACCACCACTACCATCGCTCTGGCCGGGCTGCTGGCCGAGGCGGGCAAGCGCGTGGTCGTGGTCGACCTTGACCCCCACGGCTCGATGACCAGCTATTTCGGGCACAATCCCGATGCGCTGGAGCACAGCTGCTATGACCTGTTCCTGCACAAGGGCACGGTGCCTGATGGGCTGCCGGGGCAATTGCTGCTGCCGACCAGTGATGAGCGTATTTCCCTGCTGCCTTCGAGTACCGCGCTGGCCGTGCTAGAACGCCAGTCGCCAGGGCAGAGTGGCCTGGGCCTGGTGATCGCCAAGAGTCTGGCGCAGCTGTGGCAGGATTTCGACTTCGCCCTGATCGACAGCCCGCCTTTGCTCGGCGTGCTGATGGTCAATGCCCTGGCCGCCAGTCAGCAGCTGGTGATTCCGGTGCAGACCGAATTTCTCGCGGTCAAAGGCCTGGAGCGGATGGTCGGCACCCTGGCCATGGTCAACCGCTCGCGCAAGCAGGCGCTGCCCTACCAGATCGTGCCGACCCTGTTCGATCGCCGTACCCAGGCTTCCTTGGGCACGCTCAAAGTGCTGCGCGATACCTACGCCGAGAACGTCTGGCAGGGCTATATCCCGGTCGACACGCGTCTGCGCGATGCTAGCCGGGCGGGCGTCACGCCTTCGCAGTTCGACGGCAAGAGCCGCGGGGTGGTTGCCTATCGCGCCTTGCTCAAGCACTTGCTCACCTACAAATCCGCACTGCAGGTGGCCTGATGAACTCAGCCCGGCCCATTACCAGCAAGCCGCAGTTGGCCTTGCAGTCCTATCTGGACGGCTTGCTGCAGGAAGCTACCGAGACGTTCGAGGCGCCCGCTGCAGAGCCTGCGCCGAGCGAAGACTTCGAGGCTGCGGTACGCGAAGAGCAGGCCCGCGACGCCCAGCGTCAGGTCGAGCCTGCGCCAACGTTAGCCTCACGGCCTTTTGCCGAGCCGCAACCCAAGGTGCTCGCCACGGTGCTGGCGCCTGCCGCGCCAGTGGCAGAACCTGTGGTCACCGTGGTCGAGGCCCAGGTGGTGGTCGAAGCCAGTATTCCGGTGCTCACCGAAGTTCAGGCGCCTGAGCCAGTCGCGCCGTTGGTCGAAGTGCACCTGCCTGCGCCCAACGTTCCAGCGCCGCCAGCGACGGTTGACGGCCGGCCGCAGTGGGCCGCCGAGCCTTTCGAATGCTTGCTGTTCGATGTCGCCGGGCTGACCCTGGCGGTACCCCTGGTATGCCTGGGGTCGATCTATAGCCTGGCCGGCCAGGAGTTGACGCCACTGTTTGGCCAGCCGGACTGGTTCCTCGGCATCCTCAGCTGCCAGGCGGGCAATCTCAAGGTGCTGGATACCGCGCGCTGGGTGATGCCGGACCGCTACCGCGATGACTTGCGCCAGGGCTTGCAGTACGTGATTTCTGTCCAGGGCTATGAGTGGGGGCTGGCGGTGCATCAGGTCAGCCGTTCGTTGCGCCTGGACCCGAACGAGATCAAGTGGCGCAGCCAGCGCGGGCAACGTCCGTGGTTGGCCGGCACGGTGATCGAACACATGTGTGCCTTGCTCGATGTCGCTGAACTGGCCGAGTTGATCGCCAGCGGCGCCGTCAAGCAGTTGCACGCCAAACACTAATAAATGACGGCCGCTGCTGCCGCGGCCACACCGAGCACACCGCCGATGGCGGATTTTGAGGGGTAGGGGAATGAAAAAGTCGTCCGCACAAGGTTCCGAAGATCCGATCCTGCAGTGGGTAACCTTCCGCCTGGACAACGAGTCCTATGGCATCAATGTCATGCAGGTGCAGGAAGTCCTGCGTTACACCGAGATCGCTCCGGTTCCGGGTGCGCCGAGCTACGTGCTGGGCATCATCAACCTGCGCGGTAACGTGGTCACCGTGATCGACACCCGCCAGCGCTTTGGCCTGGTGCCGACCGAAGTGACCGACAACACCCGTATTGTCATCATCGAGGCCGACAAGCAAGTGGTCGGCATCCTGGTCGATAGCGTCGCGGAAGTTGTCTACCTGCGTCAGTCGGAGATCGAGACCGCGCCAAACGTGGGTAACGAAGAGTCGGCCAAGTTCATCCAGGGCGTGTGCAACAAGAATGGCGAGCTGCTGATTCTGGTCGAGCTGGACAAGATGATGACCGAGGAAGAATGGTCCGAGCTGGAGAACATCTGAGTTGATTTTCGAGGTTGCTGTCATCTTCCTGGCGCTGTTGTGGGCGCTGAGCCTGTGGTTTTTTCTCAACTACAGCAAGCGTCAGCGTGAGCTGGCCGCCCAGCAGGCTCAAGGTGATGCGCTGCGCGACCAGCGCATCAAGGACCTGGCCAAGCGCCTGGACGACTACCAGAATGGCACGGTGCGCATGGGTGAAGCGCTCCATGAGCTGCGTGCGGTGGTTGCGCCGCTGCCGGATAAACTCCAGCAGCTGGAGCAGCGTGACCCGAATGACGTGACCTTCACGCAGGCGGCCAAGCTGGTGGGAATGGGCGCCAGCGTCGAGGAGCTGACTCAAACCTGCGGCTTGACCCAGGCCGAGGCGCAACTGATGAGTAAGTTGCACCGTGGCGAGTGAGCAGAACAGGCGACCAGGGTCGCCTGTTTTCATTTAGGTATTGATCCACGCATGCTGGCCACCGACTTTGGCAAAGCGGCTGAGGGGCAATAGCTCTTTTTCAACGAGCATCCAAGCCTGTAGATTCACGTACAACCAGCTTTTGGTGCGGGGCATGCCATACAGCTTTCTGACCTGGCGCAGTCGGTACAGATCGGGGAGCAATCGGTCAACCACATCGGTGAACAGGGCCGGCCCGGTGAGGCGATTCAAGCGACTGGCATACTCATAAAATCCTGTTGGGTCTTCAGCCAGGCTTGGCTTTGTACGATAGAAATCCGGTTCATTCTGATAGCGTGCATGCATTTCATCAGAAATGGCCACCAAGGTCGGGTTACCTGGGTGGCTGCCGATCATGCTGGTATTGTACTGAAAGTGCATCCCTAGTTTTTCATTGGACATCGCCGGATGAAGCAGCAAGCCGTTTTTGCTGGTCGCCAGCTCCACTTCATCGATCGCCTCTGCCACGCACGCTCCGGCGCCAATACAGCCCAAGCGATTGCCGCTTGCGGCCAGTAACTCATCATCCAGGTCTATGTACAAACCGCCCTCATGGTGCAGCATTGGGTAGCGCAGTACATCGCAGGCTGACGGGTAGTTGGTGGCAACTCCTGCATTGCCATCCAAAGCGTCCTGGTACTGAGCGAAATACTTGCTTTGCTTGAATGAGATGAAGAAAGGTTGCTCCTCCAGTGTATGAACTTGCAGGTCAGGGGCCTTGCTCTTGAGTAGACGCAGGTTTTCCGTGTGCGCGACGGCGTCTGCGTTGGACAGGTACAACCGATACTGATAGGCGCCGCCCTTGAGCCGCTTGGCGTTCTTGGCAATATTTTTCAACAGCTCTGTATCGATGACCTTGTCTCCGACCCAGAGCGAGGTGATTGTCTTGGGAATCGCCTCGCCACGTATTGGCACAGGTAGCTCTAGCGGTATAGGTAGGTCTACCCCCAGACTGCGCAGGGTGGTGATCCGCATCGGATTGGTGACGGTTCGAGCATGTGGGTCAGCGCGTTTGACGTCGAATTCACCTGGAGTAGCCTGGTAGTAGGATGCGTCGACCTCATTGAGGCGGCTTTGCTCAATGAACAGATCGAACTCCATGTCATAGACCAGCTCCAGCTCGACTAGGAAGTTGCCTTCAATGATCTCCACAGCACTCAGCCGGTCGGGCATACCTGTGTACTGAGGAATGCGTGAAACCGGACTTGCTCCAGAGGGCAGCTCATCCAGTGGGGCAGTGGGATCGGGGCTGTGGAAGTAGGGCGCGACATCCAGTTCGGGCAGCCGCGGCGGGTCGCTCGGGCCCAGTGGGTAGCCTATCTGGTCGTTGACTCGGCTCGGCAAGACAAAACCATCGGCTTTGACCCGGAAGACTTCTGCACTTTTGGTCAGGCCCTCCACTGCCAAGGGCGTGGCATTGAACAAACCGTAAGCAATGTTGCTGACGCCATCGGCCTTCGCCTCCAGCGTCTTGCCATTGATCGCCTGATCCAACCCCAGGCCTAGCTGGGCTATGCCACCGAGCGCGAGCAGCGGGGCCAGGCCAGGTATTACAAACGTCATTGGCAGTAGCAGATTGAGCGCAGAGGTGAGATAGCCACGCCATCTGGCCTTGGTGACCTCGCTATTGTTGGTGATGATGAAGTCGGCATCGGCGTAACTGCGCTGCTGTTGTCGCAGCGTCACAGCCATGAACAGATCGCCGGTTAGCCGTGGGTTGTACTTTACCGGTCGGTAGTTGACATAGTCGCGTGGCGACCAGCGTCCATCAGTAGTAAAACCTGGTCGATCAGAAGACAGTCGATGGACGGCAGGGTAATCGCCCATGCCCGCCAGGGCTGTGTCAAGGCCACTGAAGTCGAGGCCATCTGGTCCATCGGCGAGGTTGAAATACTGTTTGAGCGCTTGACGTTTGGCGGAGGACTGACACTGTTCGCCGAACCAGTCCTTGAGCAGGTTTTGGTTGGCAAACTCCAGAAACGGCGAACTGTTGCCGGGTAGGTACAGCAGGCTCAGGTCAGTCTCGCCGTCGTTGATGAACAGAAGGTCTGTTGCGGCATACCCGTAAACGGTCAAAGTGCTCAAGCGCAGTTTGCGTCCTCGTGGTATCAGCCTCGCGGCACGCCAGACCAGCTTGCGTGCCGTGTCACTGAGACTACCTTCGCTGACTTGCTTATTGCAGGCAGCAATGAAGTTGAGCTTGTTGGACAGGCGATGACTGTCCAGATGTTGTTGCCAATAACGGTCGAGCTGCGCGCGGTAGTGGGAGTGAAAATCGAGCTTTTCGATAAAGCGCTGGAATTTTTCCGCGGGTATGTGTACCTGTGTGGCGGGCTCGTAGCGCATCGGGTCGGTGCGGCGGAACAACCCATTGAACACTTCAAACGCGGCGCTGTTATCGAACGGCCCGAGCGGCGCCAGGTGCTCGACGATCTTGATTGGGCCATTGGGCAAAGTGCCCGCCCAGGGGGCCGAAAACAGGGCGCCGATGGCGTCGTTGTTGGATTCGCCTTGCCAGTTGCCCAGCACCGCCTGAGTCAGGCTCAGGCGCTGCGTGATCAGCGCCTGATAGCGCTGCGGGCCATCAGGGCGATAGTGCAAGGTAACCACATCGATCCGGTCTGGATCCAGGGCCTGGCCGTTGCTCGATGCCCAGTCGCGTATGGCCTGAGCGGCCTCACGGTCAGGACGAGGGAAGTTCGCCAAGTGGTCGCGTACGTACTGTACGCCAGCGCTGCTGATGAAAGGTACGGGCATGTCGGTCACCGGGTTGGAAAGTGAGCCGACAGGTTTGCCGATCTGGTGGGTGCCGCAGCGGTAAATAATGCTCGCCACCCGCGATCTGTTAAGTGCGTGTGTCTCAGGCCGTCCGCCAACTGTGCGCATGGCCAATCTCGGCAAGCTTGCCCAGTGGCAATTGGCTGTGCACCAGTTTGACGAACTGGCTCAGATCGAGGGTCTGGTGCAGATCGCGCAGCGGTGAGGTGACCAGTACGCACAGTTCGCGCAGCTGGCGCAATGACGGCAGCTGCTGGTCGATTACATCGTTCAGGACCGCCGGTCCGGTCAGGCGGCTAAGGCGGCGGGCATAAGCGTTGAATGCCATCGGCTGCAGATCGGGGTCAGGCCGTACATCGTAGAAGGTGGGGTCTTGTGCATAGCGCCGCAGGATCTCCTCGGAGATCGCTTCCAGCGTTGGGTTGCCCGGATGACTGCCAATCAGGCTGTTGTTGTACTTGAAGTACATGCCCAGCTGGTCGTTCGATACCGGTGGGGCGAGCAGCAGCTCTCGCGCACTGGCACGCAGCTCAAGTTGTCCCAGCAAATGTTCGCGGCCCTTGACCGAGGGCGACGGCATTAGGCGATCGTCAGCGTCCAGATAGATCCCGCCGATCTCGTTGAGTAGTCGATAACGCAGAATGTCGCTGGCCGAGCTGAAATTGGTTGCAGCACCGCCATTACCTTCGATAGCCGCTTGGTACTGGGCAAAGTACAGCGAGCGCTCAAAGTGCTGAAAGAACGGTTCGTCTTCCAGGGGGCGCACGATAAGATTTGGCGCCTTGGCCATGAGCAGTGCACGGTTGTTCTGATACGCCTGGGGATTCATCCGTGACAGGAACAGTTGATAGCGGTAGTGGCTTGCGCTCACCACCTGGGCGTTGTGTTGCAGGGCGGCAAGAAATGCCCCGTCGAGAATGCGATCACCGACCCAAAGGCTGGAGATCAGTCGAGGAATAGCTGTGCGGGTGACGTTATCGGGAGGCGCAAGTTCGATCGGCAGATCCAGTCGAATACCTAATGCATGCAGGCTGCGCATGCGCTGTCGGTCGGTGACGGTGCGTCCGGCAGGTCGCCTTACCAGGGCGCTGGCGGTATTGCTAGTGGTGATCCATCTGGGTGGGTTGAGCAGGGCCAGCTCGTCAACCTTGATGAAGCTGTCGCTATCGAGGTCGTAGTAGACCCAAGCGTTCACCGGGCCGGTGGCCTCATCGAGCAGCGCCGAAAAGCGCGGGGTGAACTCGGCGTCAATGTGAGTGCTCAGCGCCGCCCCAGCGGTGGCACTCACCACTTCATCCTGGCGAAAGGCGAGTTCAGCCGGTGGCAGTTCGAGCTCGGCGGGCGGGCTACTGGTGCGCGGGGCCTGTTCAAGCAGCTCGCGTAGCCGTGGCGACATGTAGCAGCCTGGCCGACGGTAGCGAAAGATTGCCTCGGGGCCGCTCAGGATGCCTGCGGCCAGGGGCAGCGCATTGAACAGGCCGAATGTCTGGTTAACCACCCCTTCGGCTTTATCGGCGAGCATCTTGCCATTGATGGCCTGATCCAGACCCAGGGCGAACTGCGCCAGACCGCCGGCCACCAGTAGCGGTGTAAGCTCCGGCACCACTAGCACTACAGGTGCCAGCAAGGCTATCGCGACATTCAGATAGCGGCCCCATTTGCCCTTGTCGATCTGCTGATTGCTGATGATCTGCTGGTCGGCATCCTGATAAGCGCGATCCTTGTAGCGTTTGGCGAGGTACTCGAACAAATCGCCCTGGATCGGCGGGCTGTACTTATCGGCTTTGTAGTTGATCATCTCATTGGGTTGCCACAAGCCGCTGGTGGCCAGGCCGCTGTGGTTGCTGCTCAGTCGGTGCGGCTTGGGGTACAGGCCAAGCCCTTGCAGAGCAGTCTCAAGACCACTGAAGTCCAGACCATCGGGCCAGTCGGCGCGGGCGAAGCAATCGAGTAGCGCGGTGCGTCGAGCGGAGTCCTGACACTGTTGGGCAAACCAGTGCTTCATGGCCGATTGGTCGGCGAACTCGTGCAAAGGAGAAGCGTTGCCGGGCAGGTACAGCAGGGTGAAATCACTGTTCGAATGCTTCAGGCAGAGGATCGCGGTGGCGGTGTAACCGTAGACGTTGAGCAGCGACGCCTGCAGTGTTGCGCCGCGCTGGCGAATCAACCCCAGCGCCTGCCAGGCCAGGCGCCGCCCTTGTTCCGACAGGCTGCCTTCCTCGACCTGTTTGTTGCAGGCGGCTATCAAGCTGATCTTCAGAGCACGCTGGTACAGAGGCATGCGATGCTGCCAATAGCGGTCGAGACTCTGCTTGAAGTGCTGATGAAAATCCAAGTTCCAGATAAAGTCCTGGAAATCTTCGGCACGGATGCCTATATGGTTGCTTGGGCTATATTCGGTCTCTGCCCGGTGCGTGTACAGACCATTGAACACCAGGTACTCGGAGTAGTTGGACAATGCCCCAGGCCGATGCAGATGGTCGACCAGCCTGGCCGTGTGACTTGGCGCAAGCCCAGCCCAATCGCCGTAATGGAAACCGTGGTAACCCTCGGCAGGTTCGCCTTGCCAGTTGCTCAGCAGCGCCTCGACCAGATTCATTTTCTGACTGACCACGGCATTGTCATGCCATCCCGAGTCACGGCTATTGGGCGCGCTCTGGTAGTGCAGGGTGACCACATCGATGTCGCGCGGGGCGGTGGATACGCCGCGCTCGTGCAACCAGTCTTTTAGCAGGGTTTCGGCATGCTGGTCCGGGCGCGGGAAGCCGTCGAGCGCTTCGCGCACCAGGTCAGCCGGGGAGGGGGTGAGATGAGGCATGGCTAGCTGAACCTGAGCTGGGAAAACTGCAGGTTCGGCCAAGACCCTGGCCAGCAGGTGCTAGATAGTGCTACGCCCGTTCGGCAGGCCCAGCAGCGGTGGGGTGATATCGCGCTCGCTGGCCGCGTCATCATTGAAACCCGCCGGGACCTTGCCGCGTAGCTGCCAGGCGAAGGCAATGATTTCGGCGATGGTCAGGTACAACGCTTCGGGAATCTGCTCGCCCAGTTCCAGGCGTGCCAGCAGGCGGACCAGCTCGGCGTTCTCGTAGATTGGCACTTCGTGTTCGCGGGCGATCGCCAGGATCGCTTCGGCCAGGGCGTCATCGCCCTTGGCGCTGAGGGTGGGCGCCTGCTGGCCGTCATAGCTCAGGGCGATGGCCTGACGTGGCGGTTGCTTGCTCATGCGGTTTCGTCCACCCAGCGTTGCTCCAGTCGGGTCCGAGGGCCTTGCGGCGGGATACCGGGGCGGCACTCCAGATCCCCTACATCCAGGCCACGCTGGAGCAGACGCTCTCGCAGGTGGCCCAGTTGGCTGTCGATCAGCTCGGTGGTGCGCGGTAGCTCCGCCCACAACTGCCCGGACAGCCGGCCTTGGCTCAGTTGCGCCTGCACCTGCAACGGGCCAAGCGGGGCCAGGTCGAATGCCAGCTCGATGCGCCATAGCGATTGCTGTGGATCACGTTGCTCACGCTGCGGGTCGGCTTGCTGCTGCGGCGTCTCCTCGCGTTGCAGTTTGACCTGCAAGGGGATGAAGTCCTGGCCATGACGCACGGGGATCTCGGTTTGCCAGGTGGTCTGCAGGTTGCCGTTATCCAGCGTACCGGTCTGCTGCAAGCTGGACAGGGCATGGCTTTGCAGGCGCGAGATGGCGGCGGCGGCCAGGCGCAGCAGCTGTTGCAGGTCGGCCTCCTGCTCAAGGTTTTGCAGCAGGCGCGAGGGCAGCGGAAAGCTACCCGGTTGTGGCCGCGGGCTAACCTTGTCGAGCATCCCCAAGGCACTGCGCGCCATGCCAGGCAGCACTTGGGCCAGGGTGTTAGCGGCAATGGTCGGATTGAGCATTGGGTTGCCCGGCACGCCGGGCAAAGCTTGCGCCACCAGCCTGACCAACTGCGCCTTGAGGTCGGGCACGATGCCTGCGCTCAAGCCGCCCAGCAGTTTCGCCTCGAGAAATGCGCCGCTGTTGTTCAGCGCTTGCGCCACCGCCTTGGCATCGCCCAGTTGACTGGCCTGCGGCAGGCTGGCCAACAGGCGCTCGGCGCTGGCGCGCAGTTCGCCAGTGCCACCAGGGCTGCTGGTCAATTGTTGCAGCGCGTTCAATACCCCTGGCAGCGATGCCTGTCGGCTCTGTTGCGAGGCCAGCTGCTGGGAGACCAGCAATTGATCCTGACGACCGCTCAGCGGCACGAAACGCAAAGATTGATCGCTTTGCACCAAGGCGCTGAGCAGGCTGCCAACCGCCAGTGGCCGGGGGCTTTCGATGCTCAAGGTGGCGCCGGCCTGGCTGCTGTTGAGCAGGCTGACCAGCGAACGGAAACTGGCCGCCTCGCCCGGATTGACCGGCAGCGCCTGGTTAGTCAGCACTTTGCCTTGCAGCAGGGTGCCCACCGGTATTTGTACGGTGTCCAGGCGGGTGAGGGTGCTGACGTTGCTGGCGTTGGCCTGCTGCACCATGACCGCCAGGCGGTTGCCGTCAGCCTGGCTGACCATCAACTGAGTGCCGGGTGGCAGTGGCTGGCTGGCAGTGGTCTGAACTTGGCTCTGGGTACCGTTGGCCAGGGTCAGGCGCAGCAGCAACTGGAAGTCGACGCCCAGCTGGCGCAAGGACATTACCTCGGCCTTGGCCGTTTCGCCAGGCGGCACGAGACCGGGCTGCGGCTGCAGCAGGCGCAGCAGTTCGCCGGTCATGGCGGCCTTGGCCGCTTGCGGGCCTAGCGCGGTTTGTGCGCCGAGACTATTGATTTCGGTCATGATTGTATACAACCTGTGGAGCCAGCCCTCTTGGCAGCGAGTCGTCGCATGTAATAATGCCGCCCGCGCCGCCCGCCACTGCCCACTATAACGGCAGGGCAGGGGGTGACTTGAGATATTGGCCGAGACCCGACACAGAATAAGGCGAAACCGTGACCCTGGACCTTCAAGCCACTGGCCTGGCCTGCGAGCGCGACTGGCGCCTGCTGTTCGAGCACCTGGATTTTCAGCTGCGCCCTGGCGACATGCTCCAGGTCAGCGGCCCTAACGGCAGCGGCAAGACCAGTCTGCTGCGCCTGTTGGCGGGGTTGATGCAGCCGACTGCCGGACAGATCCTGCTCAATGGCCAGCCGTTGACCGAGCAGCGCCATGCCCTGGCCAGCATCCTCTTGTGGATCGGCCATGCCGCTGGCATCAAGGACCTGCTCACTGCCGAAGAGAACCTCGCATGGCTGTGCGCCCTGCACCAGCCCGCCACCCCCGAGGCTATCTGGCAGGCGCTGGCAGCGGTGGGCCTGCGCGGCTTCGAGGATGTGCCGTGTCACACCTTGTCGGCCGGCCAGCAGCGCCGCGTGGCGCTGGCTCGACTGTATCTGCACAGCCCACCGCTGTGGATCCTCGACGAACCGTTCACTGCCCTGGATAAACAGGGTGTGGCTCAGCTTGAGGCGCATCTGGCGGCCCACTGCGAAGCCGGTGGCACGGTCGTGTTGACCACCCATCACACCCTCGAGCGCAAGCCGTCCGGTTATCGTGAACTGAATGTGGGGCAGTGGGCGGCATGAGCGTATTTGTCCTGTTGTTGCGGCGCGAGGCCCGCTTGTTGTTCCGCCGCCCGGCGGAGTTGGCCAACCCCTTGGTGTTCTTCGCGATCGTGGTCGCCTTGTTTCCACTGGCGGTCGGCCCTGAGACACAATTGTTGCAAACCTTGTCGCCGGGGCTGGTCTGGGTCGCCGCTTTGCTGGCGGTATTGCTCTCGCTGGACGGGCTGTTTCGCAGTGATTTCGAGGACGGCTCGCTCGAGCAATGGGTGCTGTCGCCGCATCCGTTGCCGATGCTGGTGCTGGCCAAGGTGCTGGCGCACTGGATCTTTTCCGGGCTGGCGCTGGTATTGTTGGCTCCGCTACTGGCACTGATGCTCGGTCTGCCATCGAGTTGCCTGCCGGTGTTGCTCGCCTCGCTGCTGCTGGGCACGCCGATACTGAGTTTGCTCGGTGCGGTGGGCGCGGCGCTGACGGTCGGTCTCAAGCGCGGCGGTTTGCTGCTGGCGTTGCTGATCTTGCCGTTGTATATCCCAGTATTGATCCTGGGCAGTGGCGCCTTGCATGCGGCGTTGCAGAATATGCCAGCGACCGGCCATTTGTTGTGGCTGGCCAGCCTGACTGCCCTGGCTGTGACCTTGGCACCCTTTGCGATAGCGGCCGGCCTGAAGATCAGCGTCGGCGAATAACGAGATCTGGGCCTACGGATTGACGCCTAAAGCCCAGCCAAGACCGGATGTACCCTGATGAAAATAAGCTGGACGTGGTTCCATAAGCTCGGTTCCCCCAAATGGTTCTATGCCATCAGCGGCCGCATGCTGCCGTGGCTGACCATCGCTGCCATCGCGCTGCTGGCGGTGGGCATTACCTGGGGCCTGGCGTTCGCCCCGCAGGACTACCAGCAAGGCAACAGCTTTCGCATCATCTATATCCACGTGCCTGCTGCCATGCTGGCGCAGTCGTGCTACGTGCTGCTGGCGGTGGCCGGCATCGTCGGCCTGGTATGGAAGATGAAGATCGCCGACGTCGCCCTGCAGTGCGCGGCGCCCATTGGCGCCTGGATGACTGCGGTGGCATTGCTGACCGGGGCGATCTGGGGCAAGCCGACCTGGGGTAGCTGGTGGGTCTGGGATGCCCGCCTTACGTCGATGCTTATCCTGCTTTTCCTGTACTTCGGCATCATTGCGCTGGGCCAGGCGATCAGCAATCGTGACAGCTCGGCCAAGGCCTGCGCGGTGCTGGCGATCGTCGGCGTGGTCAATATTCCGATCATCAAGTACTCGGTTGAGTGGTGGAACACCCTGCACCAGGGCGCGACCTTCACCCTTACAGAAAAGCCCGCCATGCCGGTCGAGATGTGGCTGCCGTTGCTGCTGACGGTGTCGGGCTTCTACTGCTTCTTCGGCGCGGTGCTGCTGCTGCGCATGCGCCTTGAAGTGCTCAAGCGCGAGGCGCGCGCCAGTTGGGTCAGGGAGGAAGTGTTGAACAGTCTGGGTCAGAGGGCGGTGCGATGAGCTTTGCCTCGTTCGGCGATTTTCTCGCCATGGGCCACCATGGCCTGTACGTCTGGTCGGCCTACGGCATCTGCCTGGCCGTGCTGGCGCTCAATGTCGCGGCGCCACTGCTGGCCCGACGTCGCTACCTGCAAGAAGAGGCGCGCCGTCTGCGCCGGGAGAACAACCAGTGAATCCGCAGCGCAAGAAACGCCTGTTGCTCATCCTCGGCCTGCTGGTCGGTGTCGGCATCGCCCTTGGCTTCGCCCTGAGTGCCCTGCAGCAGAACATCAACCTGTTCTATACACCGACCCAGATCGCTAACGGCGAAGCGCCACAGGACACCCGCATCCGCGCTGGCGGCATGGTCGAGAAAGGCTCGGTGCAGCGCTCGTCCGACTCGCTGGACGTACGCTTCGTGGTCACCGACTTCAACAAGTCGGTGCCAATCACCTACCGCGGCATCCTGCCTGACCTGTTCCGCGAAGGGCAGGGCATCGTCGCCCTGGGCAAACTCAATGCCCAGGGCGAGGTGGTGGCCGACGAAGTACTGGCCAAGCACGATGAGAAATACATGCCGCCAGAGGTCACCAAAGCCCTCAAGGAAAGCGGCCAGGCGGCAAATGGCGTGGAGCGCAAACCATGAACGCAGCCTTGGTAATCCCTGAACTGGGCCAGCTGGCGATGATCCTGGCGATCTGCTTTGCCGTAGTGCAGGCCAGCGTGCCGCTGCTCGGCGCCTGGCGCGGCGACAGCCTGTGGATGAGCCTGGCGCGCCCGGCGGCCTGGGGCCAGTTCGCCTTCCTCAGCTTTGCCTTCGCCTGCCTGACCCACGCCTTCATGACCGACAACTTCTCGGTCGCCTATGTCGCCAGCAACTCCAACAGCGCCTTGCCTTGGTACTACAAGTTCAGCGCGGTGTGGGGCGCGCACGAGGGCTCGCTGCTGCTGTGGGCGTTGATCCTCGGCGGCTGGACCTTTGCCGTATCGGTGTTCTCGCGCCAGTTGCCACAGGTGATGCTGGCCCGGGTGCTGGCGGTGATGGGCATGATCAGCGTCGGCTTCCTGTCGTTCCTGATCATCACCTCCAACCCGTTCCAGCGCCTGTTGCCGCAGGTGCCGACCGATGGTCGCGACCTCAACCCCTTGCTGCAGGACTTCGGCCTGATCGTCCATCCGCCGATGCTCTACCTGGGCTATGTCGGGTTCTCGGTGGCCTTCGCCTTCGCCATCGCCGCCTTGCTCGGCGGCCGCCTGGATGCGGCCTGGGCGCGTTGGTCGCGGCCGTGGACCATCGTCGCCTGGGCCTTCCTCGGCGTCGGTATCACCCTGGGCTCGTGGTGGGCTTACTACGAGTTGGGCTGGGGCGGTTGGTGGTTCTGGGACCCGGTCGAAAACGCCTCGTTCATGCCCTGGCTGGTCGGCACGGCGCTGATCCACTCGCTGGCCGTCACGGAAAAGCGCGGGGTGTTCAAGAGCTGGACGGTGTTGCTGGCGATTGCCGCCTTCTCGCTGAGCCTGCTGGGCACCTTCCTGGTTCGCTCCGGGGTGCTGACCTCCGTGCACGCGTTTGCCGCCGACCCTTCACGCGGCGTGTTCATCCTGATCTTCCTACTGTTCGTGGTCGGCGGCTCGCTGACCTTGTTCGCCCTGCGCGCGCCAGTGGTCAAGAGCCACGTAGGTTTCGCCCTGTGGTCGCGTGAGACGCTGCTCCTGGCCAACAACCTGGTGCTGGTGGTGGCCGCGTCGATGATCCTGCTCGGCACCCTCTACCCACTGGTGCTCGATGCCCTGACCGGCGCCAAGCTGTCGGTCGGCCCGCCGTATTTCGATGCCTTGTTCCTGCCGTTGATGGCGCTGCTGATGGTGGTGCTCGGTGTCGGCGTACTGGTGCGCTGGAAAGATACCCCCGGCAAGTGGCTGGCAAGCATGCTGACCCCGGTACTGATTGGCAGCGCGATCCTCGCGCCGGTCGCAGGGTTTATCGCCGACGACTTCGACTGGCCGGCGCTGGCGACCTTCGCCCTGGCGGCCTGGGTGGTTCTGGCCGGGCTGCGCGACATCCTCGACAAGACCCGCCACAAAGGCCTGGGCAAGGGCCTGCGCGGCCTGTCGCGCAGCTACTGGGGCATGCACCTGGCGCACCTGGGCCTGGCGGTGTGCGCCCTGGGCGTGGTGCTGTCGAGCAACAACAGCGCCGAGCGCGACCTGCGCATGGCGCCGGGCGAGAGTGTCGAGCTGGGCGGCTATCACTTCCTGTTCGAAGGCGCCAAGCACTTCGAGGGGCCGAACTTCATCTCCGACAAGGGCACTGTGCGGGTCTCGCGTGATGGTCGGGAGATCTCCGTGCTGCATCCCGAGAAGCGCCTGTACACCGTGCAGCAGTCGATGATGACCGAGGCCGGCATCGATGCCGGCTTCACCCGTGACCTGTATGTCGCCCTCGGCGAGCCGTTGGAGAACGGCGCCTGGGCGGTGCGGGTGCACATCAAGCCTTACGTTCGCTGGATCTGGCTGGGCGGTCTGTTGACCGGCCTGGGCGGCTTGCTGGCGGCCTTCGACCGGCGCTACCGCGTCAAGGTCAAGACCCGGGTGCGTGATGTCCTGGGCGTGTCTGGAGCAACTGCATGAAGCGTTGGATCATGGTCGTGCCATTGGCGGTGTTCCTGCTGATGGCGGTGTTTCTCTACAAGGGGCTGTTCCTCAAGCCCGACGAACTGCCTTCGGCAATGATCGGCAAGCCGTTCCCGGCGTTCTCCCTGGCCTCGGTGCAGGGCGAGCGAACCCTGACCCAGGCGGATCTGTTGGGCCGCCCGGCGCTGGTCAACGTGTGGGGCACCTGGTGCCCATCGTGCAAGGTCGAGCACCCGTACCTGAACCAGTTGGCCGAGCAGGGCGTGGTGATTCATGGCGTCAACTACAAGGACGACAACGCCGCCGCGCTAAAATGGCTGGCCGAATTCCACAACCCCTATCAGCTGGACATCCGCGATGAGCAGGGCAGCCTCGGGCTGGACCTGGGCGTGTATGGCGCGCCGGAGACCTTCCTGATCGATGCCAAGGGCATCATTCGCTACAAGCATGTCGGCGTCGTCGATGCCACGGTGTGGCGCGAGCAGTTGGCGCCGCTGTACCAGGGCCTGGTTGATGAGGCCAAGCCATGAAGCGGGGGCTGGCAGCCGCTGTGCTGGGGCTCTTTCTGGGCTTGGGCCTGGCCGGGGTGGCCAGGGCGGCCATCGATACCTATCAGTTTCGTGACGACGCCGAGCGCGAGCGCTATCAGCAACTGACCAAGGAGCTGCGCTGCCCCAAGTGCCAGAACCAGGACATCGCCGACTCCAACGCGCCGATCGCCGCCGACCTGCGCCGGGAGATCTTCCGCATGCTCGGCGAAGGCAAGAGCAATCAGCAGATCGTCGAGTTCATGGTCGACCGCTACGGCGACTTCGTGCGCTACAAACCGGCCCTGAGCGGGCGCACCTGGCTGCTCTGGTTCGGCCCAGGGATCCTTCTGCTCGGTGGCTTCGTGGTGCTGGCGGTGATCGTCCGTCGGCGTCGGCGCCCAGTGGCCGCTGGCTCCCAGGAGCTGTCTGCCGAACAACGCGAACGTCTCGCCAAACTGCTGGAAAAAGAACGTACCCATGACTGAATTCTGGCTTAGCGCGGGCCTGCTGTTGCTCGCTGCCCTCGGCTTTTTGCTGATCCCGATCCTGCGTGGCCGTCGTCGCCAGCAGGAAGAAGACCGCACCGCCCTCAACGTGGCCCTGTACCAGGAGCGGGTTGCCGAATTGACTGCACAACAGGCTGCCGGCGTGCTCGATGCCGAGCAACTGGCGAGCGGCCGTGATGAAGCGGCGCGCGAGCTGCTGGCCGATACCGAAGAGGCCCAAGCGCCGCCCCAGGGCCATCTGGGCAAGGCACTGCCGCTGCTGGCGGCGGTACTGGTGCCGGTGATGGGGTTGGGGCTGTATCTGCATTTCGGCGCTGCCGAGCAGGTCGAGCTGACCCGCGAATTCGCCGAGGCGCCCAAGTCCATGCAGGAGATGACCAGCCGTCTGGAGCGAGCGGTTCAGGCGCAGCCGGATTCTGCCGAGGGCCTGTATTTCCTCGGTCGCGCCTATATGGCCGATCAGCGCCCGGCGGACGCTGCGCGAACCTTCGAGCGCGCGGTAGCCTTGGCAGGCCGTCAGCCCGAATTGCTGGGGCAGTGGGCGCAAGCCTTGTATTTCGCGGCTGACAAGCAGTGGAGCGCGCAGGTGCAGACGCTGACCGACGAAGCCCTCAAAGCTGATCCAAAAGAAGTGACCAGCCTGGGGCTGCGTGGCATCGCTGCGTTCGAGGGCGAGCGCTATCAGGAGGCTATCGATTATTGGCAGCGCTTGCTGGCGCAACTGCCCGAGGGTGATGCCTCGCGAGCGGCGTTACAAGGGGGGATCGATCGCGCCGCCGAGAAGCTTTCCGCGAGTGTTGGCAAGCCTGCGCAAGCGGCGCCTGCGGCGCGTTTGAAAGTGCGGGTGGAACTGGCTGCGGCGCTCAAGGACAAAGTCCAGCCAGGCGATACCGTGTTCATCTTCGCTCGCGCCAGCAATGGCCCGCCCATGCCGGTCGCGGCCAAGCGGGTGACCATCGCGCAATTGCCAATCGACGTCGAGTTGTCCGATGCCGACGCGATGATGCCGCAGATGAAACTGTCCGATTTCAGCGAAGTCCAACTGGTTGCACGCGTCTCGCGCGCAGGCCAACCGACCCAAGGTGAATGGGTTGGCCAGAGCGCGCCGCTGAGCAACCGCACTGCCGGCACTCAGCACCTGACCATCGACAGCCCCGACCGCTAAGAGAACCCCGTCATGAACAGCACCGTCCGCTTGACCCTGATCACCCTGGCCCTGGGTCTGTCTGCGTGTACGGTGCGCGAGCCGGTCGAGCAGCCATTGCCACCGATCGAAAGCGTACCGCCGCGCCCAGGCCCGGCAGTCAAGCCGCTACCGGGCAGTCAGCCGGGTACCCAGCCGAGCAAACCAGCGGCGATTCCCAAGCCGATGCCGCGCACCTCGGCCAGCTTCGCACCGCCACCGGGCGGCGCCAGCCACTGGGATCCGAAGCTGGGCGTGTATGTGCTGGAGAAGAAACCCAACACCTTCTACCGCCAGCGCACCTACTACCGCTATGACGGCGGCTGGAGCTGGTCGCTGAGCCCGGATGGGCCGTGGCAGGAGACCGATAGCAGTGGCGTGCCCGGAGGCCTGGGGCGTGCCTTCGCCCAATAGGGTGTCAGTCCCGGCCTCATCGCGGTGCGCCGCTGCGACTTGCCCCGCGATGAGGCCGGGATTGGCCTGCTAGAATTCGCTAACCTCCAATTGACTGTACTAACCACTAACCGCGCATAATCCCCCCTCGCATTGAGCCGGAGGGGTGCATGAGCAAGACAGTCCTAGTACTGGTTGAAACCGTCGACGATTACCTGCCATTGCTCGAACAGGCCGGCTACCGCCTGATTCGCGCGCCATCGCCACAACTGCGCGCCGACGCCATCGTGCGCCATGCCGGCGAGATCGATGCAGTCCTTACCCGCGGGCCACTGGGCCTGACCGCCGCTGAAATAGACGCCCTGCCCAAGTTGCAGATCATCTGCGTGATCGGCGCGGGCTACGAGCAGGTCGACTTGCCTGCCGCAGCGGCGCGCGGCATTACCGTGACCAATGGCGCTGGCGCCAATGCGCCTGCCGTCGCCGACCACACCCTGGCCCTGCTGCTGGCACTGCTGCGCGATATCCCCCGCGCCGATGCCAGTACCCGCCGCGCTGAGTGGAACCGGGTCATCAGCCCCTCGGTGTCGGGCAAGCGCTTAGGGATTCTCGGCCTGGGTGCGGTCGGGCTGGCGATTGCCAAGCGTGCATCGCTGGGTTTTGACATGCCCATCAGCTACCACAGTCGTACCCCGCGTGAAGACGTTGCATACAGCTGGTACGACAGCCCGCAACACCTGGCCGAGGCGGTCGATATTCTGGTGGTCGCCACCCCGGGCGGTGCCAACACCCACCATCTGGTGGACGCGCAGGTGCTTCAGGCGCTGGGTGCCGAGGGCTATCTGGTCAATATCGCCCGCGCCAGCGTGGTCGACACCCAGGCGCTGGTCGAAGCCTTGCAGCAAGGCACGATCGCGGGCGCTGCCTTGGATGTGTTCGATGACGAGCCGGCAGTGCCCGATGCGCTCAAGGCGCTGGGCAACACCGTGCTGACGCCTCACGTTGCCGGGCAATCGCCGGAAGCTGCACGCGATACCGTGGCCCTGGTGCTGCGTAACCTGCAGGCATTCTTCGCTGGCGAGTCGGTATTGACCCCAGTTCGTCCTTGAGCTTTTTCGTTTTCCGTCCGTGGAGCTTTGTGCATGCAACTTGAGATCTTCCAGGTAGATGCGTTTTCCGCCCAGCCCTTTGGTGGCAACCCGGCAGCGGTGATCCCCCTTGAAAACTGGCTGCCCGATGAGCTGCTGCAACGCATTGCCGAAGAGAACAATCTGTCCGAGACCGCTTATTTGGTGAAAAACCAGGCGGGCTATGACTTGCGCTGGTTCACCCCGACGGTGGAGGTCGACCTGTGTGGGCATGCGACCTTGGCGGCAGCCTGGGTGCTGTTCGAGCAGCTGGGGGAGCAGGCGAAGGTGTTGCGGTTCAATACCCGCAGCGGCGAGTTGCGCGTCAGCCGTGGCGCTGATGGCTTGCTGGCGATGGATTTCCCGGCCAAACAGCCGGTGGCGGTCGAGACGCCGTCGGGCTTGCTCGAAGCGCTCGGCCTGAGCCGCGCTCGCGGGGTCTATCGCACAGACGATTATTTGGTGGTGATTGACGATGCCTCGCTGATCGAGACCCTGGCGCCGGACTTCGTCGCGTTGGCCGGGTTTGATGCGCGCGGGATCGCGGTGACCGCGCCGGGCCGTGGGTATGATTTCGTCACCCGTTGGTTCGGGCCGCGCGTAGGGGTCAATGAAGACCCGGTGACCGGTTCTGCCCACACCTCGCTGGCGCCATACTGGGCCGAGCGCCTGGATCAGAGCAGCCTGAGCTGCGAGCAGGGTGGCGCGCGCAAGGGGCAATTGCACTGCCAGGTGCCTGGTAATGGCCGGGTGATCATCAGTGGCAAGGGCGCGTTGTATCTGCGCGGGACAATATTCATCTGACCATTGAGGCGGGTAGGCGCTTGGCTTGCTCCTTCAAGCGCTTCCCCGTATCGGCAATAACCGCTCGAATAAACCGCCACGCCCCTCTGCTCGCCCTCCAGGCAAGTGCGCTACAATCCGCCCCTTGTACCCAGTTCAATGATTTTGAAGGAAAACCATGACGTTCAAGGCGCCGGACAGCCTCTCCGAGCAGATCGCCCATTACCTGGCCGAGCGGATCATCCGCGGCGAGCTGGCGCCGGGCGAACGCATCCAGGAGCAAAAAGTCACCCAGGCCCTGAACGTCAGCCGCGGCTCGGTGCGCGAGGCGCTGTTGATCCTCGAACGTCGCCATCTGGTCGCGATCCTGCCGCGTCGTGGCGCCCATGTGACCACACTCGACGAGCGCAGTGTGCGCAGCCTGTGCGCGCTGATGGGCGAGTTTTACATCCTGTTGGGCAATGCCGTCGCGCAGAAATGGCGGACTGACAGCGACCTGCTGCCGTTCCTGGCGATTCAGCAGCGCCTGCAGCAGGCCTACAGCAGTACCGACATCAAGACCTTCGTCGCCGAAAGCTTTGCCGTGATGCGCGCCGCCTATCCGTTCGCCGACAATCCGTACCTGCAAGAAACCGTAGAAAACCTGCAGCCGGCCATGAGCCGCGCCTATTACCTGGCCCTGGATCAGCGCCAGGCGAACATGCTCGATTACCTCGAGCTGTTCTCGCGCCTGCTCGAGGCTGTGGTCGCGCGCGATCTGCCGCGCATCCGCGAGGTGCTGGTCGCCTACTGCCAGCGCAGCTGCGAGCTGGTGCTGGCGGCGTTGGCGCGGACCTGATCGATGCGCCTCAAGTGCATTCGCCTGGCCGGGTTCAAGTCGTTCGTCGACCCGACCACGGTCAACTTCCCCAGCAATATGGCCGCTGTGGTCGGGCCCAATGGCTGCGGCAAGTCCAACATCATCGATGCGGTGCGCTGGGTGATGGGCGAAAGCTCGGCGAAAAACCTGCGTGGCGAGTCGATGACCGACGTCATCTTCAATGGCTCGACCAGCCGCAAGCCGGTCAGCCAGGCCAGCATCGAGCTGGTGTTCGATAACAGCGACAACACCCTGGTCGGCGAATACGCCGCCTACGCCGAGATCTCGATCCGGCGCAAAGTGACGCGCGATGCGCAGAACACCTATTACCTCAACGGCACCAAGTGCCGTCGGCGTGACATCACCGATATCTTCCTTGGCACCGGCCTGGGCCCGCGCAGCTACTCGATCATCGAGCAGGGCATGATCTCAAAGCTGATCGAGGCCAAGCCTGAAGAACTGCGCAACTTCATCGAGGAAGCAGCGGGCATCTCCAAGTACAAGGAGCGCCGCCGCGAGACCGAGACACGCATTCGCCGCACCCAAGAGAACCTGGCGCGCCTGACCGACCTGCGCGATGAGCTGGAACGCCAGCTCGAACGCCTGCACCGCCAGGCCCAGGCCGCCGAGAAGTACCGCGAGTACAAGGCCTGCGAGCGTCAGCTCAAAGCGCGCCTGTCGGCCCTGCGCTGGCGCGATCTGGACCAGCGGGTGGGCCAGCGTGAAACCATCATCGGCGATCAGGAAGTGGCCTTCGAGGCCCTGGTGGCCGAGCAGCGCAATGCTGATGCGAGTATCGAGCGCCTGCGTGATGGCCATCATGAGCTGTCCGAACGCTTCAATCAGGTGCAGGGGCGTTTTTATTCGGTGGCCGGTGATATTGCCCGCGTCGAGCAGAGCATCCAGCACGGCCAGCAGCGCCTGCGTCAGTTGCAGGATGATCTGAAAGAAGCCGAGCGCACCCGCCTGGAAACCGAGTCTCACCTGGGCCACGACCGTACCTTGCTGGCCACCCTCGGTGAAGAGCTGGCGATGTTCGAGCCGGAGCAGGAAATGACCCTGGCCGCCGCCGAGGAGGCCGCCGCCACCCTGGAAGAAGCCGAGCTGGGCATGCACGGCTGGCAGGAGCAGTGGGACAGCTTCAATACCCGCTCGGCCGAACCCCGGCGGCAGGCCGAGGTTCAGCAGTCGCGCTTGCAGCAACTCGAATCCAGCCTTGAGCGGCTCTCTGAGCGCCAGCGCAAGTTAGGCGAGGAACGCGACCAGCTTGGCGCCGACCCGCAGGACGCCGCTACGCTTGAGCTGACCGAGCAGGTTGCCAGCAGCGAGCTGCTGCTCGAAGAGCTGCAGATGGCCGAGCAGGAGGTGGTCGAGCGCCTGGAAGGAGTGCGTGAGCAGCTCCAGCAAACGACTCAGGCACATCAGCAGTTGCAGGGCGATCAGCAGCGCCTGGGCGGTCGCCTGGCGTCTCTCGAAGCCTTGCAGCAAGCGGCCCTGGAGCCTGCCGCTGGCGCCGCCGACTGGCTGCGCGGCCAAGGCCTTGAGCAACGCCCGCGACTGGCCGAGGGGCTGCGCGTCGAGTCGGGTTGGGAGCTGGCGGTGGAAACTGTGCTGGGCGCCGACCTGCAAGCGGTGCTGGTGGATGACTTCACCCAGCTTGATTTCGCCGCGCTCGAGCAGGGCGATCTGCGCCTGCTGCTGGCTGGAGGCGAGGCTGCGCGGCTGCCGGGCAGCCTGCTGGACAAGGTCGAGGGGCGCACTGACTTGAGCCCCTGGCTGGGGCAGGTGCGTCCGGTAGAAAACCTGGAGCAGGCACTGGCTCAGCGTGCCGGATTAAGCGAAGGGCAGAGCCTGGTCAGTCGCGATGGTTACTGGGTGGGGCGGCATTTCTTGCGGGTCAGCCGCGCCGGTGAGGCCGAAGGTGGCGTGCTGGCTCGCGGGCAGGAAATCGAGCGCCTGGCCCAGGAGCAGCTGGAGCAGCAGGCCCTGCTCGAACAACTGGAGCAGCAGCTTCAGGGGCAGCGCGAGCAGCAGCGGGATTTGGAAGAGCAGCGCGAGCAATTGCGCCGCCGCAGCCAGGATGAGAACCGCCAGCAGGGTGAGCTCAAGGCCCGCCTGTCCGCTGGCCGCGCCCGCGCCGAACAGTTGGAACTGCGCCGCCGCCGTCTCGAAGAAGAGCTCACCGAGCTAAACGAACAACGCGCCATCGAGCATGAGCAGCTGGGTGAGGCCCGGCTGATTCTGCAAGAGGCCCTGGACCTGATGGCCCAGGATACCGAGCAGCGCGAGCAGTTGATGGCCCGTCGCGATACCTTGCGCGAAGGCCTCGATCGGGTCCGCCAGGAAGCGCGCCAGCACAAGGATCACGCCCATCAACTGGCGGTGCGCCTGGGCTCGTTGCGCGCCCAGCATGACTCCACCCGCCAGGCCCTGGAGCGTCTCGAGCAGCAAGCCGCGCGCCTGAGTGAGCGCCAGGAGCAACTGAGCCTGAACCTGGAGGAGGGCGAGGCGCCGCAAGAGGAATTGCGCCTGAAGCTCGAAGAGCTGCTCGAACGGCGCATGAGCGTCGATGAAGAAATGCGTCTGGCGCGCCTGCACATGGACGAAGCCGACCGTGAATTGCGCGACGCTGAGAAGCGCCGCACCCAGGCCGAGCAACAGGCCCAGTTGCTGCGCGGCCAGCTTGAGCAGTCACGCCTGGAATCCCAAGGCCTGGTGCTGCGCCGCACCACCCTGCAGGAGCAGTTGCTCGCCGATGGCTTCGACCTGCAAGGGGTGCTCGCCACCCTCGAAGCCGACGCCAGCGAACAGGGCACCGAGCAGGAGCTCGAGCAGGTCGAGGCGCGCATCCAGCGCTTGGGGGCGATCAACCTGGCGGCCATCGAAGAGTACCAGCAGCAGTCCGAGCGCAAGCGTTACCTGGACGCTCAGGATGCCGATCTGGTCGAAGCGTTGGACACCTTGGAAAACGTCATTCGCAAGATCGACAAGGAAACCCGCAACCGCTTCAAGGATACCTTTGATCAGATAAATGCCGGTTTACAGGCACTTTTTCCAAAAGTTTTCGGTGGCGGCAGTGCTTACTTGGAACTGACGGGCGAAGATTTACTCGATACTGGGGTGACGATCATGGCGCGCCCGCCGGGCAAGAAAAACAGCACGATCCACTTGCTGTCCGGCGGCGAAAAAGCCCTGACCGCCCTGGCGTTGGTATTTGCCATCTTCAAACTCAACCCGGCACCGTTCTGCATGCTCGATGAAGTCGATGCGCCGCTGGACGATGCCAACGTCGGGCGGTACGCCCGGCTGGTCAAGGAAATGAGCGAGACCGTGCAGTTCATCTACATCACCCATAACAAGATTGCCATGGAAATGGCCGATCAACTGATGGGGGTGACCATGCACGAACCGGGCTGTTCACGTCTTGTTGCAGTTGATGTGGAGGAAGCAATGGCCATGGTTGATACCTGATGAGCGAAGATAGGGCGTTTTCTGTAGGTAAAACCCCCTGTCATGTGCGACAGACGGTGTAAAGTTGCCTTTGGTCGTGCTAGCTTAATGTCACGTGTATTTTGCGTGGGTAAAACGCCTGTCAGAACATAGAGTTGGCGCCACGTGTTAAAGGGCTTTGAACCCTTTGTTTTCAAGCATATTTTTTATAGAGGCACGGGATTACATGGAAATCGGTCTGCGCGAGTGGCTGATCGTCATCGGCATCATTGTCATCGCCGGTATTCTTTTCGACGGCTGGCGACGCATGCGTGGCGGCAAGGGCAAGTTGAAATTCCGTCTGGATCGCAGCTACTCCAACCTGCCCGATGAAGAGGGCGGCGCCGAGGTGCTCGGCCCTGCACGCGTGCTCGAAGGCCAGCACAAAGAGCCCGAGCTGGACGAAACCGACCTGCCTTCGATGAGCGCCCCGGTGCGCGAACGCGAGCGTGAGCGCGAAGCCAAACCGGCCAAGGCGGCCAAGCGCGGCAAACGTGCCCATAGCGAGCCACAGCAGGGCGACCTGAACCTGGCGGCCGACTCGCGTGAACCCGACCTGTTCGCCGATGCCGACGATGACTACGCCGCCGAGAACAGCCGCAGCAGTGGCTCGTCTTCGTCCAGCAACAGCTCGGTCAAAGAGTTGCCGCCGGCTGAAGAAGTGCTGGTGATCAGCGTCATCTCTCGTGATGAAGGCGGCTTCAAGGGCCCAGCCCTGCTGCAGAACATCCTTGAGAGCGGTCTGCGCTTCGGCGAGATGGACATTTTCCACCGCCACGAAAGCATGGCTGGCCACGGCGAAGTGCTGTTCTCGATGGCCAACGCGGTCAAGCCGGGTATCTTCGACCTGGATGACATCGACCACTTCAGCACCCGGGCGGTGAGCTTCTTCCTCGGTCTGCCAGGCCCGCGTCATCCCAAGCAAGCCTTCGATGTGATGGTTGCCGCAGCGCGCAAGCTGGCCCATGAGCTCAATGGCGAGCTCAAGGACGATCAGCGCAGCGTGCTGACCGCGCAGACCATCGAGCACTACCGCCAGCGCATCGTCGAGTTCGAGCGCCGCGCGCTGACCCAGAAGCGCTGATCGCTCAAAGCTGTAACACCCGAGCGGGCGGATCCTGCCTCGATCCCGCCCGCGAATGATTCAAGCGCAAGAGCAGCCCCGGGGCTGCTCTTTTGCTTTGCAAGAGAAGATGACCATGAACGCCGAATCCCGAATCCATGAACTGCGTGCCGAGCTCGATCAGCACAACTACCGCTATTACGTGCTCGATGAACCCAGCGTGCCGGACGCCGAATACGACCGCTTGTTCAATGAGCTCAAGGCGCTGGAAGCCGAGCACCCGCACCTGGTAACCCCCGACTCGCCAACCCAGCGTGTCGGCGGTGCGGCGCTGGCGGCATTCAGCCAGGTGCGTCATGAGATCCCCATGCTCAGCCTGGGTAACGCCTTCGAGGAAACCGACCTGCGCGAATTCGATCGGCGGGTGGTGGAAGGTCTCGATCAGCCAGGCGCGGTCGACTACAGCTGCGAGCCCAAGCTCGATGGCCTGGCGGTCAGCCTGCTGTACCGCGATGGCCAGCTGGTGCAGGGCGCTACCCGTGGCGATGGCAGCACCGGTGAAGACATCAGTGCCAACGTGCGGACTGTGCGCAACATCCCGCTCAAGCTGCAGGGCAGTGGTTGGCCGGCGGTGCTGGAGGTGCGTGGTGAAGTGTTCATGAGCAAGGCCGGCTTCGACCGGCTCAATGCCGCGCAAGCCGAAAGCGGCGGCAAGACCTTCGCCAACCCACGCAATGCTGCCGCTGGCAGCCTGCGTCAGCTGGATTCGAAAATTACCGCCAGCCGCCCGCTGGAGTTCTGTTGCTATGGCCTGGGCCAAGTGTCGGAAACTATCGGCGACAGCCATATCGGCATTCTTGAGCAGCTCAAGGCCTGGGGCCTGCCGATCAGTCGCGAGCTCAAGCACGCCGCAGGCATCGAAGAGTGCCTGGCCTACTACCGGGACATCGGTGCCCGGCGCAATGATCTGCCCTATGAGATCGATGGCGTGGTGTTCAAGGTCAACAACCTGGCCTCCCAGCGTGAGCTGGGCTTTCGCGCCCGCGAGCCGCGCTGGGCGATCGCCCACAAGTTCCCGGCCATGGAAGAGCTTACCGAAGTGCTCGATGTCGAGTTCCAGGTCGGCCGTACCGGTGCGGTCACGCCCGTCGCGCGCTTGAAGCCGGTGAAGGTGGCCGGGGTGACGGTGTCCAACGCGACCTTGCACAACATGGACGAAATCGCCCGCCTGGGCCTGCGCATCGGCGACACGGTGATCATTCGCCGGGCTGGCGACGTGATACCCCAGGTGATGCAGGTGGTGCTCGAACGCCGCCCCGAGGATGCCCGCCCGGTGCAGGTGCCCAGCCAATGCCCGGTGTGTGGCTCGCAGGTCGAGCGCACCCAGCTGGTCAAGCGCAGCAAAGGCAAGGAAACCACCAGCGAAGGCGCGGTGTACCGCTGCGTCGGTCGCCTGGCCTGCGCTGCGCAGCTCAAGCAGGCGATCATTCACTACGTTTCGCGCCGTGCCATGGATATCGATGGCCTGGGCGAGAAGAGCGTCGAGCAACTGGTCGACGAAGGCCTGATCCGCTCGCCAGCCGACCTGTACAGCCTCAAGTTCGAGCAAATTGTCGAGCTTGAAGGGTTTGCCGAGGTGTCCAGCAACAAACTCCTCGAAGCGATTGAAAACAGTAAGCGGCCGAGCCTGGCGCGCTTCATCTATGCCCTTGGCATTCCTGATGTCGGCGAGGAGACTGCCAAGGTCCTGGCGCGCTCGCTGGGTAGTCTGGCGCGCGTACAGCAGGCGTTGCCGCAGGTGCTGACCTATCTGCCCGACATCGGCCTGGAAGTCGCCCACGAGATCCACAACTTCTTCGAAGACCAGCACAACCGCGACGTCATCCAGCAGTTGCTCGCCAGCGGCATGCAGTTGCAGGAAGAAGGCGAGCTGGCCGCGGAGTTCGCCGCCAGCACCACCTTGGCCGGGATGATCGCCAAGCTCGATATCGCCTCGGTCGGCCCGACCGGCGCTGAAAAGCTGGTGGCCAAACTCGGTAGCCTGGACCAGATCATCCAAGCCGATGGCATCGATCTGCGCCAAGCCCTCAATAGCAAACAGGCCGATGCCGTGCGCGAGTTCTTCAAGAGCGAGGCCAATCAACAGTTGGCGCGTGCTATCGAAGCGCAGTTGCAGGCATTTGGCATGCACTGGGCCAGCGAGAAGAAAGTGGTCGAAGGGCTGCCCCTGGCCGGGCAGACCTGGGTGCTCACCGGCAGCCTGGAGCGCATGAGTCGCGACATCGCCAAGGACAAGCTGGAAAGCCTCGGGGCCAAGGTCGCCGGTTCGGTCTCCGGCAAGACCCACTGCGTGGTCGCAGGCCCAGGTGCCGGCTCCAAGCTGGCCAAGGCCAGCGAACTGGGGGTCAAGGTGCTTGATGAAGACGCGTTTATCGCCTTCTTGGCCGAGCAGGGCATCAGCGTCTGACCGCCCGACGGGACAAGTCATTGAGAAATGATGGTTTTTTCTTGAGGCAGAGGTTGTAACTTCGCCTCAGACCGGTACAATGGCGCGGCTCGTCACATGGCGAGCAGCGTAGTGGTGGCCCCATCGGTCCCCCCGCATTGATTACCCGTTTACCTGGTCAGGCCCGGAAGGGAGCAGCCAAGGCGGGGACATCGAGTGCCGGGGTGTGGCTGGTGGGGCCGCCTCCATTTCAGGGGTCGGAAAACGCTCCGTCTCCTTGGCCTGATAGTGTTTTCGCCGCCTCCTTGCGAAGAATTTTCATCACTTGCCTGCGTGGTAGGTGGCTGATCGTGTCTGACTTTTCGCAAGTTTGCCTGCGAGGTGGCCGGTTCAAACGACGGCATCCCTAACGTCTAGCTCCGCATCTGACTGCGCTCAACAGCCAGCACGCCAGCAGCCGACAGTTTCAGCAGTCGCTGAAATTTCGGACACGCCAGATGGTCTTCCTCTGGACACGCCGCCGCATGACGCAGCCCCTTGCTCATGGCCTGCAAGCGCTTGATCCGTGCATCGATCTCGTCAGCCTTGGCCACTAACATTTCGCGGTTCACCTGCAAATCGACCAGCATGCTCGCCACTTCATCGAGCGAGAACCCGGCTGCCTGGCCCAAGGCGATCAGCGCCAGGCGATCCACCACGTCGGCAGCGAACTGGCGGCGCTGGCCTTTGCCTGCGAGCGACTTGAGCAAACCTTTGTTCTCGTAGTAACGCAGCGTCGAAGCCGGTACTCCGGTGCGTTTGGCGACATCGGCGATGTCCATGGGTGGTCCCTTGACTTGAAGTTGACTTCAACTTCTATGCTGCGCGGCATTGGGCCTTTCCGTCAATCTGCCAAGGGTTTCGCCATGACTGCTACTACCTTCATTACTTACATTGCGCTGATCGGTATCGGTGCCACGTTGGTCATGGACCTGTGGACGCTGCTGCTCAAACGGCTGGGTATGGCCACGCTCAACTACGCCATGGTCGGGCGCTGGGCCGGGCATTTGCTGCAGGGGCGCGTGTATCACCCGGCCATCGCCAAGGCTGCGCCGGTCAGGCATGAGTTGGCCTGGGGATGGGCGCTGCACTACGCGACTGGGTTGCTGTTCGCAGCGCTGCTGGTCGGCCTGGCCGGGGAGGGCTGGCTACGCACGCCGTCCCTGCTGCCTGCATTGGGCTTCGGCTTGGCTTCGGTGCTGGTGCCGTTGTGTGTAGTGCAGCCGGCGTTTGGCGCAGGTCTGTTTGCCAACAATACTCCCACACCGTTGCGAAACTGCCTGCGTAGCCTGGCCACGCATGGCGTATTTGGTCTGGGCCTGTACCTCAGTGCGTTGGGGCTTTCAGTGAGTTGAGCCGCTGACGATCTGACCCGCAGCATCCTGGCTGGTGTAGCGCTGGACTATCCGTTCGACTTCTCCGGACTGCTTAATCCGCACCAGCGCCCTGAGCAGTGCCTGAGTGGGCAGGGTTGGATCGTTGCGCACCATGCAGCCCAACGATTGCTCCTCGAGCACGCTCTGTGCGCGCAAGCGCTGCGCTGCAGGGAGTTGGCGGTTGAACCAGTGCAATGACAATTGGTTGCTCACGGCATAGCGGTAACGTCCGGCCTCGAGCTTTTGCAGGGCGAGTTGCTGGTTGCGGCTGTCTTCGCGGCGCAGCCGGCCTTGGCTGAACAGCGGATCGAGGGTCGGGTAGCGATAGCCCAGCACCGTGCCGATGGCCTGTGCTGGCAATTGCTCTGGGTTGATGGGGGCCAGGTCGGCGCTGCGGCTGACCAGCAAATCGCGCTGCTGGATCAACGGCACGCTCCAGACGTAGTTGCCCGGCCGTTCGATCAGCCAGTGGGTGGCGACATAACAGCGCACGTCGATATCGCCGTCTTCCAGCGCCTGTTGCAGGCGCAGGCGAGCCATCAGGTGATACTCGGCGCGTACCCCGGCCTCGCGCGCGGCGGCTTGCATCAGGTCGAACAGAATGCCTTCGACCGGCTGTTGGTGCTCGATGCGGATCAGTGGCATGCTCCAGCTTTCGGCGACCGAGAAGCGCAGCACCGGCTGTTGGGCCAGGCTGTGAGTGGAGCACAACAGCAGGATCGCCAGGATTCGCCGCACGGTTTTCCTCCCTGATAACTCCCTAGGGTCTGAGCCTAGTCGTGCGTTGCTTAGCTTAGACGAGATTGGCCGGGTGCAATTTTGCCCCCGCTCCGCTAGCATTAGCGATCTTCCGCTCGTTCAGTTTGCGATGGTTTTTTAATGAGTTATCAGGTTCTTGCACGAAAATGGCGTCCGCGCTCGTTCCGCGAAATGGTCGGCCAGACCCATGTGCTCAAGGCTTTGATCAACGCCCTGGACAACCAGCGCCTGCATCACGCCTACCTGTTCACCGGCACGCGCGGGGTCGGCAAGACCACCATCGCGCGGATCATCGCCAAGTGCCTGAACTGCGAAACCGGTATTACCTCGACCCCCTGCGGCACCTGTTCGGTGTGCCGGGAGATCGACGAAGGGCGTTTTGTCGACCTGATCGAGATCGACGCCGCCAGCCGCACCAAGGTCGAAGACACCCGCGAACTGCTCGATAACGTGCAGTACGCGCCGAGCCGTGGGCGTTTCAAGGTCTACCTGATCGACGAAGTGCACATGCTCTCCACGCACTCGTTCAACGCCCTGCTCAAGACCCTGGAAGAGCCGCCGCCGTACGTCAAGTTCATCCTCGCGACCACCGACCCGCAAAAGCTGCCGGCGACCATCCTGTCGCGCTGCTTGCAGTTCTCTTTGAAGAACATGAGCCCGGAGCGGGTGGTCGAGCACCTGAGCCATGTGCTCGGTGCCGAGAACGTCCCCTTCGAAGAAGATGCCCTGTGGCTGCTTGGGCGCGCGGCCGATGGCTCGATGCGCGACGCCATGAGCCTGACCGACCAGGCCATCGCCTTCGGTGAAGGCAAGGTATTGGCCGCTGATGTCCGGGCGATGCTCGGCACGCTCGACCATGGCCAGGTGTACGGGGTGCTGCAGGCGCTGCTCGAAGGTGATGCGCGGGCGCTGCTGCAAGCGGTGCGTGATTTGGCCGAGCAGGGGCCGGATTGGAGTGGCGTGCTGGCCGAGATGCTCAACGTGCTGCACCGCGTAGCCATTGCCCAGGCGCTGCCTGAGGCGGTGGACAACGGCCAGGGCGACCGCGAGCGGGTGTTGAGCCTGGCTTCGGCGCTGCCCGCCGAGGATGTGCAGTTCTACTACCAGATGGGCTTGATTGGCCGCCGCGATTTGCCCTTGGCGCCGGACCCGCGCGGTGGCTTTGAAATGGTCCTGCTGCGCATGCTCGCGTTCCGCCCCGCCGATACCGACGACGCACCGACCCCGGTGCTAAAGCCAGTGGGGATCAGCCAGGCCACAGCTGATTCTGCAAAACCGGTGGCAGCGCCAGCGTCGGTCGCTGAACCGCCGGCCCTGCCAGCGCCGGTCGAGGCGCACGAGCCCGTTGCAGCGCCTGTGACGGCGCAGCCTGCGGTGCTGGAGCCGGTTGCCGCGCAGCCGGTTATCGAGCCTGAGCCCGCGCCAGAGGCGCCGGTTGCCGTCCAAGAACCTGCGCCAATTGAGGAAGAGGTTGTCGATCTGCCGTGGGAGGAGGCGACAGTGCCGGCCGAGCCGGTGCTGCAAGCGCCTGCGCCAGTCGCGCCGCCTGCGCCGCAAGCCGGGCCGCCAAGCGATGACCAGCCGCCGTTCGATCCCTCTGCCTATGACGCTGTTGGCATGGATCGGGACGACGAGCCGCCGCTGGATGAAGATTACTACGCGCCCGAGTCTGATCCGGCAGGCTTCAGCTACCTGGATGAGTTGGCTGAGCATGTCCATGAGGCTGAAACCGCCCCGGTTGCCGAGCCTCTGCCAGCCTCCAAGCCGGCCACCGGTCTTGCGCTGCAATGGCTGGAATTATTCCCGCAGTTGCCTGTGTCCGGCATGACAGGCAACATCGCGGCAAACTGTACCCTGATCGCTGCCGACGGCGATGACTGGCTGCTGCACCTGGACCCAGCCCAGGGCGCACTGTTCAACTCGACCCAGCAGCGGCGACTCAACGAGGCGCTCAACCAGCACCTGGGCCGCACCTTGCAGCTGCGCATCGAGCTGATCCGCCCCGAGCAGGAAACCCCGGCGCAAGCTGCGGCGCGCAAGCGCTCGGAGCGTCAGCATGAGGCTGAAGTGTCGATCGAGCGTGATCCGCTCATCCAGCAGATGATCCGGCAGTTCGGCGCGACCGTGCGTCAGGATACTATTGAGCCTGTAGAGGCCCTGGTCAGCCAGGGCGATTGAACCGATATCCGTGCGGCCGGCAGCGTGCTTGGCCGCATCACATGACCCAATCGAGGTGTACCCCATGATGAAAGGTGGCATGGCCGGCCTGATGAAGCAGGCGCAGCAGATGCAAGAAAAAATGGCCAAGATGCAGGAAGAGCTGGCCAACGCTGAAGTGACCGGGCAATCGGGCGCGGGCCTGGTCAGCGTGGTGATGACCGGTCGTCATGACGTCAAGCGCATCAGCATCGATGACAGCCTGATGCAGGAAGACAAGGAAGTGCTCGAAGACCTGATCGCAGCCGCCGTCAACGACGCGGTACGCAAGGTCGAGCAGAACAGCCAGGAGAAAATGGGTGGCATGACTGCTGGCATGCAATTGCCGCCAGGCTTCAAGATGCCGTTCTGATCCAGCGTTGCGCAAATGCGCTGTTTGATCTGACCTCATCGCGGGCCAGGCCCGCTCCTACACGTTTGCACAATTTCTGTAGGAGCGGGCTTGCCCCGCGATAGGGTCACAACGTCCAACAACGATGCCACGCTCAACGTGCCCGTAAAAGATAACGCAGCACGTTTTTAACTTGAACGGTTAGTTAATAAACTGACTTCAGCTGTTTTGCGACAACTCCACGGATCGTCGATAGGCCGCTGCAGTTGCCGCTTCGACCAAGTCGCGCAACTTCTCCCCATTCTCAAACACTTCAATCGCCGCCGCCGTCGTGCCATTTGGCGAAGTAACCGCCTGACGAAGTTCGGCGAAATCGGCATGCCGCTGCTGTTGCAAAGTTGCTGCGCCAAACGCAGTTTGTGCCGCCAGGGCGCCTGCTAATTCAGCACTAAGTCCAAGTTTGACCCCTGCTTGCGCCAGTGCCTCGCTGAACAAGTGATAATACGCCGGGCCACTGCCGCTGATGGCTGTAACCGCATCGAGCTGGCTCTCTGTCGTGACCCAGGATGCCAAGCCAACCGCCTCGAACAACTGGCCGATCCTGGCGCGCTGACTCGCCTCCAGTTCATCGCCTGCATACAGCCCGGTGCAACCGGCCCCGGCCAGCACTGGAGTATTAGGCATGGCTCGCACCACCGGGCAGCGCTGCCCCAGGGCTGCACTCAAGGTCGCCTGGGTGACCCCGGCAGCCACCGAAATCACGCAGGCTTGCGCACATTGCCGATCGCTGAGCCCTGCCAGGGCCTCACTGGCATAAGCCGGTTTGACGGCCAGCACGATCAGCTCGAAAGCCTCGTCGGGCACATCGGCCAGACGCGTATAACGACCGTCGCCGCCAGCGCCAGTTAGCCCCGGATCGACGATGCTCAACTGCTCGATCAAGCCTGCGGCCAGCCACGCATCGCCCAATGCAGCGCCCATGCGGCCATACCCAATAAACAGCGTTTTCACCGGCAAGTCCCCTTGGTTGTTGTTGTGATCTCTTTTCAGAGTAAGGGCTTTTTAAATGCGGGTGCAACTGGGTGCAACCCCAAAAAGCAAAAAACAAAAAAGTGTTGAGGTTTTGCAACTTGGTGACTGCGCAGTCGTGCGCACCGCTATGGCGCTATACGTAATTTCCGCTTTAAAACGTGAACCAAAACAGCGCATTTCTACTGTCTTATGAAAATAATTGCGGGTTAAACGTTTAATCTGGGTTGTACCTTTTTTAAAACTTTCACTAAGATCCGCTGGCATGGGTGCAACCTGGTTGCTCTTTGCCTTGCTCCACCCTGTGCTCGCCGACATAACATCAAAAAAACGGAGACTCGCATGACGCCGTCCAGTGCAACCCCCACC